>Ga0209536_100014531_pt1 | contig 11299 bp, 8 predicted proteins | sample DeeMarSeWOR28_12_FD_187461 | JGI IMG/M metagenome (GOLD analysis project Ga0209536, IMG submission 187461) | Marine sediment microbial communities from White Oak River estuary, North Carolina - WOR-2-8_12 (SPAdes) (version 2) | ecosystem: Environmental > Aquatic > Marine > Intertidal zone >... | reverse complement strand
GGGAACGTGAGTGAATTCGTTTTTCCAGTAACCCACAACCATATTCGTCCGCCCGGCCATGCCGGCGTGTACTGCATTATGCCCCAGCATGAGGCAGAAGGCGGAATCGGGTGGGGTAGCCGGCATGCTCCGGATTATGTAACTGGGATCGATGTACTTAAGATTTGAAGCTATACCCTGTGCTTTAAAGTAGGCGGTGATCTGATCCTTGAGAAAAATGCCAATATCTCCCAACCGGATGTTGCCGGATGCATCTCGCTCCCCAGCTGTTCCCATCAAATCCTGTCCGGCACCCTCAGCGGCCACCACAACGGCGTGTCCCCTCTTTTCCAACCTCTCTTTTAGTGCCTCGAGAAAAGCCTCCAGGGTAAACTCCACCTCAGGAACCAGACAAAAATTCACATCGCTATTGGCCAGGGTGGCATAGGCGGCGATAAACCCGGCATGGCGTCCCATCAGCTTCACCAAGCCAATGCCATTCCTTGCCCCAGAAGCTTCTGCATGAGCCGAATAAATCGCCTTGGTAGCTTCGGATACCGCAGTCACAAAACCAAAGGACTGCTGCACATAAGAGATGTCATTGTCTATGGTCTTGGGCACACCGATTACGGCGATTTTCAGTTTGCGCCGTTCGATCTCTTCGGCAATGGCCTGGGCTCCCCGCAGGGTACCGTCTCCCCCTATGGTGAAAAGCATGCCCACGTTCATCTGTTCCAAGGTGTCCACCATTTCAGTGACTTCCTGGGCCCCGCGGGACGATCCCAAAATGGTCCCCCCCTGCTGGTGGATATTCTGGACAGTCTTCGGATTCAGTTCCAGGGGAACATGCCCGTGCCTGTAGGAAAGCCCCTCAAAACCGTATGGAAATCCAAAGACGGCCCGCACTCCATAATGATGGAAAAGGCTCAAGACAATTGCCCTGATCACATCGTTCAGACCAGGACAGAGGCCGCCGCAGGTTACGATGCCGCACTTCAGCTTGGCTGGATCGAAATAGATCTTTTCTCTGGGGCCCGCCATCTCGAAACATGGTGGTTTATTACCTGCCTCTTGATAACTTTCCACCGTCTTCAAATTTCCGTGGTAGAGAACATGGGCATCATCATCAATAAAGTTAACCCCTGACATGGGAGATGGAATGCGGCACTCCCCAAGTGTTGACACCACAAGATCCAGATCGTTGACTTCCATTCAGGCCTCCTTCATCTCAGTCTTCCAGAACAGTCTAACGGACTACCAAAAAATGTACTTTTGTTACTTTTTAACTACCTCAGTGGAAAAAGAACCGGCACAGCCACTAAACAAACCACCATGGCTAGAAGCTGCAGGGGCACGCCCACCTTGACGAAATCATTGAATCTATATTTCCCGGGCCCCATAACCAGAGTATTCACTGGAGAGGCCACCGGGGTGGAAAAGGCTGTGGATGCTGCCAGAGCCACAATCATGAGGAAAGGGTAAACCGAAATCCCGGCCTCCATGGCGGCGCGCATGGCGATCGGTGCCACCAGTACCGTGGTGGCGGTGTTGGAAATAAACTGGCTGAAAATTGAGGTAATCAAGAACAAGCCTGCCATCAGAGCCACCGGTCCTATCTCACCAAGGCTTTCCACCAGTCCGTCCGCAATCAACTCAACTCCACCCGTCTGTTCCAAGGCCGTTGCCATGGGCAGCATTCCCGCAATCAGTACCAAACTCTCCCAATTTATGGAAGCGTAACTATCCTTCATGCTGACACATCCGGTGAGCACCATGGCTAGAGCCGCCAAAAGAACAGCAGTAACGCTGGGCACCAATTCTAAAGTCATCAAAATCAACATGCCGAGCACTACGGCCAGAGCCCAGGGTGCTCGAGCCCGGTTAGGCGCCACCTCGTCCATCTCCCGTGGCAGGTTCAAGACTAGGAAATCTTTCTGCTTCCCTTGCAGCAGAGCAATCTGTGTCCAGCCCCCTGCCATCAAAAGTGAATCTCCAAAAACTAAACGGTCTTCCAGCAGATTACCTTCGGTGGGCTTGCCTTTGCGTGAGATACCCAGTACATTTAGCCCATATCTTTCACGAAAACGGGCCTCACTAAATGTTTTGCCGATCAGTTCCGAGCGGGGAGGCAACAGCACCTCCACCAATCCCAATTCCTGGGCAACGATTTGCGCCTGTTCCTCAGCAAATTCCACTTGCTCCAACCCTTCTGCCTTCATCAGCTTATCTACTTCTGCTGCGGAGGTCACCAGGTAAACGATGTCACCAGCCTTGAATTCCGTGTTGATTAATGCTGGCATCACCGCCTGGCGGCGACCCCTTTGCCTCTCTAAGCCCAGAACCGTCACGCCGTAGCGAGTGCGCAGCATCGATTGGGCAATCGTTTTGCCCTCAAGGGGCGAACCGGCCCAAAGGCGCAAGCGATAGAAGCTTTCTCTCAGTCCATAGGCCTCCACCAGATCCCTGAGGGAGAGACGGTCCTGGGCAGGGACTTGCACACCCGTGGCCGCGGGTAGCAGTTTGCGCCCTAGCAGCAGAACGTATCCTATTCCCAGCGCCAGCATCAGGAGACCCATAGGAGTAAAGTCGAAAAAGCCGAAGGAAGCCAATCCTTCCCGGGTGAGCTCGGTGCTCACCACCAGATTGGGCGGGGTGCCGATAAGGGTCAGCATGCCCCCTATCATTGAGGCGATGGCCATGGGCATCAACAATCGCGAAGGGCTGACACCGGCCTTTGAGGCCATATTCAGTGCCACCGGTATGAATATGGCGACGGCACCGGTGGAACTCATAAAAGCCGAAAGGGCTGCCACCACCAGCATTAGCATAACCAGTTGACGGTTCTCGCCCGTTCCCGACACCTCCATCAGCCAATTGCCTACAGCATAAGCCACCCCGGTTCGGACCAGACCCTCCCCCACCACGAACAATCCAGCAATCAGCAACACCACCGGGTCTCCAAACCCGGCCAGTGCCTCGGCCGGCGACAACAGCCCACTGATCATCAAGATCAATACGACAATGATGGCCACAATGTCCAAGCGCAGTCTATTGCTGACGAACAGCAATATGATGACCAACAGCAGGCCGAAAACAAACAGGACTTCACCTGTCATGCAGCATCTCCAAGGGGGTAAATTGCCTACGAAGGACCGGCCCTGCGAATCTCTTCAGATACATCGCCGGCGAACTGCTTGAAGTTTTCCGCAAACATGGAGGCCAGTTTCTTCGCCTGGTCGTCGTAAGCCCCCTGATCTTCCCAGGTGTTCTTGGGTTGCAGAACCTCGGATGGCACATCAGGACAGGACTCGGGCACCTCCACGCCGAAGAAAGGATCCTTGGTCCTGGGGATTTCTTCCAGGGTGCCATTCAATACCGCGCTAACCATAGCGCGAGTGTAAGCCAGTTTAATTCGTTTCCCGGTGCCGTAAGGCCCGCCGCTCCAGCCGGTGTTGATGAGCCACACTGAGGCGTTGTGCTTTGCGATCTTCTCGCCCAAGAGATCCGCATAGACAGCTGGATTTAGGGCCATGAAAGGAGCTCCAAAACAGGCGCTAAATGTAGCCTGTGGCTCTTTTATGCCCCTTTCAGTCCCGGCCACTTTAGCGGTGTAACCGGAAAGAAAGTGATACATTGCCTGTTCCGCAGTCAGTTTTGCTACAGGCGGCAATACCCCAAAGGCATCCGCGGTAAGAAAGAGTACCTGCTTGGGATGGCCAGCCTGTCCATCCAGATCAGCGTTGGGGATATGAGAAATGGGGTATGAGGCCCGAGTATTCTCGGTGTAGGCGTCACTGTCTAGATCCAACCGTCTGCTGCTCGAATCAATGGCGACATTTTCCAATATGGTTCCGAAGCGCCGGGTGGTTTCGTAGATCTCAGGTTCACCCTCGGGGGACAACCTGATTACCTTAGCGTAACAGCCCCCTTCAAAGTTAAAAACTCCATTTTCGCTCCACCCATGCTCGTCGTCGCCGATTAGAGTCCGGTCCGGGTCTGCCGACAGGGTGGTCTTGCCGGTACCCGAAAGGCCGAAAAAAAGAGCCACATCATTTTCATCCTTGCCGTAGTTGGCCGAGCAGTGCATGGGCAAAACCTTCTGTTCCGGCAGTATGTAGGTCATCACCGTCAGCATGGTTTTTTTCATCTCACCTGCATAATGACTCCCGGCGACGAGCGCCTCCATTCGCCCCAGATTAAGCAGGACGACAACCTCAGAATTAGTGCCGTCTTCCTCGGGATTGGCATTGAAGCCGGCGGCATCCAGAATAGTGAATTTCGGCTGGTGCTGGGCCAGTTTAGCTGGATCCAATTCTCGAACAAACATGTTGCGCGCGAAGAGGCTGTGCCAGGCCTTCTCGGTAATTACCCTGATGGGTAAGTGATAGGTCGGATCCGCGCCCACGTAGCAGTCCTGGACATACAGATCTTTCCCCTCAAGATAGGCCAGAATCCTAGCCCTCAAAGACTCATACCTCTCCGGGCTAAAGGGTCTGTTGACTTCACCCCAGTAGATCTTTTCCTGACTTGAAGGCTCCCGAACCAGATACTTGTCATTGGGAGAACGGCCGGTGTATTGACCGGTGCGAACCACCAACGGCCCCAGATGAGCCATGAGCCCCTCGTGCCGCTGCAGGGACTGTTCGTACAAGGCCGGGCTGGAAAGGTTCCACCAGACAGTCCTGGCGTTGGTAATGCCGAACTCTTCTAACCCTACCGGGCTCTTAATGCTACCTTGATCTTCCATTTTCACCTCCTCAGGTAAGTAAAGAATCCGGGCCCAAAGGACCTTTGGGTTGCCCCCTGAGTGATTGCGGATTGCGAAATTCGAATTGTGCTTTGAATTTGCCCTTGCCCTATGCTCTATGCGCCCTGACCTGATCCTAAGAGCGAGATTTCCGATGATGAATGATCCATCCCTGCCAACAGGATGGGTTTTAAAACAACCAGACAATACTATCGTTGATTCTCGGGAGTCAATGCAACTGTTCATCTAAACATAGCTCCCCCTCCACCCTTCGGGAGGAGGGGGAGCTATGCATCTCCCAAGTCTTGCCAAAATAAGTTCGATTTCTAGGAATTGGTGGTTGAGTTGCAGAAAACAACGATCAAGCAATCTCTCACTGCGCCCTGGCTTTGATTACATCAGCTACTTCTCTGCTGAAATCTTCCAGCGTCTTGCTCATGGCCGCAACCAGATCCTCATAGCTGTCACCCTCCAAGGGCGCGGTAAAAGTCGACCTCTTCGGGATCATCTCTTCGACCTTCATGCCCTCTTTGTGGCTGACGACATACCAACGAGCGGACAATACGGCTTCCCCCCCGAGGACGCCATCAAACCTGATCACATCTACAAGAACCTGGTAGTCAACATGCTTCACCTTCTTACCGAACGGCCAAAGGATGAGTTTGTTCGTTTCCAGCAGGACTGACAGATTTGCGGTCAGAATGGCGGAGAAATTATCCCCCAGTGGTTCAGCCCAATTTTGGAATGTGTCAATATAGACCTCATTCTCCCCGGTGCGGGTCACAATTTGGGGTCGATCCAGGTACTGCCGCATCCTAATGGGACCAACGCCGACTGAAAACCCGCTATCCTCCGCTCCGGTCTGATCTCCGGTAACAGAGCTGGCCATTGGCTGTAACAGATAATACTTGGTGGGATCCTGGGTGCCTTTACCCAGGCATCCCCCTAGAACCACCAGGGAGATGATTAGAAATATCCCTATCCCTAGGAGACGAAGATGAGTAAACCGCATTATTTCCCTCCGAGACGAGACTTACCGCGGATAAGAGAATCCGGTTGCCTTTGCAAATCATTGGCCAGAGCATTGATGGAACTGGCCATGACCCTGAGCTCCTTTAGAGTTCTCTCAAGCTCCCACATCAGAATTGAATCATCCCCAACCGCGGCTTGCACCGAGGTAAGTGCCACCTCAGCCTGTTTGAGCGCCGCTCGAGCTTCATCCAAGGTCTGGTTAAGGTTAGCCATCAAGGGATCCACCTGGCCATCCACATTCTGCATCAGCGCGGTGGCGCTGTCGGCCAGAGGCCCGATCTTGCTATTTGTAGTGCGGGCCAATTTCCCGAAATCATCTAGGGTTTTGTGAAGGGAGACAATGCTGGCCGCCACCTCAGGGGAATTCACCAAATTCCTTACTTTCGCCAGCGTCTCTCGCACGTCTTTCATCATCCCATCGAGGTCAAGCTTTTTCAGGCTATCGGCCAGTCTCTGCATTTCTGACGGTATGGTCGGCAGCTCGGGTGTTTTTTTATCAATATTGGCGTAGTAGATTTTGGTGCCCGGATACAAATCGAAAGACACTTGTAGCTTCCCTGTGAGCAGGCTCTGGAGATCCAGCTGGGCTCTGAGGCCCAGCTGCACCAGCAAATCGAGGATCTTATCGGTATTTTTATCGTACATTATTGCTTTCTCCGCAAGTAACTCACCCATTGATTGGATCCTGTCCGCGAATATTTCGATGTAAACCGGAGTTTGAAAGCTGAGAGTTTCTTTATTAAACAACACTTGGACGTCGGTCACCTTGCCGATCTCTACACCCCTGAGGGTCACGGGCGCCCCAAGACTCAAGCCCTTTACCGAACCGGGAAAGTAAAGCACAAAGCTATCCTTTTCAGCAAAGAACTTTCCTCCGCCGAAAACCAAAACACCGATCACCAACAGAGCCACAGACCCCACCACAAAAACACCGATTACCTTAGGATTTGCCTTTTTCGCCATGGGTCACACATCCTGACAATAAATTGTTAAAACCTCTATCGAACAAACGCCACTCCTTACTTTGCCTGCGATTTTGCTTCTCCCCGGGTAAGAAAATTCCGAACATTGGGAATCTGGCATTCTTCCAGAAGCTTCTTGGGGTCACCACTCGCGGTCATGGTCCTGGCTTCGACATCCAGAAAAACCGAATTGGTGCCTATGGCAAATATGGACGCCAGTTCGTGGGTCACCACCACAATTGTTGTTTTGAGGCTTTCCGCCAGTTCTATGATGAGGTCGTCCAAAAGCCTGGCACTGATGGGATCCAGTCCGGCAGAGGGCTCATCAAAGAAAAGGACCTCGGGATCCAGGGCCATGGCTCGGGCCAGACCCGCCCGTTTTTTCATGCCGCCACTGATTTCCGAAGGGTAGAAAGTTTCGAAACCTGCCAGACCCACCAGGGCAAGCTTCAAGGAAACGATTTCCCGAATCTGACTGGGACCCAAATCCGTGTATTCGCTCAGAGGCACGGAGACGTTTTCTTCCAGGGTCATGGAACTCCACAAAGCGCCACTCTGGTAGAGGATGCCGAAGTGTCTCATCAGCCGCTCTCGCTCCTCGGGGCTGGTCTCCCAGAAGCTGGTGTCTCCATAAAAGACCTGTCCCGTTGCCGGTTCCTTGAGTCCCACCAAAATCTTCATTAGAGTGGACTTGCCGCAGCCGCTGCCGCCCATGACGATGAAGACCTCTCCCCGGTTGACCGTAAAGTTAAGATCGCGCATCAGGACGAAATCACCATAGGCCATGGTCAGGTCACTCACTGTAATGTGGGGCTCTTTGTTATTCATACCATCCGAAGGAATGTTTCAACCGAATATGTAAAGCCCGCATAGCGTCAAACGCATAGCGAAAAAATCTTTTTATCAACGCTCTGCGCTATGCCCTACGAGCCCTAAATTCCCAAAATATTGGTTATGACTGCAAAGATTCCATCCGCCACAATGATCAGAACAATTGAGGTTACCACCGCTGAGGTGGCCGCATCCCCCACAGCTGAGGCACTCCTGCCGCACTCGATCCCCCGGAGGCAGCCGGATACGGCAATGATCACGCCGAAAACCACGCTCTTGAAGACCCCTATGCCGAATTGGGTCAGGTTGAGCGCATTGCGAGTCTGCTCCACATACTGCAGGAAGTTGAGATCCATCATACCCACACCCACAAAAACCCCTCCCAAAATGCCCATCAAGTCAGCGTACAGACAGAGAAGCGGCATCATCACGATCAGGGCCAGCATCCGTGGCAGCACCAGAAATTCCATGGGGGAAATGCCCATGGTAGTCAGGGCATCAACCTCCTCGTTTACCTGCATGGTCCCAATCTGGGCAGCGAAGGCGGCACCGGTGCGCCCGGCCATGATGATCGCGGTCATCAAGGCACCCATCTCCCTGGCCATGGCAATGCCAACCAGGTTTGCCACAAAAATCTGCGCTCCGAACATGGCCAATTGCACCGCTCCCACGAAGGCGAGGATCAAACCCACCAGGAAGCTAATCAGCGAGACAATGGGCAGTGCTTGGGCGCCGCATTGCTCTATTATGATTCCAAGGTCGGTACGGCGGTAACGCGCCTTGCCCGCGAGAAACCTGCCGAAAGCAATGGTGGAGTCACCTAGAAATACGACCATGGAAACAAGGGAGCGGGCGATCTCCAAACTGGCGTTGCCCACTTGCACCAGAAGCGGCTCTCGCACTGCAACTTTGGCCGCGTCCGTCTTTTCGGGCACGGCGGTGGCAAGCTCCAAGAGGCGCCGCACTCCATCCGGCAGTCCCTTATCGTCCGCATCGATTTGTCTCTGGGAGCACTGATCTAGAACTTCGAGCAGGAAAGTGAGTAGGCCGCTGTCCCACTGCGAGATGTCTGTCGTTTCAAAGGCCAGTCGTTGGACCGGAGGCCCCTGGTCAACCTGTTTCTGCACTTCCTCAGGTGAAGGGAGTTCCTGTTGGATCGTCCAGCTGCCGGCGATCCTGACCAGGAGGGTGTCGTCACTCGTCCTGCTGAAACTCAACTCACTGGGTATTGCCACTGCTTCCATACCACCGTCCAGCTTTTACCTGTACGCGATTTGGTTCGGCCTGAATCCACTGATCCAGCTTGATGGCCTCGTAAAATGTTTATTAATACTAACCACGTGGATTCAGATAATCAACGCCAGATCTGCAGGTTAGATATGATTGTTACAAATAATTAGTTTCCGTCCGGAAACTACCCAGTGTCATTCTGGGCCCTTCGGCTGGCTCAGGGTAAACTCCGCGAAGAATCTCGGCCGACCCTTTAACTATGAGATTCTTCGTCGTCCCGCTTTTGGCGGGACTCCTCAGAATGACACCCGAAAATACGGTTTCCGGATGGAAACTAATTAACAGAATGGTCTAAAAATTAGACTGTATCGCCAGACTCAGGTTTTATTCTTAGAAGGGACAAGGATGCTCCTCTTTCCTGCTGGGAGAGGGTTGAAGCTGTTAGATATTATATGTATATTTTTCCTTATTATCAACTATCTCTTTAAAGCACCTGCAGCAAAAAACTGCATAAAGGTGGATTTTCTGCTTTTGAAGTAACTGATGCCCCAAACGTCGGGGGGGCCTTGTTTCATGAGCCGACCTGAGACTGTGGCGCCCCCACAGGGGAGATTCAGAACTCCACGCCTGATGGTAAAACTAAAGCCGTGCCCGTGAACGAAATCCCCCCAACCTCCCTTTACTAAAGGGGGGTTTTTTGGTGAGGTGCTTTACTATTTACTAAAGGGGCGCCTTTTATTCGTCTTCGTAACCTGTCACCAGCCTCACCGTTTGACTTCCCCCCTTTACTAAAGGGGGGATCGAGGGGGGATTTTATCTGCGCCTTCGTTTTGCCGAAAATCACCCCAGCATACTAACTCTACAAGCAAGGCTAAACTATACCACTAGCACAGCAGGTGGGTTTTGAAACTACTGACCCTAACCAGATGGGTATATAAATGATGGATGCGCCATGCTAGGTACTGTATACTACTTTCTGGTCACCGTGTGCATTCTGAAGCAATCGAGCAAGAAACGAATCATCGGGATTATTACGATACAAGGTAAAGGTAATTAACGATGAAAAAGCTGGCAGCTGCCATGTGGGTAATTCTTTTCTTTCTGCTGTTCTGTGGTGCCACAGAAAACAACACCTTATATCTAACCAAGAAGGACTATCCAATGGCCCACACTCTTGAAGACCTGGAGCTGTTCAATAACAGCATCATAAATAGTCAAACCGCTATTTTCCTGAAAATGAGGCAGGCAGGGCGAGCCTGGATGTCCAAGGGGGGGGTCGATGTTTATGTTGTCGAAACAGTAGATGGGAATAAAATAAAGATCAGACCAACTAATTCAACCAAAGTGATTTGGACGGTGAGTGAAGCGGTAGAAAAGAAGTGAAATAGATGGAGTGCTGGAGTATTGGAGTGTTGGGGTAATAATATCCCCTTCTGTTCTTCGAATTCCATCACTCCATTACTCCATTCTCCAGTTGCACTTGAGGCTTTGAAGACAAAAGCCCCCCTTGAGACCCTACCCTGGCATCCTGGCCAACCCAGATTTCTACTTCACTTGGTTTAACCAGGAGACATCTTCAAACCAACGATCGGTCAACTCGTCCAGGGTGCCGGTCTGATCCAGGGTGTCGAGGAAATTCTCCAGCCAGTTGATCAGGTGCGGGTCACCGGCGGGAATTGCGATACCATAGGGCTCGTATGTCAGGGGCGTTATCACCGAGAGCAGTCCTTTGTCAGGATATTGAAAGACCGACACCACACATCTGGGATAGTCGGCGATCATGGCGTCAACCTTGTCCTGAATAACCATTCTTACTGCTTCGTCATAGGTCTTGGCCGGCACAAATTGCACCTTGGGCAAGACTTCCTCAACAAAATACTGGCTGGTGGAGCCCATCAGTCCAGTAAGCCTGACTTTCGGGCTATTTACTTCAGTGGCCTCATTTGACCCTGCTATAGTCTCAATCTTTGTAAGAAATGCCTTGCCGGAAACAAAATATGGCCCGACGAATGCCACCTTGACGTTTCTCTTGGGGGTTATGGTCATGTAGGACAGAATCATGTCCACCTTTCCCCCCTCCAACGCAGGGAGCAGCTTGGAAAATTGCATAACCTCAAACCTGAGTTTCACGCCCATTGCCTCGGCTATCAGTTTGGCCAGGTCGGCTTCGAGACCTATAATTTCCCCATCTTTGGTTTTCATACTGAAAGCGGGCATTTCAGCCGCAGTCCCCACCACCAATTCTTGTTTTTGCAAAATGCGCTCAAAAGCGGGTGAAGATGTTGGCTTGACCATTGTCCCCTGCTGGGCGCAACCGAACACAAGCGCCAGCGCCATCAGCAAAACAATGACTACTCTCACTCTTTTCATTATGCTTCTCCTTCCCTTCCAGAGTTGTTTATTACCTTTGGGAGTACTTAGCCCGGATATTTCACGAATCACCTGCTGCGACCGCGGATATGACTGTCCTTCCGGGCGTCCTCGGGTGTCGGACCCTGCGACGTACTGTTCAAGTACG
>Ga0209536_100014530_pt1 | contig 11299 bp, 8 predicted proteins | sample DeeMarSeWOR28_12_FD_187461 | JGI IMG/M metagenome (GOLD analysis project Ga0209536, IMG submission 187461) | Marine sediment microbial communities from White Oak River estuary, North Carolina - WOR-2-8_12 (SPAdes) (version 2) | ecosystem: Environmental > Aquatic > Marine > Intertidal zone >... | reverse complement strand
AAACTCGAATCCGAGAAATTCCATTTCAAGGAATTTGAAACCCTGGCCGAAGCAGCCAATCGCATGATTATTGAGCGAAATGAAGCCGAAACGGCATTGCGCCAAAGCGAGCGCAACTATCGACAACTCGTCCAAAGCGCCAACAGCATCATAATGCGGATGGATACCGCCGGCAGGGTGATTTTCTTTAACCAGTACGCGCAGAATTTCTTCGGCTACAGCGCAGCGGATATTCTGGGCAAAAATGTGATTGGAACCATCGTACCGCCAAAAGATCGAACCGGGTTTGACCTCAAGCAGATGATCGACGACATCGGCACCCACCCCGAACGCTATGTTTCCAACGAAAATGAGAATATTCGACGCAACGGTGAGCGGGTCCGGGTGGCCTGGATGAACAAAGCCATCTATGACGATGAATCGAATGTAAGGGAAATACTGTGTGTCGGAATTGATGTCACCCAAAAATGGCAGCTTGAAAAACGGCTGGCCCAGGCTCAAAAAATGGAAGCTATCGGCACCCTGGCCGGCGGCATCGCCCATGACTTTAACAATATCTTATCGGCCATTATGGGTTATACGGAACTTTCACTGATTGATATTCCGCCGGATTCGGCGGTGCGCAATAATTTAAAGCAGGTTCTGAAGGCCGGCGGCCGGGCCAAAGAACTGGTGCAGCAGATTCTCACCTACAGCCGCCAGCGGGAAAACGAGATGCAACCGGTCAAGATCAATCTGATCGTTAATGAAGCGCTCAAATTATTGCGGGCCTCACTGCCGTCCACGATTCAGATTAACCATAATATAACGTCCAATCTGGCAGTACTGTCTGACCCCACCAATATTCACCAGGTCATTATGAATCTGTGCACGAATGCCGGCCATGCCATGCAGGAAAATGGCGGACTGCTGGAGGTGAGCCTTTCGGATGTGACACTCGATGCTGACTTCTTCAAAGATCATCCCGGCTTGAATCCCGGCAAATTCGTAAGGCTCACCGTCAGCGACACCGGCCACGGGATGTCGCCGGACATTATCGACCGCATTTTCGATCCGTTTTTCAGCACCAAAAAAAAGGGCGAAGGCACCGGCATGGGGCTGTCCGTGGTTCACGGTATCGTCAAAAGCCATGGCGGAACCCTGACCGTTGACAGCACGCCGGGACAGGGATCTGTTTTCAACGCCTTTTTCCCGGCCATTGAATCCGAATGGGCTCCCGATAATGATCATGCGGATCTTATGGTTACCGGCACCGAGACCATCCTGTTTGTGGATGATGAGGCATTTCAAGCGGATATTGCCAAACAAATGCTAAGCCGTCTGGGTTACCGGCTGACAACCTGCACCAGCAGTGTCGAAGCCCTTGAGTTGTTTCGGCAATCGCCGGAAAAATTCGATCTGGTAATCACCGACATGACCATGCCGCAAATGACCGGCGACGTGCTGGCGAGAGAACTCATTTCCATCCGACCGGATATTCCAATTATTGTCTGCACCGGCTACAGCGATCGGATCGACACCGATATGGCCAATGAAATCGGTATCAGAGAATTGTTAATGAAGCCGGTGGTGATGAAAGATATTGCCCAATGCATCCGGCGGGCGCTGGAAAAAGACATCGTTCAGGCAGACCCGTCCTATAAGAGGGGATAAGGTAAACCAATGTCGAAGGTCGAATTAAGGAATTCTTTCTGGTTTATTTGTTAAAAATAGCAGCGCGACACCAAATCCCGCCAATGGGAGCCAACGCATGGGCAACCGGTTGCGCATTGAATATCCTCCTACATAAATCCGGCGGATCGCCGTCTTTTTGCGATCCGCCGGATTTATTTTTATTCCGTTCTTTGTTCTATCAACCGCTGTTTGGCTTTGTCATATTCTTTTTGGGTTATGATTCCATCCTTATAGGCCTTGTCAAGATCCAGCAATTCCTGCCCCAGGGTGGTGGTGACTGTGGAAGGTCCGGATTTAACATTGGTTTTGCCTCCGCCGCAGGCAGCGAAATTCAGGCATACCATGATGATAACGATCAGAACGTAAAATTTAAAGGATTTCATCATTAAACCTCCTTTCCCGGGACATAAAATTTGGGTCTAAACCGCAGAGGCTCTAATTCCAAAATTCCAGATTCGGTATAGTCATCTTCATCCGCCGGCAGCAGGTATAAACAAATAACTATACCAATAAAAAAAATTATGCGAAGCATACAGTAATTAATCCGCCGGCGATTAGGTTTGAAAAGCCGCTTCCATTTTCTAATTACCATCAAGGACCCGGAACAGGGAATTTCCCAGGGCGGATTAATTAGGGTAATTCTTTAATCCAGGAGCCGCTCTGAAACCACTTTTCCGTCAGCTTTTTCAACTGTCCGCTGGCTTCGAGCATATTTAAAAAATTACCCAGCCAATTGATCAACAGCGTGTCCTCGGGTATGGCGATACCCAGCGGCTCGACCGTCAGCTTGGATTGGCCCGCAACCAGGCCTTTATCCTGGTGGCGAAATGCGCTGAACGCACAAAACGGATAATCGGCTACAACCGCATCAACCTTATCCTTTAAAAGCATATCAATCGCCTCATCATAGGATTTGGTCGTCACCAGTTGAGCCTTGGGGGCGGCTTGTTCGACAAATGCCTGGCTGGTCGAGTTATTAAGGGTTGCCACCCTAAAATCCGGAACATTCATACCTTCAGCCTGTTGCAATACGCCGATGCTTTGGGTTTTAGTCAGGACTCCCTTGCCGGAAACATAATAAGGACCGATAAAAGCCACTTTACGATTGCGCTCGAGGGTCATGGTCATGCTGGACAGGACCATATCCACTTTGCCGGCGGTCAAGGCCGGCAACAATTCAGCAAAAGGCAGGGTGACAAATTTCAGCTTTACTTCCAAATTCATGGCAATCAGTCTGGCGATGTCGGCATCGTAGCCGATAATTTTTCCGTCTTTATTGGTAACGTTTAAAGGCGGCTGGGTACCGGTGATACCCACCACCAGTTCTCCTTTTTTAATGATGCTGTCCATTGCCTTGCCTGCCACGGCGACATTGACCGCCATCAAAAGCAAAGCCGCAACAACTACTAAAACGATTGTTTTTCTCATTATTTTTTCTCCTTTAGGGTTTATTTGCAAAACATTATCCATTATCTTAGTTCATCTATTGATGTCAAACTATCTTTGGTTCTCTTTGAGTACGAATAGCCCATAAAAAATTAAAAACATACGCGAAGCATAAAATAATTAATCCGCCAAGCTATCGAGCCGGCAGGCTTCCACCGTTTTCAAGATAACTATTTTCAGCCCTGAGGACACTATTTTTCAGGGCGGATTAATTCAATAGAGGCAAATTTTGATTTCAATAATTCAAGGTCCAGCGGCTTGAGCATGTAGCCGTTAAAGCCCAGGGATTTGGCCCGCGCTTCATTTAAGTCGAACTCGCTGGCGGTGATGGCCAGAATCGGGATTGGCGATTGTCTATCCTGCTCTGACCGGCGTATTTCAGCCGCCAGTTCGTAACCGTTCATTTCCGGCATTTCTATATCCGTCAAGACCACATCATATCTTTTCTGGCGGAATTTTTCGATCGCATCTTTGCCGTTCACGGCGCTGTCCACGTTGTAATTCAGTGCGGTCAGCTGGCTGAGCATGATTTCCAGGTTGATCTCGTTGTCCTCCACCAGCAGGATATTTTCAATTGGACGGCCGTTGCCGGATCGGGCAGCGCCCGTGCCGCCGAGCATTTGCCGTTCTTCATCATAGTCGGCAAAGGTCAGCGCGATGTTGCGAAATGTATCTTCCAGTTCGAGAAACGCATCAACGATATCCGGATCAAAATGTTTCCCCTTGCCTTCGACAATAATCTCCACTGCTTTTTCATGCGGAAATGGCGGCTTGTAAACTCTTTTACTGATCAGCGCGTCATAGACATCTGCCAGGGCCATCAAGCGTCCGGGCGTCGGAATTGCAGTGCCCTTCAGCCCCTGGGGGTAGCCGGAACCGTCCCACTTTTCCTGGTGGGTATATGCGATTTCTCGGGCATAATGCAAAAACGTGTCCCCGCCGAGTTTTTGTTCGGTGATGCGCAAAGCCTCTTCGCCGTATATTGTATGTTTTTTCATTTGCTCGAATTCTTCGTCGGTCAGGCGACCGGCCTTGAGCAAAACGTCGTCCCGCACGCCGACCTTCCCCAAATCGTGCAGCGGGGCGGACGAATATAGCAAATCGATGACCTCGTCATCGAGCTCGGAACGGAACCGCGGATGATCTTTCAAATGCATCGCCAGGGCTTTGACATAGTTCTGGGTTCGTTTGATGTGCCCGCCGGTTTCCGGATCCCGATATTCAGCCAGCGTCGCCAGGCTTTCAATGGTAACCGCCTGGGTCAGCGCCAGCCTCCGGGTGCGTTCTTCCACCAGTCTCTTGAGATGATCCTGGTATCGTTTCAGTTCCAGGTGGTTGTGGACCCGGGCCCGGACCAGTTCGGGATTAATGGGCTTGGTGATATAGTCCACGGCCCCCAGGCCGAGCCCTTTGGCTTCATCCTCTTCATCGGCCAGCGCGGTAATGAAAATAATCGGAATATGAGCCGTATTTTTATCCGCCTTCAACCTTCGACAAACCTCATAGCCGTCGATCTCCGGCATCATAATGTCCAGCAGGATAAGCGAGGGGTCGGCCTTTTGGGCGATGCTCAGGGCCGTCTGCCCGTTTTTGGCGATGAGCAGTTTATAGCCCAAACCATCCAGCGTTTCATGCAGCAATTGCAAATTGGTGGTATTGTCATCCACCAGAAGCACTTTGTCTTCAGCTTCCGGTTTGCCGTTCGATGAGGTTGTTTTATCAGTCATGATTTCTGTATTAATTCCTCAACAAACCAGCGACCACCAGCAAAGCAGGGGGAATGAGAAAAGCCCCTGGAGGAGCCCGGGCCGCGCGCTGAAAGCGGCCGCTGGTATATTAAAAGATTTTTATTAGCCCCCTTCATCAGCCACCGGTCTGGGTCAAGTTTGATCTATTGTTGCATGCTCCCGCTGCAACGGTAGAACCTTTTCAATTCTCAGCGGCGTCGCCGGTGGCGGATGAAGGGCGTCAGAATTACCCCCGAAAAATCGTTTATTTACCCTATGTTAATTTGGGTTCAATGGCAATGGAATTTTGCTAAAGTGGGGATGCGAGAGCGGCTGGCCTTTAAAATTAGTCGGAATTTTCAAGGATGCAGTTTAAAAAAGTAGCGCTTGCCTTTTTAGGATTGAAGATTAGTGAATGCGCAATAAATCATTTGACAACGCAGCAGATGAAAACCGCCGGCTCGCCCGCCCTGCCGGGCCGCAGCTGAAAGCGAAGACCACAGGGTGGAAATTAATGCGATAAAATCGACATCCGAATTGCAAATTCGGATTACCAGTTCCATTTGGCAAACAGTCTTTCAATTTCGCCGGATTCGACCAGGTGCGGAAACCGAATATCAAATATCTTTTTTAATTTTTTACCCTTGCGATTATCCGCAAACACGAGGTAGCGATCGAGTTCCAGCACTGTTTCGACGGTGTATTGCGAGATCTCAACGATACCCTTGCTTAAGACTGATTCCATGTCGTTGCGGGTATCCAGAAAAAAATCCACCTGATCGTTATCGAGACGCCGCAGAATATTATCGCGATAATAAAATTCTTTTTTGATGACAGGGATTTCCAGGTACTCATCGTAGGCGTAGCCTTTGATCCAGGCCACCTTTTTGTTTTGCAGTGACTCCGGGCCTTCCCACTGGCTGAGCTTATTTTTTTTGAACAGTGCCAGAACATAATCTTTGACAAACGGATATCGCGAGAAGAGGGCTCCCCGGACCCGTTCGGGATAAATCCCGACAGCAGCATCAACCTGGTTTTTTTTGACCAGTTTGACTGATCCATCGTAGGATTGAATGATAAATTTTGTTTTGATCCCCACGGGTTCGTAGACGGCCCTGAATATATCCCAATATAACCCGGTGCCATCCCGGTTGGTCGCGTTGGTCCACTCTTCACTGGCCATGATGATTTCGTTCGGATCGCTGTCGGCCAAGGCAGGAACCGTGCTAGAACAGAGAACACATAGAAAAAAGATGCAGGGTGTCGCTTTAAAAGCCTTGAAGAGAGCTGGATTCACCGTCGGGGTTTCCTTTCTGTTGAATTAATGCGCTTTTGATCGCTGAAACCCAATGGCCGCAACGCCAGGTTTGCAGGTCTGCTATTTTCTTATATCGTCTGTAATTTCAAAACCTTTAGCCCTAATTAATCCGTCCTGCAAAATACATCATTGCGGTTGAAAATATTCAGATCGGATTTATATTCTGGAGCGGTTTCAACCTGAGCCGGCAACCGGGTAATTCGCTGCGCTTATCCGGCGGCAGCGGGCAATGGTGGAATGTTGCAATACTGAAATGATGGGTATAGGGAGAAATAACTTTGGGACACTGCGTAATTCACCCGGAACGGGAAACCAGCTATGTCTGCATGAAGCACAATATTTATATGTGTGAAAATTGTCTCGTCTGCCGCGATCCGGAAATTTACTGCAAATTCCGGACATCTTGTCCAATCCATTTTTTAACCAAACGAAAAGGCAACCTCGATTCAGTTTTTTTAAACCAGGTTGATAAAAACGCCCAGTCAGGGCCCTAAGCCGGCAGGAGGCGCTCCCATGAAAGATACCACAGAATTGATTCGATCAGCTGGTGCCCACAAAGGGTTTACAGCAAGGCCGGTAACAACCGTCAATCCCCCGGTTTACAGCGGCTCCACGGTTATGTTTGCCAATTACGATGACCTGCTGCTGGCAAATTCGGGAAAATATGACGGCATCACCTACGGAACGGACCGTCTGCCGACCCAACGGGATTTTGAAGAAGCTCTCAGAAGCCTTGAGGGCGGCAGTCTCACCAGGGCGTTTCAATCCGGTATAAGCGCCATTGCCAACACGCTGCTGGCATTTACCGACAGCGGCGACCATATCCTGGTGTGCCAGAACGTATACGGCCCCACCGCCCGTTTCTGCCGCAAAATTCTTGCTAAATACAATGTCAAGACCACCTTTGTACCACCAGCCGTTGGTCCGGATATCATCGACTATATCGGTCCGGATACCAAACTGATATTTCTTGAATCTCCCGGATCAAACACGTTCGAAATCCAGGATATACCCGCAGTGACAGCCTTGGCAAAGCCGAGGGGAATTGTTACGGTGCTTGACAATACCTGGGCCACGCCGCTTTATCTCAAACCGTTTGATTTGGGGATCGACATATCCATCCAGTCGGTTACGAAATATATTGCCGGCCATTCCGATGTCCTGCTGGGAGCCGTAACCGTAAATGAAACGTATGCCCGGGTCTTGGCAGATTTTTACAGTGTTATGGAAATCTTTGCCTCACCCCATGACTGCCATCTGGCCCTGCGGGGGCTCAGGACATTGCCGGTTCGTCTTAAGCAGCATGAAACATCGGCCCTGGAAATAGCCCGGTGGCTTGCGACCATCGACCTGGTTGATCGGGTCATCCACCCGGCACTGCCGAACCATCCCGAGCACCGGATCTGGCAGCGGGATTTCACAGGGTCTTCCGGCCTTTTTGCGTTTACCTTCAAAAAGGATTATGCCCAAGAAAAAATCGCCGCGTTTGTCGATTCGCTGGATTTATTCGGGATCGGCTACAGCTGGGGCGGTTTCAAAAGCCTGATCACCGCCGGAAAATACAGCCGGCCGGCCGATTCTAACTATTATGACAAAACGATAATCCGTCTGAATATTGGCCTGGAAGATGCGGCGGATTTGATGCAGGACCTGGCAAGAGGGTTTGCTGTTTTGAAATAGACAAATACTGAGCTTTTTCCGATACTGCGCTTTTAAAAAGTGTCTCAGGCAGGGCGACTAAAGGACCTATATCAGTTATAGGACCTATAGGCCCTATTAGACCTATCTTACGATTTATTGATCAATCTTTTCAATGCGCACCGGTACGGCCTTGAGCAGGGGAAACCCGCTGATCGGGTCGTTGATATCGTCCGGGGTTAAAAAGTTGACCCGCCAATCCTCCCAGCCGTGATAGATTTCGACCACACCCTGGCGAAGTTCGGCGGCGTGTTTGACAGCAGCCCGGATAACCAGTTCCCCCACCCGTGACACCACCCGGACCCTTTCACCGTCAGAGATGCCCAAATCGGCGGCATCCGCCGGATTGATTTCCACTTCCGCATCCGGATGCACATCCCTGAACCGCTTAATATTCTGGTTCCGGGAATGGTAGATCAAAGATTTGCGGGCGCCGGTGGTCATCACGAACGGGTAGTTTTCATCGGGTTGCTGCAGGTATGCAGGCTGATGGTACTCGGGGACTTCGGGCAGCCCCAGTCGCTGCAGATAGGGTGATGCAAACTCCAGCCTCCCCGAAGGTGTCGGCAATGGCTCGCCGAGAAATTTCCGGTGATCAACGGGTTGGTAAACGTATCCTTGCGGGCAGCGGCGCAGCTTCTCCACGGTCAGTCCGGTGGGTTCCAACAGCCATCGGTTGACTTCCGTTTCCGATTTCCAGGGAAAAAGCGTATCGCCGAACCCCAGGCGGTGGGCCAGATCATGCCAGACCTGGAATTCGGTTCGGAGCCCTTCTACCCGGGCGACTGGGCGGGTAATATTCACCCGTTGCCGGGTGGGGTAAACATGCAGCTCTTCGCGTTCGAGGAACGTGGCCGCGGGCAGGATGTAGTGGGCCAGGCGGGCGGTGCGGGTCATGAAAAAATCGTTGACCACCAGAAGATCGAGGCTGGCCAGGGCCTGCTCCACCTTGCGGGTGTTGGGGTTGCTTACCGCCGGGTTGGCCGCGGCAATGAGCATGCCCTTCAGTGGGTACTCGCCCTGGCCCAACATATAATCCATGGCCGTCATGCTATGGCACTCGCGGCGAATGTCATAGAGCACCGGAAATTTGTCGGCCCCGATGGGGTGCCCGTCAGCCGGCTGCGGTTCGCCATTGGGAATCAAATCCCGGATCCCCAGCGGTTCCGGCCGAAAGATGCCGCTGGGCTGACCGAGAGCACCGCTCAGACAGGAAAGTATCGTCAGCGCGCGGATGTTGTTGACGCCGTTTTCATGGTGCTCCAGCCCGGCTCCCGGATAGATGCTGATACGGGGACGGTTTTTGATGATCAACTGGGCGATCTCTTCGACGACAGAATCATAGACCCCGCTTTGCCGGGCCACGTATTGCGGCGTGAATTTTTCGGCATAGGCCGTGATCTTATCAAAACCGATGGCGTATCGCTCCACCAGATCGCTGTCATAATTATTGGTCTTTATGAGATACCGAATGAGCCCCCAGGCCAGCGCACCGTCGGTGCCCGGATACGGTTGGGCGAAGATATCCGCATAGCAGGCCACCGGATTCAGGCGCGGATCGATCATGACCAGTTTGGCGCCCTTGCTGCGGGCATCGGCAAGCTCACGCATAAATGGCGGATGGCAGATGGGCGGATTGGTGCCGAGCAATATGATCAGTTTAGCCCGGTCGAATTCCGGAAAGGGGTTCCAGAACCCGCATACCAGATGGTTGCCCAGGTAGCGGCCGTTGTAACAGGCCGAGTCATTGGAAAAATAATTGGGTGAACCGAACCCATGAATCAGACGCCGGACGTAGCCTTCCTGCTGATGGAATCCAAGCCCCTCCCCTTTCCACACCCCGACCGAGCGGGCCCCGAATTGTTTTTTGAGCGAGGCCATCTTGGCGGCAATTTCATCCAAGGCCTGTTCGTAGGGTATTTCCTCGAAGCTGCCGTTTTCCCGACGCTTCAAGGGAGCCAGAATACGATCCATATGATAGAAAAGATCCAAGGCTGCGCCGCCCCGGGGACACATCTTGCCCTGATTGACGGGATGTCCTTCAAAGGGTGTGATATCGGTCAGCACCTGATTTTTAATGTGCACGTTGATGGCGCAGCGCGTTTCGCACATGCGGCAGAGCGTCGGGACAACCCCGGACGGCACAACCGTTTTGACCTTCATGGCCGATGTTCTCCACAATGTAATATTTTAATTGAGCTAAAACCCATTGAAAGGTATTCGTTATTGGTTATTTGTTATTGGTTTGAAAGGATTCAGATCGATTTTTACATGTTACTGTTGATAGAAATATAAAATTAGGTTCCCAGCCTTTTCGAATAACGATTAACAAATAACCAATAACAACTAGGTGAGTCTTTTTTGCTCAATAAGGGTAACAAATACCAACGGCCCCGAGAGTTTGGCTTCAATATCATCCCAAGGCCGGTTCAGCCTCTTGTCATTTTTCGGCGTTTGAGGGCCGCCAGGTCGTTGATGTCACCGTAATGCAGGGCATGGGCCATGCAGTTCTGAACACACTTCGGATCCCCCGAACACAGATCGCACTTGGCGGCAATTCGCCGTCGCCCTTCGAAATGGATGCACCCGAACGGGCAGGCATGCACGCACATTTTGCATCCCAAACAGGCGGTCTCATCCACAACCACGGCCCCTGTTGTCGGGTTTCGCTGAATGGCCGCCGTGGGGCAGATCTCCAGGCAGAGGGCCGTTTCGCACTGCTGGCAGGTCATGGTAAAAATGGATCGCTGATCCAGATCGATATGAACCCAAATGTTGGCGTCCTTGCGTTTGAATCCACCGGAGTCCTGAAATGAGCAGATCCGCTCACAATTGCGGCAGCCCAGGCACCGATCCGGATCAACAAATATGACTTTCATGGAAAACTATACCTCCTATGTTCCAAAGCCAAGCACAACCGATTATACACCAAATTGCGGAATTAAGGGCATGAAAATTGAGGGATTCAGGGATTAGGGGATTGGGGGATTAAAGGATAACATTTAAAAATTAAAAGGGATAGAATTCCTTCAATTCCTGAATCCCTAAATCCCTGAATTCCCAAATCCCCAAATCCCTCAATTCCTCAATCCCCAAATCCCCTAATTCATAGGCACCTAAATTCCTGGAATATTTGAAACGCCCGACCTGCTAAAGACTTGACAACCGGCGTGATGGTAGCGTATTAGAAAATCCATCCTGTATATACAAATTGTCCGGGATTGTAAATAGATGATGCTTTCTCCCCTGCAGCCCAGGGTGGATTCGCCTCAATGAAATACATGCAGCCCCAACACAGCCAATCAATTCGACCCGTAATTTATGGAATTTGCCCCGCATACCAAAAACAAGAATCTGTGGCGGAAAATTCACCGATCGCCGCTCTTCGATATATCCCAATTCGTTCTGCTGGTCGGCGCCATCATCTGGTTCTTTT
>Ga0209536_100014529_pt1 | contig 11300 bp, 10 predicted proteins | sample DeeMarSeWOR28_12_FD_187461 | JGI IMG/M metagenome (GOLD analysis project Ga0209536, IMG submission 187461) | Marine sediment microbial communities from White Oak River estuary, North Carolina - WOR-2-8_12 (SPAdes) (version 2) | ecosystem: Environmental > Aquatic > Marine > Intertidal zone >... | reverse complement strand
GCGACCGGGGAGCAGGTCACGCGCCCGACCCCGAGCAGCGAGAGGCCGAGGGAGGCGGCCACGACGTCGACGATGGCGTCGACGGCGCCGACTTCGTGGAAGTGGACCTCCTCGAGAGGCGTCCCGTGAACCTTGGCTTCGGCGCGACCCAGGGCCTCGAAGATCGCGAGCGCGCGCTCCTTGACCGGCGCGGCGAGCTTCGCAGCGGCGATCAGATCCCGGATCTCGGCATAATGACGGCCGTGCGGGTGGGCATGAGAATGCGGCCGGCCGTGCGCGTCTCCGTGCGAGTGGCGATGGGCGCGCTCGGCCGTCTTGCTCGCGGCCGAGACGGGAACCCGAACGTCGACATAACGTGCGGCGAAGCCCGACCGATCCACCTTCTTGACCACGAGCTTGAAGTCGAGCCCGAGCGGAGCGAGTCCCTCGACGAGCGCCTTGCGCGAGAGGCCGAGATCGAGGAGTGCCGCCATGAACATGTTGCCGGCGGCCCCCGAGAAGGCGTCGAGATGAAGGATCCTGTTCGTCATCACCGACCGCTTCCCGTCCCTTCGATTCCGCCCGAAGACGATCCTGCAGCGCGCGACCAGCGGGGCACTAGAGCCGGTTGATCAGCGTCGCGACGTGTGCCGCTCCGAAGCCGTTGTCTATGTTCACGGCCGTGACGTTCGATGCGCAGCTGTTGAGCATCCCCAGCAGCGCCGTGACGCCGCCGAGCGATGCGCCGTATCCGACGCTGGTAGGCACCGCGATCACGGGCTTGTCGACGAGTCCACCAACGACCGACGGCAACGCGCCCTCCATGCCCGCCACCACGATCAACACCCGGGCGGATCTCATCAGGTCGTGGGATGCGAGCAGCCGATGGAGCCCCGCGACCCCGACGTCCTGCAGCAGCTCGACCTTGTTCCCCAGGCGACGAGCAACGCCGACCGCCTCGGCTGCGACGGGCAGATCGGCCGAGCCGGCGGAGATCACGAGGATCGTCCCCTTGCCGCGCAGCGGAACCTCACCCGCGCCGAGCCAGAGCAGGCGTGAGACCGCGTCGTACTCGAGGCCGGGAATCTGCTCGCGGATCGCTCGCGCCTGCTCGGCGCCCACGCGCGTGACGAGCACCTCCTGCCCCTCCGCTCTGAGCGCCCGCGCGATCTCGACGATCTGCTCGACGCTCTTCTCCGAGCCGTAGACGACCTCGGGAATCCCCTGGCGAAGCGCGCGATGCGTGTCGATGCGCGCCTGCGAGGTGTCGAGGAAGGGGAGTCGGGCGAGTCGATCCACCGCGCTCTCGACCTCGACGTCCCCCGATCGGACGGCGGCCAACAGGTCGCGAAGACTATCTGAATCCAAGGCTCTCTCCAGCTCGTGGGGCGGCGCGATGCGCGGAGCGTATCAAAGGTCGCAGGCGATGACCGCGACGCGAGCTCAGGGCGGGACCTCGTGGAGCGAGCCAGGACCGAGCCAGGCTCGAGCCACGCCGACCCCGCGCCATGCAGCACGGGGCCGACGCTCTCAGTACCGCGGCGAGAGCAGCAATCGGCCGATCAGGCGTCCATCTGGATCGAGCAGTCGCGATTCGATCCGAGCGGCGTCGGCTCCGGTCGACGATTCGGCAAAGGCCGCGAAGGCCCGCTCGGCGTCCGACATCGCGAGCGATGGGATCGACGGCAGCAGCCGCGCGGCCAGCCGGTCCGCGATCGCAGACGCCACGTGAGATGCCAGGATGTTCCCGACCTCCATCAAGGCGGACTCGACGATCGGTGACTCGAGCTCGCCTTCCTCGATCCCGACGATCCGCCGAACGAGCCGATCGCTCGAGTCGCCCGGGAAGAGGATCCCCACGATCGCTTCGAGACATCCCCCGAACTCGAAGAAGACCCCGGTCGCGTCGAGCCCACCCCGCGCGTCAGCGGCCCGCTCCGGCTGCGCGTCTTCCCCCGACGTCACGATCGGCGCCTCGGCCACGACCGCATGACCAACCAGCTGCGCGAGCGCGTCGGCGGCCTGCTCCGCCCCGGCGTGGGCGAGCAGCGCGAGTCGATCGATCTCGTCTTTCGGCGTCTCGTCCACGACTAACCCAGTTGGTTCAGATCGAGCAGGAAGACGGGACTTCCGTCGTCCAACACGGTCAAGCCCGCGAGGATGCGCACCGATGCCAGCAGCTCTGGAACCGGCTTGACGTAGAACTCCTGCTGACCGGCGAAGCGGTCGACGCGCAGCGCGACACGCTCGCCCCGGACCTCGGAGAGCACCAGCTGCACCGTGCCCTGATCCCGCGGCGCGCTCTCGATGCGAAGCTGTCGCGCCAGATCGAGGACCGGGATCGGCTCGTCGTCGATGAGCGCAAAACAGTCTCCGGCCGCCTCCTCGATCGCATCGAGCGGGACTTCCAGGATCCGCTCGACCTTTGCGATCGGAATCGCGACCCGCTCCTCGGCGATCCCCACCAGCAGCACGCGCTGGACCGCGGCCGTGATCGGCACGATCAGCGTCGTGGTCGTCCCGCGTCCGACCTCGGTTTTGAGCTCGACGCCACCGCCCAGGCTCTCCACGGTCGCCTTCACGGCATCCATTCCGACGCCCCGACCCGACACCTCGGAGATCGTCTGGGCCGTAGACAGGCCGGGGTGGAAGATGAAGGCCGCGACCTCTTCGGGCGGCAGGTCGTGTGCCAGGTCGGGGTGGATCAATCCGGCGGCGATCGCGCGGCGACAGACGTTCGCCAGGTCGATGCCGCGCCCGTCATCGCGCACGTCGATCTCGATCGAGTCCTTCTGGCGACGTGCTTCGATGCGCAGCAGGCCAGCCTCGGGCTTGCCCGCCGCGAGTCGATCCGCCGGGCTCTCGAGCCCGTGATCGACGGCATTCCGGACCAGGTGAAGCAACGGCTCGCCCAGGCGGTCGAGGATCGACCGGTCGAGCTCGAGCTCGGCTCCGAGGATCTCCACCTCGACGCGTTTACCGAGCTTCTCGGCGACCTGCCGGGCCGTTCGGGGCAGCGTGTCGGTCACGCGTACGAGCGGTGCCGTCCGCAGCTCGAGCACCCGGCGTTGCAGCTCGGCGACCCGACGATCGACGCGATCGAAGCCGTCGGCCACCTCGGGATCCTGCGCATAGCGCGCCACGCCCGTTCGCAGCTGACTCGAGCTGAGGATCACCTCGCCGACCGCCGACAGGAACCGGTCGAGGGTATCCGTGCGCACGCGCACGGTCGGGCTGAGGGGAGGCGGCGTGGGCGGCGTCGCCGACCTGGGCGTAGGCGCAGGGGCCCGGACCGTCGGAGCGACCGGGGTCGGCTCCGACGCGACGCCCACCGTCGAGACAGCGGGCTCTAGCTCCGCGCTTTTTTTGGTTCGCCCCCCACCGGGTCGGGCTCGATGGTATCGGCCGGTGACTCAGCCGCGAGCTCGGCCAGCAGTGCCTCGTCGGCGGGCAGCAGATCCTGCTCGTCGGACACGGCGGCCACCATCGCTTCGAGAGCCTCGAGGCTCCGGAAGAGCAGCGCCAGCTCGGCGGGGTCACGCACGCGCCCCGCGCTGCGCACGCCTTCCATGCGATCTTCCATGCGATGGGAGAGATCGGCGACGGGATCGTAGCCGAGCGAGGCCGCCATCGACTTGATCGAGTGCGCCATCCGGAAGATGGTGTCGATCGCCTCGACGCTCGCCATCTCCTTCTCGAGATCGAGCATCGCGCGGCTGATCTCCGCGAGGTGGTCCGCCGCCTCCTCGAGGAAGATCCGTCGATATTTGGCCATGTCCAGGCCCATGCTAGTCGTCAGCCTTCTCGAGGACCTTCTTCAGGGTCGCGATCACGCTGTCGGGCTTGAAGGGCTTCACGATGAAGTCTCGCGCGCCGGCCTGGAGAGCCTCCATGACGAGCGTCTCTTGACCGAGCGCGCTGCACATCACGACGCAGGCCGTCGGCGTCTCGGCGAGGATCGTCTTCACCGCGTCGATACCGGATCGCTTCGGCATCACGATGTCCATCGTGACCAGGTCCGGCTGGAGCTCCTTGTAGAGATCCACCGCCTCGATGCCGTTCGTCGCTTCACCGACGACCTCGTGGCCTTCGGGCTCGATGATCTCCCGGATCATCTGACGCATGAAGGACGCATCATCCGCAATCAGTACTCGTGCCATGTCCAATCCCCCGAAACGAGTGCCACCTAAGACGTGGCGCTCTCGATGACCTCTTCCCCTCGCGCCACCAAGGCGGCGGGGTCGAGAATGTGAACGATGCGACCTTCGACGGGTCGCCTCTCTACGACGAGCTGGCCGCCTGCGTGCGGACCGGACTCGGGCTGGCCTCCGACGAGTCCGATCACCCGATCGACCGGCATGCCCATCCGGGCCGGGCTGCTCGGCTTCTCCGACACCACGAGGACCTGCTCCTGGGCGTAACCCACGGTCGTTGCCGCGCCGAAGGGCGTTGCGCCTGCTTCGTCCCGATCGCGCCCCAGCAGGAGCTCCGTCGCGACGAGCGGCAAGGCCTCCCCGTGCCAGTTCATCACGCCCCCGACCGGCAGCGCCAGGGACGGAACGCTCGTCACGCGATCCTTCTCGGCGACCTCGACGACCCAGGCGATGGGCAGCGCATACTGGATGTCCTCGAAGACGAACATCAGCAGCCGATCGGCATCGTCGGGAGGTGCCACCGCGCTGCTCACCACAGGTCCCCCGGCTTCGTCGTCACCGCAGGCTCGGCCGCGGCCGGCTTCGCGACCGGCGCGACCGGCTCCACAAAGACCGGCTCCGGCGCCGGCGGCCTGCTCGGCGGCTCGGCGGCGGCGGTTTGCGGCACGCTCGGAGCATTCCCGGTCTGGAAGATCGTGAGCGAGGTCTCGAGCTCCAGCGCCAGCCGGCTCACACTCTCGGCCGATCGATAGATGCCGTCGAGAATGCGCAGCTGCCCGTTCATCGTGTCACCGAGCTGGGAGACGCTCCTGCCATTTCCGCTCGCCACCTTCGCGATCTCTTCGATGGCCGCGACCATGCTCTGGGCGTTCAGGGAGTGACTGTCCGCCCCGTGGAAGATCTCCTCGGAACGCGTCGCCGCCTCCGATACGGCCATGCTGATCTGGGCCAGCGCCCCGGCGATCGTGTTGACGTCTTCTCGCCCCTCGCCGATGACCTGGCTCGACTGTCGCATCTCGTCGGCGACCATCGCAGTGTCGGCCTGGATCTCGTGCATCAGCTGGCTGATCTCGTCGGCGCTGCGGCCGGCGCTCTCCGAGAGCTTGCGGATCTCGTCCGCCACGACGGAGAAACCACGACCGGCCTCGCCCGCGCGCGCGGCCTCGATCGAGGCGTTCAGCGACAGCAGGTTCGTACGATGCGCGACCGAGGTGATGATCTCGGTGATCTGATGGACGTGCCGTGTCTTCGCCTCGAGCTCGAAGACCTTGTCGCCCGTGCTCTCCGCGCGTTCGAAGACCGCCTTCATCTTCTCGATCGCCAGTCGCGCGACCTCGACGCCCGTGCCGGCCTTCTGATTCGCCTCGGCCGCGAAGCCGAACGCCTCTCGCGCGCGGCCGGCATTCAGGTCGATCTCGCTCGAGACCTCGTTCATGCGATGGGACGCCTGGTCGAGCAGCTCCTGCTCCTGGTCGACGCCGGTCGCGACAGCGGCGACGGTATGCGCGATGCCCTCGCTGCTGGTGCGAAGACGATCGAGGGCGGACTCGAGTCCGACGGACGAGCGGCTGACGGAGCCCGCCGTGTCCTGCACGCGAGAGACGAGCGCGCGCAGCTCGACGAGCATTCCCGAGAGGCTCTCGGCCAGATCGTCGACCTCGTCGGCGAGTCGGGAATCGGAGCGACCATGGATCTCGACGCGCAGATCGCCCTGGCGGATGCGTTCGGTCGCGCCTCGCAGAGCGTCGAATTTCGCGTGGAACATCCGCGAGAGGAAGAACCCGATCACGCCCCCGACGCCGAGCGCCACGAAGAAACGGACGCCACCGCTCCAGAAGTCGATGCCCAGGAGGCTGACGAGGATCGGCAGGACCGAGGTCGCGCCTGCGACGGCCAGAGAGCCCAGAACGAATTTGCCGGTGAGAGAGAGACGCACGACCGATTCATCGGCCCCACGAGCGCCAGGCTTGACGCCTGCGACATCGCGGAAGGGCCGTTTAGGACGGCGCTCAGCCCGGTGAACCGCTCCGGAAATGATGTCCGGGACCGATTGGAGGCAGGCCCAGGACCCCTGGCTGTCGGCGAATCTCACCGATTCGCCTGACCGCGACCCCCAGGCGCCGTCCCAGCATCGCTTCCAGCGACTCATTCCGTCCCGAACGGAAGGCGAAGAGCAGCTCGTAGTCCTCGCCACCGCCCACGAGCACCTGGACCGGATCGAGGCCGAGGGCCGCGCAGCCACGCTCGAAGCCCCGAGGTCTCGGCAGACGCGACGCATCGACGACGGCGCCGAGCCCGTCCGCCTCGAGCAGATGGCCGAGATCCGTCGACAGGCCGTCCGAGAGGTCTATGCAGGCCCTCGTCCCGGGCAAGCGGGCCAGCGCCCGGCCAGCGTCGATTCGGGGTGTCGGCACCCGCGTCGAGCGGGCGCCCGAGCGATCCGAGCGCAGCCGGGCGAGCGCAGCGCGACCGAGCACGCCGGTCACGAAGAGACCGTCGCCGGCCGCGAGCCCGCGACGCCGGAGCGCCCGCCCCCTCCGACAGCGTCCGATCACCGTCACGTGCAGGCTCCATTCGCCCCCGCTCGAGAGATTGCCGCCGACCAGCGGACAGGCGAAACGCTTCGACTCCGCGACGAAGCCCGCGATCAGACCGTCGAAGACGGCCACCGGCGCCTGCCCGGGTGCCGACAGGCTGAGCAAGGCGCCCACCGGCGTCGCCCCCATCGCGGCGAGATCCGAGAGATTCACGAGCAGCGCCCGGCGCCCGACCGTGCGAGGCGTCTCGCGGCCGAAACGAAAATGCACGCCTTCGACCTGGGCATCCGTCGTCAGCACCAGCTCCTCGCCCGCGCGGGGTCTGAGGATCGCCGCGTCGTCCCCGATGCCGAGCGCCCAGTCGCGCCCGACCGCCCGTCCGGCACGACGCGCGATGCGCGTGATCAGAGCGGATTCACCGAGGTCCGAGAGCGTTCGACGTGCGGAGGTCATGCGCGCATCGTAGGCGGGGCGGCCGCGGCGGGGCAAGCCGACGCGCACGGTTCCGGGAGCCCGGAGATCCGGTCGCGATCATTCCAGCAAGGGAGGTCAGAGCGGGGGGGACGCGTCGGCCCGGATCTCGATTCGATCGAGCAGCGACGCTCGATGAGGCAGTCTTCGAACATCCTCTTTCAGCACGAGCTGGCCCTTCACGAGCCAGGCGTGCGGTGCTCGGCCTGCGATCGAGAAGTCGAATCGCAGGCGGCCCAGGCTGTCCGAGCGGAAGTCGAGCAGCGGCACGCTTCCCCAGTAGCGCGCTCGCACGCGCTCGTCACCGCCCTCGCCCGACGACTCGATGGCGCTCGATGCGAGCCCCAGGAGCTCGCTCAACGCCCGTTCGCGTTCGTAGAGCGGCTCGCCATCCGACCGCTCGACGCTCAGCCGATAGGGCAGGATCGCGGCCGCTGCTCCGCCCGTCTGCGCCTCTGCATCGGAGTCCGGCGCGCAAATGCAGGCCTCGAACTGCAGCTCGAGTCGATACCAGCGCCCTCCGAGCGCGCGAAGCTCCATCTCGGCCTCGCCCGTTGGCAAGACGTCCCGTACGTCCATCAGCTCACCAGAGCGCATGGCCGAATCGTGCCGCCAGGCACGATAGACGAAGAGGCCGGGAACCCCGACGAGCGGCAGGAGCCACAGGGACATGAGCGGCTTCGGTGCTAGGCGCGTCGGTCGCGTGCGTGAGCCGGAGCCCCCGCGCCCGAATTGGACGTCGTCGACGATCGCAGCGGACGCGGTCGAGGAGACCATTCGAGGGGCGAGACGAGTACGACGTCGAGGACTTCACGCATGTGCTTGACGGGCACGAAGGTGATTCGCTTCTTGAGCTCCTTGGGGATCTCGCGGAGGTCGGCCTGGTTCGTGTCGGGGATGATGATCGTCGAGATTCCGCTGCGGAGCGCCGCGAGCGCCTTCTCCCGAACACCGCCGACGGGAAGAACGCGCCCCCGCAGCGTCACTTCCCCCGTCATCGCCACATCCGACCGGACCGCGATATCGGTCGCAAGCGAAGCGATCGCGGTCGCGAGCGCGACCCCGGCAGACGGTCCGTCCTTCGGCGTGGCGCCGGCCGGCACGTGAACGTGGATCTGCTGCTTGCCGAACTCCCGCTCGTCGACGCCGATCTCGCCGAGGATCGATCGCACATAGGAGAGCGCTGCCTGACCGCTCTCCTTCATCACGTCTCCGAGCTGGCCGGTCAGGACCAGCCCACGACCGCGCGAGAGATTCGCTTCGAGGGAGAGCACCTCGCCGCCGCCCTCGGTCCAGGCCAGACCGTTCACGAGCCCGACCTCGGAATGCTCCGACGCCGCATCGTGGCGATAGGGCGGCGGGCCGAGCAGCTTGTCGAGCATCTTCGTGTTGATGACTGCGTTCGTCTCGTCGCCCTCCGCTCGACGGCGCGCGACCTTGCGGCAGATGGCGGCGACCTTGCGCTCGAGATTTCGAACGCCGGCCTCATAGGTGTACTCGGAGCAGAGCGACGCGACGGCATTTCGCGTCCAGCTCACCTGCTCTTCCGTCATCCCATGCTCTTTCACCTGGCGCGGGATCAGGAAGTTGGTCGTGATCTCGGACTTCTCCTCCGGCGTGTAGCCAGACAGCCGGATGACTTCCATGCGATCGCGCAGCGGAGCCGGGATCGGCTCGAGCATGTTGGCGGTGGCAATGAACAGCACTTTCGAGAGGTCGAAGGGCGTGTTGAGGAAGTGATCGCTGAAGGTCCGATTCTGCTCGGGATCGAGGACCTCGAGCAGAGCCGCCGACGGATCGCCTCGGAAGTCGGCACCGAGCTTGTCGAGCTCGTCGAGCATCATGACCGGATTGCTCGTCCCGGCCTGCTTCAGCCCCTGGATGATGCGCCCGGGGAGTGCTCCGACGTAGGTGCGCCGATGACCCCGGATCTCCGCTTCGTCGCGAACGCCACCGAGCGATACGCGAACGAACTCGCGCCCCATCGCCGCGGCGATCGATCGGCCCAGCGACGTCTTGCCAACGCCCGGCGGACCGGACAGACAGAGAATCGGACCACGGGAATCTTCCCGAAGCTTCCGGACGCTCAGGAACTCGAGAATCCGATCCTTCACGATCGACAGATGGGCGTGATCACGATCGAGGATCTCGCGCGCCTCCTCGAGCCCGAGTCGATCCGGCGAGCAGCGATCCCACGGCAGCTCGACGACCCAGTCGAGATAATTCCTGACGACCTGCGCCTCGGGGCCGTCCGGATGCATCCGCTCGAGCCGGCGCAGCTGTCGCATCGCCTCCTCGAGGGCGTCGTCGGGAAGCGCCGCCTCTTCGACCTTGAGCCGATACTCGTCGAACTCTTCTGCCCGCGGATCGGACTCGCCGAGCTCGTTCTGGATCGCGCGAAGCTGGTCGCGCAGGAAGGCCTCGCGATGATCGCGCGAGAGCTCGTCGGGCGCTCCGAGATCGGACCTGCCCGCATCGCGATCCGCCCTGGCGGAGGTAGCCTCGAGCTCACGTCGCAAGAACACGTCGACCCGCCGCAGACGCGCGATCGAATCCTCGATCTCGAGGACCTCCTGTGCCTCTTCGAGCCGAAGTCGGAGGTTCGAGGCCACCAGGTCGGCCATGCGTCCCGGGCTCTGCACGTTGGCCGTGATCGAGAGGACTTCGGGAGGCAGGTTCTTGAGCGGAAGCAGCTCCTCCACTCGATTGCGAACGGCTCGCGTCAGAGCCTCGCCTTCGACCGTCCAATCGTCCGCGCCCTCGTCGTCGTTGCTCGCGAGCGGCGTGGCACGAACCCAGGTGCTCGCCGGCTGCTCGATCACCGAGTCGATGCGCGCCTTGCCGAGGCCCTGGACGAGAACCTTCAGCCGGCCGTCGGGCAACCGCATGCTGCGCATGACCATCGCGACGGTTCCGACCTTGTAGAGGTCATCGGGGTCGGGCTCGATCTTCTCGGGGCTTCGCTGCGCGACGAGGAAGAGAAGTCGGTCGCCCGACATCGCATCTTCCACCGCAGCCACCGAACGTTCGCGCTCGACGAAGAGCGGGAGCACCATGTAGGGAAACACGACGAACTCTCGCAGCGCGAGGACGGGAAGCTCTTCGGGGATTCCATCAGCCGGGGGCCTGCATTCCATAGAAGCATTAACGGCTGGCTGGAAGAGGACTTTAGGTGCCTGAGAGCTCTCGGGGTTGCGAGTTGCAAGGCACGCAAGAGCTGGCAGCAAACAGGCAATTCGTGCACGAATGCGCAGGATGCAGCGTCAATCCAGCGAGCGGAAACGGCCTCGCGAAATGCCGAGCAGGAAGGGCCGACGTCGCGCGTTCCCATTGGGATGCATCGTCAGCACTCCCGTTGCACCCGGATATGCGCGCGTGTCGAGGATGCCGGCCCGGACACCCGTGCGATCACGCCTGCCGGCCGAGAGCTGGACCAACACGAGGTTCGCTGCATCGAAGGCTTCCGCCGAATAGGCATCCGGCTCGGAGGAAAAGGTATTGCGATATCCCTCTACGAATTCGGATACGAAGGAAAGGTCGCTCTCGGGATAGAAGGACGTGCTCACCACCGCACCGGAGACGTGTTGCCGAGCGACCCTCGGAAGCTCTTCGTCGACCCAATCACTCGAGCCGAGGAGTCGGACCCCACGAATTTCGTGATAGGCGAGCCCCGGTGCGATCAACGCGATCTTGTCCGCCCGGTCGGGAATGAAGAGTACGTCGAAGTCGACGATCGGGGGCAGCGGCTCGAGCTCCGGACCGAGGATGTTGTACGCCGCGTCGCGAAGCAGTGCCGCATCTTCCGGCTCCAGACGACGAGCGCCTCGCAGGACGTCCTCGCGCTGGGCGAGCGCTTTACGCTCCCAGCTCGTCAGGAAGCGATAACCGATCATGTCGCGAATCGCGTCCGCGAAATCCACGGCCTCCGGGTCGTAGCTCGAGGCGGCGACCATCTTGCCGCCGCGCGCCATGACTTCGTCCCAGTAGAGCTTGCGCATACCGCGGCCGTAGCGCGTCTTCGGATAGAGCACGGCGAAGCGCTTCGCCCCGAGCACGTCGAAGGCATGAGCGACCAGCACGCCGACTTCGTCGTCGGGTCGCGTTCGCGTCCGGAATGCCTGTGTTCGCCCGGCCGGAACGTCTTCGCGAGTCGACAGCG
>Ga0209536_100014528_pt1 | contig 11300 bp, 11 predicted proteins | sample DeeMarSeWOR28_12_FD_187461 | JGI IMG/M metagenome (GOLD analysis project Ga0209536, IMG submission 187461) | Marine sediment microbial communities from White Oak River estuary, North Carolina - WOR-2-8_12 (SPAdes) (version 2) | ecosystem: Environmental > Aquatic > Marine > Intertidal zone >... | reverse complement strand
GCGGTTTGGAACAAGGTAATGAACATTGACCGCTTCGACCTCGCCTGATCGCAACAAGAGGTAGCGATGACAATACGATAAGACACCCGACCGAAATGCTTCGAGACCGGATTTGCTCACAACCCCCAGTTGTAACATCTCCGTCACCCATTTTTTCTCATTGTATAGTATTATGTTCAAAAATCATGCAGATTTTCATTTAAGGGATTAAAAACCCGAATTAAGTACATATCCTAACCCGTACAGCTTGCGCTAGCCAACGCTGAATGCTATTTAACGCTGACTAGAATTTGCTCCTCTTCTATTTTTACAGCATATTTGGGTTCAGGCTTAGATGCGGGTCCATGCATAACTTCGCCTGTCTCAACGTTGAAAACTGATTTATGGCAAGGACACTTGACGGTTTCGCCTTCAAATACCCCACTAGACAAATTGCAACTTCTATGCGTACACTTGTTGCCTATGGCATAATATTCACCAGCAATATTAGCAAGCAAAACGGAGACTCCGGCCACATCAACCGCTTTCATTTTGCCTGCAGGTATTTCCTTCTTCAAAGCCGCCTTCACAAAATCCATGTTAAAACCAACAGATCCTTTCAACTAAATAGTGGTTCGTTCAGTTATATTTTTGCCTTTCTCATTCAAACTTGAGATTGGATAAACCTCAACTAGCTACAATGGCTTTGTTCTCTTGCTGTAGTTTGACCTTCATAGCATGCGCCAACAGATTGGAGAAGCCTTTACAATCAACCTCTCTTTTCGGTAGGTCAGTTCAGTGAAATTAGGCCTGAAGTGGAGACATCACGCGCAAACCCAATAATTTTTTGGCTTCACGAGATAATTGATATACTAAAATATGTTTGTAATGTTTGATATTCAACATAATTTACGATAGAGAAATATTTTGCGCCTTGCCAACACCGACTTTGCCAATCTTCCATGAAAAGCATCGATAAAGATTCAAGATTGATTACCACTAATTGGGTAGACGCTGCAATTCGAACTCAATAGACAGCTCTGCGCAGATTTTAAGTAGTTACAACTATTTTTCTCTCTTCCATTTGTATTAATGTTAACGTTGATTTAACATTAGTTATAGCCCTTAGACGATGACTTATGAGTTTTTTCAGTTGTTTCATAGAATCCGTTTTAATCTTTACCACTAAATCAAACACACCGTATGAAAAGAAAGCTTCCTGAACTCCTGCTATACTTCTAAGTTCTTCAAGCACAAGATCCTCTGAACCTGAACTAACGTTAACCATGACATAAGCACTAGGCATCTCATCATTTCCGGCCATTTCTCTGCTATGCAAATATCCTTCTTGTTTTACGCTTAAAAGGTTTAGGCTACTTGGGGCAACAGATCTATTTATTTCATATGAAAATTATTTTTCATATATAAATCGTGATAAATAGGCATATATACAAAAAACATAGATTGCGATAGAAAATCATATGGTGTTTAAACATGAACCTAAGAAAACCTAACGCAAATGAGTCAACAAACACGTTCAATCGATCAAGAAATGTAGCACCAATGTCTGGCATATGCTCACGATGCATTGACGGATGTAAGGGTGGTTGCGAAATTTGGTTATCAACATTCAGAGGGCGCGAAGTGCTCTATCCTGGACCATTTGGAACAATAACCGCTGGCGCAGATAAAAACTATCCAGTAGATTATTCGCATCTCAACATTCAAGGCTACGCTCGGGGCGCAAAAGGTCTTCCCGAAGGAGTAGAGGGAGACCCAGATACTGCACTCTTCCCGCAAGTCGACACCGAAACAGAGTATGGATGGAACAAAAAAGTTAAACTGCGAGTTCCAATATTTACGGGGGCATTAGGCTCCACAGAGATAGCCCGAAAGAACTGGGAACACTTCGCCATAGGAGCAGCCATCGCAGGCATAACACTTGTCTGCGGTGAAAACGTTTGCGGAATCGACCCCGCCCTCGAGTTAGATAGCAACGGCAAAATTACGAAATCACCCGAGATGGATAGGCGGATAGAAGTTTATAGGAGATTCCACGAAGGCTATGGAGAACTTCTTGTCCAAATGAACGTGGAAGACACCCGCTTTGGAGTAGCCGAATATGTGTCATCAAAACATAATTTGGATACAATTGAACTTAAGTGGGGCCAAGGAGCCAAATGCATTGGTGGAGAAATCAAAGTCAAGAATATAAAGCGAGCTGGTGAGCTGAAAAAGAGGGGCTATGTTGTTTCCCCTGATCCAACATTAAACGAAAACCAAACGGCTTTTGAAAAAGGAGCAATAAAAGAGTTTGAACGACACTCCCGACTAGGTTTTGTAACTAAAGAAGCCTTCTTGGAAGAAGTTGATCGTCTACGAAACTTAGGATTCAAAAGAATCACTCTAAAGACAGGAGCCTACTCTGCTATAGAACTGGCTATGGCATTAAGATATGGAGCTGAAGCAAAAATTGATCTCCTTACAATCGACGGAGCATCAGGTGGCACAGGAATGAGCCCATGGCCAATGATGAACGAGTGGGGTATCCCAACATTCTATTTGCAAGCGCTCATGTACCAGTACTGTGAGAAACTTTCAAAGAAAGGTATAAGAGTCCCTGATATTGCAATGGCTGGCGGTTTCTCGTCAGAGGATGGGGTGTTCAAAGCACTTGCAATGGGTGGTCCATATATTAAAGCGGTTTGTATGGGAAGAGGTTTGATGATACCCGGTATGGTTGGAAAGAATATCGAAAGCTGGTTAGCTGAAGGCAATTTGCCTAACTCTGTTTCAAAGTACGGTAACAGTGCAAGCGAAATCTTTGTTGCCTATGCAGAACTAGAAGAAAAGTTTGGTTCAAGAATGAAAGATATACCTTTGGGGGCTATAGGTATCTACACTTACTGCCAAAAGTTCAAAGTTGGACTGCAACAGTTGATGGCTGGAAGCAGAAACTTTAGACTCTCAACAATATCTCGCAAGGATCTTATGGCGCTAACAGAAGAGGCTTCAAAAATCTCAGGTATACCTTACGTTATGGATGCCTACAGCGGAGAAGCGAACAAAATCTTAGAAGAATAGACTTTTTCACTAGCCTTTTTTCTTTTCAGCAGCTTTCGTTTCTTTGCCCATCAACATTTTAGCCACGTACAATTAATCTTGCTCTTGGTTCAAACAACTACTCGCTAGCAGCAACTTTTATCATCGCGTACTGGTATCAAATATTGCACAATCTCGACGAAAAACTCGATCTCCCAGTTTTGTTTTAGGTAAAATTCAGTTTGTTCTAATTTTCTTCGCAAAACTTGATTAGTATTTGGTTTTTATCTTTGGATTTCACGACTATTGAATGACATTGACCACAATTTTCGCATGTCAATCTGACCTTTTCCTTAGAGACTTGCTCAACTTCAAACAACACGTTGACGCAAATGGAGCAAGCAAATTGATCCTCTTGGAACGCTCTTGAAAGTTCAGCGGTTTCCATTCATCCACCCCTAAGGTTTAATGATATGACTTACTATTGTCCCAAAGGACACAGAAATTCTTACAAACATTTAAAGACAAAACAACAACATAAAGATGTCACAAATGAAACATATTTCAGATAATCAGATAAAGCAAACATATGAAACATATATAATTGCTTGTGAGTTGAAAACATGGAGAGAGAGTTAGGGTACAGAACGGTTCAATCCACGGGCAGAGGTTCCTTCATAATGTCCCTACCGAAAAAATGGGCTCAGGAAACAGGAGTAGATAAAGGAAGCCAAATAGCCGTGAAGATTATGGAGGACATGTCATTAGTTTTGATTCCACGCAAAATGGAAGAGAAAAGAAACAAAAAGTCAGAAATATCAAAAGAATACTTTATTGAAGTAAGCCAAAGAAGTGATACGAAATCAGTTTGCCGTAAATTGACATCACTTTACGAAACTGGTGCAGAACTAATTCATCTCAGTTTTGAGGATATGAAAAACATAAAGGAAATAAAAAAAGCGGTGACAGACCTCTCAAGGAATTTGCTGCTTGGAACCGAGATAGTTGAAGAAACTGCAGAAGAGATGAGCCTGCAAGTCCTGATTAATCATCCAGAATTGCCTATCGAGAAAGCTATTAACAGAATGGCAAATTTGTCTATTTCTGCACATAAAGACTCCATTGCTGCCCTGCGCAACTTAGAGCAAGCCAGATTGAGCTATATTTATCAAAGGAGGCTAGATGTAGAACGCTTGAATCTTTATGTTGTACGGCAATTGAAGTATGGAATTGAACATAACTTGTTTGGGGAATGGGGATTTGAAACCTCCAAAGAATTCCTAGGCTACAGACTGGTGGCAAATGACATAAAAAACATTGCCGGAAACGCACATAATATTGGTAAGAATATAGAGACATTGAGGCGACTAATCGATGACAAACTTCTGTTTTTAAAGGACAGCCTTGATGAAGAAATCTATATCCAGATAGACTCTTTCAACTCTTCGACCCAACAGCTGTTCAAAGAAAGCTTAGATTCGTTGTTTAAGAGAGACTATGTGCAAGCTGATAGAATACTTTCCAGATTGGAATCATTCCTTGTGCTAGAAAACGATCTCATAACGCTATTATTCAACAAAAAGATAGACCCAAACCTCCTTTCAATCTATCGGCTGGTTTTGGACAACACAAGGACTATAGTGGAATATAGCAAAGAAATTGCTGAAGTTGCTCTCAATAGAACAGTTGAGAACATAAGCGTTAAATCATGAAGCTGGAAAAGCAATGGATATGTATTGAAACGCGGATGCGCGAATTCCAGATTTATGCATAACCAAAACAACTTGGAACACATCAAGTAATCCTTAAAATTGCATTTATCGAATAAGCAAATTTTGAAGAAAGGATAGTTTTAAATAGCGTTAGGGAAATTTTCATTTATCTCAACATTGTTGAGCGGAATTATATGATAGCGAATCAAGCCGAGAACACTGTCCTTCTCTCAGAGTTGCGAGTTCTCTTAAATAAGGTCATCCAGCAGAACTTGGCAGAAGGTTTGTTGTTTTCAGCTGGAACTGATACAAGCATCCTCGCTTATGAAGCACTAAAATTTAAGCCCGACTTGAAGGCGATGACACTTGTATTTGAACAAGGAGTGCCAGAAGACATTGAGTTTGTGAAAAGAATGGTATCCTATCTCAAGCTGGATCATGAATTTCAAGTTTTTAATGCGACTGATGCTTCTAGTTCTGCAATAAAAGTGATTGACGTTTTGAAAACATTTGATCCTATGGAAGTTAGGCATGCTATTCCCATTTATATTGGTCTATCGAAAGCTAAGGAAAAAAGGTTGAAGAGTGTTTTCACCGGTGATGGGATGGATGAACTGTTTGGTTATCCTTGGCTTTTTAATTTGCCCGAAAATGAACTTTTAGAAAGCCTTCATAACATGTGGGAGGAGATGACTTTTTCTTCAATACCACTGGGGGAGTCAGTTGGAATAGATGTTAAGACTCCATATTTAGCTCCTTCATTTATGACTTTTGCAAAAAAATTACCCCTAAGACTGAAAATTAATTTTGAAAGAGGTAAACAATATGGAAAATGGTTGTTGCGAAAGGCTTATGAAGATGCACTTCCCAGCGAGGTTGTCTGGAGACCGAAAATAGCATTAGAAAAGGGGACGGGAACAATTAGACTTCAAGATGTTTTCAGTGAAAAGATTTCGAATGAAGAATTTTCCCAGAAGAAGCAAATCTACCTTGAGAAGGACGAAGTTGAACTTGTTGATAAAGAACAAATGTTTTATTATGAGCTTTTCCGAAACATTTTCGGTACCCCTTCGGAAGCCTACGCGGAAAAAGAAGGAAAACAATGTCCAAAGTGCAAAGGATATGTAAAAACAAAGATTGGTTTCTGCAAAATATGCGGTAATTACCCAATCTAATTCTAATGGCTCAGCTACTCAAAACTTCTAATGATACTTCAACAAATATTCAGCAGTTTTTCTGGTGAAAAATAAGTATAATGCCTAGTTAGAACGGATTTGGGAACTCTTCCACAGAAAACATTAGCGTAGGTCTCAGCAAACCATAAGCGTAATAGTACATGACGATCAAATTTGACAATTTAAAACGCTAGAATTCAGCTTATTTTAACAAAATAATGTTAAATCAGGGTTAAGTGGACCGGTGGGGATTTGAACCCCAGACCTCCTGAGTGCAAGTCAGGCGTTCATACCAGCTGAACTACCGGCCCGCTCGCTTTTTCTGAATCTTTAGGACGCTTCTTTGATATTTAGGTTTTGTCTGATAAATACTGCATTGACAGTTTTCAGAAACAAAACAACATAATCGGGGAAAAATAAAAGAATAAAGAAGATTAGTTAACGGTTAACGTTAAAAGTCTAATATCGCCTTCTTGGCGGCCTTCTCTTTTGCCAACATTCTCGGCAGTAAACGGGCCTATTCGGATCAGGCTTGAATGGAACTTCGCATTCCTGACCGCATTCAGAGCATACTGCCTTGTGCATTTCTCTATCGGACATTGACTATTTTTCAACTCCTTCTTACTGTATTGCGTGCAGAAATCACTTCCTACACGATGCACTTATGCACTACAGAGGAGAATATAAAATTTGTCATCTGAAGGCATAGGAATCGCTATATAAGAAGGCGTTAAACGGACGGAATTAAAGAATTAAGCGTGAGAATAAGAGAAAATTACTAATTTCTCCCTAAAATCAGGAAAAAATGAAGCAAGGTGAAGCCAGCGTTGACTTCCGAGCGCCGCAAGCATCGAAGTATAGAAAAAATGTTCAGGGTTTATGATTTATTCATTAATGGCGAATGGCTGAACTTCAAGCGGAACTTTCTCTTTCATTTTCTCAGTGGCATAAACAACAAGCTGGTCAAACTGCTTGTCAGAAAGGACATTGCGTGCTCTGGACAAAACTTCTAGACACATGTCTTTAAAAACGAGGTCAGCGCAACCCAGTTTTGCGTTATCAATCAATTCTTTGCAAGCTTTTAAGATTTGTTCACTCATGCACTTCACCTTGCGATTTCATACTCCCCTCTAAAAAGTTAAAACACTTATGAATTCAAAATACTTATCAGAAATAACCCTCTCTTAGGCTAGAAAATATGTAAAATCGCTAACGCTCGGACGCCAATATGCTCTGAAACAAATCGCTGTCAATGTTGCCGCCAGCAACCACGGAAACAACATGCTTACCTTTAGACAAGCGCTTATTTTCCATCACAGGAGCAATGGCTTTTCTGGCGTCCTGAACATCTTCGAGGTTAACCATAACATCAATGTTCGTAACCGCAAACTCGGGCTCTACTACCATTGAAGACAGCGCAAACTAAAAATGTGGTAGTTTACCAGAATTCTGACCAGTTAGAAAACGTGAAGATTTTACCATAAACTATTTAGTTCGCTTAAAACATCAAGCTTCAACAAGTATGTGGTGTTTTTCATGAGCACAACAGAAAACTTGAGGTCAGCTGAAACGTTTAAGAGTCGAATGCGGGAGCAACAACAGCTTCTCGAACTCCGAATGAAAGATGTCAAACATACAATTGCCGTGATAAGTGGCAAAGGCGGCGTAGGTAAAAGCACCGTGACCGTTAATCTTGCTGCGGCTTTTGCTAAACAACGAAAACAAGTAGGAGTTTTAGATGCGGACATTCACGGGCCAAGTGTTCCTAGACTTTTAGGCTTGACCGGGCAACAGGTTAGAGTTGGGCCTCCTGGAGCGTTTCCAGTCGCTGGTCCCTTGGGGATGAAAGTGGTTTCGATAGATTTCTTTTTGCCAGAAGAAAAAACACCCACTATCTGGCGGGGTCCACTTAAAATGACTGCTATAAGGCAGTTTCTGTCAGACGTAGTCTGGGGCAAACTGGATGTTCTTTTCATTGACTTACCGCCTGGAACTGGTGACGAACCGTTAAGCATCGCGCAGCTTTTACCCGATATCGATGGCGTAGTAATCGTCACCATGCCCTCGGAGCTTTCGCGAGCAGTCGTCAAGAAGGCAATCATGTTCGCGCGGAGAGTGGGAATGCCCATAATAGGCGTGGTTGAGAATATGAGCGGCTACGTTTGTCCAACCTGCGGGGACAAAATTGATATATTCCAGTCTGGAGGCGGAAAGAAAATGGCAGAAGAAACAGGAATTCCATTTCTGGGGAATATTCCGATAGACCCTGAGGTAGGCGCGGACTCCGATAAAGGCTTACCATTCGTAATTGAGCATCCAGACTCGCCGGCGGCTAAAGCATTCGTTGAGATAGTCGACAAGGTTGAAGCTTACCTGAAAGAAAAAACGAAAACTTAGCCAGACGAAAAAGTCTGAGAATACTTTCTGCTGAAGCGGAATTCTTTTCGAAAATTACGACCGGGATAATAAAAAGTAGTGGAGAGTTGATTTTAGTCTTTATTATTGCTCTGCCATAGTTATGCTTTGGAAAGCGTTATTTCTATCGTTGAAACCATTCTGGATCTGTTTTCGCCTTCTCTCGCTGGCATCTCTGCTGTCCCGATGGCTATTTTAGTAACTTTCAAGTCTTTTAGAAAACGGCTGCGAGTTATTTCTGCTACGTCAACAGCTGTAGTAATTGCTTTTCCTCGAGCTTTCAGAGTCGTCTCTTTGATGTTGCTTTGCGAGAAAGCCGTTATCATAGCTAGGACATAGCTCATCGGGGGTTTGTTTCCAACGAAGATCACGTCTGATTTTTCTGCCATTTTTCTATCACTCCTTTTTTATGTCTTTTGTCGTGTTGGTTTCGTTCGTGTCGTCTCTCCTTTGACACTGAACGGTACTGCCTCTTATACACAACCTTACTTATAAAGTCAATTCAAAAAGCGGATATGCAATGCGTTCTTTCATAGAAAAAGCGCTACAGTTTTATATCTAATCATTAAAGGGAGAAGTACAATCAGGAGCCGCTGCATATGTCTGTGTCGCCTAGCATCAGAGAAGTTTTGGCGAGAAGAATCGCAGGAGAGGTAATTCTTTCAGCTAAGCCTGGGGCGACCATGCGAAAGTGGCGTGAGCTTTTTGCGGTTTCACAGATAAGCCTTTCAGCGCGGATGTCGCTTTCACCCTCGGTTATCAGTGATTACGAGAGCGGAAGAAGAAAAAGCCCAGGCGCCAAGTTCATCAGGCGTTTCGTGTTGGCCTTGCTGCATATCGACGAGGAAAAGGGTAGCCGCTTCATCAGGGAGTTCTCCAAGCTGACGAGTTCCCCGTCAATGGCTGTTTTGGATCTCAGGGAGTTTCCTATGCCAGTCCGCGTGGAATACTTATGCAAAGCCATAAACGGAGAAGTAGTCGCCTGCAAAAACAAGTACGTTAAAGAAGTAAGCGGATACACTGTAATAGACAGCAAAAAAGCCGTTGAAGCCCTCTCAGGCTTAGAGTACGCGCAGCTGTTCGGGGCAACAACAGAACGCGCCCTGGTGTTCACAAACGTCGAAAACGGCGTTTTACCCATGATGATTATACGTGTCAGCAACCTAAAACCGCGACTGGTTGTTTTCCACAACATGAAACCAGACGACCAAACCATAAAACTAGCAGAATATGAGCAAATACCGCTCATCTACTCAACCACGCCTAGCGTCGAACAACTGGTGAAGTCGCTGAGAAAACTTTATCGAATAGCCCTACGCATAAAACTTGGAAAACGCATTCGTCCACCACCCAAAATAAGCGCCTGAAGTCTTGTCTTAACCTGAAAGCTCTTACCATTTCAACCTCAAAAGAAAGTAGAGGAAAGCCTAACCGAACAGCTTTCAGGGTTTATTCTGGGGGTGTAAGTGAATAGCGCGCCAAGTAGCCTTTGGTGATTCTCGGCGGTTTTGGCTTCCACGCTTTCAGCCGTTTCTTGATTTCCTGTTCGGTTAGTTCTGCTTTCAATGTGCGGTTGTGGATGTCGATAGTGATCATATCACCGTTTTTGAGTATGGCAATCGGTCCCGCATCTGCAGCTTCTGGCGCGACGTGTCCAATGCATGGGCCTCTTGTGGCTCCTGAGAATCTGCCGTCTGTTATAAGGGCTACCGATTCGCTTAGGCCCATTCCCGCTATTGTCGCAGTGGGTATGAGCATTTCGGGCATACCTGGTCCGCCTCGGGGGCCTTCGTAGCGGATAACAACGACATCTCCAGGTTGGATTTCGCGATTTCTGATTGAGGCGACCGCTTCTGTTTCGGAGTTGTAGACTTTTGCGGGTCCGCTGTGCTTGAGCATTTTCGGTGAGACGGCTGCGGTTTTCACGACTGACCCTTTAGGCGCGATGTTGCCAATTAGTATGGCTATGCCGCCTTCCTCGTGCACAGGATCCGTGAGGGGACGGATGACGTTGACGTCTAACACTCTAGCGTCCGCGATGTTCTCTGATACGGGTTTGCAGGTTACGGTGAGCGCGTTTAAGTTGAGCATTTGGGATAATTCTTTCATTACTGCAGGTATCCCTCCTGCTGTGTCGAGGTCTTCCATGGCATATGGTCCGCTTGGAATCATGCTGCAAAGATGAGGGGTGCGTCTACCGATTTCGTCAAAAACCTTTAGTGGCAACGGGACTCCTGCTTCGCGGGCGATGGCGGATACATGTAGGACGGTGTTTGTGGAGCCACCTAACGCCATGTCCACGGCTATGGCGTTTTCAAAGGATTCTTTCTTTAGGATGGCTGATGGTTTGACGTTGTCACAGGTGAGTTTGACGATTTGTTCGCCCGTTTCTTTAGCAATGCGGAGTTTCGCGACGCTGTTGGCTAAAGTGGTGGCACAGTAGGGGAGTGACATGCCTAGGGCTTCGGTAACGCAGGCCATTGTGTTGGCGGTGAACATGCCATTGCAGCTTCCGCATCCGGGGCAAGCCGCGTTTTCTAGTTTGCAGAGTTCTTCGCTGGTCATTTTGCCTGCGAAATGTTTTCCTAAACCTTCTGGGACTGAGGCGTATCCGATTTTTTTCCCGTCAAGCCAGCCGGAAGCCATTGGTCCTCCGGTCACCATTATGGCGGGTATATCCAGTCGTGCTGCTGCCATGAGCATACCTGGCGTAATTTTATCGCAGTTTGTAACTAGAACTAAGCCGTCCAGCCTGTGCGCCTGCACCATGACTTCTACTGAGTCTGCGATTAGTTCGCGGCTTGGAAGCGAGTAACGCATGCCTTCATGTCCCATGGCTATTCCATCGCAGACCGCTATAGTGTTGAATTCGAAGGGGGTCCCTCCTGCAGCGGTTACGCCGGCTTTCACTGCATCGGCGATTTGGTTCAGGTGGATGTGTCCTGGGACTATGTTTGTGTAGCTGTTTGCCACGCCT
>Ga0209536_100014526_pt1 | contig 11301 bp, 10 predicted proteins | sample DeeMarSeWOR28_12_FD_187461 | JGI IMG/M metagenome (GOLD analysis project Ga0209536, IMG submission 187461) | Marine sediment microbial communities from White Oak River estuary, North Carolina - WOR-2-8_12 (SPAdes) (version 2) | ecosystem: Environmental > Aquatic > Marine > Intertidal zone >... | reverse complement strand
CTGGCCCGCCGAAGCGCAGCGTAGGCGGGAACAGGGAGGGGGCGCATTCCCCCGCAAGCAGCTGCGCTAGAAGTGACCAGGCCGGGAGTCTCGGAACCGCAGAAAAGACTTCATGATCCTCAGCTGCTATGAGTGCAATCTATTTTATGCTCTCCTTAGTAAGTTGGCCAAACGACCACAATGACAATGGATCGGGTCGATCTTCACACGCACTCCACCCATTCGGACGGGAGTCTTCTTCCGGGACAACTTTTGGCGCTCGCCAAAGAGAAAGGGTTGCGAGCGATTGCCCTAACGGATCATGACACTGTGGCGGGGGTGGAGGAGGCTGTGACCGCAGGAAAGGAACTGGGTGTCGAAGTGGTGCCGGGAGTAGAAATCAGTGCCCAGTTTGGCCCCGGCACTATGCACATTTTGGGCTATTATCTCCAGACTACCCAGCCAGAGCTTATCGGAGCTCTCAAGAAACTGCAGCAGGCCCGCGCCGCCCGGAACCCGAAAATAATTGAACGGCTTCAAACACTCGGTCTGAAGATTACAGCGGCGGAGGTTCTGGAGCTCTCGGGAGGGCAAGTGGGCCGTCCCCACATTGCCCAGGCCCTGGTACAAAGGGGATACGTGTCCAGCATGGATGAAGCCTTTTCGCGCTATCTGAAGAAGGGTGCAGTGGCATATGTGGAAAAATTTCGCTTTTCACCCCAGCACGCCATTGGGCTAATCCGCAAGGCTGGCGGTCTCGCGTCCCTGGCTCATCCATTTACCCTGGGAATCGATGAGCCCGCAGAGCTGCGTCCAGTTGTCATGGAGCTGCAGGCAATGGGCCTCGAGGGCATGGAGGTTTTTTACCCGGAGCACACAGAGCAAATGACTGCACTCTATGACGATGTTGCCCAGAGGCTCGGGCTCCTTCGAACCGGAGGATCTGACTTTCACGGGGATCTAAAGACCGGCTCAGATTTAGGGGGTGGAAAGCAAGCACATAACCTCGACTACGCTCTGCTACAGGCCCTTAAAGAGAGGTTGAAGGGCAGTGAAACCAGTCATATTCAGGGACGTGTGAGGTGAGGATAGCTTCAGCCAGAGTGGAAGCTTGTGTAATCGGTTCTGGCACCGGTATTCCAAATCCGCGCCGCCGACCACCGGCTTTAGTCTTGCGATTTGAGGGCTATCTATTACTGTTTGACTGTGGCGCCGGTACCATTTGGGCGCTTGCAGAGGCCGGATTCGATTTTCGTGATCTGGATTGCATTTGGCTCAGCCATTTTCATCCAGATCACACAGGGGATCTCGCGCCGCTACTGCTTGCGGCGAGATCGCCCCTCTACGGACGAAAGAAACCCCTGCTCATCGGTGGTGCCTCAGGATTGAAACAGTTCTACCGGCGGCTGAGTGAAGTCTACGGTCGCTGGATCGAACTGGGGCCGGCCTTGCTCTCATTCAAAGAAATTGAACCCACAGATGCCACCACAATTAACCTGCCTTTTGGCAAACTGGTCACGATGGCGATGGCGCATACGAACGAGAGCCTCGGCTATCGGGTGGAAACAGTCGACGGTCTTGTGGTGTCCTATTCAGGCGATACAGACTATTGTAGCAACGCCGTGGCTCTGGGCAGGGATGCTGATCTTTTCTTCTGCGAATGTTCCTTTCCGGACCATCTCAAGGTAGAGGGGCATCTGTCACCGAGATGGGCTGGAAGAATAGCCCGAGAAGCCCGCTGCAAACGTCTGGTGCTCATGCACTTCTATCCGGTCTGCGATGAAACCGATGTGATTGCAGCTTGCCGCCAGGATTACTCGGGCGATGTCGTGGTTGCCGAGGATTTCATGCGGTTTCGACTGTAGCCGACCGCTTTCTCTGCCATCCAAGCAAATTCCGGAAAAACCAGAAAGCACAGGGATCAACCTGAAACCAGCTCTTGGCTGCCTGCGGTCTGCTGCGGGTTGTTCGCTTCTTTTCCAACGGGTAGCTGGATAGTAAATTTGGCTCCCTGAGCGGGGTTTGACTGGACCTCAATGCTGCCCCCGTGTTCTTCGATGATCTTGTGGGTAACCGCCAGACCCAGCCCGGTTCCCTGACTTCCTTTGGTGCTGAAGAACACGTCGAAGATTCGCTGAAGAATCCTCGCAGGAATGCCACAGCCATTATCCTCCACAGTAATCAGGACGTTGCTCTTTTCTTGCTTTCGGGTGGTTATTCTCACCTCACCGTCCTGATCCAAGGCGTCAACAGCATTGGTGAGCAGATTGAGCAAACAGCGGTGAATGCCTTGCGGATCGGCCTGGATTTGGGGAAGCTGCGGGTGCAAGTCAAGGTGTAACGTCCCTGACTTGGTCTGCATTCGATCGTACATCAGCTCAGCAGCTTCTCTGCAAATAACATTGATTTGACAGAGTTGAGTCTCAGGTTTTCTTTCCTTAGAATATGCGAGCATGTCGAGTACCAGGTTGTTTATGCGCTGGTTGCTGCGCCGGAGAATCTTCCAAACTTTGCTGATTACCGCCAGATCTTCAGCGGCCAGTGCCTTCTCTACCATAACATGCGAGGTCTCGGTCGCAGCAAGAATATTCTTGATGTAATGGGACAGCCCGGAGATGGCCTGACCCATGGCAGCAAGTCGCTCATTTTGAATTTTTTCCTTATAGAACTGAGCGTTTTCCACCGCGATACCGGCAGCATTGCCAATTGCGTCGAGAAGCATGAGATCCTCCTGGCTAAATTCTCCAGCGCCGGTAGTATCCACGTGAATAATGCCGACAATCCGGGTGCGACCCCGAAGCGGCGAGCACATGGCCGAGCGTATTTTGTGAAACATCACGCTTTCTGCAAGGCCAAATTTGGAATCAGACATGGCGTCGGCTATGAGCACCGACTCCTTCTTGTCCAAGACGTGCGAAATGATGTTCTGACTAATGCTGGCTGTGTGGTCAAGGCCGTCTTTGTCCTGCCATCGAGCTGCCTTGATTTCCAGCTGGTCGCTGTTGGGATCGATCAGGAGGATAAAGGCACGTTCAGCTTTGACATTGGCAAAGGTCTCATCGAGAATCTCGGTGAGGAGTTCGTCCAGGTCAAAGATGGAGCTGGCCATCCGGATTACCCGGTACATGGTTGCCAAACTGTGGTGGCTCCGACCCAGAAGGTCCATGAGCATCGAGGAACTTAACGACTGGGTAATGCTCATGACAGAGGCCGGCTTCGAATCTTGGCTGGTCTGAAGCTGCGGACCGTTGATCTGATTCAGCAAGTTAGGTCTGTTAACAGGGGCGGCGACAGGGTATGGCTCTTTGAGCGGGGGAGACATGTCGCTGGCCTGGCGAAGTTGCAGTTCGACTTTGCCCAGGGTCAGTAAATCATCCACTTTTAGAGCACTCTTTTTCACCCGAGCACCGTTTACAAGGACACCATTGGCACTGCCGAGATCTTCAAGGGCCAGACCTTCAGAATGCAGCACGATTTTGGCATGCTTGCGGGACAATGTCCCATCGTCGAGAGAGAGTTCGCACGCAGGGTCCCGGCCGATGATGACTTCAGCTCCCTGAAGCAGATGGGCCCGGCCCTCGTTAGGTCCTTTGATTATAATCAACTCGTATTCGGGCATCTCTGGTTCCTAATGATTGCGATTTCGTACAACAGCAGCTTGCTGTCACCGCACAGACGACTCTTCGGGCGCAATTGGATGACCTAGCAAAAACCATGCGCAAAAACCCTGAGAAGATTTAAGAGAGGGCTAAGTAGGCTGAGTGTCTAGATGTATTGGCCTTAGTTGGGGATACGACCAATGAAGCTGGGTCCGCTGGGATGTGGGTTGCCTGCCAAATTGCTTGATATTGAGCAGGGCCAGAGCCAAACTCTTCCGGCTGGGCCGGCCAAGTCAAGCTGGCTACGGACAGCGGCGACTATCAAACGAAAGGATTGAATTGTTTTTCCCTACCGATAGTAGTCTGGGGCGAAGTCCCATAGTTGTGCCCAGGGAAAACCAAAGTCTCGTCGGGTAGGGTGAAGAGCTTGGTCTTGATGGAAAGTAGAAGTTCCGAGGTGGATCCTCCAGGAAGATCGGTGCGACCGATTCCACCGACAAACAAACTATCCCCGGTAAATACGTAGCCATTGGTGTAGAGGCACATCCCCCCAGGCGTGTGACCGGGCGTATGTATAACTTCTAAAAAATGACGGCCAAATTCGACCCGATCTCCCTCTACAACAGTGATATCTGCAGGGGGTGAGGCTTCGCACTGAAAGATATGGAGGGCTAGGGTTGAAGGATTGGCCAACCGTTCGGCATCATCTTTGTGGACCACAATCCGGGCGTTGGTGCGCTCCTTCATTTCCCTGTTGCCGCCCGCGTGATCGGCATGGCAGTGTGTGTTTACGATGTATTTGATCCTGTCAATTTGCTTTTTCTCCGCCACATTCAAAAGGAGTCCTACTTGATCTGCTGGGTCAATGACGATTCCCTCACCAGTTTCTTGACAACCCACCACATAAGCATATACCGCGAAGTTTCCCACCTGAACTTGTTCGATAATCATGTCTCCTCCATGGTCAGATTAGGTTTGCCCCACCTATCGAGTTAGTTTCCATCCATAAATGGCCCTTTTCCGCGATCTCTGCGTCAATCTGCGGGATTTCTTTTGCGGCGCACCTTAGTACGGTTCCGCGTAATCCCTTGCTTTCCTTGATCTTACGGAAACTGGGAACCCGCCCCGCAGGGGTGGGACCGAGTCCCGGAACGGGACGAAGCAAATTGCTCATTTATGAATTGGCAACACCAGCTAGCGTCATCCGGGGTCTCCAGATGGACAGTAGTTACTAATTCCAATTTGTCAACCAGAGCAGCCGGGTTAGTTGCGCCCGACCATCGGTCCTGGAAGAAATCAGTTCCTGGTGTAATGGAGCTTGAGCAAATCATTACTCCAACACTCCATGGATTCCGCCTCCCAATGAAAGGTCGAAATGGGAACCGGTCTCGTTGTTAGTTGTTCTGGCCAGTATTAACCTGGGCAAGGATTTCTCTGCCGGCGCTGGTGCCGATGCGATGGGCACCGGCAATGACCATTTTTTCCAGATCTTGGAGCAACCGGATCCCCCCGGCGGCCTTTACCCTGATCCGACCTTGGCCATGCTCAACCAAAAATTTTACGTCAGCCACTGAGGCCCCCGTAGGACCAAAGCCGGTAGAGGTTTTGACAAAATCAAGTCCGGTGATCACCGCCAACTCACAGAGCTGCTTCTTCTCCTGCTGGGTGAGATAACCAGTTTCCAGAATGACTTTGACCACGGCGCTCTCGGCTCCCCGCCTCATTGCCTCCATTTCTGCTGCGATGAGCGCATAATCTCCCCCTTTTACCGCACCCAAATTCACCACATAATCGATCTCTTCAGCACCACCATCCAAGGCAGCGAGCATGGCACTCACTTTGAGCTCTGCAGTTTCGAAACCTAGAGGGAAGCCGGCAACGGTGCAAACTCGGACCGCGCTGGGTTTAACAACTTTGGCAGCCTGGTGGACCCAACTCGGCGCAATACATACGGCGGCAAACCGCAGGGCAGCAGCCTCTTCACAGAATCTCAAGACCTGATCTTGGCTGGTAGTGGGTTGTAACAGGGTTTGATCGATGACACTTGCCACTTCTTGAGGATTCTTGATGTCAATCATTCTGTCTAAGTTCCATCTGTGGTGGTGCAATGCGGTTGTAGACAACCTGGCCCTTGTTTATGGTGGCGAACCGTGAGAGTTCATGGACAGCAATCCTCTGGCTGTCCAGGATGTGGGTGACCTTGATTCCATGCACCCAAAGGAAGTCGGAGACCAACAAGCGATGGCACCTCTGGGGTAAAACCTCGGCACACATGAAACAGGCGGGACCTAAAGTCACTAACCGGCTCAGTTTGTGCGCAGCGGTGCGGAATGATTCGGTGCTCATGTAAGCGGCATAATTTCTAAGTCTCGGGTTTCGAAAGGCCACGTGGGGTGATTTGTTTGCAAACCCGTCTCCCCGAAAACCGCCCAGATCAACAAGCCAGGTATAAGAAATGCCAGCTTTATCGAGGGCAATCTCAAGATTTTCCCGGTTAAACTGAGGATTGCGCTTGGAGCAAGGATAAGATCGGATGTCGTTGAGATACTTGATCCCAAAAGTGGACAGCAAGGACAGGAATTCATCACTGCTTCTGTTGCCGTGTCCAATAGAGTAGAGAGGATGCGCGGTCCTTTTGATTGCACCTGTTGTCGACATGCTGGCACTATAGCATAAAATTTCGCTTGCATGTTGCCCGTTGTGGAGATGCTTTGATGCTGGAGTGCGCACACTGAGCACATTGTTGTTCGTCTCAAGATTGTGGTATAGAGTCCTTGAAAGTCAGGGGCGGCTTTCCCTCTCTCCATGCTGCAGGCTTTATCAGCTTGAAGCTGGACCGCTGCCCCTGGTGGCCTGCGCCGAGTGTTACGATTCGTAAATTCTATTCAGAGTTTACTCCCTCAGGACCAGTGCTGAGTAATCCAAATCATAACGTTTTTTGTGGGTCCAAGCAGTAGCCGCGACTCATACTGCCAACAGGAGGTTCCATGGCCGCTGAAATACTGCCCGCGGGCAAGCTCCGACCTGAAAGCCTGAGGCGACTCTTGCGCCATACCTCCCGGGCATCGGAATTGGTGGTTGGAGCCGAGGTGGGAGAGGATGCTGCGGTAATTGACCAAGGAAATCGGTACCTGGTGGTAACCACTGATCCCATTACCTTTGCAACGGAGCACTGCGGTTGGTACTCGGTGTGCGTCAATGCCAACGATATCGCTGCCTGTGGCGGCACCCCTCGTTATTATTCGGCAGCTATTGTCTTGCCGGAGGGAAAGACCACTTTGGCGGATGTTGAGGCCCTCTTCGGGGAGATCGAGAAAGCCTGTCGGCAGCTGGATGTTCTCTGGGTCGGTGGACACACCGAGGTGAGTCCCGCGGTGAATGCGGTTCTGGTTGTGGGTCAAATGATTGGTGACGTGACTCCCGAGCACTTATGTCGAAGCAGCGACGCGCAGGTGGGGGATGCTCTGGTGCTGGCAAAAGCAGCGGCCATTGAGGCAACTGCCATCATCGCCACCGAGAAGGCAAGAGAGGTTGAGGCGCTACACGGTGCCGAAACGGCCAGCAAGAGTCAGAACTTCCTCCTTGATCCAGGAATCAGCGTGGTTCGGGAAGCGGCTCTAGCTCGAGATTTTCCCGTTCATGCCATGCACGACCCAACTGAAGGCGGAGTTGCTACCGGGATCAGGGAAATCTGCATGGCCTCCAACTGTGGTGTTTCGGTGGAGGCAAGCCGTATTGTCGTGTTACCGGAGACTGTGGCGCTCTGCCGTCAGTTCGGCATCGAGCCCCTTGGCGCTATCGCCTCTGGAGCGCTTCTTCTCACTTTACCGCCCGAGGCCGCCTCCAATTTAGTCCGTAAATACAGAGAAACAGGGATCCACGCGGCAATAATCGGCGAAATTCTGCCCTCGGATGCGGGTCTCCAACTGCGAGCGGCGGAAGGGAAAGTGGTACCCCTGCCAGAGTTCGTGACGGATGAAATCACCAAGCTATATACCTGACCGCTCTGCTCTCCTCTACTTCCTGCTTCGAATCGTTTGTCCTCTGGCGACCTTAGTCTATGGCAGTCTATAGAGTTCTGGATTGTTGCACACTTCAGCTGGTAGATTTCGGATGGCTAAATGTCCTGAACCGCTTATTCTGAACTTGGGCCATGCCAAAAGGCTCGCTAAAGCCCCAAGCTATCACTGAAAACTTATTAGATCAGGGATCTGCAATCCAAAACTCGCAATGGTTCAGACTCCATCCCCTGGGTATATTAAAAAACACACTTTTTCTGCGAGAATGGAAGAGAATATACAATTATTTATCACTGAAACAGTAAATGTTTTAAATTTCAAAGACATAGTGACTGGCACGCTCTTTGCTCTCTCCGCTGGTGATCTGGAGAGTCCGGGAACGAGGGGGTAAGATCAATGGCAAAGATGCCGGATGGTAAAGGAAGCAAGAAAGACTTTGGGCTAGGGGCACCGAAGGTTCAGCTGCCAGTGTTTTACAACAAGGGGGGAAGAAAGGTGAAAGCCAATGGGGCTCGCCTGTCACCCAAAGGTTGTGTTATCTATACCAAGAGTCCACATAACTGTGGCACCTCTTTCTCCTTGAAAATCACAAATCCCCGCTCCGATAAATCCATTCAGGTAGACAGCTCCGTCGTTATGCGTAAACGTTTTGATAGTGCCAATAGGTGGAGCATGGTGGTTCGTTTCATAAATTTGACCGAGGGTGAACGGGACGAAATTCGCCAAATCCTTGCCGACGCCACAGCAGTCTCAAAGTCAGCCACGGAGTCGAGATATCTGAAAACCCCAGTGGGTCAGGCTATCCTTCGCTATTTCAACCTCAAGAAGCTGATTGGCTAAAGGACGCGACACTAACCGTTTGTGCCCCAGGCGCTAGTCGTCTTCAGACACCAACGATTGGAAAGACGGTCTCCTTGATCCGTTCAACAACAGACTTGACCAGTGCCTGGGCACGACCGACGATGATTGGGTGGTTTTTGTGAGATGGGCCAGAGAGAGTGGGATTATGGCCCAGCTCAGATTGGTGCTCGCTGACAAAGCTCTCCGGCAAATTGTCCGGAAGTTCAACTCCTTTCATAATGGCCCATGCCTTGGTCCAGGCCCGGGCCACGTTCATGATGTTGTATCCGCCACCCCCCAGCGCGACCCATTTGAGGTCCCAGGACTTTATCTCCTTCACAACCCTGGAAAACCCATCGATACCCAGGTTGAGGCTGGCCAGAGGGTCTGTGGCCAGGGTGTCCACACCCAACTGGGTAACCAGAACGTCTGGATTATAGCCACGCACCAAGGGGGGTACCACTTGCATAAAAGCCCAGAGATACAAGTCGTCGTCAGTTCCTGGCGGCACTGGGACGTTGACCGCGTAACCCCTGCCGGGTCCCTCGCCCATCTCCTCTGGAAATCCTGTACCCGGAAAGAGGGTGTCTCCATGCTGGTGGATGGAAATGGTCAGAACCTGATCCGTGCCATAGAACGCCGCCTCGACGCCGTCTCCGTGGTGTACGTCGACGTCCAAGTACACAACCCGTAAACCGTCCTGAACCATCTTAGCAATCCCAACTGCCGGATCATTGATGTAGCAGAAACCCGAGGCTCGAGCCGCCAGTGCATGGTGTAAACCACCGGCGATGTTAAAGGCGATTTGACGATCCTTGTCCCTAACTTGGCGGACGCATTCAAGGGTCGCCCCAGTCACCAACAGCGACCAATCATACAGGCCGGGGAACACGGGGTTATCACCACTTCCCAGACCATATTTCCAAGCCTGTAACGGGGCGCGTCCCTCATTGGCTTCTCTTAGTACTTGAAGATATTCTGGAGAGTGGAAGAGGAGTAGGTCTTGTTCTTCGGCTTCTCGGGCTTCCACCCACGGCGCTTTCGAGGTATCGAAGAGCCCGAAGGAGCGGATCAAATCCATAGTCAACCGGAGCCGCTCCACTTTTAGCGGGTGACCGGGTCCATAACTATGACGGCTGAGTGCTTCACTGAAAACAAGGACTTCTCTCTCGGCTTCAATCATGAACTTCTCCTCGTCCCTGCACGGTTCAGACGCGATAGGATGGCTGCCGCAACAACTCAGCAGGTCCGGTATCATCGGCTTTGCCAGAGGCTCAACCACGTGGCTCGCCCTGTTGAATCCCTCCTGAAGCGGGTCCGCACAGCGGAACTCAACAGGGCAAGTTCTCTGGCGTCGATGGATGCCACTCTCTGCGGATTCCTGGAGAGCGCATTACTTTCTGCTTATAGCAGCACCATGCTTGTCTGATGACCTTGTTCGTCACGTTTGTTTGTGCAACGTCAGGGTGTGCTTCTTTATATATCGCAAGGGGGATTTAACAGCAAGGTCCAGAATCCTTGCGCAGGCCGGACTTCTTCCCCGTTTTGGTTGACTTTTATGCTCTCAAGCTAGAAAAAAGTACCGCTCACCCTGGAATCCGGCTATGATAATCTGAAAATTTTGAGTTTCGTTGGTTTATCTTACCGTATATCCTTGAAGTGTCCCTAGAGGACAAAGCAGGGAAAGGAGGGTGATATCATGGCAAGAGCAATCGTTTTGATCACTGCGGAGCCGGGAATGGATCGAGATGTGGCCGCCCAGATCAAGAATATCAAAGGGGTGGATAACGTCTACCTGGCAACGGGCCTCTACGATATCGTCGCAGAGGTTCAGACGGTCGATGAGGCCGCTATGGTCGCACTGGCCTACGACAAAATTCGACCCATCGATGGCATCAGGGAGACCCACACGATGTTTTGTCTGGAGGTGTAGCAGCGCGTCCAAAGCCAAATTCGAAATGGGTCCTCCGGACTCCCCGCCTTACGGGCGAGGCCTCAGTTTCGGAACCCCTGGCCGATACATGCTCTGATTACCCTTGGAGGCAAGGTGTAAGTTCCAGTTTTCACAGCGCCCAGGGAGCCCTTCAGGCAAATCTCACCAGGCTGGGTTCCAACACTTCAGTAGCACCATGACCCGCCATCTTTCATGGGCGTGGACTTGATGATGCGAAAACCTGCGTATCGCAGCCTTTATAAAGCTGATTCGCTTTTGATGCTGACTGCCGTTATTTGGGGTGGCGCTTTTGTTGCTCAAAGGGCGGGGATGGACCATGTGGGTCCTCTCACCTTCAACGGTGTGCGCTTTATGCTAGGGGCTCTCACCTTGCTGCCCTTCGCCTTGAGGGGCGCCAGAACCACTGAAGTGGATCGGCTGCCACGTGTCGGTAGCAGTCAGGCTATTCTCGGGGGTGGACTTGCCGGGTTGGTGCTTTTTGCTGGAGCTACCTTTCAGCAGGTGGGTCTGGTTTACACGACGGCCGGGAAGGCCGGTTTCATTACTGGTCTCTACGTGGTCATCGTTCCGCTCCTGGGAACGCTGTGGAGACAGTGGCCAGGCAGGGGCGGTTGGTCAGGAGCGATCATTGCGGCAGTTGGACTCTATTTCCTAAGCGTGACTGAAGAGTTTAGCCTTGCCCCCGGTGATGGTTGGGAAATTGCGGGGGCCTTCATGTGGGCGACACACGTTCTGGTCTTGGGCTGGCTTTCACCCAGAGTGGACGTGATGAGGCTTGCCTGTGCCCAGTACGCAGTGTGTTGTTGCCTCAGCCTGATAGTGGCAGGACTCACTGAGACCATTACCCTTGATGGTATGAGGGAGGCGACGATCCCCATTCTCTACGGGGGTGTCATGTCAGTGGGGATTG
>Ga0209536_100014525_pt1 | contig 11301 bp, 8 predicted proteins | sample DeeMarSeWOR28_12_FD_187461 | JGI IMG/M metagenome (GOLD analysis project Ga0209536, IMG submission 187461) | Marine sediment microbial communities from White Oak River estuary, North Carolina - WOR-2-8_12 (SPAdes) (version 2) | ecosystem: Environmental > Aquatic > Marine > Intertidal zone >... | reverse complement strand
TCGCTACGCTCGCCTCCGCTTCAGACGGATGAACACCAAACCTTCAACCAAACTTACACACAATTAATTACACTAGGGCAATTATCCCCCAAATGGCAAACAAATATTCTATCGCAAATTCCAAATTTATGTTGGCAACACCGAAAATTATTCCATACAATGGCTATTTCGTTCTACCGTATAATATTAAAGGTGGCTAAAGGAATGTGGAGGCATAAAGGATTATGAAAAAGTACTCTATCATCCATTTACCGGTCCTGTCGTTTTTCTCAAAAGATTTGTACAGAGATGTCGGCCTGAACTGGAAGGGAATATGCTTTGGATACCTGTTCATATTCCTGGCAATCTGCTGGATACCAATCATGGTAAAGATTCATACGGGCTTCGCCCGATTTGTCAAAAATGACGCCCCAACAATCGTTGAACAGGTCCCGGAGATAAAAATCACCGATGGCCGGGTCTCGATAAAAGAGCCCCAGCCACATTTTATCAGGGAACCGGATACTAACCAAATAATAGGAGTCATCGATACTACGGGCTCTATCGAATCACCTGCAGACGCAAATGCCTTTTTCCTGCTTACCGACAATTCGATAATAACAGTGAGTAATATTGAGACGCGCTCGATTGACCTCTCACAAATCAAAAGTTTTACCATAAGTGGTGACGGTATCATGAAGTTTCTGCATACCGCTAAAAAGTATCTCATTATAATAATGTACCCACTTGCCCTTCTAAGCTCTTATGTCTATAGAATCATTCAGGCCCTCATATACGCAGCGATAGGCCTGCTCTTTGCCTCAACATGCAAGGTAACATTGTCTTATGGTGCTTTGCTTCGTCTGGCCGTGGCAGCCATGACTCCATGCATGATAATCAAGATGATTTTTGGTTTGGCCGGCGTTGCTTTTCCGTGTATAGGCATATTATACATACTGATTATTCTGGCGTATCTGTACTTCGGCGTATACTCCTGCTCGCAGACACCTCCCGCAGAACAGGTACTCCAGGTCCCGGAGCAAACGCAATTCTAAAGACATTATTCGCATAGATAATGGCTGAAGGATTTCCCGCCCATCTTATTACGGACGGCGTCAATTTCCTTCAAAAAATAACAAACAGTGAAAAGGAGAAAGTAATGAAAAGAGAAATCAACAGAAGAGACCTTCTACAACTATCGGCTGCCGGTACTGCCGCTTACATCGCCGGCCGGGATACTTTGCTGTTTGGCGCAGGGCTGAAGAAAAGCAATCTCATCAGCCCCGGTTGCAGAAGGTCAAAAGTAAAGGTCGCAAAGATATACATGGGCATCCCGCAAAGCCACTATCCCAATCCCGATTTGGACCTGAAAAAGGAAGTACAATTTTACGAATCCCAGTTCTCCAAACTCAAAAACGAGCTGGCTGATGTGGATTTTGTTGTGGACCGGCTTATCAGTTCTGTTGAGCAGCTCAATCAATTCAAAGACAAGTTAAAAGATGTCGATGGCGTCCTCGCAATCCATCTGACTCTCTGGACAATGCCCATTATAAATGAAATCTTGAAACTAAACCTCCCTACGATAATCTTTTCCGCTCCATATTCCGGCCACGAATGGCACAATCTCACTGCCCTTTACAAGCAAGAGAAATACCATAACCTCGAATGCATCCTTACCAGCGACTACTCCCAATTGGCCGCCGCAATAAGACCATTCCGCGCCATCCATCACCTGAGAGAAGCAAAGATTCTCAACCTCGCCGCACAATCCCCCAAAGACTACGCCGACCAGATGAAAACAAAATTCGGCACCGAAATTAAGCAAATCTCACTGCAACGGACACTCGATGCTTACAATGCCGTCAATGATAAAAAGGCAAAAGCCGAGGCTGACCTATGGATCAGAAATACTGCCAAAGTTGTGGAGCCGACAAAAGAAGAAATATTCAAGTCGTGCAAACTTGCTCTGGCCTTTGAAAAGCTCCTCGACGAGGAAGATGCGACCGTCATGACTGTGGACTGTTACGGCTCCATGTACGCCCCGCTCTGCCGGGCCTATGCCTTTCCCTGCATAGGATTCACAAGGTTAAATGATATGGGCTTCGGCGGCATCTGCCAATCCGACCTGCCCTGCGCAATGACTCATATACTGTTTCAGGGCCTGTCGGGAAGGCCGGGTTTTGTTAACAATCCCGGCTTCGATTTCTCCAAAAACAGCGCGGTTTTAATCCACTGTATGGGAACCACGAAAATGGATGGCCCAGATGGGCCTTCTGCTCCATATAAGCTGCGCTCCATCATGGAACGCCGCGAGGGCGCTGTCCCGCAGGTTAAAATGCGCATCGGACAAAAAGTCACGCAGGCCGTTTTAATGGGCACCTCAAAATTACTTTACTTCACCGGCCGAATTGTCGACACCCCCAAAACAGATAGAGGTTGTCGAACCAAAATCACCGTTAAGGTCGATGGCGATGCCGAAAAACTATGGAAAAACTGGACAAATGGAATACACCGCGTCACCTGTTATGCAGATTTAACCAAAGAGCTTCAACATTTCTGCAGGTTCAAACAGATAGAAATGGTAAACGAGGCTGTATAACTAATAGATGCCCAAACATCGATTGAACGGCGAGCTGCACTATTAGACTGACCAGTTAAAAACACTAAGGAAAAGTAAATGACAAGAGTCCTTATACGAACAGCGGCCTTTCTTGTAATCACAGGCGCGCTCCTTTTCGGTTCAGCGGGTCGATTGGACTGGCTTATGGGCTGGGCCTATATGGCTATCCTGACCACATCTTCTATTACAATACTCCTGTTGGGAAATTGTGACATGCTGCACGTTCGCGCCGGCAAGGAAAAAGGCACAGAAAAATGGGATCCGATTATCGCAGGCTTTGCATTCCTTTTATTCTGGCCGGGCGCAAACGTTGTCGCCGCCCTGGACTACGGCCGTTTCCATTGGTCTCCGCCACTGCCCCTGCCGGTTCAACTAATAGCTCTGATCCCCTTCACTTTTGGATTGGCCTTCGCCTCCTGGGCAATGGTCGTCAACAAGTTCTTCACAAAATGTGTAGCAATTCAAACCGAGCGTGAGCATGTCGTAATCACCACCGGCCCCTATGCCTATGTCCGCCACCCCGGCTACGCCGGCACGCTGCTGGCATTCATCGCCCTGCCCATCGCACTTGGCTCACTATGGTCCCTTCTACCCGCCGCCGCAGGACTCTCGCTTTGGGTCCTTCGTACTTTCCTTGAGGACCGGACACTCCAAAAAGGCCTTGAAGGATATACCGAGTACGCCCAGAAGGTACCCTGGCGACTAATACCCCATATTTGGTAAATACACCATAAATTATCCGCCATTTAATCCTCCCGTCATCCTGAGCGCAGCGAAGGATCTGGCCATTGAGAGTAATTAATCTCACTTATCCCTTTCCCCTTCCCCCCTGTCATTGCGGGCGAAGCGCTGCAATCTCATCTTTGATTTTTACGTTGTATTTTTATATTTTCATTTTGATATTTAATTTGTCTATGCTATTTATGTGCTTGTAAAGCACTCTTTGCATTTTCTCTTATTTATGCATAATCCTCGTTATTCCAGGCTCGATACTTCGCCTAATACTAAATCCAATGATATTCTTACTTTCTGCCAAAAACCTCCTTTAACTTAGAATCATTCTTCTTTATAATTCAGAAGGTACTTAGCGGAATTACATTGTTTCAGGCAATTTGACAAATTAGCGAACTTCATCAATACTTCAAATAATGGAGAATAACATATGTATATAACTATTATCACTCATTTCATTGTTTGGTTCTTCATAATATTTGCATTTCTGATTATTCTATCTATACTCATTCCTCTGTTCCTTCTCTTTGTCTGGCGAATTAAGATAGGCAGGCTGGGTATAAAAATTTGGCTGATTACTTCCATCTTATCAGCTATTATAGTGGCTACTGTGGCTACTCCAATTGCTCTGAACATACTCTTCTTCCACATCAGACGCAGACCCTATATCAAAATGCTCAAATCGTATGTGCCGGCAGAACTGCAGAAGGAGGTTCCTCGATGGTTCTTCAATGATTCAGGCTGGATTGACTCATTCAATTTCGCCCTGGTTTATCCATATAGAATTTGCATGGGAGACGATCCAAGAGCTGGTTGGTTGCGCAACGTCCGAGACGATGATCCAGAAATTGGTGGTAAACTTACCCATTTAACTTTTGATGCTAATCTCCTTGTCGCTCGTGTCTCTCCCTGGGGTGAAAAAAAGACTGAGGCCTTCTGGATAGTTTTCGAATTCTCCACAGGTAAATTTGAAAAATTCGCTAAAGAAAACCAGGCCCTTACTGAAGCCAATAGGCGGGGATTTTCTGGAAAACAGGTATTGGAAGGCCTTAAGACCCACTATGATCGATTCGTCGGGGATATTCAATAAGCGCTCTCTAACCACCGCAGTGATTTTTTTGTATAGTCACCGCTACCAACCATTCACGCTTCTACGCATTTCTACCTGCGGTTCGCATTTTCTTTATTCACTCCGGCCCCGCCAGTCCCTGCATGCAGTAGGCAGGGATCCGGCCTCCGTGAAACCGTCCGATGCTCATCGCGGCCTGCCCCAACCTTCCTTTATGGGGGGCCTACAGATGCTACATTTCCCTCCACATTATACGATAAACGCTGTATTTGGGATTAAAAAGCTCTTTTTTGACCATTTTTCGCTATCTTTTGTACATTTTCTGTCTCAAAAAGCATCTTCTTTATCAAAAAAACACTTTTCAACTTAAATTTTACTCAGGATTTCCCACAAACAAAACTCAGATGTGCCCCTCGGGCCGCGCTGGAATCACACCGAAAACTGAGGGGAATCGCCGCCTTACTTTGCCTCTAAATCTTTAGGCGTCGCCCAGCCGTAACCTTTGGGCTGGTTTCCGCCCCCTCTGCTCACAGTACCCATCGGCCCCAGGGTGGCGCGCCAGGATTCCCAGCGTTTCTCCATGGACTGAACAATCTCGGGATTCGCCGCCGCAAGGTCGTGCTCCTCCCTTGGATCGGCATCAATGTCAAAGAGATGCCATTCGTTTTGGTAGCCGACCAGCCGCCACTGCTTCCAACGCATTGCTTTGAAGGAAGGCTTGGCCGCTTTCGGACTCATCTGGCACCAGTATAACTCTTTGTGGGCATCGCCCTGCTTTTCCCCTGTCAAATACGGAATGAGGTTGACGCCGTCGCAGCGTTCGGGAGGCTCTTTGCCCGCCACACCCGCAGCGGTTGCATAAAAATCAATGGTCGCCATAATCCCGTCATATGTTTTCCCTTTCGGGAGAACCGATGGCCAGGAAGCAATTGCCGGCGTACGTACAAAACCCTCATAGCGGGTCCCTGTGCGCTTGCCGCCGCGATAGGGATCCATCCGCGCATCGACTAATGGATTCCCTCCGTTATCCCCCGTCAGCAGAATCAAGGTCTTTTCGGTCAGGCCATGCTTTTTCAGTGCGGCCAACAGCCGCCCGATAGCGTCATCCAGCGCCACCAGGTTCCCCGCCAACTCACGCCGCTTGCCCGTGGCCGTGGAACGCGCGCGATAATGCTCCGGCGAATCTTGGCTCGGTTCATGAAGCGCCCTGGGCGAATAGTAGAGGAAGAATGGCTTGTCTCGGTTATTCTTTACAAACTCGACCAGAAAATCACCGTCCTGCTCGATTTGGAAGCCCTCGGTTCCATCGGCTTTGACATACCAGTAATGCTTGCCTTTGGAGCGTGGGGCGGTCCGGGCCACCTGCATGAACCCCCGTTCAAGTGGCCCCTGGGTCTTTGAACCAATGTCCCATTTCCCGATTTGTCCCGTCACGTAACCCGCGTCGCGCATGAACTCAGCCATAGTGGGATGGTCCTTGGGAATGGCAAGGCCACGCATTTGCGAGTATTTGCCAAAGCGTTGCGCATACATCCCTGTCATGAGGCTACAGCGGCTCGGGCTGCATGGCGCGTTGGTAACGTAAGAACTGGTGCATTTCACGCCATTGACCGCCAGAGAATCTATGTTCGGCGTCGGAATATCCGGACACCCGAAACAACCCAATTCCCCGTAACCGAGGTCATCGATGAATATAATGATAACGTTGGCCTTTGGTTTATCGAGACCAAACGCACGGCTTTGTTTTATCCATCCCAACGTCATCCCTGCTACCGCAGCTTGTAAGAAATCTCGTCTTTTCATACTGAAATAAATTCCTGTGCCCGTTCTGTTGGTGAAAGCCTAAAGGCCGCCTTCGGACCTCAACTGATAGGAAATCCAAAGCGGATTTTTTGCCATAAAAATCTTTGCGGCCATTCTTCATTCCATACATTACGAACTTTGTTTCCATTACTTGTTGTTATTATAACTTAATATTTCCCATTGAAACGGTTAAAACCACGATTGAATCCTTAAAACACCAATAATTTTACAAAATTCACTACCGCAAAATCAGGAAAATTCCATTCCATGCCCGGCTTCGATTTAAACCAATCCGATTTCTAAAATCAATCCCGATTTTCCCAACAAACCTGCACATCCGCCCCATTATAGAGAGGCTTCTGTTTTATAGAAGCCCTAAACGAAGAAATTGGCGATTATGGCCAATACGCAAAGGGTCAATAATGGCTATAAAAAAGTCCGCCCGAAGGACCTCTATAGCTTTGTACTTTAAGTTGCGGTTTTACACTTTTCACTTTCAATGTTAAACTGTTTCAGGCCACTCACATCCATGTATCTACACATCCACCCATCTACGCATTTCTACCTGCGGTTCGCATTTTCTCCATCCACTCCGGCCACACCAGTCCGAATCCCTGTAGGTTGTAGGCAGGGATCCAGCAGTCTTTTTTTAATAATTTATCATTCATCCTTAATCATTTATTTGGTGTACTTATAAATCCCTTTTTCTTTCCCTTCTCACTTCTTTTGTGTTCCTCACCAGCCCGCTTTCGTTAAGCTAGCTCGGTCGCAGCTTATAGCGAGAGAGTTGTCATTGATGTATTTTTATACTGCAAAGCCATTTTCGGCGCGTTTCTGAACAAATCTTGCAGTTATTGTCCAAAAAGGTATAATTACAAATCAGCAGCGGGGACCTGTAACTACGGCCGCAAGTTAATCTGCGAATAGTAGTTGGATAATGCTGATTATGAGCGAAAGAAAAAAGTCACCAATAAGAGCTTCTAAAATTCAAATATGTGTCGCGGCTATTTTACTAATTCTGGCTGGGGTATTACCCTCAATGTGCAGATATATTGAATATCGCCATGGTTTAGCAGGCAGTGTGCCAGGTTCTTCGTTTTTCGTGTTTGTGATCTTCTTTCTCTTGATTTGTTTACTGGGAACATTAAGTTTTGTAGTAGGCATATTTCATATATACAGAGACCCAAGGTCATTCAGAAAAAGCTTTGTTGCGGTGATTCTTGTTTTGATACCTATAATAATCGCTGTTATAGTTCCGATATTTTCTAGAACCAAAGGTGCTGAATATTTCCTGAACGGATTTTCGAAATGGGTTGTTGCTAATGTTGACCTTGATGAATTAGAAAAGTGGCGTTCAAACGTACCGGAACAATATTGGGGGCAGCACTACCGTTATGATTTTCCCAAGGTAATACCCTCGTTTGCTGTTATTTTCAAACCTAAGTTTATCAGATTCTCTGAAAATATCTATTATGATATACGAAGCATCGAATTTGGCTGGGGTGGTGGAATGTCAGAATGGGGTTTTGTTATTACTGAGCCTTCGGAAGAAACTTCAAAACATGGAGAAATAAATATTATTCAGATTCATGAAAGCTTGATTGAAATCAGAAGAACCATACGACCAGGCATCTATGTGTACTTGGTCGGGTGAGAGTCTATCCATATTTTTACAAAATATCAGAGGGTAGAACCATTTATAAAGCACTTTTTAGTCAATTTTTTTTTATCTTTTGTATATTTTGTGCCTTTTAGTGGCGATAAATCCGTGTAATCCGCGGTTAATAAAACAAATATAAAATCTCTGCGTTCCCTGCGATCTCTGCGGTAAAAATTTTTCAAAAAAAGTTCATTATTCATTGAACATTTCGCCCAAGTTTGGTATAATTACAATCGCCATAGAAATGGCAGATATCGGAGAACCGCCTGTCCTGAGCGCAGTCGAAGGGCACGTCATAAACTGTTGTGCAGCATGGTATTAGGGCCAGTAGGCCAAGGTAATATTGTACGGTGCCGTCAGGCATCACGGCAATTTTGTTGCCAATTTGAAATCTGAGATTTGTAATATGAAATTATCTCTCTACGCTATACGCTGTACGAGATAAATGCATTATTTTGCATCATAAATGATAGGTTTTGGCAAACTTTGGTGTATGAATGACAAAAAACAACCATTTTTCGCCAGCTAAAATAAAAGTCTGCCCGAAGGGCCTCAACAAGCTAAATACTGAATACCATATACCAACGGCTAAACGGTCCTTGCCTACTTATCAAGTAGGTCCGCGAAATCCGTGTAATTTATGCCCCAGGTATCCGCTATTAATAAACGACTTACGACTACGAAACATTACGTACGAAAAAATAAAACTTTTTTTGCAAAACGAACCCAATTTCACAAAAAGTCAAGTCAACGTAAGTGATTTATTAATAAGGGGATATGTTCAAATGGACACTTGGTCAATTCGGAAAAACGAACCCAAAACGAACCCAATTTTAGCCAATAAAACGCCAATACGAACCCAAACGAACCCAAAACGAACCCAATTTCCGAATCTTCCGATACTGCACTTTCTTATGGCTATTTCTGCTAAAAATAAATATGCTCATATAGCCAATAATCGCGGAAATCGCGGTCGCAATAATTACCAAAAGGACTTCATTATGACCTATTTACCAATCGCAATATTAGCTATCAATTTTTGTGGCTTCCTTCTTGACCCGTTTTTATCCTCAAATGAAAGCTTCAAGGCCCGTTTCCTTAAAATGCCCGTCTTCTTTCAAAAATTATTCGTCTTCGTTATAGTAGGCCCGTTATTCATCGCTCCTGTAATCCCGCAAAGCAGGTTCGATATAAGCAATGTAATCTCAATACCCATAGGAATAGCACTTTTTGTATTGGGATGGATAATCATTATCTTCGCCTTTTTCAAAATCGGAGTAATTCCGTCTATTAGAAAAAAATCAAACTTAATAACATCAGGCATCTATGGCCTTATTAGACATCCGATTTACTCCGGAACGTTGTTGTCGGTGTTAGGATGGACAATTTTATTTAAATCGATAATATCAATGATATATTTCCCACTCCTTTGTTTATTTTACCTTGTGGGAACCGTCCTTGAAGAAAAAGGCCTGATCGAAGAATATGGCGATGAATACATAAATTATAAGAAGAAAGTAACCAAACGGTTAATACCGTTTATACTCTAACAGCCGGTGAAAAATTGATGAAAAGAATACTTACAACTATGAAACTGAACCACACCACATTTACGACAGGCTCTCTGTTAATACTCACCCACTTGTTCAGCCTGTGCTGTGCTACGGATACGACCCAGCCAGGCCCTCCGGCGTCCAGTCTTGAGTTCATCCGCGTTAGCAATGATGGCACCCACTTCATCCGTGCCCAGTCCGGCACTAAGTTTGTCGCATGGGGCTTCAACTACGACCACGATGATTCAGGCCGGCTCATAGAGGACTACTGGCTCGAAGAATGGCCCACAGTCGCGGAAGACTTCAGAGAAATGAAAGACCTCGGCGCAAACGTCGTCCGTATTCACCTCCAAACCGCTAAATTCATGAGCACGGCGACAAAAACCAATAAAGCATCTTTTGCTCAGCTCGCGCGACTCGTCAAATTGGCTGAGCAAACTGGCCTTTACCTCGACATCACCGGCCTTGGCTGCTACCACAAAAAAGATGTGCCCCAATGGTACGATGCAATGGACGAGACACAACGCTGGAATACGCAGTCTCTATTCTGGGAAGCGGTCGCCAAAACCTGCTTCAAAAGCCCCGCAATCTTCTGCTACGACCTTATGAACGAGCCCATCCTGCCCGGTGCTAATAAAAAAGAGACCGATTGGCTCGCCGACGAGTTCGCAGGAAAGCACTTCGTACAGCGCATCACGCTCGACCTTGAAGGCCGCACCAGAAAGCAGGTCGCAAAAGCCTGGATTGAAAAACTCACCACAGCCATCAGAAAGCATGATGACCGCCACATGATAACAGTAGGTGTAATCCCCTGGGTACACACCTTCCCAAAAGCTAAACCGCTTTTCTACTCAAAAGAGGTGGCTAAAAACCTGGATTTCACCTCCGTCCACTTCTACCCTAAACAAGGCCAGATCGACAAGGCCCTTACCGCCCTTTCCGCCTACAATACAGGCAAGCCACTCATCATCGAGGAGATGTTCCCGCTGCAATGCGGCATCGAAGAGCTTGCAACGTTTATTGACGCCTCGCGCAGCTTCACCGATGGTTATATCGGCTTCTACTGGGGAAAGACCATCGAGGAATACGATGAGAAATCCGACCTGCCTTCCGCCCTCACCAAAAGCTGGCTGAAATACTTCCGCGACCAAAAACAGCACAGACAAATCAATAATCCAGTGGCACTACTTCCGAGGGTCTTCTGTCTGGATCCCCTCAAACTGGCTATAACCAAAGCCCGACTTAATAAAGGCGACCAATACCTCCTGCCCGCTCTGAAAAGCCTTCGTCTTGAAGCAGACGAAGCACTAAAGCACGGCCCCTTTTCGGTAATGGATAAGAAATTGACACCACCCAGCGGCGACAAGCACGACTATATGAGCCTCGGCCCATACTGGTGGCCGGACCCGAAAAAACCTGATGGCCTCCCCTATATTCACCGCGACGGTCGCGTAAATCCCGAATCCAGAACCAACGACACAGACCGACCGGCATTGGGCCGGATGACCGACGCCGTCGATTCTCTTGCCCTCGCCTACTATTTCACCAACCAAGAGCCTTATGCCGACCACGCAGCAAAGCTGCTCCGTACATGGTTCCTCGACCCAGCTACCAAAATGAATCCTCACCTTCAGTTCGGACAGGCCATACCCGGCCGAACACAGGGCCGGGACATCGGAATAATTGACACCGCACGTCTCGTAACTATCATAGACGCCGTCGGAATGCTCGAATCCTCACCAGCCTGGACCGTAAAAGACCAAAAAGCAATGCGCAACTGGTGCGCAGAATATCTAAAATGGCTCCGAACAAGCAAACACGGCCTCGGCGAGGAAAAGAAACTGAATAATCATGGAACATGGTACGACGCCCAGGTAGTAAGCCT
>Ga0209536_100014523_pt1 | contig 11303 bp, 9 predicted proteins | sample DeeMarSeWOR28_12_FD_187461 | JGI IMG/M metagenome (GOLD analysis project Ga0209536, IMG submission 187461) | Marine sediment microbial communities from White Oak River estuary, North Carolina - WOR-2-8_12 (SPAdes) (version 2) | ecosystem: Environmental > Aquatic > Marine > Intertidal zone >... | reverse complement strand
CCCGGTTCGAGTGACAAGATCTCAATACAGTGCTCATCATAAGGGTGTAAGGTTGCAGTGACCTGCCACTTGCTTTCCCGCAGAAGCTCAGCCAATCCCCTGAGGGTGGAAAGGGAAGTTTCAAGATAGGGTGCTTCTATCTTTTTGCGAATTTCCCGGTAGACACGGTCGAGATCAGAAATGTTGTCAGAAATACTGGGTTCGGGTAGCGAGAGATAAAGCTTCTTGGTTACCGGAAGGTATAGCAATGAAGGTATATCAAAGGTCTCGCTAACTTGGAGGTCCTGTGGCGCATCATAACAGACCATGCTTTCTGTAGTAAGTATTTGTTGTTCCTCCAGACGCGCCTCGGGGGGGACCCAGACTTCCAGATTGGTTTTGACCTCAGTCTGGCAAGCAAGGACAAAGCCTGAATTAATCTCCTCTCGGCTAAGGAATCTGATACTTTGACTCGTAGGTCTCGCCTCACCGCGGGTAATTTGCACCCTACATTTACCACAGACCCCCTCGCCACCGCAGAGGCTGTTGATATATATGCCAGATTCAGCTGCAGCCTCGAGGATTCTAGATGCTTGTTCCACCTCTACCTTGCCGCCGACCGGCTGAAAAACTACCTGGTGCTTGGCCATCTCTTGCTCCACTCAATTGGGGTCAGCCCTTGACATTGGACACAAGATGTCCGATGTCAAGGGCTGACCCCCTTCTTACTGCAGACGTCTAATTAGCTCCGGACTTTCCGATCTACCTGAATGTCATAGGTCTTGAGGCGTTTCCAAAGGGTTACCCTGCTGATCCCCAGCATTTTGGCGGCTTTAGATTGGTTGCCGCCAGCGGCTGCTAACGCCTCCAGAATACGCTTCCTTTCGTCATCATCGGCTTGCATCTTCACAGCTCGCCGCTTAGGGGTCACGCTCGGCTGTTTGCCGGTGACTCTGACGGGGAGGTGATTTGGCATGATCTCGCCGTCGTGGCAGAGAACAAAGGCATATTCAATAACATTTATCAATTCACGCACATTACCGGGCCAGTCATAGCGCAAAAGCACATCCAACGCCTCTTTACTCATACCGCTGATGGGCTTGTCCGTCTTGAGGCGGATCCTGTTAATGAAGGTCTCTACCAGTAAAGGAATGTCTTCCGACCGCTCCCGCACCGGTGGAAGAATGATGGGAATGACCCCGATACGGTAATAAAGATCCTCACGAAAACTACCCTCCTCCATGAGCCTGCTGAGATCTTTGTTGGTCGCGGCTAAAATGCGGACGTCTATTGAAATGGGGCGGTGATCACCAACCTTTTCGATCTCCTTTTCCTGTAAAACTCTTAAGAGTTTTACCTGGGTAGAGAGGGGAAGGTCGCCTATTTCATCTAGGAAGATGTCGCCACCGTTAGCTGCCTCAAATCGCCCCACCCGAGTGCGATCTGCGCCGGTAAAAGCACCCTTTACGTGACCGAAGAGTTCACTTTCTAGAAGGGACTCACTCAGGGCGGCACAATTCACCTTTATAAAAGGGCCCTTTTGCCGAATTCCCAGCTTATGAATGGCCGACGCCACCAGTTCCTTACCGGTGCCGCTGTCTCCATAAATGATAACTGGAGCCTCGGATTGGGCCGCGCTAGAAATTAGATCAAAAACCTGCGCCATCGCCGGTGATTTTCCAAGAATTCCATGGAAGCCATCCTCACCACTGAGTTCTTTGCGGAGTCGGGAAATAACTTGCTCTTTGGCAACCACTTCAGAGAGATCAGTCCAGGTCTCGACACCCCCAATAACTCGGTCTGAGCTGTCTCTCAAAACAGATGCATTCTTGAATAGGTGAAGACGGGTGCCATCTTTTTTCCGTAGGGTGCATTTGCGGCGTGCCACTTTCAGATCCTTAAAAAGCGAGCAGTACTTGTCATGTCCCTCTGCCTTAGATTTGAAACAGGCGTCGCAGTCCAATATGTCACAAGCTTTTCCGACAAGTTCTTCTTTACTGTAGCCGCTGAGTTCTTCCATGGCTCTGTTCACAGAGACAATTACCCCCTCGGAGTCCACCACCATCAGGCCATCGGCCATAGTGTCAACGATGGTTTTCCAATACTGGCTGTACTCTTCCTCAAACATAATCGGTCTGACTCCCTGGATTAGGTTCCAAAACTATCCTTTAAAAAGGATAAGAGACATTTTCTAGAAACGTGTTAATTCTAACCAAAATATAAACAGGTGTTAAGTGTAATTTGTTTACACTAAACAATCAAGAGATGCAGGGCAATAATTTTTTATCTCATTATTACAATAAGTTAAGGAGACTAGACAAATCGGAACCAAATGGCATCCATCTTGCCCTGTATGCTCGTAAAGTCTACCTGGTCAATTCCAAAATGGAGAACAGCGTGGAGGAAAAATTTTTAGCGGATAGTGTACTGGATACTCGTGGTTTTGGCTGTGCGTGGGCGATTCTTAAAGCTAAAAGCGAGTTGAAGCGAATGAAGCCTGGCCAGATTCTTGCGGTGCTCAGTACGGACCCCCTCACTCTGAAGGATTTTTCTGCCATTCTAAGAGAGACTGAAGATGAGGTGTTCCGCGTAGATGAGGGCCCTGATTTCTTTAGTCTCTACGTACGCAAAGGCAATTCGAGCGCTGTGAGAAGTTTGTCTGGGAGGCGCCAGGACTTAGAGGAGCTGTAACGAGTCAGGACAGCATAGAGACTGGGAAATTTAGCATGCAACAGCGACCATTAAATCTTTACAGCAACATTCCTTCCTTAGTATAAGATCTGTAGTTCTTATCTGTTGCCACACTTGACTCTGCGTCAATGCCAGCAAGTACCATAACCACAGGAGTATTTTTCAGCGAGATGAAAGGAGAGGATCCTACCAAGATACTCATTCATATCTCAGATCGGGACAAGTGGCGCTTTGTCCTCAACCAGATTGCCCGACTCATCGAAGATGAAGTGGAGAGGAAACCGGATGTTACCATCATTGCTGACGGCTTTGCCGTGGGTGTCTGCATTGCGTGCGATCGGATGCTGCGGGAGCAGATGGCCGACTTTGTCCGGGGAGGAGGGCGATTACTGGGATGTGAAGCGTCTCTTCGATTTTTGAATATGAAATCGGAAAATTTACCCGATTTTATCCGGGCTGTGCCCAACGGCGTGGAAGAAATCATCAGACTAAAACATAAAGGATATCAGTACATCAAGGCGTGAGTGAAGCATGCACTGTCCGGTACGGAGACCGGTCGTACGAAATAGGACTATTTGGGCTCGAAAGGGAAAGGAGGTGACAACTATGGCCAAGATGCTTTTTATCATTTCCAATGGGTTTGAGAAGGCGGGTCGGGCAACAAGGGCCTTCCAGTTCGCCAAAGTTGCCCGGGAAAAAGGCCATGAAGTGAGGGTCTTTCTGATTGATGATGCCATCCACTGGGCCCAGTTCGGCATGGCCGAGGGAGTTCGGGCATCCACCGGCGAGGAGATGAAACCGTTTCTAGATTATCTGGCTGACCACGGTTCTCCCATCTATGCCTGCAAGGCCTGAGTGGATCACAGGTATTTATCCCCCGATGAGATGATTCCGGGGGTCGAGATCGAAGGGGCACCATTTTTGGTTGACTTGATGGCCGATCCTGAAATGGAAACATTGAGTTTTTGACCAAGATCTGCAAGATGTTGCTTCCTGCCGTTGTGAGACAACATTCAACAAACGACGGCAGGAAACAAAAGATTAGTTGACGGAATGGATCACTGTCTGGCGAAGATGTGGTGAGCCAGTGCCGTTTTTCATAGAAGCCTATGAAAAGAACGGTTGAATCAGCATAACAAGGATAAGCAAACATAGCCACAAGAGGCTATTCCATGTGGTTGAGTCAAGGATGTTGAGTTTGGACCAGATGGAAGCATTCTCTTTGAAAAGAGATCTCCTTTTGAATGGTCAGATCGACAGCTTTGAGAAGGAAGGGCAGGCCCCCTGTCCCTGAAAAAGATACATAGTTATCATAATGGGTTTGGCCCGCCAGTCGCTCGATCAAGCGACATAAACTAGCCTCGATGTTATTTGGCGGCGGCACCCGATAGTCCACGAGGATGAGGGTTCGCGCCACCCGTTTCATCTCGCGCAGTACGGGAAGACGCTGGCTTTCCTCCATCTCGTGAAAAACCATGCAGGCTGTGGCATAGTCAAAATGTCCATCGGCAAAATCCTCCAGCTGAGCACCATCGCCACGGAGAATACGCACGCTGTTCAGGGTGCGGGCTCGCTTGCTTGCGTAGGTCCACATTCGGTTTGAGGTTTCAATTCCCACCAACTCAGCACACATGTCGGCAAGGAAAAAGAGGAGTTCTCCGGTACCGCAGCCGATATCAATTAAAGTACTTCCCGACTCGACGTGGGCGCGAATCATCCGCCGCACCCGCTGCAGGGCGGGGTCAACGAACAGATGATACAACCAACCCTCGTAAAAGTGATCTTTCTTTTTGTGAACCATATCGTTGTCTTTAGGCTGCAAAGAGCATAGGTGTTGGTGAACGGTGAGTGGTGAACGGTAAATGGTGAAGGGTAAACAGATTTAGAACCGCAAGTCAAAGGATACCCATTTAACGGTCAACGTTCACTGGGTGGCAAATTCCTCTTCCTGTCACGCACAAGGCAAATACCATAATCAAATGAGAAAAGAAAGCAACCTGTTTCTTGATCTCATTTTTGAGCTTGATGGTGTTGCTACCGATATGGTACGGAAACATTCAGCATGAGCATTGCACCGAATTGAGCCAATTCTTACAACTTGAGGGGTGAGCATGTCGGTGTTCAACAAAGAAAACTATGAAGATATTCTTGCTCAGGTGCAACAGGGGAACATAGCCCCAATTTATCTCCTCCACGGTGAATCCTATTTGGTAAAGTCGGCTCTCGCCCAACTCATTGAGAGTCTCATCCCCGAATCTCAACAAAGCACCAACCTCGAGGTGGTGGATGGTAGCCAAGCGGACTTCCGTCAGCTGCTGGATAGCGTCAATACCTTCTCACTATTCGGCGGGCGAAAAGAAGTAGTTGTCCAGGATTGTCGGGTTTTTTACTCCCGGGCAAACCTTCCCGCCCTCTTCGCCAAGAGCAAGGAAGCCCACGAAGCAGGTGATCTGGAAGCCGCGGCCCGTTTTATTCTTGAGGCACTTGGTTATGCGGGGTGGTCTCTCTCTGATGTGGCTTCGGGAGCCTGGCGAGAGATTCCCGCCGAGCCCTGGCAACAGGCTACTGGCCTACCGCAAGACCAAGTGGAGATGGCTTGGCTAGATCCGGTTTTAGACCACGCCAGCAGTAGTGGATTGGATGTTCCAAGACGAAGCGACGACGCTTCTTTGTTAGAAGCGGCTCTCCAGGAAGGCTTTCCTTCGGAGCAATGTCTGGTGCTCGCTACTGATACTGTGGACAGGCGACGAAGCCTTTACCGGTGTATCCAAGAAAAAGGCGTTGTAGCTGATTTCAGCGTGGCCTCAGGAACCAGCCGCCAGGCCCGTTCCCAGCAGGAAAAAGTCCTCAGGGATTTGGCCCAAGAGACCCTATCCGCAGCAGGCAAGACAATTGAGCCTGGAGCCCTGGCACTTCTCCTGGAGCGCACCGGTTTCAACCTTTGGGCCCTGAAAACACAGATAGAAAAGCTCATATCGTTTCTGGGCGATGACACTCTGATTACCGGTGAACAAGTGGACAGCATGAGCGACCATTTCCGGGAGGAACCTTTGTATGAGTTAAACAATGCAGTGGCCTCCCGGGATTGCGCAGCTTCCTTGCTTGTTCTCAACCGACTGCTGGACCAGAATTACCACCCGCTGCAACTGGTTGCTTCATTGGCAAATGAGATTAGAAGGATAATCACAGCGCGTGAGTTCATCGATGAACACTTGGCGGGCAGTATGGATGCCAAAGTTTCCTATGGCATGTTTCAGAAAATGATAATGCCGCTGGTGAAGGAAAAAGCTGGAAAAGAGTCGCTCCTGACTAAGCTGCACCCCTTTGCGTTGCACAAGACCATGGTCCGCAGCACCAGTTTTCAGATAGCGGAGCTAGTTGATTCTCTAGAACATCTTTTCGGCGCGGACCTTACCCTGAAGAGCACGGGTACACCTGAGCGTGCCGTAATGGAAAGTCTGATCATCAAGCTTTGTCAACCGATGGTGAGTGAATTGGAGACAGAGTGATGGGGGAGTTGGGCTGGCTGCGAGTTCTCTGCGGAAAATTCGCCGAGTCTTTACAAAATTGATATCTTTTCGTGCAAGACCGCAAGACGTTGCAACGCGTCCTCATTTACGGTCACACCAAGACCATGGCCCGCCAGAGGCTGAGCCAACCCACCCAGCCCGAAAGAGACTGGCTCGTTAACGATGTCCTCTTCGAGCAGGTAGCTGGCGTAAGAACCTTCGTGATAGAGAAGCTCCAGACTCGTTGCAAGGTGCCGTCCAGCGGCTGCGAGTATTCCGGTCTCGCCCACCTGACAGCCGAGCTGAGCGTTAATCCCCTTTTTACGACCAATCTCGTAAATACGCGCTGCGGCGAGTATTCCACCGCATTTGGAAAGCCGCAGGTTAAATATCTGACAAGCCTCCTGGGATGCCAGGTTTTCTGCATCTTGCTCGAAACAGACAGATTCGTCAGCAATGACAGGAATGGGTACGCTTTCTGAAACCCGTTTCAGGCCACGGAAGTTTTCCTTGGCCACTGGCTGCTCAACTGCGCTGATGCCATAAACCATCATTGCGGCAATGCGTTCCTCAGCCTGCTCAGCACTCCATGCACCGTTGGCATCAACTCGCAGGTCCACCTCTTCTCCTAGGGTCTGACGTACCTGAGACAGAATTTCGAGATCCTTGTTGTTTCCCACTTTAATTTTCACAAAAGCCATCCTCTGGTCACGAATCAGAAAGAGAAGACGCTGGAAGCTGGCGTGGTCCATCATAGGAATTATTGCACTGTAGACGAACGGTTGATTTGTGCCGCCCAACAAATCGGTTAAAGATAGCCCCCAAGTCTTGCCGGCAGCGTCAAAAATGGCAAGCTCCAGGGCGCAGCATGCCGCTGGTGCTTGAGCTCGTTTATGGGAGGGGACTAAGTCAGTGAAAGTCTGCATCAGGTCGGCAGGATCTGTTGCCCCATATCCATTGATTCGAGGAATGAGATAATCTCTGAGGAAGCTTAGACTGGCGTCAGTTGTCTCACCAGTTACATATTGCCGGGCAACACCCTCGCCGTATCCAGCCACCCCCGAATCAGTGACTACCTTAACTACAAGGTTCTCACTGTAGGTGTGCTCGGCTAAGTGGTGCTTAATTGGCATGCAGAGCTGAATCTGCAAGCGAAAGAATTCGATTTGCTTCAGCCGCATGAATTGGCCTCGTCTCTTTGAAGAGTTGGTCTCCCAGAGCGACACGTACTTGCTTCCATTGATACCATTGGTCAGGCGCCAGGTAGATATACCATTCCAAGACTTCCAGGGCTCTTTTGGACAAGCTTTCAGTTTCAGGCCAATGTTGGACTCCATTCAGGGAGTGAAGCTTGAGCCCATAGCGGTTACCGCTTGCGCGGCAGACAAGCCCCATGATCACCGGTGAGTCGTAACGGCGTTGCAAGAGGTCCAAAGTCCGATCCAGAGGGCTGGTGCAGCCCAGAAAGCTGGTGGTCCGTTTACGGTCCGGGCGCCAGGCCTCAAACTCATCGCACTCGGTAATGAGTATCTGGTTGGATTTCAGGGCTTGGCAGGCAGTGAAAATAACGCCATTGCCGTTGCTGGCATCCAAGAGAGTAATTCCCAAGCGGGCGGCACGCCGGTTCAGAGCCCTTTTCAAGCGCTTTGTTTTAAAACGAACTACCATGGTCACCTTGTAACCATTCAGGGCCAGAATTGATGGCAGAAACTCGACGGCACCAAAATGTCCGGTGACCAGAATGACGCCTTTACCCTTTGAGAGGGCCTCATCCAAGAGCTGCCGGCTTTCCAATTCCACCCGCTTTTTGAGAAAACGGTAAACCTTATCGTACCGGACGTAGGCTGTAAGGAGTTTCTCATAGTAGTGAGCGAATATGCCCCGGAAAGTCCGACGGATGGTGAGATCCATGGGTTCTGTGCGCGGTAGACGCCGAATCACCGCAATTAGATTTCGTTTAATCTGCTGTTTTTCTTCTGGGTTGAAAAAATAATAAATTCTCCCCAACAAACCGAGGTAACCCCTCCCCACCCTCATCGGTAACCAGCTCAGGATCAGGGTATTAAAACGGTATTGCAGAAATCGACTGAGTCCCGCTCCCCCTTGAACTTGCTCCCGTGCCCTTTTCATAAGAGTATCCTCGAAGTCGCCCTGCAAAAGGGTCTTAAGAGCTTGCCTTGCTTCGGCCCGGAAAAGATATGACCTTCCCGGTTAGCCCACGTTTGTCGGTATGATCTACGCCGGGAACTGTTTCGCCATCAAGCAGCTGTCGGACAGCTGAGACTAATTTCTCTGGCATGAAGGGCTTGCGAACCAGAGGTGTGTCCTCTGTAACAGAGGGTTCAGGATCATTTTCTCTGTAACCGTACCCGCTACAGATGAGCACCTTAACATCTGGATTCAGCTCCCTGAGTTGGATCAGTGTCTCCTTACCACCCAACTTGGGCATGAGTAGATCGAGAATCACCAGGTCAATGTTTGCCCCGTTTTTTCTATATACTTCCAAGGCCTCCTGACCGTTATTGGCCTGCACCACCTGGTAGCCGTAGCTGAGCAAGATTTCGGTCCCAAGATCCCGCACCAGTGATTCATCATCCACCAGGAGAATAGTTTCGTCGCCGCCCAGACCTGGCGCCAACTCACTGAGGGATTGCTGGCTCTCATCACCGCTGGCTACACGGAACAATAAATCAAAATTGGTACCCTTTCCTTCTTGAGTTTCCACGTGTACATGACCGCGGGCGTTCTGGACGATGCCATAGACCATGGCCAGACCCAAGCCGGAACCCTCCCCCACTTCCTTGGTGGTAAAAAAGGGATCGAAAATCTTGTCCAAATTTTCTTTGGGAATACCATTGCCTGTATCGACAACGCGAATTCGCGTGTATGTACCGGGTTCAGCTGCTAGATCTTGATAGATAGAAGGCGATTCTTCCGCCAAATCCACCGGGGCAGTGGATATGGTAATCTTGCCCCCCTTGGGCATGGCGTCGCGAGAGTTAAGACAGAGATTAAGGACAGCTTGTTGGACCTGGGTGGAGTTTGCTGCGATTGGCTGTATGGCGGAATCCAATTCCAGCTCCAATTGTATTTCTTTTCCCAGTGAACTTTCCAACAGTCTGGTTGTTTCCCGGATAACGCGATTGGGGTAGACAACCTGCAAATCTTCTGGCTGAGTGCCCCGGCTGAATGCCAGCAGTTGTCGGACCAGGTCGGCAGCCCGGAGACTTGAGGATTCGATGATTCCGATAAACCGCTGGACTTCCCCTTGATCTTGAAGGCGATGCTTCAGAAGGCTGGCATAGCCGAGGACCCCGGTCAGAATATTGTTGAAATCGTGAGCGATGCCCCCTGCCATGGTGCCGATGCTTTCCATCTTCTGCTGATGGAGAATCTGTATTTCCATTCGTTTTTTCTCAGTGATGTCGGTGACCATGGCAAAACTACCCTTGTAGCGGTCCCCATCCATTATTGGAACACTACTGACAATGGCAGAGATGCACTCTCCCTCCCTCCGTATCATCTGGATTTCTTCCTGGGCCACTGTGCCGCGCATGTTCTGCACAAGAAGCTTGAGAAGCACGCGCTTTTTGTCAGAGGGCACCAGCTGATTAATATTCCGGCCCAACATTTTCTCGTACCCGAGAATGGCGGCCAGTCGTTGGTTGGCAAAAGTGATCACCCCATTGTCATCAACCACCCATATTCCTTCGTGGGCATTCTCCACGAGCTCACGGTACTGGCGTTCTGATTTTTCGAGGTCTCGGTACAAATTGGCGTTGTGAATGGCAATAGCTATCTGGTTGGAGAAGCTTATCAGAAATTCTTTTTCTGCGGATATGACTTGACCACCCGCCTTTTCCTGGTCACATACGAGCACTCCCAAAACCTTGCCTCGGACCTTCAGAGGTAAGGCAATGAAGGCCTGTGGTTTAAATTCCTTGATGAGAGGGTTCTCTTTGTTGAGATCCGAGTTGGGCACATCATCCACCAGTTCTGGAATTCCGCTTCGGGCCACCCGGGCCAGTATATTCGCCTCCTTTGCCAGGGGCACCGTGTAAGCCGTAGCGGTTTCAAGATAAGCGGGATCAGCCCCTACCGCATGGGCAAAGTAAAGCTCGTCCCGTTCTTGGTCCAGCAAAAATATCGCCGCCCGGTCCAGGACCGACACTTCCACCAGCCGCTTCAGAATCAGGGTAAACAGTTCATTGATATCCAGGGTAGACAGAATGGCGGTACTCGCATCTTGGAGGCTGAGCAGCCGATCCAACTGTGCTTGGAGTTGCCGGTTGAGCGCATGAACTTCGGCGAATTTGTCCCGCAGGAGTTCCTTATCACGCTCCAACTCTTCAATGGTGGCCTTGGCCAGCCTCCAAGGAGCGATCAATCGCAGCAGAAGCCATTTAAGCGAGGGTTTGCGCTTCCAACGTATGTGATATTCACAATAGCGGTCGCCCTGGAAATAGCACTTGTGCTCTTCCAAATGGCATGGGGGCTCATTCCATACGACAGGATGCGCCGTATAGACGCCGCGATTCATCAGGCAGAAATCCCGGGTCAAAGGAATATCTTTAAACCACTCGAGGCGGACCACAGCCGAATCTCTTTTGAACTCTGCTACGTGAACCCGCTTGTTGCGATTGAATCTATCGTTGAGGCTCTGCAAGCGCTTGAGGGTGTGTGCATGGCGATTGGGCGCACGTGCGTAACTGCGGAAAGCGGAAAGAAAAATTCGTTGGATGTAACCGAGTCGCTTCTTAGCTACAGACTCGAAACCGACGTCGAAGACCACATCTTCCTTGCCAAAAAGCTTCTTGAGCCTGTCATATAGAAAAATGAGTACTTCAGAAGAGACCCAATTGTTTGGATCAGAGAGAAACTTCTTGAGGTCCGCTACCCCTGAAAGTTCAGGGCTAAGATCTCTAAGTAGCGGCTCCACCAAGGAAGGATCGCGCTCCTCAACGTAGTCAATGACGGCCTTGGTGTTGATACAGCTATTGTGTCTTTCCATTGGCTAATGGCCCAAAAAAATAGAAAACCACACTGGCATGAGTATGCGGGGAACGCTGCGCACCCATCTGGGTACACCAGACCCGCTACCTTAATCGTGTGGTTGTTTGGTGT
>Ga0209536_100014522_pt1 | contig 11303 bp, 10 predicted proteins | sample DeeMarSeWOR28_12_FD_187461 | JGI IMG/M metagenome (GOLD analysis project Ga0209536, IMG submission 187461) | Marine sediment microbial communities from White Oak River estuary, North Carolina - WOR-2-8_12 (SPAdes) (version 2) | ecosystem: Environmental > Aquatic > Marine > Intertidal zone >... | reverse complement strand
CCTCGAGCTCCTGCCGATATTCCGGGATCTCCAGTTCGACGGTCTCGACCAAACGCCACCCCGGCGGCTCCTCGACCCAACGAACGGTCGCCAGGCACGGAGCGACCGAGCTCCCCAGGATCGGCCCGCGGCCTCCCTCGGCGCGCCCTGAGAGAACGAACCGGAGGCTGAGCCACACCTCGCCGTCTCGGACTTCGATCTTCGAGACGTCCTGATCGAGGCTGAGGTCGTCGTAGGTGTCGAGAACCGATTGGATGTTCCCGCCCAGGCTCTCGTAGCTGCCGCCCCACTGATCGCGGTAACTTCGTGAGACCCTCGACATGACGCCGAGGATCCGCTCGTCCTCGAAGGCCGCGACCGCCGCCGAGAGCTGTCGACGGACCACCTGGCCTGGCGAGAGGTAGTGGCGCAGCCACAACCCTCCGGCGACGAGGCCAACGAAGAGAAGCACCGACAGCAGCTGCTTGCGATCCACAGTCACCACGTCCTCGAGGCCTTTCCGGTCCGGCGGTCCACAGCTGCCTGGTAGAGCTCCACATAGCGGGCCGCGGAATTCTCCCACAAGAACCGCTGCGCCATGGCGCGCTGCTTCATGGCGGCGATATGCTCGGGCCGGTTGTACCAAGCCCACAGGGCCCATCCGACCGTGTTGTAGATCGCCGATGGTGTCAACTGGTCGAAGGTGAAGCCCGTCCCATCTCCCGTCGACTCGTCGTAATTCTCCACGGTGTCGGCAAGACCGCCCGTGCGCCGCACGATGGGAAGGGTCCCGTAGCGCATGGCGTACATCTGGGTGAGCCCGCACGGCTACCTGACACTGAAGTCGACAAACTGCACACCCGCATCATCAGGAGACTTAAAGAAAACCAGAACGCGGAATTAAGAAGTTAATCATGGCAGGATCTTTAAACCACCTTCGAATGCTGCAGACCCAAAAAACCTGCTCCCCATAGTCCACTTTCTTCATTCATAATCAGAAATACAGGTATCTTTTTGAGTATGTGAGACATTGTGTGGGATTTGTGAAATTCTTCTTCAAATGCTTTATCAAAAAGCAATTCCTGTGACTTTGCGGCAACTCCTCCTACAATATAAACACCGCCCTGTGCAAGTGTTTCCAGAGCGTAATTGCGGCATACTCTCCCATAAAATCTGGCAGCCCAGGTCAAGGTTTCTGAATTTTGATGAAATGTCGATGCTATTTCCTGAGGTTCTAATGATTCTCCAGTCAGGAATTTATGGATGTATTTCAGTCCCATTCCCGAAACAATATAATTGGCAATAATATCTGATCCTCCGCGTTCCTTTAACATAAACTCCTGGAATTCGCATTCTCTTCGAGATATAAAAGGGAAATTTGTGTGTCCTCCTTCGGAAGGCAGAGCAATAACCCCGCCTGAACTGTCCGGTATGAGTGCTGCTTTGCCAAGTGCGGTCCCGGCTCCAATTACAACAGCGGGTTTATCCGGCATTTCCTGTCCACTCAATATTTTTATTGCGGCCCGGGCAATCGGTGAACGACAGGCATATGCCTGCGCAACAAAGTCATTTATCAAAAAACATTTCTTAAAACCGTAATCTTCCTGAGCGTTCGAGATATCGATGTTCCATGAAATGAAGGGCGGCGCGCTGAAAACGCCGTCTTCAACAGGGCCGGCTATGGCGATTACTGCAACATCAGCATCCTCAGGCTTCAGTGAGAAACCTTCGATTATTAATTGATCGAGCAATTGCCTGAAATCATGAAAGTCCGCTGTCCTCAACCACGTAGTTTCAACGATACGCAGAGCAGCGCTCTCCTCTGCTATAAAATAAGCAAAACGGCTATTCGTCCCTCCGATATCTGCGGCAAAAATATTTCTCATACGATAAGAGTATTTTAAGGCATCAGGTATCGATTCTGCATGAAATAATTTTCATATAATCTCCATTCCTCTGAAACATCATGATGTGTTTGTATGGTTCAAGCTAAAGTAATCTCCCCTGATTGACGATTACAGAGGGGAGGTTATTATGGAATATAAAATAGTAATACAGGAAAACCTGGACAATGGGACAATTTATATGCGCACGCTCCCGCTTGAGCCTGCCTCCGTCCCTGATGCCATGAAATTCAGGGCAGCGCACTATCATTCTGACTGCATCTTTATTTTACAATACTGCCTGAACTAAGCCCGACTGTCCAACACTGATCTCCACTGCAGTCACTTCCGTGATCTGTTCTTCGTAGCAGCCTGCTTCGCAGAAGCGCTTTAGTGGTATCATGCATTTTTACTTTGCATATTCAGCCAGATAAAAACGTAGACATCCAGTAAACGTGATATAATTATTTTAAATGGATTTTAAAAAGAAAATCCTCTCTGATCCTCTTAACAAGTGGGTGTTCGACCACTCTCCAGAAGAGACATATCTTGTCGGCGGATATATACGTGACATTTTAAGAGGGGAGGAACCCGAAGATAAAGATTTTGTCCTGAGAGGCGATGCTGAAAAGATAGGACGGAAAGCAGCCAGAATGTTCGGCGGGAAGATCATTGCCCTCCACAATAAACAGACCTTCCGTGTTGCCCTGAAAGGTCGGAAATTTGTTGATTTTTCACCGCTTAAAAATCAAATTATGAATGACCTGCAAAGCAGGGACTTCACCATAAACGCCATTGCTTGGTCACCCGGTTCAGGAATCATGTCGCCGGATAACTACATAGATGATATCAAGAATAGAGTCGTCAGGCATATCAAGCCTCAAAACCTTCTCGATGACCCTCTCAGGATTCTCAGGGCATACAGACTCTCTGCCCAGCTTGAATTTAAGATAGAGAGTGCTACGAGAATGCTTTTAAAAAAATTCTCAGGGAAGATTGAATCAGCAGCTCCGGAACGGATTACAGAAGAATTGTTCAAGTTATTAAATGATAAAAATGCTTTTAATTATATTCAATTATGCGCAGAAGATAATGTTCTTTCGAGGTTATTATATTTATCTAATTGTAATATTGCAATTAATATAGATACTATAAAGACTTATGATTATCTTCTTCAAAAATACCAGGGTAAAAATAAAAGAGTGGATATGAACTACTATTTATGTACAGAATTAAGTCAGGGATTAAAAAGATACGGATTCATACGGTTTTATCTATTATTGAGAAAATACAACAAAAAAGCACAACGTATCTATTACAGGGGAACTGCTTCTGAAATAATGAGTAAAAACAGAATGCTTCGGGTCAGCACCCGGATTCGAAAGTCATTATGCTACATGGAAAAGGCAGAATCGATATTCAGCGGACGGATTACAGAAAGAAGACTCTATCAGATCTTCAGAAATGCGGGAGATTGCATTTATGAAATAGCAATTATTCAATCAATTATGAAACCCGGGAGTCACAGACGGTTTATTGATAAAGCAAAGGAATTCCTGCACACAAAGAATAACACATTATTAAATGGAAGAGACATAATAAAGATATTGGGGCTTGAATCGGGCAGGGTAATCGGTGAAATCAGGGACAGCGTTTTAGAGAATCAGTTTTATGGGGATATACGGAATCGACGTGAAGCCAGAGAATTTATAATACGTAATTTTACATAATATATCTTATCGGACATTAGATATGTCAAACTTTTGTTTAAAAGATGTTAAAACACCTCTGCCATACCCCTTGCGATAGCGTATATTAATCGATTTTCATGGATTGCATAAATTTTAGGCACATTAATTATATTTAAATTTCAAATAGTTACATGAATTTAAATTAATCAATAGGTTCCCCTCTTAAATTCTCTCCTGTCAATGAAATGACTTTGATCCCAAGGCGCTGACCTGGTACAAGACTGTTGGATTTTATATCAATTTTTAAATAATTATCTGAAAGCACTTTATAAATTCCTCTCGTTTTATACTCTCGCTCAACGATAACATCAAGATATTTATCAATATTCTTCGTCATATAATCAAATCTCTTCTTCTGACTCATTTCGAGCAGCATTTTTACTCTTTCCTTCTTTACCTTCTCATCTACATGATCAGCAGATATTGCGGCCTTTGTGTTCGGTCTTTTTGAATATGGAAAAATATGAAAATAACTGAGCGGCAAATCATTAACGAATTTTACAGTGTCATGAAAGTCATCATCGGTCTCACCAGGAAAGCCAACAATGATGTCCGCACCAATTGCAAGATCTGGATATGCTGTTAATATACTGTTGATAAGCTGTGAGTACATATCAGTTGTATATCCTCTGTTCATTAATTCAAGAATCCTGTCAGACCCGCTCTGCAGAGGAATGTGAAGATGACGACAGACATTGTCATCCTTCATGAGAGATAAAAAATCTTCGTGAAACTCCTGAGGTTCAATCGAGCTTAACCTTATTCGAAGATCAGGAAAAGAGGATACTATTTTTTTGACAATAGTAATAAGAGAATTTCCGGGATGAATGTCTATCCCATAGGAGCCGATATGGATACCGGTCAATACTATCTCTCTATATCCGGAATCAAAAAGATTCTTAACGGACAACATTACATCTTCAGGTTGAAGGCTCCTGCTTCTTCCCCTTGCCAGCGGTACAGTGCAATACGAACATGAAAAGTTGCATCCATCCTGAATTTTAAGAAAGGCCCTTGAACGTGTCGAGTAGTAAGGCTGGTAGCGAAGAGGAGATTCCGGCGGATAAACAATAGTAGAAGAGCTTCCGATTTTTGTTGATAACTTTTTAATATGTTCAATGATGTTCGCTTTTTCAGCATTGCCGATCAAAAGGCTCAGTCCGTCTATTTTTGAAAGATCATCCGGTCTCAGCTGCGTATAACAGCCCGTAGCGATCACCCGGGCTCCTGCCCTCACCGCTCTCCTGATAAGCTGTCTTGACTGATAATCACTCTTTGCCGTAACCGTGCACGTATTAATTATGTAAACATCAGGGTTTCCGTTCTGTTTTACAACCTCAAAATTATTCTTTCTCAATAACCCTGCGATCGCGGCGCTTTCAGATTGATTCACCTTGCAACCTAATGTCTGAATAGCGATTTTCATAAAATATATTGTTCAAAATAGTTCAAAGTAACCTTGGTTCAAAGATGGTTCAAGGTAGTTCAAAAGTGGCTAAAGATAAAAAGCAATGTTGAACCATTTTGAACTATTATTAAACTTTTTCCCCGAAAAGAGAATGCATCTTTGCTTCCAGTATCTTAATGCTGACTATTTGGCCGATGTCCTTTTCGTTCCCGCAAAAGTTTACGATTTTGTTTGTTCTGGAACGTCCCGTCAATTTAGTATTATCAGTCTCACTGGTTCCTTCTACTAAGATATTGAAGGCCTTCCCTTCAAGTGATTTGTTTATCTTAAATGTAATCGACTCCTGTACTTTAAGAATTCTGGAGAGTCTCCGGGACTTTGTCAGTTCATCAACATGGTCTGGCAGGTCAAGGGCCCGTGTATCAGGTCGTTTAGAATATTTGAAAGCAAATATTCCATCGTATTTAATTTCTGAAAGTGCATTCATGGTCATTTCAAAATCTGCATCAGTTTCCCCCGGAAATCCCGTAATAATATCTGTTGTCACGGCAATGTCAGGAACCGAATTTCTGAGCCTGTCTATTTTCTTTCTGTATTCCGCAAAGGTATAGCCGCGATTCATCATTTCAAGGATTTTGTCCGAGCCGGACTGTATGGGCAAATGAAGATGCTCGCACAGTTTGGACAGGTCCCTTATTGTATCTATCAATTTTTCAGATAAATCCCGTGGATGGGAGGTAACAAAGCGGATTCTTTCGATGCCATCTATCTCATGAATATTCTCAAGAAGACAGGTAAAATCACATGATTTATTGAGATTTTTACCATATGAATTGACATTCTGCCCGAGGAGCGTAACCTCTTTATATCCCTGCTGCGAGAGAGACCTGACTTCATGACAAATATCTTCAACCGGCCTGCTCCTTTCCCGCCCTCTTGTATACGGGACAACACAGTACGCGCAGAAATTATCACAGCCATACATAATGGAAACCCATGCCCTCACCCGCCCTTCCCTCTTCATCGGTAAAATTTTCGTGTGATATTCGGGGTTGTCTTGAACGCACGTTGTGCGTCGTGCATCGTGCGACAAAGGGACAGAAATGATCCGTTGTCCATTGTCCAACGCCCGACGTCCGACGTCCGGCGTCTCTATCCACTGCTGTACACTGTCAATATTATCAGGACCGAACACAAAGTCTACATAGGGGAACCTTTTGAATAATTTCTTTCCTTTCTGCTGAGCGATGCATCCGGCAACAGCAATTTTCAGGTCAGGATTGTTCTTTTTCAGGGTCTTCAGTCTGCCAAGTTCGCTGTAAAACTTCTGCTCCGCCTTCTCCCTGATGCTGCAGGTATTGAGCACAATAACTCCGGCATCTTTAACTTCACCCGTATGTTGAAGTCCGTTTTCTGAAAAAATGCCGGCTATCTTCTCGGAATCATGCACATTCATCTGGCAGCCTGAAGTCCAGATGTGGAATTTTTTTGTCAAAGAATTCTCCTCTTGTTTATTCGTCATTTCTATAGAGCAGGCTTCAAGTTGCTTTAAACTGCAATGCTTATTTTACAATATTGAATAAATATTAAAAAATGAGGGAAAAGGCTGTCATTCAGGAAGCAATAGTAATCAGATAAGCAGGCGGCGACCCTGTTCGATGTACGTCCCGTGTCCACTGCCGGTGCGGACGAAATTAGTATTGATTATCGCCATGCTCCCGGTCAAGTCTTATTTATTATACTCTAAGCGGCCTCCCTTCCTTCGAAATTATCATAGACATGCTGCATATAGATCTCCAGGCCATAAGGAATGTCTGTTGGGGAGTCCGCCACTGACAATAACGGCCCTGATTGGTCCTGTTATTGTTATAGATGTTCATGAACTCGTCAAGATCCTGTGCAGTGCGTCGATTGAGCGATACATATTTAAAAAATATTTTGTATTATTCCGTAATTATGGTTACGATACCTATAATAGTTCATTTTAAGAACCCGTTTTGTCGGATAGATTGAATGTTATGAGTGCTCGTTTGCGGTCCAGCATTATAAGATTTGTATTCGTTGTATCTTTACTTGTTTTTCTTTTAAATTTGCCAACCTTGTCAAGCGCGTATACCCGGTCAGACCGCCAAAGCTTTCAGCGATCTATTATAGATTACCGGTCAAAGATGAACCCGGGTTTTAAAAAGGTCAGACGCAAGAAGACAAAATATATAATTGTTCATACGTCTGAACTTGGGCTTAAAACGACTCTAAAGGTTGTTTCAAAAGGAAAGCGTTTGCGCAACGGAAAGAGCACCCATGGCGGTCATACCCATTATGTGATTGCCCGAAACGGACGCACCTATCGCATTCTCGACAAGAAATACGTAGCCGACCATGCCGGTCTCAGCATGTGGAACGGGGAACAGGATATCAGTAAAACCTCGATCGGGATTGAACTGGCAGGTTATCATTACGCATCCATATCTGAAAGCCAGTACCGGTCAGTGGGCATATTGATTGACCTTTTACAGAGTGTCTATGACCTGGATGACCGGGCCGTCCTGACACACAGTCAGGTAGCATATGGAATACCAAACCGGTGGTTTAAAAAGAACCACCGGGGGCGCAAACGATGTGCAAAAAATTTTATTCATGCCAGGGCCGGAGTGAGGCCGGTCTGGACCTATGATCCCGATGTGCGATCCGGCCGACTTATTACTGATCCCCAGTTATCCAAAGTTTTTTATGCTCGACGGGAATATTATGCTGAGACCATTAACACGAACATTATATCTAGGAGAAACACCGCCTGGTCAATCGCGGGGGAAGATTACGACGACCGAACAACGGTTTACAAATTTCCAGACGGTCATGTATACACCGGCGATCAAATTTCAGATACAATTGGCTGGAACAGCATACCCGCGAAAACAGTTGTGCTTCTCAATCAGGAAAACAGCATTTCTTTGATAAAGAGCGAAGGCCCCGTAAAAACCATATCGGACAGTCTCACCGCATGGACCTTTGCGGGAAAAAAGTACAGCCACAAAACGACCATTTACTTTCTGCCTTCGGGCCAGATAAAATCCGGTTCACAGATATCCGACTGGGATGATCTGCCCGTCAACACAAGACTTATTGTCGATTACCGCGGTCCTTTCAAGCTTCGTAAAAATCAGTCTGCATATCGTATCGCCGGCAACAAATACAAAGACAGAATGACAATTTACTACCTGCCGTCCCAAAAACTGATGGCCGGAGATAAAATTGACGACTTTACTGAACTTCCGACAGGCACTCTGATATTTCTTCCTTCCACCTGACAACTTAAAGACTTATCCTGAAAACTCTGGAGAAAGGAGTTACGAATGCCTCCCCTCCCCTCTCTTCTCTTACGCATTTCTGGATAAACCGATAAACATGGGAACATGTTTTCCTATCCGGGAACTATTAAACGGATCCGGCCGTTTTCTGCAGTAATACCCGTTGTTACCTGTTCGTAGAATACTGCTTTATTATTTTCTTTAATTCAGTTAAATCTGATGACTTTACCAGATAGGCCTCCGAAGCCCATACCGCAAAATCGTCCCTGTAATCGTATGCTGTCGACATGATAATCGGGATGTCAGGCCGCTGTTCCTTCATTTTCCTCAGGAGAGTGATGCCGTCTATGTCAGGCAGAAGGATGTCGAGTGTAACGAGGTCCGGTTTTTCTTTCTCAAACATCTCTAATCCCGATTTTCCAGAGGTTGCGATAATGACCTCGTACCCCTCCTCTTCGAGTTCTTCCTTATAGAGACGTTGTATGTTAACGTCATCATCAATGACCAGCAGTTTCATGGTCTCTCCTATAGTTATTCCTTTTTCTCTGTCATCATAATGATCTTTTCTATCCCGGCTGAAGCCTCAGCAGCTTCTTTTTCCAAATCAAGTGAGGGATCAGATATCGCCCTGCTGAAATATCTCTGCAGCACATTCGAAACAGATGGATAAAGCGGGCTTCCCGGCCTGGGATACGCGGTCAGAAAGACATCTTTCATCGCAGAGAAGTGCGGATGAGCCGCAAGGATGTCCGCATCACTGTAGAGAGCCTTTCTTGTCGGGGCCCTCCCTGCCTTTATCGCAAGCAGCTTCTGAATCCTTTCGCCTGTGTAAAACTGCACGAACTTCCAGGATGCTTCCTTCTTTTTTGAATAGCTGCTGATCCCGATCTGCCAGCCTCCCAGCGTTGCATAGCTCTTATTATTTTTGAAATGGGGGAGCCTGCTGATTCCAACATTGCCGGCTACGTTGGAACGTTTCGGATCGTTCGACACTTCCCAGGCATACGGCCAATTCCTGTGGAATACGGCTTTTCCCTGAATAAACAGATCAAGTGATTCCGGCTCCTGGTAGGTGAGCACTCCCACAGGGGCGGCTTTTCCGATGATACTGTCTCTCACAAACCTGACAGCTTCTATTGCCGGTCTTTCCGCAAGTCCTGACTTTCCAGATTCCGCATGCATGATCGCTCCGCCATTGCTCAGTATATATTCCATCATATCACATACAAGCCCTTCATACTGTTTAAACTGGCCGGAAAATCCATATACTTCATTCCCCTTTGCGGCCTCATGCGCAACGATATTATTTGCCTGATCCACCATTTCTTCCCATGTATCAGGGGGACTGAAATTGTATTCATGCAGAAGGTCTTTCCGGTAATAAAGCATACCGCTGTCTATGAACAGAGGAACCCCGTAAATCTTCCCGTTATATATGTTTGCCAGTATTGTTCCCTCGAGATAGTTCTCCCGTTCGGCCGGTAAAAACATTTCGTCAAGTGGCATTGCCCATCCGGCTGCCGCAAATTCCGGAGGCCATATAACATCCATCAAAAACACATCGACGTCATCACTCCTGTTCTTCAACTTCTGTGTCAGGAGATCGTGAAAAGCTGTTGACGAATGGGGTCCGATCTCTCTTATGATCTTTATGTCAGGATGTTCCTTTTCAAAGAGAGAGATTATCTCTTCCTGTACCCCTGGGATATTTGGCTTCCAGGTTACAAAATGGATTGCGGTTTTTCCGTCCGTCTGCTTTTTCGTGCACCCCATCATCAACGACTGAAGCAAAAGTACGCATAGTACTGCTATGAGGGCTCTGAATATCGAACAGGCAGAATATGTTTTATACATTGAATCATTCCTTTATAAAAGGTTTATCTGTATTTAATGCCATGAAATTCCGATGCCGCATGATCGATCATTACCGAAATTCACAATATTCATAATAATTTATCAGACTAAGCATCATTCAATATCAGCAGATTTAGGCTGTATATTGATACATCCTAATTGAAAATACTCATGAATGCAAATTTGACACCGCTCCTCATTATATTCAATTTAATCCATAAATGAACGGGGATCACTAAATTGTGTAGAAATAAAACCAATGGGGCAAAGTTTTGAGAACGTGAGCTCTGAAAAATATGTCAGCTCCAGGCCTGCGTTTCGAGACTAAGCCGCAGGGCGACTGCAGTGCAATATTTCTAGAGGATAATCGATTGCTTCAAACTGCAGCAGACCGCTTTTATTTCTTTCGGCTGCTTTCTGTACCGGCCATATTCAATTGCGCACATCCTGATCAATCTGAAATAATTCATCAGCGTAGTCCATAAATTGAGGCTCGTCAGATATTTTTACATGGGACCTTGTGCCGGATTTCTCGTTGATCGTCTTCAACAACTCCGCCACGCTCTGACAGTACTGATCTATGTTTGTATCAGCCATGGATTGCTCATTCGATAGTTTTATTTTTTTCATGATATTTCCTTACTCTTCGTTCATTTATTCAAATTCCAGCCGGAATTTTCTCTTATAAGGGCAAACAGATCGTAAAACAAATGTATCCGCTCACCTGTGACGTCGTAGTTCAGCTGTCCGGCAGGCCGCGGAAGACTCAGCCCCAGTGTTATGCAATGAACCGCGCCCCCGCTCCGGGCCATGGTATCAGCGGGTACTCCGACAAGTTTTACACCCTGAAGGACTGACCGAACAGCTTGATATGCTGCCTTTTCCATTTCAGGCGGTACATTTTCAAAAGACGGCAACAGGTACGCATTCCGAAGACGTGTGCCATTTACATATGAATAAAAGTCAGCCCCGTCCACATACATCGGCAGCCGGACTATGCGTAGCCTTTGGCCGATGGAACGGGCGGACGCCGAAAGCGACTCGACGGCCACAGCCAAATCTAATGATATTTCATGCGATACATCGGGACTGACAGAGGAAACCGCAACAGTTTCAGATG
>Ga0209536_100014521_pt1 | contig 11303 bp, 10 predicted proteins | sample DeeMarSeWOR28_12_FD_187461 | JGI IMG/M metagenome (GOLD analysis project Ga0209536, IMG submission 187461) | Marine sediment microbial communities from White Oak River estuary, North Carolina - WOR-2-8_12 (SPAdes) (version 2) | ecosystem: Environmental > Aquatic > Marine > Intertidal zone >... | reverse complement strand
GAACCGAGCCGGCGCTGAGGTCCCGATCACCGAGCAGGAATGGATGGACCTCCTGGCCGTGGTACCGCCGCCCGACCGGCCGCGAGAGCTCACACGGACGGTCGCCTGGACCTCCCCGCTGAACGCCGGGGCCTTCCTCGGAAACGACCGGGAAGGTGACGTGCTGCAGGCCCTGCGCATCGGCTATGCGCGGTGGCATGCCGCTGCGCACGGAAGCGCCGCCTCCCGGCCGGTGCTGCTCGACACTGCACGAGGGCCCCAGCCGTACCCCCTCCCGCTTGAGGGCACTCCATACCACGAGGTCACGTCGCTCCTCGCAGCGTTCGCCGAGTGCGCCCGCCACGACATCGCACGGGGAGGATCCGGCCCCGCCCTCTCGATCAGCCCGTTCCTGCTGGACCGGCTGGAGCAGGCCGTGACCCAGTCCGAGCGTCGCCTCGTGCGGCTCCAGGCCGAGCTCGACGGCCAGCCGGATCCGGTCTCGCTCCGGTCGACCGGCGACCTGCTGCTCGCTCGGTACGCGGAGATCCCGGAAGGCGCGTCCTCCGTGACCCTCGCGGACTTCCAGGGCGAGCCCGTCGACGTGCCCCTCGATCCCAAGCTGGCCGTTCACGAGAACGCGTCGGCCTACTACGATCGCGCTGCCCGGTCGGAGCGAGCGAGTCAGCGACTCCCGGGGCTGATCGGGGAAGCCGAGCGTCACCGTGATCGGCTCGCGGTGCTCCTGGAGGGGGCACGATCGGGGACAGCGGCTGCAGCAGACATCACCGAGGCTCTTCCCGAGGTCGACCGTTCCGCATCCCGGCCGGAGGAGGCCTCCTCCCTGCCCTATCGCCGCTACCGGAGCAGCGGGGGCCTCGAGATCCGGGTCGGCCGCGGGGCTCGCCAGAACGACGACCTCACCTTCCGCCACTCCGCTCCGGGCGACGTGTGGCTCCATGCACGGCATTCGGCCGGAGCGCACGTCGTGCTCCGCTGGGCCGGGCCCGGGAACCCTCCGGCGCGCGATCTCGAGGAGGCCGGCGCCCTGGCCGCACTGCACTCGAAGGCGCGAACGTCGTCCAGCGTCCCGGTCGACTGGACGCTACGCAAGTACGTCCGCAAGCCGCGGCAGGCGGCACCGGGGGCCGTCCTGCCCGACCGGGTCAGGACGATCTTCGTCCGGCCCGAGCCCGAGCTCCTGGAGCGCCTCGCCGACCCCGTCTGAGGCTTCAACCCCGGTCGAGCGCTTCCCGAAGCGACGCCACGAAACGGCGGCCCGCCTCCACCCCCTCGTCGCCCAGCGTGCGAACGAGCGCGCTGCCGACGACGACGCCGTCGGCGGCTCGCCCCACGTTCGAGGCCTGCTCCGGGGTGGAGATTCCGAAGCCGACCGCCACCGGGAGATCGACCGCTTCGCGGATCGCCCGGACCTCGTCCGCCAGCTCTTCTCTCAACTCCGCTCGGGCCCCGGTCACGCCCGTCCTGGAGATGTAGTAGAGGAAACCGGAGCCTCCCCGCGCCACCTCCGGCACCCGTTCGATCGGCGTCGTGGGGGCCACGAGGCGAATCAGGTCCAGTGAGGACTCGATGACCGCTTCCTCGAGCCGCGGGTCCGACCCCGTCGGCAGATCGGTGAGCAGAAGTCCGTTGGCCCCCGCCTCCTGCGCCGCCTCGAGGAAAGCCTCGAAGCCGTAACGAAGCACCGGGTTCAGGTAGGTGAAGAGGACCACGGGCACGTCCCGCCGGCTGCGGAATGCGGCGAGATCCCGCAGCACCCGGTCCACGGTCGTCCCGTTCTCGAGAGAGACGAACGACGAGTGCTGGATCGTGGGGCCGTCCGCGAGCGGATCCGAGAAGGGGATGCCGAGCTCGAGCACGTCACCGCCCGCATCGCAGATCGCCTCCAGAACCTCCACTGTCGAGTCCACGGAGGGATAACCCGCGGTGACATAGGGCACGAGAGCCGCGCGGCGCTGCGCTCGTCTCGCCTCGAACACGCTCGCGATCATGCCAGCAGGTAGTCGCTCACGCGAATCCCGTACTTCTGCGGATCGGTGGTCTTGATGATCTGGTGGACGGCGCGACCCGTTGCGGGGTCCGACTGGGCGAGGTCGATCGTCTTGGGCTCGCTGAGCGGAAGACCGACCGGGTCGGAGATGACCCGCACCACCGGTCGATGGAGAAGGTCGGGGTCCGCGTTGACCTTCGACACGACCGCCAGCTCGTGGGTATCGAGGATCACGAGCGTACCGACCGGATACACTCCGGTAGCAGTGATGAGCACCTTCACGAGAAGTCGATCGAATCCTCGCTTCGGGTTGTCGCGCATCTCCTGGAGAACGGCATCCGGCGGCCAGGGCTCGTACTGGTAGCTGCGCACCGAGGTGCCGGCGTCGAAGGCGTCGGCGACGGCCACGATCCTCGAGAAGAGCGTCGGCTCACGATCCCGTCGGTTCGGAGGGTATCCCGTGAGATCGATCTTCATGTGATGCTCGTACGCCATGAGCATCTGACGGTACGGCACGTCGGCGAAGCCGTGCATGCCGAAGAGCAGCAGCATGCCCTCCGCAGGATGCTCCTTGAGCTGAGCCCACTCGTCGTCCGTGAGGGAGCCCGGCTTGTTGATCACCTCGGAGTCGAGGCGCTGCTTTCCCACGTCGTGGAACAGGGCGCCCAACCCGAGCTCGTAGAGCTGCGCCCGATCGAGTCCGAGTCGCTGGCCGATAATGACGCTGAAGATCGAGACGTTCACCGAGTGCGTGAACGTGTACTCGTCGAAGTCCCGGAGCGTGGTCATCGTGACCATGGAAGACTCGTTGGACAGGACCTGATCGACGATCCCCTGCACGGCCCGCTTGACCTTGCGGACGTTGACGGCGCGCCCGAGGCGCATGTCGCCCATGACGTCCGCGGCGACCTTCACCGACTGGGCATACGTGCGCTTCGCGGCCGTCAGCGCTTCTTCGTCGTCTTCCGGACTTTCGACGTCGGTGGACGGCCGCACCTCGATGTGGCGTACGGGCGCCTGCTCGAAGCGCTCGTGGAAGCCCTCGAAGGGCAGGTCTTCGGCGGCGGGACGAAGCAGCATCGAGAGGAAAGGCGCCCACTCCGACCGTTCCACGCCGCGCACGATCTCCACGGCCCCGATCCCGTGCGTCGTGAGCGCCCGCGCGAACGAACCGAAGGTCGCGAAGTTCGACAGATCGAGCCGGAGCCGCGTCTCGTTGAGGAAGAAGAAGTCCCCGACCACGCGGACCTCGGCCGACCCCTCGACGTCCACGATCGCTGTCACGAGCTCGTGAAGCTCCGAGAGCGCGTGCTGCACCGTCTCGTTTTCGACCGGATAAAGCCTCAGGGCGCTCAGGGCTCCGAAGATCGCCGTGAGCAGCTTCCGACCCAGCTCCTGGTAGTTCGGTTGGGCGTCGGACATCGCGTCAATCCTCGTGGCGAAGGGCTCGATTGACGTTCGCCCGCACGACCGGGTCGTCGTCCTGCGTGGCCCGCTCGAGGGAGGCGCGTGCCTCCGGCGTGGCGATCCGGCCCAGGCCGAGCGCCGCCGCTGCCCGGATCTCCGACGACTCACGCTTGCCCAGCAGCCCCTTCCTGTTGAGAAGCTCGTCGAGGAGGGGCACGCCCGCCTCCTGCGCCGACATCCCGTACGCCTCGAACACGGCCACCTTCTCGCTCACATCCGCTACACGCAGCTGCCGGCTGCGCACCAGCTCCGCGAGCTTCTTCTGCGCAGGGGAATAGCGAAGCTCACCAAGGGCGCGAGCCGCCGCGATCCGAACCTCCCGCTCCGAGTCCTCGAGCGACGACTCCAGGGCCCCGGCGACGACGGACGCCTTGAGCGTGGTCGCGGCCTCGATGGCCGCGAGCCGAACCGCCGGGTCTTCGTGCCTGAGGAGCCGGACGAGCGCCGGCCCGGCCTCCGTCACCTGAATCTGACCGGCGAGCCGCGCGGCTGCCGCGGCGATCACCGGGTCGTCCTGGGACAGGAGCTCCACCACGGCGGAACGGTTCTCGTTGGCGATGCCCTGCACCGCCTTCCGGAGCACCGCCTGCAGCTCCTTGTGCTCCACCGTCTCCGACTCCCGGAGCAGGGGGGCCAGGGCCCCACCTCGCAGGAAGCGCAGGAAGGCACCCAGCTGGGTCGGGGAAGCTCGAATGGTCCCGTTGTACAGCGCGGCGATCAGCTCCTCGATGGCGTCGGGGGCGCTGATGCGGTCCAGGATCGCACGGGACGCGCTCAGGCGCGTCTCGTCGAAGATCCCCGGGAGCCCCTCGAGCCGCTGCAGCTCCCGGAGGACGTTGGTGGCGGCCATCAGTCCGCCACGGCTCAGGAAGTTGGGAAGAAGCGTTTCGAGGATCACGAGGATCTCCGACTGGCGCTCCCGGTTCTCCGGCTCCTCGAGGCGATCGAAGAGAGCCTTGAGCACGTCGGCCCGCGTGTCCCGCCTCAGCTCTTTCTGCAGCTCCTCCCGCAGCGTCTCCATCTCACGGGGGTCGAGCGCGTACAGTGTCGGATTGAAGTCGTCCTGCCGGACGGTGAGCGGCGTCTCCTGCTCCTGGCCGGCTTCGGCCCGAGACGCCTGCTCGTCGATCTCCTGGTCCTCCGCTTCCAGAGCGGCCTGGAGCTCCGCGCTCGAGTTGCCGGGGCCCGCCTCGGGAAGGGCGACGCCCTCCGCCAGGAGATCGACGTACTTGTAGCGGAAGTAGGTCAGCTCGGCTTCCCAGAGCACCGTGAGCAGATCGTCGCCTTCCGGGGAGAGCTTGCGAGCCCGCTGCAGCACCCCGAGCAGCTGATCGAGCTCGTGCGTCTCGACGCCCTGCAGGAACGTGACCTCGCGCACGCCGTCCTTGAAGAACAGGAACGCCAGGGAGTCGTTGCGCGATTCCGAGAAGTACACCTCGGATCCGTCGAGGAAGATGTGATCCTCGTCGAGGGTCACGACGAGCTCGTCGAGCTCCATCCAGAGGGCCGAGAACTCGCCCCGGAGCGTGTCGACGAAGCGCTGCCGAACGGGGTTGTTCTCGTCGTAGAGCTGGTAGGCGCGGAAGGCCTTGCCCAGCGTGACGAAGAGGGAGCGCACCTGCTCGACGGGCAGTCCGCTCTCCTCCCAGTCCAGCCCCGCGTGGGGCGTGTCCGACGGGTCCGGTTGCTCGGTCACTGCGCCCTCAGATCAGGTCGCCCCGGCCCTCGATCCGGGCCACGTGCGCGACATCCTTGTCTCCTCTTCCCGACAGGCAGATGACGATCGGACCCGCGTGGTCCTTCCCCGACTCGAGCACGTACGCGACCGCGTGCGCGGTCTCGAGTGCGGGAATGATCCCCTCGAGCTCGGACAGACGGTGCAGCGCCTCGATCGCCTGATCGTCCGTCACGTAGGTGTACCGCGCCCGCCCCGCATCCTTGAGGAAGGAATGCTCCGGGCCCACACCCGGGTAGTCCAGACCCGCGGAAACGGAATGAGCGGGCGCCACCTGTCCGTCGGCATCCTGCAGAAGATAGCTGAGCGAGCCGTGGAGGACACCCGGCGAGCCGGCTGCCAGCGACGCCGAGTGACGCCCCGTTTCGATCCCTTCGCCTCCCGCTTCCACGCCGATCAGCGCGACCTCCGAGTCCGGCACGAAGGCATGGAAGATCCCCATCGCGTTGGAGCCCCCCCCGACGCACGCGACCACGGCATCGGGGAGACGCCCTTCCTGCTCGAGAATCTGCGCCCGCGCCTCGTGGCCGATGACGGCCTGAAAGTCCCGGACCATGCGCGGGAACGGGTCCGGCCCCACGACGGACCCGATGATGTAGTGTGTGTCGCCGACATTCGTCACCCAGTCACGAATGGCCTCGTTGGTCGCGTCCTTCAGCGTTCGCGTCCCCGAGGTCACGGGCCGGACCTCGGCGCCGAGCAGCTCCATGCGGTACACGTTGAGGGCCTGACGCTCCACGTCCTCTGCCCCCATGTACACGATGCACTCGAGGTCGAAGAGCGCACAGGCGGTCGCGGTCGCGACTCCGTGCTGTCCGGCCCCCGTCTCCGCGATGATGCGCTGCTTGCCCATGCGTCGGGCGAGCAGAGCCTGCCCGATGGTGTTGTTGATCTTGTGGGCGCCCGTGTGGTTGAGATCCTCTCGCTTGAGGTACACGGACGGATGGCCGATCACCTCGCCCAGCCGACGCGCGTGGTAGAGCGGCGTCGGACGCCCGACGAAGTCCCTGCTGAGGGCGCCGAGCTCCTCTGCGAAAGCCGGATCCGCCGCTGCGCTCGCGTATGCCTCGGCGACTTCGTCGAGGGCCTCCATGAGCGTTTCGGGCACATAGCGGCCCCCGAACGAGCCGAAGCGGGGCCCGGGGTCCGATGCTAGGTCAGTCTTCATTTCGTTCAGGCTCGATCGCGGGACGTTCGGTTGTGGGGGGCACGGGTCCGTCTGCGGTCCCGCGGGCGGCTCGGAGAAACGCCTCCACCTGGTCGGGGTCCTTGCGTCCCGGGCGGTGCTCCACCCCCGACGACACATCTACCACATCCGGGGCGAAGCGTGCCACCGCGTCCGCGACATTGTCGGCCGTGAGCCCCCCTGCGAGGACGAACATCCCCTGCGTGAGCCGCTCGGGCGACCGAACGGCCGCGCGCACCTGCTCCGCCGGCACCGAAAGGCGGACCCCACCCCCGCCGGCGACGCCGCGCTTCCATCCCTCGACCAGCACTCCGTCCACGAGATCTCCGTACGTGGCAACCACACGAAGCACGTCTTCGATCGAGCGCGCCCGGACCGCCTTCCACATCTGCCACGGCCCCGCCCGGCGCAGCACCTCGACCTCGTCGGGCCCTTCCGACCCGTGCAGCTGGATCACCGAGGCCTCGATCGCCTCGGCGGCTCGTGCAACGGCCGAAGGAGGCTCGTCCACGACCACGGCGACCCGGGCCGTCGCGACGGCGTCCACGAGTCGGCCGGCGACCTCCGGGGGGACGCTGCGGCCGAAGCCCGGTGTGAGGATGAAGCCGAGATAGTCGGCTCCGGCGCCGGCGGCATGGTGCACGTCCTCGACGTGCGTGAGGCCGCAGATCTTGACCCGTGGTGGCGGGCGCACCTCCTCCCTTCCCTCCTGCCCCTCGGGGTCAGACACGACTCGCGCGGGGGACACCCACGAGGCCCGCGGCGGCCCTCGTCGGATCTTCCGATGCCAGCAAGGACTCTCCGACCAGGATCGCGTCGACCCCGGCTCTCCCCAGTAGCTCGACGTCGGCGCGCGTCCGGATCCCGCTCTCGGACACCACGACCACGTCCGAGGGCACGTCTTCCACGAGGCGGAGCGACGTCTCGAGATCGGTTCGGAACGTCGAGAGGTCCCGATTGTTGATCCCGATCAGGTCGGCTCCGATCGCGAGCGCGCGCCCGAGCTCCTGCGCGTCGTGCACCTCGACCAGCGCGCTCATGCCGAGTGCCGTCACCGCGGTGTGGAGGTGCTCCATGGTCGCGTCGTCGAGGATGCGGGCGATCAGGAGCACGGCGTCCGCCCCGGATCCGCGAGCCTCCATCACCTGAAGCGTATCCAGCGTGAAGTCCTTGCGCAGGACGGGCAGCTCCACGGCGGCGGAGACGACCGCGAGGTCGTCGAGCGAGCCACCGAAGTACTCCGCATCCGTCAGGACACTGAGGGCGGAAGCGCCAGCGGACTCGTAACCGAGTGTGAGCTCGGCCGGATCGATCTCCGCTCGAATGTCGCCTGCGCCGGGCGACCGTCTCTTGCACTCCGCGATCAGGGCCACCGTATCGGGGCGGGCGAGGCCACCTCGGAAGTCCCTCGGGGGCGCGGCATCGCTCAGGGCAAGCTCCAGGATCTCCGCACGATCCCGGAGTGCCTCGACCTCGCGGCGCTTCGTCTCGACGATTCTCGCCAGGATGCCGGGAAGCGTGTTGTGACCTTGCATTTCGGGCAACGTTCGGGTACCCTTACTTCGGTTCCTGTTCGGGTCCCTGTCGGAAGGAGGGAGGATCGTGCCTCTCACCAAGCGCCAGAAAGAAATCCTCGACTACATCGAGAGCTTCATCGAGGATCGGGGTTACGCCCCGAGCTTCGAAGAGATCGCGGAGGCCTTCGGGTACTCCTCGCTTGCCACGGTGCACGAGCACCTGAGCAATCTGGAGCGCAAGGGATACATCCGGAAGTCCTACAACGAGAGTCGCTCCATCGAGCTGGTCGGCCACGAGACGGCCCTCCCGGCCGTGGAGCTCCCACTCCTGGGGGCGGTCGCTGCGGGCCTGCCGATCGAGGCGGTGGAGGACACGGAGACGCTCGCCGTCCCGCCCGACATGGTGAGCCGGAGGCGTGACAACTACGTGCTGCGCGTCGAGGGGAACTCGATGATCGAGGAGCAGATCCGGGACGGTGACTACATCGTCGTCCAGGCTCAGGACTCGGCCGAGGACGGGCAGATGGTGGTGGCCCTCGTGGAAGGCGAGTCTGCCACCGTCAAGAAGCTCTACCGGGAGTCGGGGGGGCGCATTCGACTGCAGCCGGCCAACCCGACGATGGATCCGATCTTCGTCCACTCGAACGATCTGAGGATCCAGGGCGTCGTGGTGGGCGTCATCCGAAAGTACTGAGGGCTCCGGTCCGGATCGCCCGCCTGCATCGAGCCGCTGGGAAGGCGGTACCGCTCGTCAGACGGAGTTCGTCGCGGATCGCAACGCGTCCAGAGCTGCAGCGGCGGCCCCCGAGTCGATCGTGGCGGACGCGCGTCCGATCGCCTCGGCCCACGAGTCCACGAGGTCCGCAGCGAGAATCGCCGCCGCCGCGTTGAGCACGACTGCCGTCCGGGCGGCCCCCGTCGTTTCTCCTCGAAGGACGCCTTCGATGATCGCGGCGTTGTCGGCCGGCTCGCCCCCGCCGATCCCCTCCGGATCCCCGGTCGGGAGATCGAAATTCGCCGGATCCAGAACGTAGTCGTGCACTGCCCCGCCTCGAAGCTCGCAGACGCGCGTGGTCCCCAGCGGGCTGACTTCGTCCATGCCCGGCTCCCCGTGGACGACGAGAGCGCGCAGATGTCCGAGCTCACGTAGAGCTCCGGAGATCAGCGGGATCAGGGAATCGTCGGAGACGCCGATCACCTGACGTCGGGCTCCGGCTGGATTCGTGAGCGGGCCGAGGAGGTTCATCATCGTGCGCACGCCCAGACCCCGGCGGACCGGCCCCACATGGCGCATGGCCGGATGCAGGAGCGGAGCGAACATGAAGACGATGCCCACCTCGGCGAGAATCGTCGACATCTGATCCGGGGTCAGCTCGATCCGCACGCCCAGTGCCTCGAGAACGTCGGCGCTCCCGCTTTTCGACGTGAACGAGCGGTTCCCGTGCTTCGCGACGGGAACGCCCGCCCCCGCCACCACGAAGGCCGCGGCGGTTGAGATGTTGAATGTCGTCAGGTCCCCGCCCCCCGTGCCGGCGGTGTCCACCAGACGGTCGGGCTCGTCGAAGGGCACGGGGATCATCGCGGTACGGAGTGCCCGCACGCCGCCGGCCACCTCGGACGGGCTCACGCCCTTGGCCCGGAGGCCCATGAGGAGCCCGGCCATCTGGATTTCGGTCGCCGAGCCGTCCATGAACCTGTCGAACGCGGCCTCGGCCTCGTCGACCGTCAGGGACCGCCTCCGGCCCACGGCTTCCAGGGCTTCCGCGAGTATCGTGGCTGCGTCGTTCGTCATGGTCGAAAGCGTAATGGTTACGGGGGTTCCCGCCAATCGCGGAGCCGAACCGGCTCGGTTGACACCCCCCTGCCCCCCGGTACCTTTTCGCCGTGGACGCCTCCGAACTCCTCCGCTTTCGCATGACCGTCCACTACGACGGCGCCGCGTTCCACGGCTGGCAGGTGCAACCGGATCGGCGCACCGTCCAGGGCGATCTGGAGGAGGCCCTGGGACGCCTGGCGAATCGTCCGGCTCCGGTCATCGGCTCGGGCCGCACGGATTCGGGAGTTCACGCAACCGGTCAGGTGGCGGCGGTGGACATGCCGGTGTCGTGGACCGCCGAGCGCCTGCGCCGGGCCGTGAACGCCCTCCTCGACGAGGATGTCTGGGTCCAATCCGTGGTCGAGGCCCCTCGCGGCTTCCACCCGCGCTACGACGCCATCCGGCGCACGTACCGCTACGAGCTGGGGCTCGAGCCGTGGGCGTGGTCGCCGTTTCACCGCCGATGGTGCTGGCCGCTCGGTCGCGCGCTGGATCGCGCGCTTCTCGCCGCCGCCGCCGCGCCCATCGTCGGAGAGCACTCGTTCGAGGCCTTCTCGAAGGCCGGCCAGCCGGAGCGGGGTACCCGATGCCACGTGGCCGAGGCCGTCTGGTCGGACACCGAGCTCGGGGTCCGACTGACCGTCACAGCCGACCGCTATCTGCACCATATGGTGCGCTATCTCGTGGGCTCCATGGTGGATGTGGCGCGCGGTCGTCGCCCGCTCGAAGAAATGGCTAGATTGATCGCGAACGAAACGGGGCTCGTGACCTCTCCGCCCGCTCCCGCGCAGGGCCTGTTCCTGCATCGCGTCGAGTATCCTGGGGATGCGCGCGAGGAGCCGGAGCCCGACGCAGCTCTCCTTCCATCCGACCCAGCGCTTCCACCCGATGAAGATCTTCCTCGATACCGCGGACCTCGCTGAGATCCGTCGTGCTGCCGACGCCGGACTGATCGACGGTGTCACCACCAACCCGTCACTCGTCGCGCGAGTGGCCGAAGGCGATGTCACCGACATGTACCGGGAGATCTGCGAGGTCGCGAACGGCCCCGTCAGCCTCGAGGTGCTCGCCGTGGATCGCGACACCATGGTCTCGGAGGGCCGAAAGCTGGCCGCGATTCACCCGAACGCGGTCATCAAGGTCCCGCTCACCGAAGACGGGCTGAAGGCGTGCCGTCTCCTCGTCGACGAGGGTCACAAGGTGAACGTGACGCTGTGCTTCTCGGTGTCGCAGGCGCTGCTGGCCGCGAAGGCGGGCGCGACGTTCGTGTCCCCGTTCATCGGGCGGATCGACGACATCTCGGGCGAGGGGATGCAGCTCATTCACCAGATCCGCCAGGTCTACGACAACTACGGCTACGACACCGAGATCCTGGCCGCATCCGTTCGACACCCCATGCACCTGGTGGAAGCGATGCTCATCGGGGCGGACTGCTGCACGATCCCGCCCAAGGTCCTGTGGCAGCTGAGCAAGCACCCGCTGACCGACCGGGGGCTGGAAGCGTTTCTCAAGGACTGGAATGACGCGGGCACGGCGATCTGACGGAGCGCTCCCGACGGGGGTCTCGAAGTCCCGGCGCATGCGCGGCGGGG
>Ga0209536_100014520_pt1 | contig 11304 bp, 10 predicted proteins | sample DeeMarSeWOR28_12_FD_187461 | JGI IMG/M metagenome (GOLD analysis project Ga0209536, IMG submission 187461) | Marine sediment microbial communities from White Oak River estuary, North Carolina - WOR-2-8_12 (SPAdes) (version 2) | ecosystem: Environmental > Aquatic > Marine > Intertidal zone >... | reverse complement strand
TCAGTCCTTTAGAAGGGTTAATGATAACTGGAAAAAAAGTTTTGCTATTCCATAGTTTATAGAGAGACTGAGATAAGAAATGAAAAAGTTGCTTTCTAATTCCCAATATTTATCCTTAATTTGAGCATTGCAAAATTCCCTTTTCCGAAACTTAATATGAGAAGTCAAGCAAATCAAAATCATGAAAGAAACAAGAAAAAGGTCAATAGCAAAATCACTTGTGTGGCGACTAATATGCATTGTAGTCAGTGTAATCACTTCATTCCTTTTAACAGCTAGATGGGACATTGCTGTTTCTATTGGAGGTATTTATAATATTATTACGATGATTCTATACTATTTTCACGAAAGAATATGGAACCTACTTAAATGGGGTGTATCTGAATGAAGTTGATTGCTGCATTGTACTTTCTGTTTCGAATATATAGAAGGTCGTACCCAAATTTGTATACAAGTGTTTGATAATTTTCGTCAAATTAATGAAAAAATAGTTATTTGGGTAACTCAAATCGTTTGAACGTCTATGCGCATCCCTAAAATTTTGAGAAGCTACGCTTGTACGCCCAAAGAGATAAAATATTTAATCTACGCGTCGATAATGCCTTCAGTTGCTTATGGATTGATTTTTACCGACATCTCATATTTTTTAACTATTGTTCAGGGAGTGACTGCCGAGTTTACTGGTTTAGTAATATCGGCGATGGGCATTTCAACTTTTGTAGCCGGCATTTTTCTAGGAATTGCTGCGGACGTTTATGGAAGAAAGAAGCTGTTAGTAATGGGTAACATTTTAGCTAGTGTAATGCTTGTGGTTTTTGTTTTGACAACCGATCCGATATTATTAATGACTGCTGCAATTTTGGAAGGTGTATCCGAAGCGGCTGTTTTGACGTCGAGCAGTGCATTGCTTGCTGATAAAGCGGAGGATAATAAAAGAACAAGCGTGTTTTCTTTGTATGGTTTTGTTCAAAGTATTGCTTTTGGCTTAGGCAGTTTTGCTATTCCCTCAATAATAATATTTGAATTTGTTGGTTTTTCAAATAAGGAAGGCTATATCCTCCTCTATTCTTTGATAGCAATTTTAAGCGTAGTTTTTACCTTGATAATGCTCAGAGTAAGTGAATCAGAAAAATTAAAAAAAGAAGCCTCAGGGGTAAAAAATCTACTACCAGGCAAATCAAAAGTTGTTTTGCTAAAATTCACTTTTACTAGCACAGTACTCGCTTTCGGAGCAGGCATGGTTGTTCCTCTTATGGCGTTCTGGTTTAATTTGCAGTATGGAATTTCTGACGTAATAAGTGGACCCATTCTAGCGTTATCTAGCCTGCTGATCGCTTTAGCCATACTTGTGGCTCCATATTTAGCTTTGAGATTCGGGCTAGTGAAATCTATCGTGTTGACGCAGGCGGTATCAACGGCATTCATTTTTGCTATACCCTTTTCTCCTAACTACGCTTTAGCAGGGTTCCTTTACAGCATGAGAGCATTGCTTATGAACATGTCAAGTCCGCTGTCACAATCGATGATCATGGGCTTAGTTGCAGAGGACGAACGCGGAGCTGCTTCGGGCATAAGTGGTGCATTATGGAGACTACCAAATGCTTTGAGCACATTCATTGGGGCTTGGCTTATGGGAATCGGGTTATTGGCAGAACCGTTTTTGATTGCAGGCGTATTCTATATTATCGCAATAATTCTGTTTTGGCTTTATTTTAGAGGAGTTAAAATGCCTGAGGAGAAAAGCGAAACTTGAGATGAAATGACGGGATCATTAAGTACCTCTGCTTTTTGAGAACAGCAAATTCTATATATCCTTGCGCAGTCAAGTTTTTGAAAACGAAGTACCTAGTTTTAATAAAATCCAGATTATTCATTTTTTGCTATGACATTAGCTAGTTTGAAAAAGTTGAACTTAAATATTGAATACCGGGTTTTCTTCTGCTCTTTTCAGTTTGTAGAAGAGTTGGTAGGACATCGCAAGTAAGGGGGAGTGAACTTGAGCTCTATTATCTACCAACAACTTCCAGTATGATATGGGAATTGTTTTAATTTAAATTTTCTTACTTCGCTAAGTCATCAATCATCTTAATAGTAGCAAGATAGACCCCAAAATGGATACCCACCATTTCATTTTTTAAAATATTTAATTTGCTTTACTTTTTTAATTTGTTGAGAAACCGTATTTCTTCATTGACCCATTCAGTAGCTTCGTGATATTTCTTTTGCAAATCCAAAATACCTTCAACAAAGAAAAGATGTTCAAGCTTATCAATTGCACTTGCGGGAAGCTCAGCACGAATATATCTTGTCTTAAAGTCGTGATGCACAGGGAAATACTTGATTCTCAAGATTTCGACAAGTATGGCAAGAGTAAAATTATAATAGAGATCCATCGATTCAAGAGCATTACCTCTATAGATTTCTTTTTGCACAAAAATATTGAATATTTCAAACCTTGTTTTTAATAGAGAAATGCGCTGCCGTAATTTTTTCGTTGTAGCATTGTCATCCAAGAGCGGAATTTTAATTTTATTAAATTTATTAAAGAAAAAGACCGTGTTACCGTGAATTTCAGGTTCTAAGAACTTCTCTGGGCTACTCATCTTTATGACTACAAGGTCTATTAAGAGGTACTTGTTTGTGTTTTCCAATTTATAAAATGCTTGGAATATTTCTGGCCAAATTGTTTGGTGCGGTTCATACTTTTGCTTGATTGGTGATAGTGACTTCAAAGTTTGTTCCACTTCAAAAATTGCATCGCTAATACGTTCGTCATCAACAACCAAATAAAGATCTATATCTGACCATTGATCGACGCGATTGAAAGCTGCTGCTCCACCTTCCCAAAAAGCATGAATATAATCAATAGGTTCTAAGGACTTCACAAGGGTTTTAGTAATAATTTGACGCGTTAGTTTCTTTTCATTCATGTGCTGAACTCGATTGTATCTTCGCCAGGGATGGGATAAATGTTTTTGCCTTTGAGCTTTTTAGAGAATATGGTAGTCTTTCATAATTTCATTTCAGTAGAGTATTTCATTGCTTAACTTCACTTTGCCATTTTCGATGGGAATTCCTTCTTTCACCACACTTTTTCTCCTACCTTCCGCATCTTTCTTAGGTCCTCCAAAAGACCCGTCAGAACCTACAACCCTATGGCATGGAACAACGGGCCAAAGAGGATTCTTGTGGAGAGCATTTGCCACTGCACGGTAGGATTTAGGTCTACCTATTTTCTCCGCTATTCGTTTGTATGTACTTATTTTCCCCTTTGGAATTCTGAAAGTGGCAACTAATACATCTCTTTCAAACTCTGTCTTACACTTCAACGCCTCAATAACGTCTTTCTCAGTTTTAATCAACTTCAAATCCAACAGATAACACTCCGAAAACGAAGTTGTAACTATTTGAAGTTAAGCCTTTGCAGAACTATAATTTCCCCTAGAGCACGCGCACACTGTAATATTAACAACTTCATCGTATCCTAGGATACCAATAAAATAGCAATTATTATGAAGACAGCACCTATGCCAGAGACCACAGTCAGAATTTCTCCAAGAAAGATGGTGGAAACTACCACGGCAACTATTATTTCAGTTAAGAGAACTATGGAGGAAGTAACAGGTGAAATATTCTTTAACCCTTTTAGCCAAAAATAGTAGGGAACTACCCAACACAGGATAGCGGTATAGATGATTGTTATCCACGCGGTCCACGATAATGCAAAAACAGTTTCCATGGAAAAAGTTGCTATAGGTAATAATGGTATAAGTGTAAAGAACAAGATCCAAGTCATCGATTGAATCAAGTTATTGGTCTCTTCAACCAACGGTTTGTTGTAGATTATGAAAATCGCCCAGAGGATCCCAGCACTAATTACGAGTAAGTTCCCAATGACATCAACTGTGCCAAATGACTCAAAATCCAAGTTCGTAGTCATAAATAGGACTCCAACAAGGCTGAGTAGCACTCCAGCCACTTTTTTGCCACCTAAAGGTTCCTTTATCGCTACAGGACTCAACAAAGCAACCCACACAACGCTAAGGTTAACAAAAAGTGATGAAGCGAAAGCAAGTGTGTTAACCATACCAATATATTGCAAAAGATAGGCGGCGCCATTAATAATTCCTAAAAGCAGAATCAGCCGATTTTTGCTAAAATTGAAACTAAAGTTCTTGGTAACTAACATAATAGAGAACATGGTTAGAAAAGCAATCAAGAATCTCAAAAACACAAATGAAAAAGGCGACATATATTGAAGTCCAATTTTTATGGAGGGAAATGAAGTTCCCCATAAGAAACCAGCTAAAACTGTGAACAGTATCGCTTTCTTTTTTGTTTCTGCTCCAACCTGATTCCCCAAAAGCCTTACCTTTCTTTCCAACTCATGAACTAGAAAGTTTTTAAGGCTTTCCAACAAAACAAAGCTTGTTCACAATTCAACTGAATTAGAAATTTAGTTAACAACGTAAATGAAAAAGAATTCACTTACAAGCCACCTATAATTGCTGCTGAGATAGCTTATTCCAAAAGTTATTACTAGAACACGAGCTTTAAACCACATCTGTTTTCATGACCAAAATTCAAATTTTGTGAATTCATAGCGAGTCATCCCTTTCCATTCGTCGGCTCAGAGAAATCTACTTACCATTTTGGCTATTTCTGTTAAGAACTCTTCATCATGTAACGTAAACGGCGAACTAATATGAGAATCAATATCCAATTCACCAATAATCTCGCTACTCCTGAAAATTGGAATAACAATTTCTGATTTCACTTTTGGACTACAGGACAAATAGTTATCCTCCTTTGAGACGTCTTGCACAATTAGAGCCTTTCCAAGCACAGCAGCCTTTCCACATATACCTTTTCCAAATTGTATGCGCAAATGTTCAGTTGGTTCTCCTTTATAACATACAAGCACAAGTTCAGCAGGCTTTTCCGCATTAATAGCGTAGAAACCCACCCAATTATAGTAATAAACGTTATCTCTAAGCAAATTGCAGAACGCTTCAAGTTTTTCATCTCTATCCTTCCCGCTTTTCAGAATTTCTCTTGCCTTTAGCATAAGCGCCATAAACAGTTTGCTTTTTCTAATAATCCGCTCACCTTTCAGCAATATGGATATTACACTAGAAGTCGAGAATTAACTTTTCCTTTTCATTCTATCAAAATAAGAACAGCATATGTTAATTTAGCTAACAAAAAACGATTTCTTCTTTAAAACTATGGAATAGTTTAAAACGTTTGCTTTTTTAATTGCTGATGTAAAAAGAGCAACAACAGAATTTCCACTCATAACAGCACACATATCTTCAGCAGTGGCAAAAACTGAGTGTTAGTCAGATCGCTATAAAAGGTAATTTTAAGCAAAAAGAGTAGCTATGTTTTTAGGATTGTTGGGAACTCAATTGATGGCAAATAGAAAAAACTCTTTCTCGGTCCGAGATAATTGAAGTTGTGGAATCAGCATTTAAGCAAAACAGGCTTAGACTACTCTAATTTAAACTTAGATTTGAGTGGTACAACTATGCTCTTTCTACAACGGAATTTTCGAGAGTACCGATTCCTTCGATTTCAATTCGCACAATATCACCATGTTTCAAGAATTGTTGTGGTTTCATTGCGAAACCAACTCCCGCAGGAGTTCCTGTGGCGATAATGTCGCAGGGTTCCAGCGTCATGACGCGGCTCAAATGATGCAAAATTTCGCTAACCTTAAAAACCATATTTCGTGTTGTGCTGTTTTGGCGAAGCTCGCCATTTACCCACGTGCGAATAGCTAAGTTATCCGTGTTATTGAGCTGGCTTTCCGTAGTTATGTAAGGTCCCGTAGGCGCGAAAGTGTCAAAGCTTTTTCCTCGGGTCCACTGACCGTCCTTAAATTGATAATCCCGTGCTGAAACATCGTTGAATACCGAGTAGCCGAAAACATATTTTTTAGCGTCTCTAACTGAAATGTTTTTGGCTGTTTTGCCGATCACTACGCATAATTCGCCTTCATAGTCAAGCTCCTTAACGAACTGGGGCTTGATGATTATATGATTTGGACCTGTTATTGCGGTGTGAGGTTTCAAGAAGATTATGGGTTCGTCGGGTATGGTGGATTGAGTTTCAGCAGCATGATCGAAATAGTTCAAACCTAAACATATGATTTTAGGCGGAAAAGGAATTGGCGGAAGCAGTGAAACCCGACTTAGTGGTTTTGAGACCTTCTCAATGATGTTGTCATCTGCCTTTTTTAGCATTTTTTCAGTTTTCTCTAAGGTTTTTTCTCCCTCTTCAATGAAATTCTCAAGTTTTTGTGGAACTTCTTTCTTGAAGTATTTCGCCAACTCCGGCAGAGACAAAACAGCTCGGTTGCTTATGGCGCCATAACTTTCCTCTTTTCGATATCGGTATCGCGCAATTTTCAATCCTAATCTTCTCTTTTTGAGTTATTCTTTGAGTCTAGAAAAATAAAAAAGTACGTTTAGATACACAGTATATCCACCCAATAACGGCGTTCTGCATCTTATTATGCTGTTTCTTGTTCGTTGACATAGAAGATTTTTTGAGTTGGATAAGCCATTTCGATTTTTTCCTTTTCAAACTCTTCTAAGATCCCGTAGTTTATCTGTTGCTGGATGTCCATGTATTTGTTGTAGTCGCCAGTTTTAATGTAATATACAACTTCAAAGTCGAGGCTGAAATCGCCGAACTGTTTAAAGTGAACCCTGTCTAAATCTGCCATGTTTGTTTCCTTCAAAATATTGGCTATTATTTGGGGGATTTTCTTGAGTTTTTCAGCAGAAGTATCGCAAGTAACCTTAACGGTTAACACAATTCTTCTTCTCTTCAGCCTCTTAAAGTTCCTCACAGATGTGGCAATCAGATTCTTGTTTGAAATTACCAGCTCTTCGCCTTGCAATAAGTGGATTCGCGTTGATATTATGCCTATTTTGGTAACGGTTCCAGCATAGTCTCCGACAACCACGAAATCGCCGACTTCAAATGGCCGGTCAAAATATATGGAAAAAGCAGTTAGGGCGTCGCTTAAAATGTTTTGTACAGCCAATGCTACGGCTATACCACCTACACCGAAACCTACGACTATACCTGATAGATCTTGGCCAAAGACTCCGAGAATTATGATTAATGCAAAAACGTAGATTACGATTTGTAAAACTTTTTTGAGAATAAATAATAAGTGGTTGCTTACGGTTTTTTCGCGTTTTACTCTTTGTTCAGCGTACCAGCTTACTAAAACATTAGTTATTCGAGTTATTATAAAGGCTACGACTAAAATCTGTCCAACTGTGAAAGCTGTAGCAAAATCTTGGGCGTACGCTTGAAGCGAAGCGATACCCACTAAGCCGTAGTATAAGCCAAACAAGATTCCAAGAAGAAATATTGGCGCCCGCACGTTCCTGAGTATCTCATCATCCAAGTTTGTCTTGGTTCTTAAAGCCCATGTGCACAAATACTTCTTAAAAATTGAATGACCTATCCAAGCAATAATCATGGCCAACGAGAAGATAATTGAGAAAGCAATTATTTCACTAACAATTTGACTTAAACCGATGTATTGCTGTAGCAAATCGGAGAGAGTTAGCGTTATACTGAGCATTATATGTCACTTCTAAGTTCTTAACTCTAAATTCTAGCTATCATATTAAGATAGCTACCCTTCTATGCTGAAATCATCCAGCCATCCTGCCTTCTCGTCTATTTTACGTTTAAACATAACGCCCAAGTTTTCCCTGTCTTTTGCCTCATGATATTTGAAGAATATTTCCCCGTCTATTATGCCCAGTATCTCTACTTTGCCAGTTATATGTGACATTGCATATTTGAAGCGTTTACTATGTCCGTTGCATTTTGCCTTTGCTTTCTCTACGATTCTCACTCCTTCGCATATGGGAACTTGAAAATGAGTCTTGACTCTTTTAACTGGACGGCATTGAAAAACATAGTAGGGTGTAACGCCAATACTTACCAATCCTTCCATGAGAGTTGCAAGCGTCTCAGGGTCATCGTTGACTCCTCTAAGCAGGACTGTCTGATTGCTCAGTATGACTCCTGCGTTTAGAAGCTTGCTTACCGCGCTAGTAGATTGCGGAGTTATTTCTCTAGGATGATTAAACTGCGTTACAACGTAAAGTCGCCTATCAATTTGCGAATACTTCTTTAAAAGGGATAGGAGTTCTGGATCGTTCAGCCTACTTGGAAGAGTAACCGGTGTTCTGCTACCGAATCTTATGTAACCAAGGTGATCTATCTTGGATAATATTTCTAGAAACGTTTCGATAACTTCATTGGAAAGCACAAATGGGTCTCCACCACTAATTAGAACATTATTTATCTCCTCATGTTTTGCAATATATTCTGCGGCATCTTCAAAGCGTTTCACAATCTCCTCAGTTGGCAATCCAACAAGGCGTTTTCTGAAGCAGTGCCTGCAGTAAGTTGCGCACCGGTTTGTGGCCAAAATCAAAGCTGTTTCAGCGTACTTGTGCTGAAGACCAGGCATTTTTGTGTTTTCAGCTTCACCGCTCGTATCATAAAAACCATCAAGGTTAAATTCCTCCAAAGATGGCACAGCCATCTTCCTTATCGGGTCAAGTGGGTCGTTCCAATCTACGAGAGACAAATAATATGAGCTAACACACATAGGGTGAATTTGAACTACTTGCTCCAACTTTTTCTTTTCATCAGAAGACAATTCTACGTAATTTGCAAGCTGTCTTACAGATGTTATAGCGTTCCCTAATTGATTATGTTCGGTCATATATTTTTTAACCTCTCTTCTAAAGCCAGTTGAATTCGACTAAAATGCCAAAATTTTCTTTATCTGGCGTGTCTTATATCAGAAAAACATCATTTAAAAGAGTTGCGACTTAAACGCTTAAAAACAAAAGTTAAACCTGACATTTTTTTCTTTGAAGAAAGGCTTAAAAACTATGTTAGCTCATTATCTTCCAGCTTTCGACATGTATGCTCATACAAGTTGATTGCAAGTAGGCTGATCGAGGGGGAAACTCGTCTTGCAGTGCTCATTGTTTTCACAGCGGACCCATCTTTTAGTTCCTCACCGCTTGGAATTAGACTATGAAAGAATAAATGAGTAAAAAAGAGTGCGACATGAGATATGATTAACAATCATGATAGACCAGTAGTCCGTGGATTAAGAAATGTTGCTGCTGCTGAAACCAAAATTAGCTTTGTGGATCCTTTGGGGGCTCTTTATTATTTAGGCTATGACATTGATGCTCTTGTGGAGCATGTCTGCTACGAAGAAGTGGTTTATCTTCTGCTTCATGGCAAACTTCCCAAAAAAGACGAATTAGATAATTTGAGGTCGCAGCTTGTCTCTGAAATGAATCTACCTGAAGCAGTTATTAGTAGCATCAAGTCTTTTCCTTTTAATGGTCATCCAATGGAGGTTTTGCGCACCGAAGTTTCGCATCTTAGCATGTACGATTCAGAATTAGATTACAAATCCGAAAAGGCGAATATAAAAAGCGCCATACGGCTAGTGGCTAAAGTGCCGACGATTGTCGCTACGTTATATAGAGTGCGCACTAACCAACAACTTGTTTCTCCAAAGGAAGAATTAGGACTACCTGAAAACTTTCTTTACCTTTTCCGAGGCAAAGCCGTGGATAAAGAAGAGAAAGAAGCTATTGACCGATTTATGACGCTTCATGCAGATCACGGGTTTAACGCTTCTACTTTTGCAGCTCGCGTAACAGCAAGCACAAATTCAGACATATATTCAGCTGTGACTTCTGCGGTTGGCACCCTTAAAGGACCCCTCCATGGCGGAGCCAGTGAAAAGGTGATGTACATGCTTGATGACATTAACACCGAGGAAGAAGTGGAGGATTATATACAAGGGATGCTGGATGACCAAAAAAAGATAATGGGTTTTGGGCATCGAGTCTACAGGACAGAGGACCCTAGAACCAAACATCTTAGAGAGATGTCTGAAAATCTATGTCATCGCACAAATAACATAGATTTGTATAATTTATGTGTTAGGATCGAAAATGTCGTTCACAACAAAAAAAAGATTTTTCCTAACGTAGATTTTTATGCAGCCGTGACTTTGAATGCTTTAGGGGTTCCCTTCGAATTCTTCACTCCGTTTTTCGCTTCAAGCCGGATATGCGGATGGGTTGCTCACGTAATAGAACAGTATAAAGACGCGGTTCTTCTTCGTCCATCATCAATGTACCTTGGTGAATACGGCAAACCTTTTGTTCCTATAGAAAAGCGATAAACATTAAAGGCATAGTCCTTGAAAAGATTGGATGAAGGCGCTCGGGTTGCTGTTGCGCATCTTACGCCATTATTGCTTTCAAGTCTTCTTCAGGAGTTGTTATTGGCATGATGTTGAACTTTTCAACGAGAACTTTTAGTATGTTGGGTGTTATGAAGGCAGGCAAGCTTGGTCCTAGTCTAATGTTTTTTATACCCAAATAGAGCAGCGATAGCAATATTGCAACTGCTTTCTGTTCATACCATGAAAGTACTAGTGAAAGAGGCAAATCATTGACTTCTATGTTGAAGGCTCCAGCTAAAGCTTGAGCTATTTTTATGGCTGAATACGCGTCATTGCACTGCCCGATGTCCAGTAGCCGGGGAATTTCGCTGATGGAGCCGAGCTCCTTGTCAAAGAATCTGAATTTTCCGCATGCAAGAGTAAGTACAACCGTGTTTTCAGGCGCTTTCTCAACGAACTCGGTATAATAACTTCTTCCCGGCTTCGCTCCGTCACATCCGCCGACTAATAGGAAACGTTTTATGTGACCGCGTTTCACAGCGTCTATTATCTTCTCCGCCACACCTAGAACCGCGTTTCTGCCGAAACCCACAGTAACATACTTGCCTTCCATATCTGCTTTAAAACCCGGCAGCTCCAATGCTCGGTCTATCACAGGTGAAAAATCACCTGTTACGTGTGGCGTTTCTGGCCATCCAACTGGACCTGAGGTGAAAATGTTGCCTTTATAGTTTTCCATCGGTCTTTGAATGCAGTTTGTCGTCATCAGTATAGCGCCGGGGAATGCTGCGAACTCTTTCTGCTGGTTTTGCCATGCTGTTCCGTAGTGACCGTAGAAGTGTGGGTACTTTTTTAGCTGTGGATAGCCGTGAGCTGGTAACATTTCCCCGTGTGTGTAAACGTAAATTTCTTTTCCTTCGCTCTGCTTTAGAAGTTCCTCCAAGTCTTTAAGGTCGTGTCCGGACACAACGACTGCCTTTCCCCGTCTGGCACCCAGCGGAACCTTTGTTGGCACTGGATGTCCATATCTTTCAGTG
>Ga0209536_100014518_pt1 | contig 11305 bp, 10 predicted proteins | sample DeeMarSeWOR28_12_FD_187461 | JGI IMG/M metagenome (GOLD analysis project Ga0209536, IMG submission 187461) | Marine sediment microbial communities from White Oak River estuary, North Carolina - WOR-2-8_12 (SPAdes) (version 2) | ecosystem: Environmental > Aquatic > Marine > Intertidal zone >... | reverse complement strand
CCCCCACACTATCATCGGCGCTGAGCAGTTTCACTTCCGAGTTCGGGAAGGGATCGGGTGGTTCCCACTCGGAATGGCCGCCAGGCAATTCAGTCGCAAGACATGCCATTGGGCGTGTCTCACAGATAAATAATTCAGATAGTTCAGTTTTGTAAGGCGCGGGCACCGAGTCGCCAGTAAGGCAATATTCTTCTGAAGTATAGAAATCAAGGTGCGGCTGAATTTTATTCTGCCGGGCGAGCCCACGCAGCTCGTTGGATTAAATATCCCTCGTATCACATGCAACCAAGGTCGAATAATGTGAATTTTCTCTACTTTGCGGCGGTACGAAGTCGATGGGAAGGACATATCTAAAACCATCTCTATCGACAATCAAGCGATTGTCTCCAACAAGTGCGAACTGAAGACAGGCACACCAGTTATGTTTAAATCAGGAGGTAATTGATTTATCCTTGAAAATCTGAGTTTAGGATAATTATAGAATTCATGAACTGATGAATATTGTTGCCATTATTTCGGTAAGAGATGAGGTCGAATTGATATCCGCCAACATAAACTATCATCTATCAATCGGCTTTAAGGGAATTGTAGTGGCCGACATTCTTTCAAGTGACGGCACCAGCCAGAAACTCGAGAATTACAAGGGCAACCCCAAAGTCAGTATTCTTAACGCACCCTCGCAAGATTATGAAATTTTCGATTGGCGTAAAGTCCTGGTAGATATCGCCAAGCAAAATTATCAACCTGACTATATTTCACATATCGATGCCGATGAATTTCTGTATTCGCCAAAACTCGAAAACCTGGACTCAGTAGCATTTACCCATGACCAACTGACAATAAAGCGTTTTAACTGTCTAACCGGAATGGAGAAGGACTTTGTTGCTCCTACCTGCATGCGGGACATAGATCATCTTAATGTTGCACGATATCCCACCCCAACCGCTTTTGATCAAAGAAATAGTAGTGAACCTGCGGACTGGCTGTTCACAAGTGTTGGTCCAAAGCTGATTTGCAGATCAGATAGATTAGACAGGTTCACAGGCGGCAGCCATTCTGCGGTTGATCATTCAGGACAGGAACTGCAAGGTATTACCTCCAATTCATTGGCTTTCATTCACTTCCCTTTTACATCATACGAGCGATTCTTAAGGAAAGTTAAAAACGTCAGCAATATGGTGGATATGTTGACTGATCGCATTCCCGACGAAGCGTATGCATACCATTGGAGACGCTGGGCTCGGTTGTACAGAGAGGGGGGGGACAAAGCCGTCCATGAAGAGTATCAAAGACAATTGGCAGCCATAACTGACAACAGGTATAAAGAACGCATGGACATTGCTCGCAACTGTATTGAACCAACCGATCGTATACTCGAAAACTAAATTACTCACATCAAGCTAGAAGAACCGATGTCGGGAAGATTGACAGGAAAGGTGGCCATTGTGACCGGTGCGGCGTCTCGCGCGCCCGGCGTCGGTATTGGTAAGGCAATTTCAATTCTGTTCGCGCGTGAAGGCGCTCGAGTTCTCCTGGTCAATCGATCCGAAGAACATGCATCCGAATTACAGCGTGAGATCGAGGCAGAAGGAGGCGAATGCTCTACCTTTGCCGCGGACATTTCGATAAAGGAACAGGTCGAGACAATGATCGAAGCGGCGGTGAACCGCTACGGAAGACTCGACATTCTCTGCAATAACGTGGGTATTGGTGGCCCGGGAAGAGTAACGAAACTGGAAGAATCAGTCTGGGACGATGCTATCAATGTCAATCTGAAGGGCACCATGTGGTGTTGCAGGTTTGCAATTCCACGCATGATTGAATCAGGCGGTGGTTCGATCATTAACATTTCAACGATAGCCGCGGTACGAGGATTCCACCGTGGGGATGTAGGATTTACTGCATATTCCGCCTCCAAGGCCGGTGGCCTCGGCCTTTCGCTCGCCATGGCCGCGGATTACGCAGCTGACGGCATCCGCATAAACAATCTGATCGCTGGCGTGGTGAATACACCACTGTTTGCCAGGCTGGGTGATGAAATCCGGGAGCGGATAAAGGCAGACATACCGATGAAAACCACAGGCACCGGGTGGGACGTGGGTTGGGCAGCGGTCTACCTTGCCAGCGATGAGTCGCGGTGGGTAACCGGTACCTCTATCCCGATTGATGGCGGGCAGTCGATGCTTATGAAGTTTCCGACCTGAATAGCAAACCGTTAGTAGTTGCGTGCTAATAGTACCTGACAGCACAAATCTATCCTGATTTCACAGCCGATCCCCGGCCCGGTATATCGGAAAGTAATTAACATTTGCGGCAACGTATTCAGCAGCGAGTTGGTCATACTTCTCACGATTTAACACCCTGCCGCACAGGTAGGCGGTCCTGGTGAACTGTGTCCAGCCTCGTTTGAACATGCGGATATTATTAATTTGCGGACCGTCTCCATCAGGCACGCCCATCAAATTACACCACCTGACACTATTGCCGAAACATTCATATGTATGCCAGATGATGGCGTAGAGCGCCCTCCGGGCATAGCCTTCGGGGCTGCAGCCAAGGACGTGTGCATGAGCAACGTCATCCTGCAAAAAGAACATCATTGCAGCAATAGTGCGCTGCTCATAAACGGCGCGTAACAGTGCAAATCCGGGTGTGCGGAATTGGGTCAGAAAGGCGCTGTGAGAGAATGCTCGGATTCCGGTAATGTCATGTTTGTTGGCCAAATGACCATGGAGCACAGTCCATTCATCAATGTATGACTCAGGGTCATCGACAACCTCGACCGACAGTTCCCGGAGGGCCTTACGGGCGTAGTAACGGTGGTTCTTGGAGACCGTTCGTTCTCTTGGCTGGTGCAGATCCATAATGAAATGTTCCTTAAAAGGATGCACAAGATCTGGGAAACAGGCCTTGAGGTCGTCTGGCCGGTAATCGCCCAAGGGATCGGTGACCAGTGTCAGGGAAACCAGATCAGAGCCCAGTGATTCGACATCCTGATACAGGCCGGCCCAGTTTTGGCAACTGAATAAAGGATAGCAACCCATAGCATCTCTGGCTTCCGTTCCGGCAATATTCCGGACCAGGATCGAGCCTCGGCTGGAAGGGAGCTCGATGGGTGTGCCGAACTCTGCCATGGACTCGGCATAGAGTGGATGCTGGTATCCCGAAATCATTTTTTGTCACAATCGAAGTTAGATGAGGTAAATAAACGCATTTTTATAAATGCCCATGAATAGGCCTTCTTGGCACGATACCATAATCAAAAAAACCAGAACAACAAACGACCTGCCTATTGCACACGTTGGTTTTTATTATGCAGAAGGGGGAATTTTGCCACCAACGATAGATTACTACGGGACAGATCAAAGAATCGTCCGATGTCCAGATTTCAGGCATACCTCCCACTCACTCAACTGTTTATCAACGTGCCGGGCATAGCACTCTTTGAGGATTAACCGGCTTTGGGCTAACGGGTAACCGTGAGAAACAGGGCCCGATAAAGGACAGACGCTATGGAAAGCCTGAAGTAATCTTGGTACCGTTTATCAAAGGATAATGACTGCTTTCATTTAACTTAAGCAATCGAACTATAAAAAATCGAAAATTCATATTGATTGCTGGCGATCGAACTCGGTCAGCGGGCAGAGATCACAATAAGTAAGAACATAATGCAGCAAGGTAGATATCAAGATGGAAGAATACCAACGATAAATCCCAACGGTGCCTCGATAGCGCATGGATAAGAAAGCCGGAAAGAGACGGAGGATACCAGCTGCAAAGCCGGTGATTTCAGAGGATAGTCTGCGGGCATTGTTACCGGAAATCGAACAGATTCTAAGGTCGGGTCAATACATTCTCGGGCCACAGACAGAGCGGTTCGAAGAGATGTTTCGTCAATACATAGGTACTTCGTATGCGGTTGCTGTCAGTTCCTGTTCGGCTGCGCTTCAGATCATCCTGCGGCACTTTGGGATAGAAGGCCGGGAAGTAATTGTTCCGACCAGCGGTTTTCCTGGTGGATTAAGTCCCATTCTCTTCGAAAAAGGGATACCGGTACTTTCAGAGATGGATGAGCAGACCTTCTGCATGGACGTGGACGACGCCATTTCCAGAGTCACCCGGAAAACGGCTGGCTTCATCGTGACGCATCTCGCTGGCAGGATTCAGCCAAACCTGGATGAATTGCGTCTTTTCTGTGAAAAGAATGGACTCTTTCTGATCGAGGACGCAGCCCATGCACACGGCGCGTCCATCCGGGGGCGAAAGGCCGGTGCACTCGCAGATGCCGCCTGCTTTTCCTTTTACCCTACCAAGAACATGACTTCGTTAACTGGAGGCATGATCACGACCGAGTCGAAAGAATTGGCCAAGTTGGGCCGTTCATTACGCCATCATGGCCTGGACCCGCGAAGCAATGAATTCGTCCATCTCGCAAGCGACTGGTGCATGAGTGAGATTCATGCTGCGGTAGGTGTTTGCCAGCTTCGTGAACTGGACGAGCATGTTGACCATCGGAACCGTGTGGTGCAGTGGTATCGGGCAAAGCTGGGTCAGCTCGACTGGATCATGATTCCCAGGCACGACGATGACATCGTGCACGCCTACTACAAGCTTCCAACAATACTCGATGCCAAAATTGACAGAGATCGATTGCGAAATATACTCGAGGCCGACTTCGGCATACAAAACGGGACCGTCTACGATCCGCCATGCCATCTGCAGCCGGTCCATCGAGAACGATTCGAAGGCAGATCTGGAATGTTTCCCGTGGCGGAACGAACCCTGGCACGCCAATTCTGCCCGCCGGTGCACGCGGCGGTCACGGAGGATGATGTGGATTACGTGGCAGAGGCGCTTATTGCTTCCGTTGAGAAATGCCGGCGAAAGGACTGAGAGCCATTGCAATTGAACGTGCACACATATTGAGTGAAGCGAGACATGACCTCCAATCAAACCAGTAAACTGGAAATCATTCGTGCAGAAAATGATACGCTGGAAACCCGGGATGGGCGCCAACTGATCGATATGTTCTGTGGAAGTGGCAGTGTTTTTCTGGGGCATGCCAATGCTGAAATAAACTCCTTTTTAAAAGCCCAACTTGAAAAAATCTGGAATACTGGTGTTCTGAAGAACCCGGCACGCTCTGAAGCGATCAAACAGATCAAGCACTTTTTCCCGGACCACTGCGAGGTTGCAGGCCTGTATTCGACTGGCATGGAAGTGGCGGAGTTTGCCATACGTGTCGCCCGGACGTTGACCGGAAGGAAAGGTCTGATCGGCTTTGAAAGATCGATGCACGGCAAATCCATGGCCACGTCATTCCTCGCCTGGAATAACGATCTGATTACACTGCCGGATATCGAAAAGTTACCGAATGTATCCATGATTCCAGAAGACGAACTTCTGGAAAGGTTACGCTCTGTATTGAGCCGCAAACAGATTGCTGCGGTGTTTATCGAACCAATTCTTGGATCAGCTGGCGGGCATTCAGCCTCGAAACGGTTTTACCAGCAACTTTCCAGCTTGTGTTCCGAATTTGGCACGCTGCTGATATTCGATGAAATACTGACTGGATTCTACCGGACCGGTAACCCATTCATGTTCGGTGAGTTGGGTGTAAGGCCTGATATCGTATTGATCGGGAAAGTCATGGGTAATGGATTCCCTGTATCCGGAATCATGCTGAGCGACAAATACTCGGTTAGACCGGAAATGCTGCCCAACAGCACGTTTGCCGGCAACCCTCTGGCTGGAGCGGTCATTGCAGGAACCTTGCAATTCATGCAGAAAATGGACATCGCCACTGCTGTTTCGCACATTCACAATACGATAACCGCGAATCTGAAACCGCTGGAATCCCATGGCATATCGCTCCGGGGGAAAGGTGCCCTGTGGGTGCTTGAGTTTCCGCCTGATGTCGACACTTCACATGTGGCAAGCACCATACTGGACGAAGGGATCCTGGTTTCTCCTGCCGCCCGCATGATTCGACTATTGCCTCCAGCCACTATCAAAGAATCCAACCTGATGAAAGCCTGTGAAGTAGTCAGGGAAGCCTGCCTTCGTGACTGAGATACCTTGATGAACAAACACCCAAGTGAGCCACAGGAACTTGCCAACAATGTACGAGTAATGACCATCCTGGGCTCAGATTGTGGATTGCTTGCGGAGGCGATGTATTTTCTGCCGACTCAGGAGTTAAGGGAACGGGCAATACTCCTTTTGCCAGATCGACTGGCCAACCTGAATCCGGATGTGCTGGACGTTGCAAACCGGCGATTTTCCTCGTTTCAAGACCTGGTTGAACTGGTTGACCAGAATTCCCCGGATATCGTCTTCCTCTGTTCTGGTTATTTATTTATTCAACAGAACCTGTTATCGGGGAATGAATTCAGGCGCTTTATTGAATACACACAACAAAGAGGATGCAGGGTAATCACAAGCGACCTGTTTGCAGGTTTCATGTCAGCGGCTGTTACCAGATCTGCGACTCTGGAACCAACAATTAATCCCAACAAAAACTTTTCCCCGAGGGAGACCTGGATTCTGAGTCTCTTCGTTGAAGCATACGAGATCCTGAAACATCTTCCGCATATCTATCCGCATATCTATCTAGCGCCATCTGATGACGCTGACCCCGAATTTAACTCGGTTTACAGCTATTACAATCCGGAATCATCAGGATCCTGCAAAACACCGGAATCACAAAGCATACTGCGGTCCTGCCTAGGTGATTCGTTTTCAAAGCCATACTGCCTGTTTGCCATAGGGCCTGAGGATATCAAGATCCAGTGTCAGCAACTGGGTCTCGCAAACTTAGTTGCCTTTACTGCTGAGAAAGTAAACCAGATATCTGAGTCTGGTCGTCATGTTGTTCTTGTTCTGCCGGATGAATTTCGTGAGTCGCTGCGAACGACCTTGCATTCTTTAGAGAACGTTTCATTGTTTTCCTATCTCCCCTATGAAGATTTTTATGAACTTAATCTGAATGCAGAATATGCATTCTACTGGAATGTCGCGTCTGCTTCCGCTCTCTTCAGAATAATGTATGGACTGCCTACATTCCATTTTTCCGTTGGTCATCTCGGGGAAAACCTCCCACACGTTTACAAGCAGGTCGTACGGGGTTTCTTCCCGGATTGCAAACCGATATTCATCGACCAGACAAAGCCTTTTGACATGGACGTATTTATGCGGCTTGATGGTCAAGCCAGAGAAAATGCGACAAAAATACTGAAGTCGCTTGAGTCACTACCAACATCTGAAACATTATTGGCCCGGTTGAGAAATGGATAACCGAATCAAGGTCTGGTCATATTGGGATTCGGATGATCGCCCAGCCATTGTCAATGAATGTATAGCGTCCTGGAAAAGGCATTTAGATAACGAAAAATACGAAATCATTGTCCTGTCCGAGAGTAACGTACACCAATACCTTCCGACGAGATGGCTGGAGCAAATCCCTGATTTTCAAAGTCTCCACAAGGCCAATCAGTCAGATTTCATACGCCTGTCCCTGTTAAAGTTTCACGGTGGTGTATGGCTGGATGCCAGCATCTATTTGCTGCAAGACCTGTCCTTTATTGAACGTTATGACAGGTTTTATGCTCCAAGATTACCATTTATTGATCATAGCAATGTTCAGGTGTTCTTCCTGGTTGCCCCTAAGAACGACGATATGATTAACAAATGGCTGGGACTTTTTACGGATGTTTTAAGGAATAAACAAAAGCTCAGGAATAAATGGTATCACTTGAGCATGTACAGCGGCGTTGGTTTGCGTGGATTGATATTGATAGACAATAAATTTAGAACGTATTTTAAAGTTTATGAGGTATACGCATCGTTATACAGTAGTGATGCGGTGTTTCGAGAGAACACGCCCAGTTACGATGAATATGGGGTAGAGGCAATAGAAAACTTTGAATTTGTATCGAAGGTATTGAGGGCCTACGGGATACTCTTACTGAGCAAGCTTGTTATATATCTAACCAATTCCACCAATGCCAAAGATCCTCTAAAATTTAGGCAACGTGCTCATGATATCTTCACAAAAAAGAATCAAAAACCAAGCATAATTTTAAAGCGGAACGGAAAAGTCGTTTTCTATAAGCTGAACGCAGCAGATAGAAATCGACTGGCGCCTGATTTCCAGTTCGAAAAAGAATTCTGATTGAGTAATTTATAGTGGTGAATAATCGCTTGAAGCCGGCCCGGAAAACGACTAAGGGCGAAATCCTGAAAATAGGCAAGGAGTATCTTCAATGAGTGAGTCAAGCTACTCCGAGTACAATAAGTACCGAAACAACTCATCAGAATTCCTGAGTGCCCCAAAGCCTTTTGGAGCCCTTTGTTATGCTCCATTTACCTCGCTCTTTTTCGATCCACAAGGCGACGTGCATTCCTGCTGTCAATCCATAAACTACAGCTTGGGCAACATCAAACAGACACGGCTGGCAGATATCTGGCATGGCAGCACCAACCAGAGGATTCGAGATACGCTCATGTCTGGCGTTTTTCCATCCGGTTGTGCGACCTGCAAGCACGAGATTGATCACGGCAACTTTGCACAGACTTACGCGCGCATCTACGATAGCTTCAAAGTAAACTCTTCCAAGCCAGCATGGCCCCAAAGCCTGTGGTTTGCATTAAGCAATGCCTGTAATCTTGAGTGCGTGCAATGCGATGGTGGATTATCGTCTTCTATCCGTAAGAACCGTGATCGCCTGCCACCACTCCCAAAAGTCTATGATGACCAATTCTTCGAGGATTTGCGCCCCTTTCTTCGCCATCTCGCATTAAAGCAGCCGCTCAGCGAGGCCAAGAAAGATCCAGCCCATGGGCCCGTCCGCGATTACTACACTCGAGCCATGTTCCTGGGTGGTGAACCATTTCTGAGTAGGGAAAACTTCCGGATCTGGGAGATGATGATCGAAGATGATCTATTGATATTGTCCATCGTCTTTACAAATGGGACGATATTCAATAAACGTGTGGAGCGCATAATTGAAACAATTCCTACAGTTATTTCCATTTCGCTCGACGGCGCCACACGGAAAACGGTGGAATTGATACGCAAGAATGCGCAGTTCGACAAGATCATGGTCAATCTGGAGAGATTTCGCCACTACTCCGATGCTTACAAGATTCCGATCGTACTCAGTTTCTGCCTGATGCCCCAGAATCATCATGAGTTCCCGGATTTCATGATGCTGGCCGAAGAGCTCAACTGCGTGGCACAAACCAACACAATCTATCACCCAGAACAATACAGCCTGGCCGCGCTGGACGAGACAGATTTGAGAAAGGTGATTGACGACTGGGAGAGTCGCGATACCGAAGTACGACGAAATGTTAAACGCAATCTTGACGTCTGGGATCAAGAACTAGCGCGCCTTAGAAACTGGTGCTCCCTGAAACCCCACATTACAGATTCTTAAACCGCCAACCACTCATGACAGCACGGGAGCATGAAAAGTATAAACACTACATCGCTGTAAAATCAGTCCGTAAATCCCGTACGCCAAGGAGAATGCACCCCACTAATCCGGCTGATGCCGTCGTGCTCAACTGTTCTTGCCGATTTGTCATATGTCGCTTTTCAAAGCAAAAATCACAAATTAATCATTTGGCCCTTAAAAACCCTTAACACAACGTATATGGATTCACGAATACCGTTGCAAAATAAAGTGAATGTCTAACCGCGGAGCAACAAGCGGAGCACGGCTCTCGGGTAGGACAGTGGGTTCTTTGACCCTGAAAAGGAATGAGTACTGACGGAAGAAAACATGTAAAGCCGGGGGACGTAACATGCCGTTTTTTTTAACTGACACTTTAAGTGTACGCGTCAGCCAGACACTAGTGGGCCGGAAAATCGTGTATAGCGATTAATACAAAAAGGCCCGACGGTTTGGTGTCTTATAGAGTTTTTACTCTAACCCTAAATCTTCTACCGGCAAGTTTGCCGCATTCTTTAGCTCGATGCCGGCAGGCGGATCGCAACGTCGCAGTACATTTGCGGTCCTAGCGCAAATCCCGCGATTTCAGCGTCATATTCGTGGCAAATCTCGTTGACGGCATGAATAACGCCAAATGGCGCGCCTTCGATATGAGAGAAGAATATATAGTCGTTTACGAATATCAGCCCGCCAGGCTTTACCGTCCTCGCGGCCTGTATCAGATCTTTTTTGCAGCCCTCGTATGAATGATCCCCATCGATATATAGCCAGTCAAAGTAATCGACCGGGAATTCAGCAAGCCGGGTCGACGAATCGCCCTCGATGAGCTGAACCAGTTCGGCATCTATTTCGTCTTCGAACCTCTTGGCGACGCCATATGTCTGCATGTCCAGATCAAACAGGTAGAGCTTTTTGGGCAATGCCGTTTCCAAGATGTAGTTGGCGAAATCGCCTCGATACGTGCCGACTTCACCGCCGATGGTGCCCGAATCGGAAAACGCCTTGACCATACGTTCGCGGTCGCTGAATACTCGCGCGCCTTCAACATGCTCCGGTTTCAGCATCACTGGGGACTCAAATGCGACACCCAGCGCATAGCCTCCTATCCCTTGATGCTCCCGAAAAAACTCCCTGTAAATTATGCCCATTGACCGATATCGTTCGAGATGTTCCGGGGTTCTAATTTTCAGCAAAGCAGCCTCCAAAATTCAGCGCCGCAGACGACGCGCGCAGTACGAGTTCCAAATGAAACGCGGGATTTGACAGTTCGGGTACGGAAATATGCCGACTTCGCGGACAGGTATTCGAGCGCCAAATCACGATAATTCCAGCCATGTACCTGAATCGATCCCCTTTGTATAGGAAGAATAAATTTACTTTTCCCGCCGATCAATATGAGTGATTTGTACGTAGTCGGCGAGCCAGTGTGTTTTCCAAAAACATGACCCACGATTTTATGAAAGTAGGGGCTACTCCGCACATGGCTAAGGCCAACATCTCGGTGCAACCATACACTAAACAGCCAGACTTTTTTTGCGGCTTGTCGTGCTATTCAGTGACCAACCTTCATGTCGTGCGTTATTGGCAATATCTGCCCGCCCAAACTGACTTAGGACTTCGATATAGTTAAAGAAAGGAGAAAATGCCCGGCGGTAGATGTGAGTAGCGACCACATAGTGACTTTGCAAAGCAAAAGTGACGGTCTAACCGCGGAGCAACAAAAGGAAAAGCCCCCCGACAGCAATGCTGTCGGGGGGCTTTGGGTAAGAAGCCTGGCAGTGTCCTACTTTCGCATGGGAACCCCCACACTATCATCGGCGCTGAGCAGTTTCACTTCCGAGTTCGGG
>Ga0209536_100014517_pt1 | contig 11306 bp, 6 predicted proteins | sample DeeMarSeWOR28_12_FD_187461 | JGI IMG/M metagenome (GOLD analysis project Ga0209536, IMG submission 187461) | Marine sediment microbial communities from White Oak River estuary, North Carolina - WOR-2-8_12 (SPAdes) (version 2) | ecosystem: Environmental > Aquatic > Marine > Intertidal zone >... | reverse complement strand
TTACGTGTGCGCGCTGGAGCATTACGAGGCGTACAGCCAGGTCGTTCCGGACGACACAGAGGTCGCCAAATGGATTGCCGACCTTCGCATGCGCGTAAACCGAAAGGAGAAGTAATGAGGCGAAACGTGTTGTTCATGCTGCTGCTGGCGGCCGGTGTCGTACTGGCCAATGCGCAGGTAAAGACCGACGCGCTGCAGGGACAGACGAAAGAAGTGCAGGCTAAGTCGGCATCAGCACAGGAACAGACCGAAGAGGCACAGACAAAGATTGAAGCAGCACAGGAACAGGCGAAAAAAGAACAGGCTAAGACGGAAAGCGACGATAGAGTAATTTCGGGCATGTCCATCCTGGGCAATCAGGAAGCGCCCAAGTCGCTGGTCATCGTGCCCTGGAAGAGCTCGGAGATAGGCAACTCGATGGACACCTCGACCATGCTCGACGACTCCAGGCAACCCGTAGACAGGGAAGTGTTCATGCGGGCGCTGCATTACTACGAGATCAGGTCGGGAACGAAGCCCTGAAACGGCCGTCGAGTTTCACTGTGGTGGATTACTGGAGGCAAACAAAAAGTTAATTTCAGGAGGGTTCGTAAATGGATGTTTTGTATTCAATAGTTAGATTTTTCGTGGCGGGGGGGGCATTCATGTACCCCATCCTGATCGTATTCGCTGTTGGCGCTGCGATTGCGATCGAACGCTATATCACTCTCACGATGGTCAGGCGCCAGAACGAAGGTATGTGGAGCAAGCTCCAGCCCGCGCTCGCGAACGGGAACTTCGAAAAGGCGCGCGAAATGACCAGCAAGGACGACTCTTCGGTGTCGCGACTGCTATCCATGGGCCTTGCTCGGCAGGGCGCGGTACGCCGACGGGAGGACATCGAGATCGCGATGGAGGAGAGCATGATGGAGATCATTCCGCATCTGGAGAAGCGCACCTCCTACGTCGCACTCGGAGCGAGCATTGCCACTTTGCTAGGCCTGCTGGGTACGATCATGGGCCTGATCCAGGCGTTCACGGCGGTAGCGAATGCCAATCCGGCTGAGAAGGCCGACCTGCTGTCCGCCAGCATCTCGGTTGCGATGAACACGACGGCATTCGGGCTGATTGCCGCAATTCCGCTGCTGGTGTCGCACTCCGTGCTCACCGCCAAGACCAATGAGATTGTGGACAGCCTCGAGATGGCGTCCGTCAAGGCGCTTAACGTAATCACATCACTGGCGAAACGCAAGGTGGAGGTATAGAGGCATGGCAAGAGTACACCATTATCGGCGTCCCCATAAGGAGGCGCCTGAGATGGAGATGACGACCTTCCTGAACTTGATGGTCGTGCTCGTGCCTTTCTTGCTCATTACCGTGGTTTTTTCGCGGATAACGATAGCCGAGCTCGACCTGCCGAGCGCTGAGAGTACGTCGCCTACCGCTCCGACCTTCAGGGTCGAAGTGGTCGTCCGTGAGGCAGGGCTCGAGATCATGGATGGCGCGCAGGTGATCACGGCAATCCCGAAAACGGGCGACGCGTATGACCTGCCGAAGCTTTCGGAGTACCTGGTAGCAATCAAGGGCCAGTACCCGGAGAAGGTCGACGCCTCCGTGCTGCTCGAACCAGACATCCAGTACGACCACCTCATACAGATCATGGATACTGTACGGAGCGTCGAGGTGCAGGAAGGCGGACAAACCAACCGTACAGACCTGTTCACGGCAATATCCATAGGAGATGCCCCATGAAAACATCGCGCCGGATCAGGCGAATGACCCGTCATAAACGCGTTCTACCGAAATTGCCCTTGACGTCACTGATGGACGTGTTCACGATCCTGGTCTTCTTCCTGATGGTCAACCAGAGCTCCGTCGAAGTGCTGCAGCAGCCCAGGCAGATCACACTGCCGGAATCCGTGGTCGAGGAGAAGCCGCGCGAGACAGTCGTGATTCTCGTCGGCAAAGACGAAGTCCTGGTACAGGGCGTGCCGGTCGCGCGCATCGCCGACATCCAAGCGGCCGGGAACGCCGAAATCGAACCAATCGGTGCGCGGCTCGCAGAACTGAGCGAAAGTGTCATCGGCTTGAGCACTCAAGCGGTAGCAGAGAGTCAGGAGGTAACCGTTCTCGCGGACAAGTCGATTCCTTTCAGCGTCTTGAAAAAGATCTTGGCCACCTGCACAGCGCGAGGCTATACGCGCGTGTCGCTGGCCGTAGTCCAGAAATCAGGACAGACGGTATGACTGACGAACTAAAATCTCAGGAAGAACGGGAACTATGCTCCCAGGCGTTGCAGATCCGCGGAAGACTGGAGGGTCTGACCGCCGATTTGCGTGGCGTTGATAACGAAATCGAGAGTCTGGCCCCGCAGCGTATGCAGCATGAGTTGTTGGATCAGGCCTGTGTCTCGCTTGAAAAGCTCAGCGAGCTGGGCGCCGCCTCGCTTTTCTGGGGAGAGCGGATCGAGCCTGCGCAAGTCGCGGAGCAGCTGCGTGAGGTGCGCAGCCGCGTCAGCACCTTCCAGGCGCTGGCTGATGATCTCGACGAACGGCGCCAGGCAATTCTCGAAAAGATCGGCCGGGAAGAGGAAGGTCTCGAGATTCTAGCCGGGGACCTCTACCAGCTCCGGGAAGAGGAAGAGCGCCGCAAGCTGGAGTGGGTTATTGAACGGGAAATGAGCCCCGAGCCACGTCGAATACAGGTCATGGCCTGGGCGCGCGGCGGCGAGGACGACAGGCGCTTCCGCAAGTCACTGGCAGCGACGCTGCTGTTCTGCCTGCTCCTAGGTTTGCTGTTCCCGATGATCCACCTGCCCCTGCCCAAGCGCCCCCAAAAAGACGACATGTTGCCCAGGCGCATCGCACAGTTCATACGGCAAGAGCAACTGAAACCCATACCTCCACCACCTGTCGTTGCAGAGAAACCACCGGAGCAGGAATCTGCGGAGGATCAACAGCCGGAATCTGCTGAGACACCGCAACCGCCCGAGCAGCAATCGCTGAAGCCGGAGACACAGACAGCCTCCGCAGCGAAGCCGGAACCACCCGGGGAACCCGGGCTGCCGCCAGGTCCACTCGGCCCGGGGGCATCGATCAACGACCCGCCGGGCCCGCCAAAGCGGGAGGTGGCAAACACCGGCATCCTGGCATTCAAGGACCAGATCGCGAGCCTGGCAAAGGATAGGGTCGCGCCCCGTCTTGGAGCGAATGCTCGTTTCGGTGATGCCGATGAGGCGAGCCTGGCATCTTCACCGACACGTTCTTTATTGACGACAAATAGGCCGGGTTCAAGCCGCGGCATCAATATCGCCTCACTGAGCCGCAACGTGCGCGGCGGTGGCGGCGGTGGCGGCGGTGGTGGCGGCGGCGGCGGCGGCGGCGGAATGCCGGGCGTGCAGGTAGGCCGCGCAACCAGCGCAATCGCCTCTATCAGCGGCGGCGACCGCCCGAAGGCGAGCGGCGGGCCTGGGCTCTCCCGCACCGACGAAGAAATACAGATCGTGTTCGATCGCCACAAGGCGGAGTTCTACCGTTTTTACAACCGGGAACTGCGCAACAACCCCGTATTGCAAGGCCAGATGGTGCTGCGGTTGACGATCGAGCCGGACGGCAGCGTGTCGATGTGCATGCTGCAGTCGACCGACATGGAGGCGCCCGATCTTATCACTAAAGTGGTGAACCGCGTCCGGACAATCGATTTCGGTGCGAAGGAGGGTGTGCAGGCCATGACGATTATATACCCGATCGACTTCCTGCCGGCGTCCGAGGGTTGAAGCAACATGGCACGGTTACCACGAGATAAGGAAAAGGTGCGGATCTAATCAGCTAATTTCGATGCGATTTCGACAAAGGCAAAGCCATCGAAAGATGGTGACGCAAAGTCACCGGTCTAACGGGCGGCCATTAAAGGATGGGGCCCTACGACAGCGGGGCCGCCGGAATCCGGTCCACAGACTGGACTGCCTCGGTTCCCTGCTATGGCGATGAAGTAAGCGCAGCGACGAGATCGTTTGGTCGGCGGAACGAGGGCGGACATGACTTCTAGCGGTACGAACAATGTGAGTGTGGGACACAGCCGGGTGGGGATCCTGCTGTTGACCGTCGCAATGCTGCTGCTGACCGCCGTCCCGGCGTTGGCGGACGATTGCGTCGCCGATCTCGGCGGCGTGCTCGACGGCTTTGTCAACCCTGTCCCTCCATCACAGATCCAGATCGACGGCAATTGCACGATCCGCAACTTTCCCCTGTCCAACCCCCTGACCTCCAACTTCAGTTTCTACACGCAACCGGGCCAGAACCCCGATCGATGGCTTGTCGTTTTCGACAACGTCGTTCACACGGGCCAGATGGCGTGCAGCTCCGTTCTTGGCCACAGGATCTGGTTTGTCAACGGCTCGTCCAGCTCGATTCAGGAGGGGTGCCAGAACCTTCTGATACCCGTCGAGAAAATCGACAAACAGAATCCGCCCAGCCAGACGACGGCCACTATCGGCGTTCCCTTTACTTATAGGCTGACGATCCCGGTCCTGTTCGATCCGGCAACCGGCACCGTCATTAACTCCAGCGGATCGCCCAACGACGTGCACAGCATCACCATCTGGGATGACCTCAGCCAAACCGGCGCAGATCTAAGCTATTTGAGTCACAACGTCTACTGGCTCCAACCCGACGGTACTCTGAGCCCTCCAATTTATCATACGTTTTCCAACGTCAATGGTGCACTCACCTTCGGAGACGTCGGTGAGTACGACTCCGCTGCAAACGCCTACGTCGTTCACGCAGGAGATCAGATCGTCATTGAGCTCACTGTCGTACTCGATGACTCGCCGGCCAACATATTGGGGGCACAGTTCATCAACACCGCCAAGTGGGAATTCGGACGGCTCATCGACGGTGTGTTTTACATACCCCTTCCGGGCGAGTGGGGCGTCACGCAACCGATGACGATCGCCGCACCTGATCTCGTCGTCACGAAGTCGGGTCCGGCGACAATGAATCTGGGCCAGTGGGGCGATTTCACCATCGACATCCACAATACCGGGCTCAGCGACGCCTGGAACGTTTCCATCCGCGACCTGTTCCCGGATGGGCCGACGGGCGGCATGTGCGATCTGACGCCCGAAATCCTGAGCGCCCAGGTCTTTGCATCAGACGGCATCACCCCGGTTCCGGGCAAGGGCCCGCTCGACCCGGTTACCGAGTACCTGCTGAGCTACAGCGGTGCTCCCGACTGCCGACTCGACATCACGATGCCGACGGCCGAGGGAACGATCGGTCCGGATGAGCGGCTGATCATCCGTTACCGGACCCAGCTCGACACAGATACCCAGAATGGCGTCGCACTCACGAATGTTGCAGGGGTGATCCAGTGGTTTAATGACGACAGCAGCAATCCCGACCGTCAGGCATACACGCGCACCCTTACGAACGGCACGGTGGGCACTGCAGACCACGAGGACGCCCACACCGTGACAACGGCGCTGTCGGGCTACTTTTTCGAGAAGACTGCTGCGAATCTGACGAGCGGGGCGAATCCCGCTACGACGGCCGCTCCCGGTGACACACTGCGCTACACCCTGCGATTCCGCACGATTGATCAGGCGCTCAACAATTTCAGTATCCATGACGAGCTGGACGCTCTGAATGCGCAACCGGTTTTCGCGCCGGGCACTCTTACGCTCGTCAACTATCCGGCCGGGGCAGACATCAGCGGCACCAGCAGTACGGGCGGCTCCAACGGCACCGGCGTCATCGACATCCGCAACCTGAACCTGCCGGCAGGAAACGAGATGGTGATCCAGTTCGACATAACGCTGGTCCCGGCTCTCACCAATGGGACGGTCGTCACAAACCAGTCGACGCTCCGTCTCGCAGACGGCACGGACTTCGCTTTGAGCGACGACCCGAACGTCAACGGCTCGGCCGATCCCGACATTACGGGCGACGAAGATCCGACGAGAGTCACGATCGTGTCGGCGCCCGCCTTTGTGGTGCAGAAGACCTCCACAGACCTGACCGGGGATCCAGACAACCTGTTTGCCGGCGAGACGCTCCGTTATACCATTACGGTAAAGAACATCGGCAATGAAGATGCCCTGAACGTGGTGCTGCGAGATTCGATTCCGGTTAACACGACCTATGTCGCGGGCAGCACCGCCTTGAACGGCTCGGCGGTCGCGGACATCGGGGGCACCTCCCCGCTCGTGAACAGCATGCTGATAAATTCGCCGGCCGATCCGACGCCGGGTACCATGCCGGCGGACCCGACCAGCAACCCGAACAACGTCGCCACCATAACATTTGATGTGGTCGTTGATCCGGATGTCGTCAACGGTACGTTGATATCAAACCAGGGCTTCGTGTCAGCTCCCGACAGCGGAATCATCGATCAGCCGTCCGATGATCCGGATACGCCGATCGTTAACGATCCGACGCAGGACATCGTAACGATCGCCGACCCGGAGTTCATCGTCACAAAGTCGGGCCCGGCGACAATGAACCTGGGCCAGTGGGGCGATTTCTCCATCGACGTCCACAATGTCGGGCTCGGCGGCGCAAGAAACATCAGCATCCGTGATCTGTTTCCGGACGGGCCGACGGGCGGCATGTGCGATCTGACGCCCGAAATACTGAGCGCCCAGGTCTTTGCGGCAGACGGCGTCACCCCGGTTGCAGGCAAGGGCCCGCTGGATCCGATTACCGACTACCTGCTGAACTACAACGCTGCCCCTGACTGCCGGCTCGACATCACGATGCCGACGGCCGAGGGAGCTATCGGTCCGGATGAGCGGCTGATCATCCGTTACCGGACCCAGCTCGACACAGACACCCAGAACGGCGTCGCACTCACGAATGTCGCGGGAGCGATCCAGTGGTTTAATGACGACAGCAGCGAGATCTACACACGTACGCTGACAAACGGTACGGTAGGTACTTCAGACCACGAGGACGCCCACACCGTGACTGCCGCACTCGCAGGCTACTTTTTCGAGAAGACCGCCGCGAATCTGACAAGCGGGACGAATCCCGCTACGACTGCCGCTCCCGGTGACACGCTGCGCTACACCCTGCGATTCCGTACGACCGATCAGGCGCTCAACAACTTCAGCATATTCGACGAACTGGACGCTCTGAACGCACAACCGGCATTCGTTCCGGGCACGCTCACGCTCGTCAACTATCCGGTCGGGGCCGACATCAGCGGTACCAGCAGTACGGGCGGCTCCAACGGCACCGGCGTTATCGACATCAGCAACCTGAACCTGCCGGCGGGAAGCGAGGCTTTGATCCAGTTCGACATAACACTGGATCCTAACCTCACCAACGGCACAGTCGTCACCAACCAATCGACAGCCCTCCTCAGCGGTGGCGCGGTCACCGCCTTGAGCGACGACCCGAATGTCAACGGCTCGGCCGATCCCGACATCACGGGCGACGAAGATCCGACGAGGGTCACAATCGTGTCCGCACCTGTCTTTGTGGTGCAGAAGATCTCCACGGACCTGACCGGAAATCGGAATGTTCTGCTTCGCGGCGAAACGCTCCGCTACACCATCACGGTTCAGAATGTGGGCAATCAAGATGCCGTGAACGTGGTGCTGCGAGATTCTATTCCGGCCAATACGACCTACGTCGCAGGCAGCACTTTCTTGAACGGTACGGCGGTCGCGGACATCGCGGGCGCGTCCCCGCTCCTAAACGGCATGCTGATCAACACGACGGCTGATCCGACTCCGGGTTCCATGCCTGCGGATCCGGCCAATGTCGCCACCATCACATTCGATGTGGTCGTGGATCCGGATGTCGTCAACGGTACCGTGATCTCAAACCAGGGCTTCGTCACTTCACTTGACGACGGAATCATCGATCAGCCGTCCGATGATCCGGATACGCCGATCGCCAACGATCCGACTCAGGATATCGTGACTGTCCTGTCGGCTCCCGCCTTCGTTGTGCAGAAGATCTCTACAGATCTGACCGGGAATCCGAACATCCTGCTCGCCGGTGAGACCCTCCGGTACACCATCACGGTGCAGAACATCGGCAGTCAAGATGCCGTGAATGTGGTACTGCGCGATATGGTTCCGGTGAATACAACCTACGTAGCGGGCAGTACCACCCTGAACGGCGCGGCGGTCGCGGATATCGGTGGCCAGCCTCCGCTCGTGAACGGCATGCTGATCAACTCGTCGGGGAATCCGACTCCGGGTTCCATACCGGCAGACCCGTCTGATGTCGCCACCATCACATTCGATGTGGTCGTGGACCCGGATGTCGTCGACGGCACCGTAATTTCGAACCAGGGCTTCGTCACTTCCCTTGACGACGGAATCATCGACCAGCCGTCCGATGATCCGGATACGCCGATCTTAAACGATCCGACTAAGGACATCGTGGGCAACCTGCCTCTGCTCTATGCTGAAAAGCGCGTTGAGCTGTTCGGCGATCTCGGATCCCCCGGCATTGTCGATCCGGGCGACGTGCTGCGCTACACCATCATAGTGCAGAACTCCGCCGCGATTCCCGCAACGGACGTTGTCCTGAGCGACACCGTTCCCGCAAATACGACCTACGTCGAAGATTCCACCCTGCTCAACGGATTGCCGGTTGGCCGGCCGGACAGCGGCGTGTCTCCGCTCTCTACCGGCATTGACATCAGCTCTTCGGACCTGACGCCGCCGCTGCCGGGTTTAGGCGCCGGTACAATCTCGCCCGGAGCCACTGCAGTGCTACAGTTCGACCTGCGCGTCGACGCCGGTACGCCCGCGGGCACCCTGATCAGCAACCAGGCCGTGGTCACCAGCGCGGAGCGGCCGGACCTCCTGACGGATGGCGACGGAGATCCGACAACAGGCCCGGAACCGACGGTTGTCGTGGTGGGTTACGGCCAGCAGCTTTCAATCACGAAGCAGGTTTCAGTGGTCGGCGGCGGCGCTGCAGTCGCCAGAGCGGAGCTGGAATACACCGTGCGCGTCGTAAATATCGGTGCCGTGGAAGCCCTCAACATGGTCATCACCGACGATCTCAACGCCTCGCAACCAGGCCAGCTTAACTATGTATACCAATCGGCAACAATGAACGGTTCTGAAGCGGGCGTCAGTTTCGCCGGTTCGACGATCACGGCCAACTACGCCGCGGTCAACGGACCGCTGGAGCCGGACGAGGTCGTCGTGCTCAGGTTCCGGGCCGTTCTCGACCTTAGTCTTGCTGAAGGTACGGTCGTCACGAACACAGGCGTTGTCGCCTGGAACACTCCCACGCAAACGGCGAGCGCCAGCGTCTCAATCACTGTCGGCGGCATTCCGGGCGTCGCCGTACTGAATGGTGCGGCCTGGCACGACGCGGATTTCGATGATGTACAGGACACAGGCGAACGGGCGCTGGCCGGCTGGGCTGTGGACCTCTATCGCGACGGCCAGTTGCTGCACTCGTCTCTGACAGACACAAATGGCAATTATCAGATAATCGGTGTCGAGCCCAACGACGTAACCGGCACTCCTTACGAGCTGCGGTTCCGCGCACCCGGCGCCGGTGCGAATACGGCGATGCTCGGTCTGGCTGCATCACCGTTCACGAATGGACCACAGCAGATCAGCGACATCGTCGTGACACCCGAAGCCAATCTGCAGGGACTGAACCTGCCCATCCAGCCGAACGGTGTTGTCTACAACTCAGTTTCGCGCATACCCGTCGTCGGAGCGGCCCTGACACTGCTGAACGCAGGCAGTGCCTCGCCCCTGCCCGCGAGCTGCTTTGACGATGCGGCCCAACAGGGACAGGTCACTCTCGCAAACGGCTATTACAAGTTCGACCTCAACTTCAGCGACCCGGCCTGTCTGAGCGGCGGTGATTACATCATCGATGTGACGGCGCCCCCGGGAACGACATACATCGCAGGCTACTCACAGATCATCCCGCCGGCATCCGACCCGTCGACTGCAGCGTTTTCGGTGCCGGCATGTCCGAGCAGCCCCGACGATGTCATTCCCAGTACCGCCCAGTATTGCGAGGTGCAGCTTTCCGAGATCGCACCGGCCCCGTCTGTCCCGGCACGCAGTGCGGGAACGATCCACTACGTCCACCTGATGCTGGACGACAGCCAGTCGCCCGGCTCCAGCCAGATATTCAACAATCATATCCCGATCGATCCGGAGCTCTACGGCTCGATCGCTGTCTCCAAGACAACACCGCTCCTCAACGTGACCCGGGGACAGATGGTTCCGTACGTGATCACCGTGAACAACACATCCGGCCTGCTGCTCACGGACGTGACCATCGTCGATCGCTTCCCGCCCGGATTCACCTATGTAGAGGGCTCTGCACGTATCGACGGCGTTCCGACCGAGCCGTTGGTCGCCGGCCGCGAGCTCAGCTGGAGCGGTATCGTTATCACAGGTATCGAGGTACGCACGGTGCAGCTGCTGCTCGCCGTGGGCGGCGGCGTCACCGAGGGGGAATACGTGAACCGTGCGCAGGTGGTGAACAGCGCTACCGGAGGCGTAATGTCCGGTGAAGCGACCGCCACCGTTCGTGTGGTGCCCGATCCTACGTTCGATTGCACCGACGTGACCGGCAAGGTCTTCAACGACGCCAATCGCAACGGAATTCAGGATTACGGCGAGGACGGCCTGCCGGGCGTGCGTTTGGTGACGCCGAGGGGTCTGCAGGCGACGACGGATCAGTACGGACGATACCACATCACCTGTGCAATCACGCCGAACGAAAACCGCGGCAGCAATTTCGTACTGAAGCTCGACGACCGGACCCTTCCAAGCGGATTCCGGATGTCGACAAACCAGGTGCAGATCAAGCGCGCCACACGCGGCAAGGCTTTGCCGATCAATTTCGGTGCATCCATTTATCGGGTGGTCGGCATCGACCTCTCCGATGCAGTGTTCGAGCCGGGGACGACCGAAATCCGTATCCAGTGGCGGCCACGCCTCAACGTTCTCCTCGACGAACTACGCAAGGCTCCGGCCATGCTGCGCCTGTCCTACATCGCCGATACGGAAGATGCCGCACTGGTCGACCAGCGCATGGAAGCCGTCAAGCGTCAGTTGAATGAAGTCTGGAATGCGGAGAACGACGGCTATGTACTCACCATCGAGCCTGAAGTCTTCTGGCGCCGTGGTGCGCCGCCCGAACGGCCTGACGTACGTGTGCCGGAGAGCAGGTGAACAGTATGAGAAAGTGTCTCCATCTACCGCTGATTGTCGGATTCCTGATGCTGACCGCTCCTGCGGTCCGGGGCCAGATCAGCACGGTGGAGTCAGGCGAGGCGAGCGAGCGGCATATGTCCGACGACCGGACATTCCGGGAATGGTC
>Ga0209536_100014516_pt1 | contig 11306 bp, 11 predicted proteins | sample DeeMarSeWOR28_12_FD_187461 | JGI IMG/M metagenome (GOLD analysis project Ga0209536, IMG submission 187461) | Marine sediment microbial communities from White Oak River estuary, North Carolina - WOR-2-8_12 (SPAdes) (version 2) | ecosystem: Environmental > Aquatic > Marine > Intertidal zone >... | reverse complement strand
GGCGGGTCAGGCTCCCGAATTCACAGGTCGAACTTTATTCCCTGCGCCAGCGGCAGTTCGGTGCCCCAATTGACCGTATTGGTCTGCCGGCGCATGTAGGCCTTCCAGGCATCGGAACCGGATTCGCGGCCCCCGCCGGTCTCCTTTTCACCCCCGAAGGCGCCGCCGATTTCGGCACCCGAAGTGCCGATGTTGACATTGGCGATGCCGCAATCCGAACCGACAGCGGAAAGAAACAGTTCCGAGTTGCGGACATCGGTCGTGAACAGGGCTGACGACAGTCCCTGGGGGACATCGTTCTGCATGCGTATGGCGTCTTCGATCCGGGTGAACGGCATCAGGTAGAGAATCGGGACGAAGGTTTCCGTTTGCACGATCTCCCACTCGTTGGCTGCTCGGATGATGGTCGGCTCGACGAACGAGCCCGGGCCGTCGACCCGGTTGCCGCCGACCAGAACATCTCCGCCTTGGGCCCGTGCTGCCGCGATCGCCTTCTCGAAATCCGCCACGGCGGACTCGTCGACCAGCGGCCCCATCAGCGTATCGGGTTTCAGCGGGTCGCCGATGCGCACCTGCCGGTAGGCGCCGACCAGCATGTCAGTCACCTGGTCCAGAATGGACTCGTGAACGAACAGACGGCGAGTCGTGGTGCACCGCTGCCCGGCGGTTCCCACCGAACCGAAAACGACCGCTGGAATCGCCATCTTCAGGTCGGCGGTTTCGTCCAGGATGATGGCGTTGTTGCCGCCGAGTTCCAGTATGCTGCGGCCAAACCGTTCCGCCACGCGCTTGCCGACATTTCGTCCCACCCAGGTGGAACCGGTGAAGGAGACGAGTCTTACCCGATCGTCCTCGACGAAGCGGTTCACCAGGTCGTGGCCCTTGGCCATGAAGCTCAGGAAGATGGGTGGGAACCCTCCGGCTTCGAGCGCCTCGTTGCAGATGTTCTGCACCGCGATGCAGCACAGGGGGCATTTCGATGACGGCTTCCACACGGTCGTATTGCCGCAGATGGCTGCGATGAACGCGTTCCAGGCCCAGACCGCAACCGGGAAGTTGAATGACGAGATCACGCCGACAATGCCCAGCGGATGCCATTGTTCGTACATCCGGTGCTTGGCCCGTTCCGAGTGCATGGTGAGGCCGTACAGCATGCGCGATTGCCCCAGCGCGAAGTCGCCGATGTCGATCATTTCCTGGACTTCACCGTCGCCTTCGGCCTTGATCTTGCCCATCTCGAGGCTGACCAGGCTCCCCAGGGCGTCCTTGTGCCGGCGAAGGGCTTCGGTGCACAGCCGGACGGCCTCGCCACGGCGGGGGGCGGGAACCGTTCGCCATTCTTCGAAAACCCGTTGAGCGGTGGCGATGACGCGCTCGTAATCCTCGGCCGACGCGCCATAAATGGCGGCGATCGTCTCGCCGTTGGCCGGATTGACCGATTCGATGACGCCCTGGTCCTGGCAGGCGGACCATTCGCCGTTGCCAAGATAGGCGCCGGGGTTGTACGTTTGGATGCCAAGTTCCGTGAGGAATTCCATGGTGTTCTCGTGCCTGTTTCGAAGGTTGTGGGGAATTGGGTGGCTCAACGAGGCATTATCGCATTGCCCCCACTTTCTTGCACCCATGGGGCGGGCATGAAAATGCGGCTGCAATGGAACTACGCCGGCGCGCCCCTGTCATAGGCCTCAATAGGATCCTGACCATGCTATTCTCAACAGAGGAAGCGTCAACGAATGACGGCGCAGTGCACCATGCAGGTCGTACCGGCTGAACCTGAACCCGAGCAGGCGTTCCGGTTACCCGTACGACCGCAGAATGAGGGAGAGGCGGAGCGTGCGCGCATGAGCGAAGCACAGGTCGACGAGTTGCTGGTTGAGCGCGTGCAGAAGGGCGACAAGCGGGCCTTCGACCTGCTCATCAACAAATATCAGCACCGCATCGTCAGCCTGGTCGCGCGTTACGTGTCCGACCCTGCCGAAGCGTTGGACGTCGCGCAGGAAGCTTTTATCAAGGCCTACCGGGCGATCGACCGTTTCCGCGGCGACAGCGCTTTCTATACCTGGCTTTACCGCATCGCAATCAATACCGCCAAGAACTGGCTGGTGGCCCGCAAGCGCCGGCCGCCGACCAGCGATATCGATGCGGCCGATGCGGAACAATATGACCTCGAAAGCCGTCTGAAAGAACAGGGAACACCGGAACACGAACTGTTGCGCGAGGAGATTCAGCAGACCGTGTACGACACGATCGCGGCGCTTCCCGATGATCTGCGAACGGCCATCATGCTGCGCGAGATCGAAGGAATGAGCTACGAGGACATCGCTGTGACGATGGAATGCCCGATCGGGACGGTCCGTTCGCGGATCTTCCGGGCGCGCGAAGCCATCGATGAACAATTGAGGCCCCTGATGGAAGGGGACTGAGGCCAACGAAAGACGGAACCGGGTTATGACAACAGAATCACGTGAACACCTGTCCTGCTTGATGGACGGGGAAATCAGCCGCGAAACCGGCCGCTTCCTGGTGCGGCGGCTCGGAGCGGATCAAGAGTTATGCGCCACCTGGGCGCGTTACCACCTGGTACGCGACTGCCTGCGGCACCAGGACGGCAGACTCGTGGGCAACGGACTTTCCAGCCGGGTGCGGCGCGCCATTGACAACGAAGCCGCGCCGGCGCCGTCGAAAAGGTGGTCCGCAAGCTGGCTGAAGCCGGCCGCCGGAATGGCGGTGGCGGCGTCGGTCGCCCTCCTGGCAATCGTTGCCGTGGGCCCTGGTGGTCAGAGCCAGCTGCCAGCCGGCGAGAACGCGGCCGGAGTGGCCGCGGCAGAGTCATTCACTACCCCCCAGGCGCTGACACCGCTGCCGGTCAGTCAGCAGGCCAGCCTGTCCGGACAGTCTGCGGATAACAACCGCATGAACGCTTACCTTCTGCGGCACTATCAGGCCACGGGCGCGACCAGCGGCAGGGGCTTCGTAACCTTTGTGCCCATCGTCATCCGTCCGTCTGCGGTGCAGCCAGTCAGCGCGTCTGTGACCGACGATACCCAGAGCGAAGCCGAGCCGGACCAAGCAGCCGAACGTTGATGATGAACTTGCAGGCGGCCAAGCGCTTGCTCGCGGTTGTCTGCCTGACCTGGGCCGGCCTGGCTGTGGCCGGTTCGGACGACGACCCGGAGGCCTGGCTCGAACGCATGTCCACCGCGATGAGCCAGATGAGCTATCAGGGCACGTTTGTCTACGTGCAGGGCGAGGACGTGGTCACCATGCGGATCACCCACGTGTCCGGCGATTCGGGCGTGCGGGAGCGATTGGTCTCGGTCTCGGGTGCGCCACGCGAGGTGCTCAGGGACTCCAGCGGCGTTCGCTGGGTTCTGGGTGACGATCATTCCGTCCTGCAGGACCAGGGTTTCAACCGAACGTTTTTCCCCCAGTTACCGCTCGACCAGCAGGGTCAGGCCCGCCGATCCTACGCGTTGAAACTGGCCGGCGTAAGCCGGGTTGCGGGCCAATCGGTGCGAAACCTCATCGTTCTGCCGCGCGACGAGTACCGTTATGGCTACTCGCTGTGGCTCGAAGAGCATTCGGCCATGCTGCTCAAGTGGGAGTTGATCGACAGCGACCACAAACCCCTGGCCAAGCTGATGTTCACCGATATCCGCATGGGCGCGGAGGTGGACAGCAGCGAGTTGCAGCCCTCCAGCCAGCTGAAAAAGTTCAAAACCGTGGAATCCCGGCTCCCGATCGGCCGCGGACTGTCTTCGTCGCAACCGCGCTGGCGGCCGAGCAGCGTGCCCCCGGGGTTCGAGTTGACGGCCCACCGCTATTTCGGTCAGAAGGACCACGCGATCTTCGAGCACCTCGTCTACAGCGACGGCCTTGCAGCCGTCTCGGTCTACGTCGAAAGCGAAGTCAGCAGCGCGGATCAACACTCGGGCCTGAGCCGGCTCGGCACGACGCATGCCTTCTCCAGAATCGGTGATGGGATGTCCATAACGGTGGTTGGCGATGTGCCGGCAATCACGGTAAAAGAGATAGCCGAGGCTGTCGCTCCGGCCGTAAACTGACCGGTCGACGGGGCGGCGATGATCGAACAGCAAGGACAGGCTGTCTCCGAATCCGCCGGCAGGGTCCGGGTAAGGCTGGGGGGTCGAAGCGGTTGCGCAGCCTGCGAGGCCGGGCGTGGCTGTGGCGCTGGCGTGTTTGGAAAACTGCTGAAGCGCCGGGCATTCGAACTGGAATTCGACAACCGGGTCGGCGCCCGTTCGGGCCAGGCGGTCATTGTGGGCGTGCCGGAAGCGCTTTTTCTTGGCCTGGTGATGCGTTTTTACCTGTTTCCCTTGCTCGCAGGGCTTGCAGGCGCGGTGCTGGGACACCATCTAGGATGGAAGTTGGGTGTCGGTGCCGGTGGGACCGACGCGCTGGCGCTGCTGGCTGGTCTGCTTGCCGGTGCATGGGCGCTCCGGCGCGGGCGCGCCGGGGCCGCGGATCTTTCACGGGGGTTTGCTGTCCACTTGTTGCGAGTGGCCGACCAACCCGATTCAAGAGATGACAAAGAGGTAGTTTCGTGACCAAACGTATTTTTTTCGCTATTACCGCGACCATCCTGATTTCAATTGCCGGAACCGTGAGTGCGCGGGTCACGGGCCTGCCGGATTTCACCGGACTGGTCGATGACGCCGTGCCTGCGGTCGTCAATATCCGGGTTACCCAGTACGGCGACCGCGTGCGCCCGGACCGCGAGATGGAAAACCCTCACGGCGACGAGGAAATCCCCGAGTTTTGGCGGCGATTTTTCGACGTACCCGGCAACCCGGGAAACGGCCGCCCGGACCGCCAGGGGGCAGGTTCCGGGTTCGTCATCGAAAGCGACGGGTATATCATGACCAACCACCACGTCGTGGAAGGCGCCGATCAGATCATCGTGCGGCTCGCCGACCGGCGTGAATTCGAGGCGGAGTTGATCGGATCCGACCCGCTCAGCGACATTGCACTGCTGAAAATCGACGCCGAAGATCTGCCTACCCTCAAACTCGGCCACAGCGACGCCCTGCGCCCCGGCGAATGGGTGGTCGCCATCGGCTCGCCCTTCAATTTCGAGCAGTCGGTAACCGCGGGCATCGTCAGCGCCAAGGGTCGCAGCACGAATCAGCAACAGTACGTGCCGTTCATCCAGACCGATGTGGCGATCAACCGCGGCAACTCGGGCGGACCCCTCCTGAACATGGACGGAGAGGTGGTGGGCATCAACTCCTGGATCCTGAGTTCCGGTGGCGGCTACATGGGCCTGTCATTTTCCATCCCGATCGAAACGGCCAGCGAGGCCGCGAAACAATTGCGCGAACATGGCAAGGTGTCACGCGGCTTGCTGGGCGTTCAGGTCGGTCCTGTCACGCGTGAGATGGCCGAGGCGCTGGACCTGGATCGCCCGATCGGGGCCCTGGTCAATGACGTGACCGCGGGCGGGGCGGCTGAAAAGGCGGGCATTGAACCGGGCGACGTGATCCTTTCCTTCGACGGCGAAACGGTCGAATCTTCCGGTGACTTGCCGCCCCTGGTGGGCGCCAATCCGCCCGGCACCCGCGCCGAGGTGCTGGTCAGCCGCAACGGCAAGGAAAAGTCGTTCACGGTTACGCTGGACGCGCTGGAGTCGGACGACGAGGGCAACCTGTTGGCGGCTGCCCCCGCAGGCGGTCAGAGCAATGCTCTCGGCCTCGAGGTCGAGCCCATCGCCGATGACAACCGGCGGGCGCTCGGGGACCCGGATGGCGGTGTGATCATTTCCGGGGTCGAAAGTGACGCCGCCTACCGCGCCGGCCTCCGCAGGGGGGACATCATCCTGATGATCAATAACGAGAAGATCGAGGACCTGAAGTCCTTCGAGAAAGCGGTGGAGTCCATCCCCGAAGGCAAGGCGGTGGCCCTCCGGGTCATGCGGGACGGCGTCACGCGATTCCTCGCCTATACGCCAGCGGCTGAAGAATGACGGCTGTTTAAGCTATAATCCCTCATTCGATCAAGGGCCATCCGTTTGACCCGAAACGGATGGCCTTTTGATTTCCCAAGAGGCGGCCAGGCATCCCGGTCATGGACCAGAAACACAACAGAAACTTTTCCATCATTGCGCATGTGGACCATGGCAAATCGACCCTGGCGGATCGCTTTATCCAGTTGTGCGGCGGCCTCAGCGAGCGCGAGATGGCCGCGCAGGTTCTGGATTCCATGGATCTCGAGCGGGAGCGGGGCATCACGATCAAGGCTCAGAGCGTGTCCCTGGACTACCGGGCGCGCAACGGCGAAACCTACCGGCTCAATTTTATCGACACCCCCGGCCACGTCGATTTCTCCTATGAGGTGTCTCGCTCCCTGGCTGCCTGCGAGGGCGCCCTGCTGGTCGTCGACGCGGCCCAGGGGGTCGAGGCACAGAGCGTGGCCAACTGTTACACGGCGGTCGAGTTGGGCCTCGAAGTCATTCCGGTCCTCAACAAGATAGACCTTCCTTCCGCGGAGCCGGAGAGGGTCAAGCAGGAAATCGAGGACATCATCGGTATCGAGGCGAGCGACGCGCTGTGCATCAGCGCCAAAACCGGCGAAGGAGTTGACAAGGTTCTCGAAGCAATGGTGCACGGCATCCCGAGTCCGAGGGGCCAGGCCGACGCGCCGCTCAAGGCCCTGATCATCGACTCATGGTTCGATAACTATCTGGGTGTCGTCTCTCTGATCCGGGTGGTCGACGGCTCTATCGGCAAGGGGGAAAAGATTCGGCTGATGTCCACCGGCAAACAGCACCAGGTGGAACAGGTGGGCGTATTCACACCCAAGCGGCTGGTGCGAGAGCGGCTCACGGCGGGCGAGGTCGGCTTTTTCGTCGCCGGCATCAAGGACGTGCACGGCGCGCCGGTCGGCGACACGGTGACGCTGGCGAAGGAGGGCGCAACCGCCCCGCTGCCGGGCTTCAAGAAGATGCAGCCGCGGGTATTTGCGGGCCTGTTCCCGACCGACGCCGATGACTATCCGGACCTGCGCGAGGCGCTCGACCGCCTGCAGCTGAATGACGCGGCGTTGCAGTTCGAACCGGAAACCTCGGAGGCGCTTGGTTTCGGCTTCCGCTGCGGCTTCCTGGGCTTGTTGCACATGGACATCGTGCAGGAACGCCTGGAGCGTGAATACGACCTGGACCTGGTGACGACCGCGCCGACCGTGATCTACGAGATCGTGCTCAACAGCGGGGAGGTCATCAGCCTGGAGAACCCGGCCAGGCTGCCGGAGGCCAGCCGGATCGCGGAGGTGCGCGAGCCGATTATCGAGGCGAGTATCCTGGTGCCCCAGGACTATGTCGGAGCCGTGATCGGCTTGTGCGAGGAAAAGCGCGGCGTGCAACGGGCGATGCAGTTCCTTGGCGGGCAGGTGTCCATTCGCTATGAATTGCCGCTGTCCGAAGTGGTGCTGGACTTTTTCGACCGGCTGAAATCCGCCAGCCGCGGATACGCGTCTTTCGACTATCATTTTGTGCGCTTTGAAGCCGGGCCGTTCGTGCGCGTGGACGTGCTGATCAACGGCGAGAGGGTTGACGCCCTGTCGCTGATCGTGCATCGCGAGCAGGCCCAGCGGCGCGGCCGCGACCTTGCCGTAAAGATGAAGGAGCTGATTCCGCGGCAGATGTTCGACGTCGCCATCCAGTCGGCGATCGGCTCCCAGGTCATCGCCCGCACCACGGTCAAGGCCTTGAGGAAAAATGTCACGGCCAAGTGCTATGGTGGCGATGCGACGCGCAAGCGCAAGTTGCTCGAAAAACAGAAGGCCGGTAAAAAGCGCATGAAACAGGTCGGCAGGGTGGAGATTCCACAGGAGGCTTTTCTCGCTGTGCTGCAACCGGACAACAAGAGGTAGACCCGAACGATGAAACCCGATTTTTCCCTATTGCTGGTTCTGCTGACCGGGCTGACCGGGCTCGTTTGGCTGATCGACAGCCTGTTCCTGCGCCGGAGGCGTCTCGATCGCGCGGTTCAAAAAACGGTTCAGCGTGCGCGGGATCCCGTCGTGGTGGAGTACTCCCGTTCGCTGTTTCCCATCCTGCTCATCGTGCTGCTGTTCCGCTCTTTCCTGTTCGAGCCGTTCAAGATCCCCTCGGGATCGATGATTCCGACCCTGTTGATCGGGGATTTCATCGTGGTGAACAAATTCGCCTACGGGCTCAGGCTGCCGGTGCTCAATACCAAGTTCGTTCCCATCGGCGAGCCGCGGCGCGGCGATGTCGTCGTCTTTCGCTATCCGGTCGACCCCAAGGTCAATTTCATCAAGCGCATGGTCGGATTGCCCGGTGACACCATCGCGTACCGTGACAAGCAGCTGTTCATCAACGGCGAGGCGGTGGGCCGGGTGACGCAGGGGCGCTATGCCAGCAGCGACGTCAAGTGCGACACGCCGCGGGCCGATGCCGTGCGGTTCACCGAAACCCTCGGCGACGTGACCCATGACATCCTGGTCCACGAGAATTCAGGCAGCCGCGGCCAGCAATGGGTGGTCCCGGAGGGGCACTATTTCGTCATGGGCGACAATCGAGACCGCAGCAACGACAGCCGTGAATGGGGTTTCGTGCCGGAGGAAAACCTGATGGGGCGCGCGGTTGGCATCTGGCTCAATTTCGATTACAAGAAAGGCTGCGGAGACCTGTCGCGGATCGGCAGCGGGATCCACTGAGCCCGTTTCCGGTTTTTCCAGGCCGCCAGGTTAGCGCTATAGTATGCAGACTCCGGAGTCCGCAGAGCCGGCGGCAGCGGTAACGTGCCGGGTTCGGGAGTGATTACGGAACCCCATTCACAAGGAAGCAGATGATGGAAAGCAGCAGTCGCAACCAAAAGGGCCTGACCCTGGTCGGATTCTTGATCGTGCTGGGGGTGATCCTGTTCTTCGCCTACAGCGCGATGCGGGTCGTCCCCATGTACCTCGAATACCACGCCCTGACGAACGCGATGGACAAGCTCGCCCAGGACCCCACGGCGAAAGGGCTGTCTCCCGCCAAGATCAAGCAGAACATCAAGAGGAGCCTTTGGGCCAGCTATGCGAGCCAGAACATCAAGGAGACCGATATGCACATCTCCAAGAAAGACGGGGCGGTCGTGGTGCGGGTCGCCTATGAGGTGCGCCAGGAGTTTCTGGGAAACATCGACATCATCGGCAGTTTTAACCGCACTGTTGAATTGAGGTGAATCCTTGAGGGATTCCCTGCCCGGAATCGATTACCGATTTGACGACCCGCAGCTTCTGCGCTCGGCCCTGACCCACCGCAGCGCGGGCTCCGTCAACAATGAACGCCTTGAATTCCTCGGCGACAGCGTGTTGAACACGGTTGTCGCCATGCGCCTTTTCGCTCTTCACCCGGCAGCGCAGGAGGGTGACCTGAGCCGCATGCGGGCCCGCCTGGTCCGCGGCACGACGCTGAGCGAGGTCGCTTCGTCCATCGGGCTCGGCCGGGAAATCAGGCTGGGAGAGGGAGAACTGAAATCCGGAGGATTCCGCCGGGCGTCCATCCTGGCGGACGCTTTCGAAGCGTTGCTGGGTGCGATATTCATCGACGGCGGTTATGACGCATGCCGCGCCGTCATCCTGCGCCTGTTCGACCCGCTGATCGCCGCGCTGCCCGCCGCCGAGGAACTCAAGGACGCTAAAACGCGGCTGCAGGAGTGGTTGCAGGCCCGGGGCCGGCCGCTGCCCGACTACTCCCTGCTACGCGAGGAGGGCGCGGATCACGCCAAGAAGTTCTTCGTATCCTGTGAACTGACCGATGACGGAACGCTGGCCGAGGCGAGCGGGCGCAGCCGCCGCAAGGCGGAACAGGCGGCCGCGGCCCTGTTGCTTCAAATGCTGCAGGAAGAAAGGTGAAGGGCGCCCGCGGCGAACAGCCCGACGAATCCGCAGCGGATGGGAGCTATCGTTGCGGTTACGTGGCGATCGTGGGGCGCCCCAATGTGGGGAAATCCACGCTGATGAACCGGATACTCGGCCAGAAGCTGAGTATCGTCACCGCCAAGCCGCAAACCACTCGACAGCGCATCGCCGGCATCAAGTCGACGTCCGGCGGGCAGGTGGTTTACGTGGATACGCCGGGCATCCACGAGGCCGCTCGCCGCGCATTGAATCGCTACATGAACCGCATTGCGCGCGCGGCCGTTCTCGACGTGGACCTGATCCTGTTCCTGGTCGAGGCGGACCGCTGGACGCGGCAGGACGAATTCGTGGCCAAGGCCCTGTCCGGCGTTTCCGCGCCGGTGTGGCTGGTCGTCAACAAGATCGACCGGGTCGCCGACAAGTCGAGCCTGCTGCGCTTTCTCGGTGAGAAAGTCCGCCCGGAGCGCTTCCAGCAAGTCCTGATGATCGCGGCCCGCACCGGTGACGGCGTGGCGGACCTGGAAGGCCGGGTGTTCGAAGCTTTGCCGTTTTCAAGGCCATTGTACGATGAAGAACAGTTTACCGACCGCAGTGAACGGTTCCTGGTCGCCGAGTTGGTCCGTGAGCAGTTGATGCAGCGCCTGCACCAGGAATTGCCCTACGTGCTGACCGTTGAAATCGAAGAGTTCCGGCGCGAGTCGAATGTTCTGCGCATCGGGGCCATCATCTGGGTGGAGCGGGCCGGTCAGAAGCAGATCGTCATCGGCAAGGGCGGCACCGTGCTCAAGCAGGTCGGCACGGCGGCGCGCCACGAGATCGAGGAACTCCTGGGGGAGAAAGTGTTCCTGCGGCTCTGGGTCAAGGTGAGCCGTGACTGGTCGGATGACGAACGCGCCCTGCGGCAGTTCGGTTTCGAGGACTAGGAGCGACGGCCAATGCGCGCCTCCCTGGAGCCTTCGTACATCCTCCACAGCCGGCCTTACAGCGAGTCCAGCGCACTGCTGGAAGTGTTTGCGCGCAACCATGGCCGCGTCGGTCTCGTCGCCCGGGGAGCGCGCGGATCGCGCTCGCGCTGGAAAGGTGTACTGCAGCCCTTTCGCCCGATGGTGCTGAGCTGGACACAGCGCGGAGAGCTGGGGACGCTGACCGGCGCGGATCAGGTTGCCTCGCCCCCCGCCCTGGGTGGGGATACGCTCTTCTGCGGCTTGTACGCGAACGAACTCCTGATGCGATTCATGCAACGATCCGACCCCCATCCCGGCCTGTTCGACCACTATCGCGACATGCTGGGCGCTCTGGCATCCGGAACTCCGCCCCAGCCGGTTCTGCGGGTGTTCGAATACCGGCTGCTGGCCGCCGCGGGTTTCGGACTGCAGCTCGAGCACGAGCATGGGTCGGACCGCGCGCTGCGCGCGGATCGC
>Ga0209536_100014515_pt1 | contig 11306 bp, 9 predicted proteins | sample DeeMarSeWOR28_12_FD_187461 | JGI IMG/M metagenome (GOLD analysis project Ga0209536, IMG submission 187461) | Marine sediment microbial communities from White Oak River estuary, North Carolina - WOR-2-8_12 (SPAdes) (version 2) | ecosystem: Environmental > Aquatic > Marine > Intertidal zone >... | reverse complement strand
ATATAGGAAGATTTATACATAATATCGCCTCCATTCTGGTTATAAGTGTAAACAACAGTAATTATGCCCCCTCCTGCAGTTTCATCCAATAATGCGATCGGTCTGGTGGGTGTTACTCCACTATGCATATTCCTAACGGACTCTAATTGCCAGCTACCTCCTGTACTTCTTATAAGCAATGCAATTGCCGGGTATCCATCTGTATCATATGAAGTTTTTACGGCAGCATAAATGTTTCCATTGCTGTGAACCGCAAGGTTTATATGATCATCAGCTAAACCATCACCAACTGGAAGACTTGAAGTGGCAACTTCAGTGTCAGACCATATATCCTCGTTATCTGTATCAAAGCGATATCTGAATTGAAATACTGAATCAGTTTGATTAGACCATAGCACGCCTATCTTGTCACCTCCGAAAGCTGTTACAGCACAGATATCGTCATTGGTACAAGAGCCAATTGGAATCGGTGAACTCCATGTTTCGTACGGAGACTCACTCCAGCATACCTCAATCGCAGTACTAACATCATATGCTAACCACATTTTTCCCTGGCTATCGATATCAATTGTCAAAATTTCAGTACTCTCGTACAAAGGAATTGTAACAGGAGTGGGGCGCTGAGACCATGGTTGGTAAGTTGGCGTTGAACCCGGTACATATTCGATGGAAACTAAGATTGCTTGATCTAAGGATGTCCTAAGCAACATAATATGAGTTACATCGCCAATTGATTTAGCGTCTGGATAATATCCATATGGTGATAACCTCCAGAGTTTTGTCCAATTACTACCGTCTAATCTCCATAAATAAGCACCTGCAGGATCACCTGTTTGGATATCTGCATTGACGGGAATTACAGCCCACCAGTAATCGCCATTTTTCCAGACTTTTGATTGTGGTTTTTCCCCGCTTGTTGTTTTCTCTGTGGCCAAAACATCATTGATTGTTGTAATACTTGTAAAGCCCTGAGCATAAATATTAAATGAGAGAAGAGAATAAAAAATAATGAGGTGAATTTTCAGGTTTGAATATTTGCAAAATATACTAGTTGTGTTTATTCTCATATTCAAATTTCACGTTTAGTTATTACCACTTAGGAAATACAAGTTAAGGGTAAATTAATAATACCTTTTCTTTGGAGATCAAGTAATTTATTCTATGTCTTGACTTAAATTATTTACTTTAAGCGCAATTGCCCATTAAAAACAATACAATAATTAATCCAATATAATAAAGTTTCTGCAATTTCATTAAGCCGTAATAGCTTCCTTTTTAAATGTATTCCAAACAAATTGATAAAAGCTTTCAAATCTCCTGAAATTGAATAACTCTCTGTTGGTTGTTCTATAGTAATTATTTTTTGCACTCATCAATTTTTATTTAAATTGAATATCATATTGAGTCAGATAAAGAAAAATTATTGAGATAAGTATTGATTTGAGACACTACTACTGAACGATTTTTTACGCCGTTATTCTGTACAAGGGAAATATATTCTGCTTGAAACAAATACTGTTGTGAGAAAACTAGTTTTATCCTTGAGTATGTTTCAGTTCTATTTTATAAAAACCATTTTCTTTATTTCTATAAAATTCCCGGCTTGTAATTGATAAAAATATATTCCGCTTGGTAGATTGTAAGCATTTCCTCCGGAGGCGGATCCGCCTTTGGCGGAAAATTCAACCTCATAAGTACCGGCTGGTTTATATTCATCAACCAGTGTTGTTACTTCATTTCCCAGAATATTGTAAACTTTTATTGTTTGCCAACTGCCTTCTGGAGACTGCCAACTGATTTTCGTTGTTGGATTAAAAGGATTCGGATAGTTTTGTTCGAGAGAATATCTTTTAAGATCCTCATTATTATAATCCAAGTTAGTTACGGACCGTATAATTTTGCAGGAATCAATAAGAACTCCCTCTTTATTTATGAATTTGCATATCAGTTCCGTTTCAAAAGCTTCAAGCAGCATTGCTCCGTAATCATCGTTATATCTTACTATACTTTCTGGAATAATATTAGGGAATGAGTATTTGCTTCTGCCCCCCAATCCGTTTACAAAATATGTAAGTCCATCTACTTCCAATCGTTCATAGGTATGATCGTGTCCCGCCAATACCGTGTTAGCACCCCATTCTTTAAAGGGCCACTGCATATAGCTTGTCGAACCATGCTCACCGGAAGAGTAAGGAGCATGATGGAAATAAACAATCTTCCATGAATCTGATGATGAATTTTGCATGGTATTATGCAGCCAGTTAGCCTGAACAGAAGTCTGGCTGGTTCCATCCGGTTCATCAGGATCGCTGTCGATAACAAAGAAATGAATGTTTTCCCAAATGAAGTCATAATACCGTTCATTACCGGGTAACTCAAAATAGTCAAGGTAAGGCTGGGCATTTGGGGCATCCCAATCATGATTGCCCAGGGAAGGGAAAAATTTATTAGAATCACTTCCGGTGCCATATGAGCCGGTATACGGATAGATATAATGATGAAAATATTGACCAATATTTTCATCTATTGTTGAAGCGGAACCGTGGGGATAATTATTATCCCCCATTGTTATAATTAGTTCAGGATTCCAGCTGTCAATCAGGTTTGCCACTGCTTCCTCATTAGAACCCGCACTTCCGTAATCTCCGATAGCAGCAAATTTAACCTGTGCTGATAACGAATATTGCAATATTAAAGGTAATAATACAATGCTCGTTATGCCAGTAAAATATTTAATTGTACTCATGATACTGTTCTCTAAAAATTATTTTAATTAATAAAACCATCATTTTATTAAAACCATCTTTTTTGTTTCGGAAAAGTTTCCGGCATTAAGAGAAAAGAAATATATACCACTCGGTAATCCAGTCGCATCAAATTTTGTCGTGTAGTTTCCGGCTGATTTTTCTTCGTTAATCAAAGTAGCTGTTTCTATTCCGAGTGAATTATATATTTTCAGGGATACATTTGTTTTTTCAGAAATACCATAATTAATAATTGTAACCGGATTGAAAGGATTTGGATAATTCTGAGTTAGAAAAAAATTTTTTGGTGTGTCCAGGTTGTTCAAGATTGAAGTAACGGTACTGTTATTCCGTGGATCCCAATAAGCAGTATCTATTGATAAACCTAAATCTTCATACAGGCAACCTCTTACTACATAAGGTGAACCGGTTCCATCATGACACAAGAAAATACCTGCCTGGAAAGTAGAATTTAAATAAACATTTGTCACATCGATACCATCAGTACTGCCCACGCCGCTCACCGTAAAATACTTAATGTAATCGTGAGGAGCTTTTCTGTTAAAAACATAGAATCTGCTGTTACCCTGACTTGACGCCATTAAATATCCTTCATCATTGGCAGCATAATAAATGGTTAACCCTTCTACGTCTGCAGAAAAACCATTTACCCCCGTTGGCGCTATTAAATCTCCGGTAGGATTGGGATCAGAAGGCTCCGCATCATATTTAAATATTCCGTCCGATTCATTAGCTGCATAAAACTTACCCATTTCATCATCTGCTACAAGGCCTTCAGTATTTCCGCTTCCGTTATACCACTCTCTAACTTGTGTGCCGGTAATAACACCGGTAGCACCTGATAATTCAAATTGTCTGATCCTGCTGGACTGATTTGATGAGAATGCATAGTATTTTCCCGTGATGAAACTTCTGTAGAGACAGAAACCGTAGTTGCTACCAGCGTCAAAACTGCTTATAAAAGACAATTCTCGTGTCGATTTATCCACTTTGTAAAACCTAAGTGTATTGTTTGATCTGTCGTTATAGCCAACGATGTCAGTGGGTTCTGCCAGGATTTCAATATTATAACGAATATCTATGTTCCCAGGCATTCCAGGGACATCAATTGTCTGGAGAGCGTTGCCATTCAAATCATAAACGAATAGTCTGTTAGCACTTTTATCGGATGTGATTACGGTACTTTGAGATTTATCTGTTGGATGGATCCAGATACACATATCATCCTGGTCCGCAATACCTGTCGTCTCAAGCGACAGCACTGGCGTAACGGATGTTTGTGCCTGAATTACTCCCGTTACAATGATCAAGAAGATAATTCTAAGATTGAACTTATTTAAAGAAAAAAATAAAGGATTCCATGACCTTAAAATACTTGTAGCTTTCATTTTTGTTTCCTTTAATTTAAAACAATCGATAGGTTAGCAAACATTATGCCCAATTATCCGATAAATTGAACCTACATTTAATATAAGTAATTAGTTGTATCACTTTCAATTGAATAAACAGGTTACGTTTTCTTTTTTTGAATTTTTCTTGAAACTGCTTTGAAGCTATTACCAATGAATAAATAACGCTTGTTAAAATTTCACCGTACATTCAAAAGAAATTTTATGAGGTGCAGTAGAAAAAAAATTGTGTGCAGGGTTAATCCAGGATACAATTGCTTCTTTTTGTAATAATCAATAGTATATTACCTGTATCATTTTGAATTTATTGTTAAGCATAGTTTGTTGAAATTTATACTTTTCACAACAATTAATAGTTTGCATATCTGCGAATTAATCTAATTAAATAATCGAATTAACTATTGTATGTTAAAAACAGATTGTCTTTTTTTCCCCGGACATAAACCTTGTTCTTATCATAAAGAAAAAGGTGTTAAGTGCAACGAATGTGATTACTATCAGCCTATAAGCTTTAAAATTCTTATTATAAAACTGGATGCAATAGGTGATGTGCTGCGTACTACTTCAATACTTCCAGCACTAAAAAAGAGGTATCCGGAATCTCAAATTACCTGGTGCACTAGAAAAGTTTCAGGCGATATTTTCATTAATAATCCGTTTGTTAACGAAACAGTATTTGTGGAAGAGGATGCATTCTTCAGAATCACATCTGAAAAATTTGATCTTGTTATAAATTTGGATACATCCAAGTTCAGTTCAGCTATAGCGACTGCGGCAAATGGTGTTATTAAACAGGGATTTATTTTAAATCACAAAGGATTTGTTGAACCAACTTCGTCTGCTGCAAATGAATGGCTCATTATGAGTGCATTTGATGATGAGAAAAAGAAGAATGAAAAGACTCATCAACAAATAATGTATAACATCCTTGATTTGTCAGAAAAAGTTTCTAAACCAATTCTTCATATTACTAAAGAAGCACACTCCACAGTTTCTTCTAAATTACCCGATTGGAATTTAAAAGAGGATCTTTTAACAATTGGGTTAAACATAGGGGTTGGTACAAAGTGGCCAAGTAAGGGATGGCCAATACAGAGTTGGGAAAATCTAATAAGTAATCTTCAAAGAGATGCATTCAATATTTTAATTCTCGGTGGTCCCGAGGAAGAAGAACAGCTGGTGACCCTCAAGAAGAAATATTCATTCTTAATAAATACAGGTTCTGACAATTCATTAACGGAATTTGCTGCTATTGTAGATTTATGTGATGTTATAGTTACGGCTGATACTCTCGCTCTTCATATTGCTACAGCATTAGAAAAGAAGATAGTTGCGCTGTTTGGACCGACTTCTTTTAATGAAATAGATTTATTTGAGAAAGGGATTAAAATAACAGCTAAAGAAGAGTGCGGATGTTACTATAATAGATTCTGTTCTCAGGATGTATCCTGCATGGAAAGAATAACCAGCGATGAAGTTTACGATTCGCTAAAATCTTTAATAAATGAGAAAACATAATCGGATCGAAAAATGGCTTTAAACATTACAAGAATTATTTAGACTCAAGCACTTTATCGTTTTCCACTCTATATTTCTTTTTTGATTTTTCGCAGAACGCTTCATTATTCTCATCAAATTTTAATCTTACTCCAGCTTCACTTACCCAGCCGATTTGTTTTGCAGGAATTCCAACAATCAATGCGTAATCCGGAACATCTTTGGTGACAACAGCACCAGCGCCAATTACAGAATGTTTGCCAATGGTATTTCCGCATACAATTGTTGCGTTTGCACCGATAGAAGCACCTTCTTTTACTAAAGTCTTGGTATAGAATTCACTTCCGCGCTGTGGGTATTTGCATTTTGGATCCAGGATATTTGTAAATACCATTGAAGGTCCACAGAAGACGTAATCTTCAAGTGTTACACCCTCATAAACTGATACATTGTTTTGAATTTTACAGTTATGGCCAATGCTAACATTATTACCCACATTAACATTTTGCCCGAGTGAACAATTCTTTCCAATTTTACTACCACTTTGAATGTGTGAAAAGTGCCAGATTTTCGTACCATCTCCAATTTCACAGTTCTCATCAACATAGGCAGATTCATGCTTAAAGTAATTCATTGTCATTTTAAGTTTTGTTTGTGTTTTATTGCATAAGGATGAATGTTATCCATAGTATTAACTTCTTGGGCAGATCTTATCGATTGTACGAGTTTAATAGATGGACGGGCATCATCAATTCCAAAACCATTTCCTGCTAAAATTTCTTCATAGACTCTTGTATGGAGATCTGTGAATCCCTTACTAAACTGAATTTCTTCATCATCAACTTTTATGGATCTGAATGTAGGCATATTATTCTTCTTTGCTTCCTCCGGTAAGTCGTTTTTATCAGTTGATAAAAACCAATTAACGTTAGCATTCTGAAGCTCAATAAAACCAGCCATCCTCTTTTTATCAGATAAATGAATAATGCTTGATTGAACATCTCCAAACAACCAGATTAAGAGATCAAAAAAATGAATGCCTATGTTAGTTGCTATACCACCGGATTTTTCATCAATTCCTTTCCAGGAGAAGTAATACCATAATCCACGGGAAGTAATATATGATAAAATAACATTGTGCTTTTTAGCAGATTTTTCTTTAGATATTTTTTTCTTTAGCTCTATTAGAGAAGGGTGTACTCTTAACTGGAGTACAGTAAAAACACGCACTGATGATTCCGACTCAAGCTCTTGTAATGCATCTAAGTTCCACGGATTAAGAACCAGGGGTTTTTCACAAATTGCGTTTGCTCCAATACGTAACGCGAGCCTGATGTGCGCATCATGTAAGTTATTTGGTGAACAAATAGTCAGGTAATGAGCTCTGAACTGATCACCTTTCCTGCGAAGTTTTTCTAAATGTCTGTCAAATCTTTCAAATTCAGTAAAGAAACTTGTTGCAGGAAAATATTTGTCCAATATGCCCACAGAATCGTGCGGATCAACTGCAGCTACAAGGTTATTATTAGTATCTTTAATAGCTTGTAAGTGTCTGGGAGCGATATAACCAGCCACTCCGCTTATTGCAAAATTTTTCATCTTTATGCTTTAAATATTTTTTTAAGTTTTATCTTTTTTGTCTCGAATGCATTCCTTGTATCAACGATTAAGTTAGCATTCTTTGCGATGAATTTATAATCAAAATTACTATGATCAGTGCTTAGTACAACCAAATCATATTTTTGGAGATTAGGGGCAGTTAACTTAATTGATTTCATATCGTATTTGTATTTTCGTGTCTTTGGAAGTTTAGGAACCAGCGGATCGTAATAATCAACTGTTGCTCCTTTTTCCCTAAAAATTTCTATTAATTTAAGTGAGGGTGACTCACGCATATCATCAATATCTTTTTTGTAAGCAACACCCAGAATTAAAATCTTTGAACCGTTTAGCGCCTTTTTAAATTTATTTAAATACATTGCCGATTTTTCAACCACATAATAAGGTTGATGAGTATTGATTTCGCCTGCAAGCTCTATGAATTTTGTGTTCAACTCATATTCTCTTGCCTTCCAGGTCAAATAAAACGGATCTATTGGAATGCAATGTCCTCCGAGTCCGGGACCCGGGTAAAATGCTTTAAAGCCAAATGGTTTAGTAGATGCGGCTGCAATAACTTCCCAAATATCCAGGTCCATTCTGTCAAAAACCATTTTCAATTCATTTACCAGTGCTATGTTAACCGAACGAAAAATGTTTTCTAATAGCTTTGTCGCTTCTGCGGCTCGAGGTGAGGAGACGGGAACAGTCTTAATAATTATCTGGTCGTATAAAGCTTTTGCAACCTTTAAACAATTTGGTGTTACACCGCCAACTACTTTTGGAATTTGTGCGGTTGTAAAATCAGGATTGTTCGGATCTTCTCTTTCGGGACTGAAAGCCAAATAAAAATCTTTTCCGACTTTTAATTTTTTATTATTAGAATTATTAAAAATTGATAATAGCAATTCGTCAGTTGTTCCTGGATAAGTAGTAGATTCCAGCACAACCAACTGATCCTTTCTCAAATATTTTGAAATTGTTTCTGAAGTGTTAATAACAAAAGACATATCAGGTTCACGATGCTCATTTAGAGGAGTAGGCACGCAAATAATTATTGCATCAACTTCCTTTAATCTTGAAAAATCTGAAGTTGCTTTAAGATAACCTGATTTAGCGGCCGCGCTGATTTTTTTAGTGGGAATATGCTTTAAGTAACCTTTACCATTGTTAAGTGCAGAGATTTTCTTTTGGTCTAAATCAAATCCAAGAACTTTAATTTTTTTCGAACCAAAAGCTAATCCCAATGGTAAACCCACATAACCCATTCCAATAATTCCAACTAATACATCTTTATTCTGAATTTTCTGAAGAAGTTTCATGATCCCTTTTTATTATATGATGATTTTAAAAGTTAATTCCGGCTATTTTAAATTTTAAACAGGCTAAAAATATGTTAATTATAGAATAATTACTAATAATATTAACCCTAATCGAACTGTCTGACAGATTGTCGGTTAAAAAATTTTAGCGTGATAATCCATAATAATTCACTTGATTCACTGTTTATTTATTGCCATTATAAGCGCCAAAATTTTCAAGAAATAATTAAAATGGAGTAATAAAATGATTAAGAAATACCTGTTAGTCTTTTCACTTTTGTTAGTATCAATTTTTGCGATAGGTGCATGTATTAAATCATCGCAAAAGCCTGGTGCGATTGAAAATTTCACTTTGCAGGATTATAATGGAAAAAACCATTCACTTTCGGATTTTAAAGATTCAGTTGCCACGGTTATACTTTTTATTGCAACTGAATGTCCTGTTTCAAATGCATACAATGAAAGAATGGAAAATATTTTTCATGAATACGGTCCCAAAGGTTTTGCATTTTTAGGGATTAATTCGAATAAAGCGGAATTTGTTGATAGGATAAAAGAACACGCGAAAGATAACGGCTTAACATTTCCAATATTAAAGGATGAAAATAATGTAATTGCCGATATGTTTGAAGCATCCGTAACACCTGAAGCTTACGTTTTAAATTCAGAGTTTGAAATTCTCTATCACGGCAGGATTGATAACTCAAGAAATGAATCCGAAGTTGTTTCAAAAGATCTGGAAAAAACACTCGATGAAATTCTTTCAGGAATTCAGGTAAGTAAAAAAGAAACAAAAGCATTTGGATGCACAATAAAGAGAATCTAAGCGTAATGATAAAGCATTTTAAATTATTAATTTTTCTTACCGGTTTAGTCCTCTGGATTAAACCGGTTTACTCTTTCTTTGAGCTGCCAGCTCTTAATGTAATTGATGTTAACATTATTTCCATTGAAGAATTAAAAGAATTTATTAAAAACAGGGACGGCAAGCCTTTATTAATTAATGTCTGGGCAACGTGGTGCGCACCTTGCCGTGAAGAATTTCCCGATCTAGTTAAAATAGCAAATGAATACTATGATCAAATTGATGTGATTGGAATTAGTGTTGATTTTCCCGAAGAGATTGATTCGAAAATTATTCCATTTTTAAAAAAACAAAATGCAGATTTTAAAAATTATGTAATAAAAGTAATTGAACCGGAAGATTTTATTAATTTATTAAATGAAAATTGGAGGGGTGCAATACCTGCAACTTTCATTTATGATGCAAATGGGGAACAGATAAAATATTTAATCGGCAAGCAAAGTTATGAGGAGTTTAAAAAGGCATTATTAAAAGCTCCCTCTTTATCTCCCACAATGGGGGAGAAAATATGATATGGTAAAAATCCCTAATTAGCAGCTTAATGATATTTGATAGAAGCAATAACCATCGAAATAAAAAATACGCCTGCCTGCAAAAGAATAATTGCCGCTCCGCTCGGGATATCAAGAAAGTAAGAAGCCCACAATCCAACGATTGCGCTTAGCATTCCAATTAAAATAGAAACGATAGTCATCCTGCTAAAACTTTTGCTTAACAGCCTCGCTGTAGCAGCTGGAATAACAAGAAACGCTGCTATTAACACAATACCAACAAGCTTAATTGAAACCACAACCGTAACAGCAATTAAAACACTCAGCACATAGTCATCAAATAGAACGGGAACTCTGTCTGCCTGTGCAAGTTCTCTATCAAAGGAAGAATATGCCCATCTTTTCCAGAATGGAAGAAATATAAGTGTGATGATCACAACGAGAGAAGTAAAAATTATATCAGTATAACTTACAGAAAGAATTGAACCAAAAAGATAAGTAAACGCATCAACAGAATACTGCTTGCGCATAAATAAAAAGACTATTCCCAGGGCCATAGAAACGGAAAAGAAAATTCCTATTGTGGTGTCACTTCCTAACTGAGTTTTGCTCTTTACCCACGTTATTCCGATCGCAACAACTATTGTAAACGGGACCGCTATCCATAATGGTTCCGATTCTAAAAGTAATCCGAGTGCAACACCGCCAAATGCTGCGTGAGCCAATCCGCTGCCCAAAAAACTTAATCCTCTCTGGACAACAAAAACTCCGTAATAGCTTGCGAGGAATCCGACAAGAACTCCGCCAATAAGAGCCCTTTGCATAAATGGAAGTGAAAGAAGTTCAAACATTAGCTTAGAACGTTTTTAATGTATGATCGTGACCAATATGCCCGAATGCTCTTCGCAGGTTTTCTTCTTTAAGCGCATCAGAAGGTGGACCATAACTAATTAGCTTTCTGTTTAACAGAAGCACAAAATTTGAGTGATGATTTGCAATGTGCCAGTCGTGAGTAATCATTAAAATTGTCGCATCTGATTTTGACTGATAGTCTTCCAACAATTTATAAAGGTCCGATTCACCCACTGCATCAATTCCTGCCGCAGGTTCATCCATTATTATTAGTTTTGGATTCTTGGCTATGCTGCGCGCTATACATACTCTTTGAAGCTCGCCACCTGAAAGTTCGGCAATGGTTCTGTTAGCAATCTTCTTAGCACCGACAAGCCGAAGTGCATTTTCTGCTTTAGATCTCCCTTCTCCATGTAAAGCCCATGGCCATCTTTGTTTAACTCCTGAAAGAACAAGCTCAATAGCTATTGCGGGAAAGTTTCTGTCCATCGTTTTTATTTGAGGTA
>Ga0209536_100014514_pt1 | contig 11307 bp, 13 predicted proteins | sample DeeMarSeWOR28_12_FD_187461 | JGI IMG/M metagenome (GOLD analysis project Ga0209536, IMG submission 187461) | Marine sediment microbial communities from White Oak River estuary, North Carolina - WOR-2-8_12 (SPAdes) (version 2) | ecosystem: Environmental > Aquatic > Marine > Intertidal zone >... | reverse complement strand
GCCGGGTTGAGAGACGCGGGTCAGTAACCCAGCCAGCGCGCGGTCTGATAGACGCCGAAACTGACCGACCAGGCGAGCCCCAGAGACCAGGCAACACTGACACTCACAAATCCCCAGCTGCGCGACTCGCTGCGCTGTGTCGCTAGTGTCGACAGACAGGGGGTGTACAGCAGCACAAACAGCATGAAGCTGATCGCCTGGAGACTGTCCATCTGGGTCGCCAGGTAGCCGTTCAGGGCATCCCCGTTGAGGCCGGTCATGGCCACAATCGCGCCAATCACGATTTCCTTGGCGACGAAGCCGAACATCAATATCACCGCCATGTCGGCACTGATGCCGATCGGGTCGAGAATCGGGCTCAGCCAGTATCCAAGCATGTTCGCAAAAGTGCCTTCCCCGCCGATCGTGCCGCCTGCGGGGTAATGCGTCAGCAGCCAGACCATCACCACCCCGGTGACGATGAAGGTGCTGGCGCGCTTGAGAAAATGTGACACCTCGTGCCAGCCGCGGAGCAGTACCTGGCGCAGTACCGGCAGCCGGTAGGGGGGCAGCTCGAGCACGAACGGCTCGTCGCTCTTCAGGTGTTGCCCGAAGAGCAGGGCAGTCAGAAAGGCGGCCGCGAAGCTCACGAGGTAAAGACCGAACAGGACAAGCGGGGCCTGACTGGGCGCGAACAGCGCGGTGGTGATGAAGACGAACACCTGGAGCCGGGCGGAACACAGGGAGAAGGGTATAACCAGCATGCTCAGCAAGCGCATGCTGCGGCTGCGCATCACGCGTGTGCCCATCAGGGCGGGTACGTTGCACCCGAAGCCCATCAACAGCATGACGAAGCCACGTCCGTCGAGACCCAGCCGCGCCATCAGCGCATCAGTCAGATAGGCGGCCCGTGCCAGATAGCCGCTGTCTTCGACCAGGGCCATGAAGAAAAAGAACAGGATGATCACGGGCACAAAGGACGCCACCGTCCCGATGCCATCGTAGAGCCCATCGATCAAAAAGCCGTAGAGCCCGGCCGGCAAGACCTTGGCCAGCGGTGCCAGCGCCATGTCCCTGAAGCCTTCGAGCAGCCAGGCGACGCTATCCTGCAACGGTGCACCAAGGGTATACACGGCCTGAAAAACCAACAGCATGGCCAGAAAGAACAGTGGCAGGCCGACGACCGGGTGCAGCAGAATCCGGTCAATGCGCTCCGTGGTTTCGCGTACGAGGCGCGTCGGTGCCGAGACACTTTGCTGAATTAGACGTTCGGCGTACTCGACGAGCTGGTCATCGGCGTGCAGTTCCTTGCGAAGCAAAGCGAGCGATACGGGCCGCGCCTGTTCGAGTGCTGTGCTGAGCGTCTCGCGGGCCTCGTTAAACCCGCTGCCGTGGCGGGCACTGAACAGCGCGACCGGGCATTTGAGGCCCGCCGACAGTGCCTGGGTATCGATCCGCACGCCAAGCTGATCGGCCTCGTCGGCCATGTTGATGAGGACCACCGTCTTCACGCCGAGCTGGGACAACTGCAGCGCCATCGGGAGCTGGTGATCGAGTTGCGTGGCATTCAGGATGACACCATAGACCTCGACCGGGTTGTTTTCGAGAAAGCTGCGGACGATCTGCTCGTCATCGGAAAAGCCGTGCAGATCGTAGATCCCCGGCAGATCGACCACCTCGATCACGTTGCCGCCCAGCACGACCCGCGCACTCAACAGGTCGACGGTAACGCCTGGCCAGTTGCCAACGCGGGAAGAGGAGCCGGTCAGGCGATTGAAAAACGTCGATTTGCCCGTGTTGGGCATACCGACGATGGCGAGACGTTTCACCGTGCAGGCGAGAGTGAGATAAAGACACGTGCCGCGTCGCGGCGGCGCATGATCAGGTTAACACTGCCAATACGTACCTGCATGGGCCCAAGACGCGAGCGCCGCACCACCTCGGCTTCGCGTCCCGTACGCAGACCCATGGCCTGCAGTCGGTGGCGAATACCGTCCGGTGCGTGGATGCCAGTGATGGTTGCCCGTTGACCCTTGAGCAGACTGGACAGGTTCGGACCCTTGTTCATGCGGCGTTTCCAGGTAGGATTCGTATTACAAGTGAGAATTGTTCTCAATACTACTCGCGATAAGGGAAGGCGTCAAGAAGCCGGATGCTGCTGAGGCATCGGCCAACCGGCTATATCCTACAGACGTCCAGCTACGCGCGGATGATCCAGGTCAAATCTGCGTGAATCAGGCGCCTGTCAGGGGCGTGCCTCGCGCAGAGCTGGCGCGATAAAGGTGCCGTGTTGGAGAAATATTTTTTGCAGCCCTCGCTTCAACAAAAAACTCAACTATCGTGTAAAGTGTCGCTAATCGGCAGTTTCTCGCGATTCGAGGGGTGGTTGGGGTTGTCACCATGCTGAACCACACGAACGGGCTGGCCGCCGGCGGACTCATCATGCTGCTGGCAACGGCGCCAGTGGTCACCGAAGCGTTCTGGTTTCCCGGCGCTCCCGTGTATGTGGCGCAAGCGGCCAACGGGGGAATCAGCCTGGACGAGGCGGTGTCCCGGGTACGCCGGCAGACCAAGGGCAAGATCCTGTCGGCGGAGACGGTACGCTCTGACGGGGGTTCCGTTCACCGCATCAAGGTCCTGACCCAGGACGGGCGGGTCAAACGGCTGCTGATCGATGCCCAGAGCGGTCGGCCCGCGGCGCGCGGGCGCTGAGCCATTCACTTCCATGCGGATCCTGATCGTCGAAGATGAAACGCACCTGCGCGAGCAGTTGCGCGATCGCCTGCGCGCAAATGGCTATGTGGTCGATGTCGCCGCGGATGGGGAAGAGGGTCTGCATTATGGTGAGCAATATCCCCTTGACCTCGCGGTCATCGACATCGGGCTGCCGAAATTATCCGGCATCGAGTTGATACGCCGGCTGCGTTCCAGCGAGAAGCATTTCCCGATCCTCATACTCACGGCCAGGGGTAACTGGCAGGACAAGGTGGAAGGCCTGGAGACCGGGGCAGACGATTACCTCGTCAAGCCTTTCCGGTTTGAGGAACTCCAGGCGCGTCTCAACGCCCTGCTGCGCCGCGCTTCCGGCTGGCCGAAGGCGGTGCTCGATTGCGGGCCGATCTCGCTGGATACGCGCAGCCAGTCGGTTTCGGTCGGGGGGCGCCCGGTTGCGCTGACCGCCTTCGAATACCGAGTGCTCGAGTGTCTGATGCTGCATGCGGGTCAGGTCGTCTCCAAGGCCGACCTGACGGAGAACATTTACGATCAGGATTTTGACCGGGACAGCAATGTGCTGGAGGTCTTTATCGGACGCCTCAGGCGCAAGCTGGATCCCGACAACGAGCTCAGACCCATTGAGACCCTCCGTGGCCGCGGGTATCGATTCAGTCCGGATGTCAAAAGCGGCTGATGCGCTCCCTGCACAGTCGTTTACTGCTGGCCGCCTCCCTGATGCTGGCCGGTTTCCTCGGTGCCACGGGTCTGGCGCTGGACAAGGCCTTTCGCGTCAGTGCCGAAGCCTCTATGCAGGATCGTCTGCAGTCGTACATTTATGCCCTGCTGGCGGCTACCGACGAAGACCGGCGCGGCAGGATGATTCCCCCGGAAGATCTGCCTGAACCGCGATTCTCGAAGCTGGATTCCGGTCTCTACGCGCTGGTGGCAGGCGAGGACGGGACACCCATCTGGCATTCGGCGTCCCTCACCGGACGGGATCTCGCCATCGTGGATCCCCAGGCCCCTGGAGCGCGCTATTTCCACCGACGGCGCCTCGCCGGAATGGAACTGTACGTGATCAATTACGGTGTCGCCTGGGTAGACCATGCCGGAACGGAAGGCTGGTACACCTTCGTTGTGGCGGAGGACGCGTCGGCATTCGAGGCGGAAATCGAAGGCTTCCGGACCACCCTGTGGGGCTGGCTGGGGGCCATGGCCGTGGCCCTGCTGCTGGCCCAGGGTCTCATACTCCGCTGGGGTTTGCGGCCGCTGCGCACCGTCGCAGCGGACCTGCAGCGGATCGAGCAAGGCCGGGTCGAGCGCCTGGACGGCACCTATCCCAAAGAACTGGCGGGATTAACCTCCAATATCAATTCCCTCATCGAGCACCGCAGTGCCGCGCAGATCCGCTATCGCAACAGCCTGGACGATCTCGCCCACAGCCTGAAAACCCCGTTGGCGATACTGCAAAGCTTCTTCGAAGAGGGCGCAGACAAGTGCGGTCAGGATCGCACGACCGAAAGAGAGCAGGTGATGCGAATGGATGAAATCATTCGTCATCAATTGCAGCGGGCCGCTGTCTCCGGGCGGGCCGCCCTGGCCCCTCCGGTGCCGGTGGCACCGGTGGTGGAGCGTCTGGTCCACTCCCTCGACAAGGTCTACCGCGACAAACAGGTGCAGGTCAGGCTGAATCTGGATCCGCAGGGTGTCTTCCATGGAGACGAGGCCGACCTGATGGAAGTCCTGGGAAATGTGCTGGATAACGCCTACAAGTACAGTGACGGCCGGGTCCGCATCACGGCCCGGTCCGACGTGAATCCCGAAGGCCGGCACGCTCTTGAAATAAGCGTCGAAGATGATGGCCGCGGTATCGAGGCCGAAAAGATTGACGCCGTCCTGCAACGAGGCAGGCGCATGGACGAAACCGTACCCGGCCACGGCATCGGCCTGAGCATCGCGAACGAGATCATCAAGGTGTATGCGGGAAAGCTCGACATCGGATCGAGCGACCTGGGCGGTGCCGTGGTCCGCATTCGCTTCGGCGGCTGACCAGCTGGCGCCCGATTTCCGCCGGGCCGCTCGGCCGTCAGGGGAGTGGCGACAGGCTGATATCGACGGGTATCCGCGCACCGGGGTCGTAGGACAGACGGGTGGTGGAGGTGCGTCCCTGATAGCGATAGGTTACCCAATAACCCCGGATGTGTTCCCGCCTCTGCTGCAGGGATCGGCAGGCACGCTGATTGCGCCGCAGGCGGATCTGGCGGCGAATATCCTCTCCGATGGTCGCTGCCGGTGGATCGGTTTCCGGGCCGGACGTGTCGGTAGCGTCACAGACCCGCTGCGCCGGTGGCTGGTAGCGCGTCTCGATGATCGGCTCCACGTTCACGACCGGGGCATAGTCGCGAAATGTCCCGTCTTCCCGGGCATCCACAAGGCCCGCGGCAACCCAGGCGGCAAACAGAACCAGTGCCTTAAGCCGGTGTTTCATATCTCTCCCCCACGTATCAGAACCCCATCCCGGAGAGCAGCCGTTGTCCATCGCTCAGTTGTTTCTCACTGGTGTAGAGCATGACCACATCAAATCCGCCATCGGGAAGCCGGAACCAGTCCAGGCGGATGTCGCCGAACCTTGGCTGGAGATTTTCCACGAAGGCCGCCGCGCGATAGGGGCGGGAAAAGTGGATGATGAACAGGCGGTCTTTTTCCGAATAGGGTCGGCGCTGCGCAGCGGGGCGGCCCTTGCGGTCGCCGTGCAGGACATAATCGAGGTGGCGCAGGATGTAGCCGCTGTACCAGACGGCACCCTTGGGCAGACTGCCCCCGGCAGCGGGGATGCGTCCCGGGCCGTAGTTGTAAGCGGCCAGGGCGCGGTGCAGGTTGCCCTGGTACTTCCCGAGCAACTCCTTCAAATAGCGCGCCCCGGCCTCGACATTGGTGCAGGGATCCAGTAACTCGGAGAGCCGGTCCACCCCAAGATATCGGGCCGTATCCGGCCAGAGTATCTGCATGAGTCCGTAGGCGTTCGCCTTTGACCTGGCGACGGGGTCGAAATCACTCTCGCCCCTGGCGACAGCCAGCAGCAGGGTTTCCGGCAGGTCATGGGCCGTGGCTGCCCGCCTGAAGCAATGGGCGTAGGGGAAATCCAGCGCCGGCTGGCTCTGCGCGGCAGTCCTGGAGAAGGCGTGCCAGCGCGCCTCCAGCGTCGTCGGGTCACCAACCCCTGCGGCCGTTGTGGCGTTTGCCGAAACGGCAGGCAATACTGCAATGCACAAGAACAGGCAGGTTGCCGGCCGAAACATGCTCACTCCAGCTCCAGGCCGGTAATGGCCTCGATCAGGTCCACTCGGGCGCGGCGCTCCGCCTCATCGTGGTAACGGAATCCCACCCGGTACGTCCCCGGAACCGACTCGACGACCTCCACCGGCACGTCGGTGGCTGCGCTCAGCCGTCCCGCGAATCCGGCCGCCGCCCACGCGCTGCGAAACGGACTCCAGAACACGTAGCTGCCGGCCTCGGCGGTTACCACTTCTGCGGGCGGGTCCGGGTCTGCGCGGTCCTCCCCGCCCAAGACAGCCTGGATCGGACGGGGGGCCTCCGTGTTGCTGTCTGCTGCCTCGCCATCGTCGCCTGTCTCGTTCGTCCGCACCGGCTTCGGGGGGCCCTCTCGCCGCAGCGGGTGCCCCGCCGGCGCACGGCCGGTGTCCAGCTGTTCCGTAACCGCGGCGACAGCCTTCGGTGTATCCGCTGGCGCCTGCGCCGCTTCGGGGGCCGTCAACGTGGCCGGTTGCGAGCTGTCGTCAGGTCGCAGAAAGAGCAGGAACGCGCCCACAACCAGACCTACGCCAAAGATAAATCCTGCTGTTCGAACCATGTCTTCCTCTCACCAGGGAACTATCGATCAGGGTATCCGCCTCGCCGACCAGGCCACGCGTTCGCCGTTGCGCGCCATCAACTGATCGAGTTCGTCCAGCCAGCGGTCCAGATTGGCGCCTTCCAGTGCCTTGCCGGCTGCGCCGTCGCAGGCATCCGGCAAGGCCTGCAGGAGTTGTTCGAGGCGCGCTTCAAGCGCTCGGTCGTTGACGGCGATGGCGTAGATTGATCGCTGCTCGAAAGCGGACGATCGCGGCCCGGGAAACACCCCGGGAAACACAAAGGCGCGCCGGATGACAGCAGGCCCTGCCAGCTCGGTTCCACGGCGGCAGGTGCCGGGGGAAACCCGGATGAGGCCGTCATCAGCACTGTGGGCGAATACGAATACGCCGTCAGCCTCGGCAGCCGTTACCTTCAGGACCTGGCAACCGTCGCTCCCGGGCTGGTCCCTGCAGGCCTCCCGGGCCGAGCTCCCGCGCTGTGGCTCCTCCAGATCGAGTGCGGGTATGACGGGTCTTCCGGCCGGTTGCCGGTGCGCCACGGCCCGCCGTGCGGGGTGCGGATCTGCAGCGGTGATGCGGATGTAGGTGGCGGTGTCCATGCCGGCCAGGTGCTCGTCGGAGCGCCTCGGACGCAGCACGACCCACACCTGGTACAGGCCCGACTGGATCTTGTGTGCCTCGCCGCGCAGGACGAAATTCGCTTCGCCCTTTGCATCGCTCACGCGAACCTCGCGGTAGCGGGACAGGTTGTTGCCGATCAGTTCCAGGAGCGTGCGCAGTTCGGCCTGCTCAGACTTGAGTGCCTCGACGTAGACCACCAGGTCTTCCTCGTCCTGCTGGCGCAGCAGGCAGCTCAGATTATTGGCAAGATAGGCCGCTGCCAGATCCGGTTGACCGGAACTGAAGGGCAGCACCCTGAGTCCGCGCAGCGATTCGTCCGTGCGCCGCTCCTGCAGTGCGCGCTGCTCGCCGGGGGTCAGGCGCCCCTGCCAGCTCTTGCCGAGCCCGCTGACCCATTCGCCTGCCCGGACATCCAGGGCACGTACCGAGACGCGGAACTGGGCGTTTGCCGTGGGGGAAATCTCGATGCCGACGAAATAATGGGCGTCGCGGATCCGTGCGCAGTTGACCTGGTCGAGTCGGCGATGGTGTTGCTCCTGGCGGTGCTGCGGTTGCCAGGGCAGCCGTACGCCGGGTGTCCTGAGCAGGGTGTCCAGGAGCTGCTCACGGATGCTGCGGGTCAGGCCATCGATATCAGGCTGAACATCCGGCCCTTCCAGCTTGACGAGAATCACGGGCTCACCCTTGAACCGGGGGTGTTCGCCGAGCTGCCGCGCCAGCTCCGGCGCCAGTTCGTCCGCCACCCAGTCCTGTAGCGCGGGTTCGCTGCCGGCGACCGGAAGGGAATAGTACGGGCTGTGTGCACACCCCGCCGCGAGCGACAGGCAAAAGACACACAGAAATCCGAACAGCCTGCTCATGACGTCGCTACTCGCGTGAGTGTCCTCCGTCCAGATGCACCTGACCGTCGGCGCCTATGACGAGCGCGCCACCCTGAACGTCCCGCGTCAGAGAGGCGATTTGCCGTTCTGTCTCCGGCGGCAGCTGAACCCCCCAGACCACGGCGCTTCCCTTCAGGTCCTGCGCCGATTTCACAAACGCCTCGACGTAGGGCCGGGGGACGGTGGCAGGCGACATCTCGTGGAACTGCGCCGGGAATGCGTCCTGAGCAAAGCCGGGTGCGCCCCGCTGCAGCGACAGGCGCCAGGCCCGTTTGCGCGCCATGCCGTAAAACCTGACGCTGCCGATGCCCACCAGACGATCGAGGGTCTCGCTGGAGGCAAACCGCAGCGTGAACCCCTGTGCCGCGGATACGGGTTCGGAGCGCCGGGTCTGACCCGCGACGCGCGGCCTGGGCGCGTCTTCCGGCTGCGCCCCAGGCGCCTCCACCGGCTGGCTGTCGCGCCTGGGCGGCGGCTGTTGCTCGTCAGGCTGCTCTTGTCGCCGGGCCAGGTTGTTCGCCGTCTGAACGGCTTGCAGCGCCTGCCGGCCCTGCCCGAGGGCCCGGCGCAGGCCTTCGAGCTCAGCCGTCAGATGCACGCGTTCGCGGCGTGCCTGATCCAGTTCATCCAGGGCGTGGGCGAGCTGTTCCTGCGTTGAGGTCAAGGACTGTTTCGCCTGGTCGTGGCGTGCGCGGGCCTGGCCGGTCTGTGCGCTCAGACGCTGCAGCTGCGCCCGCAGCTCGAGCGCCTGCGTCTGCTCATTCTCGCTGCTCTGTTGCAGCGGCTCAGCGGGTGGTTCCTCCTTGGGCCGGTCCGTCTTGCGGGCCGGCAGGCTTTGCACCAGGGCAAACACGGCCGTCAGGCACAGCCCCAGGATTGCCATGAAGCGCATGACGTCAGTCTGCAGGGTTTCGGTGTCGCTGCCCCCACTGCCGGGTGCAGCCGTATACTTCGCACTGCGTCCCCGGCGGATCATTTTGCCTGCGCCCCGTCGCACGCTGTGGCCGCGGGGACGCATTCGCCCACGAGACCGCCAATCGAGGCGCGGATGTCATGCAGGAGGTGCTCGACACGCTCGGTGTGGCGTTGATCCTGTTCCTCGTAATAGCGGTTCAGTTTCCCCCCGAGGAAAAAGCTCTTGCTCACACGCATCAGATAACCTCCGATGCCGCCGACGATGGTGGTCGTCAGTGCGGTCAGGAGGCCACCGTCCACCAGGCGCTGCAAGACGGCAAAGGCCCCGGACTCCGCCGCAATGTCCGGGTCCCCAAGGGCGTAAAGCAAGGCGCTGCGCATGCCGATCGCCGTCCAGATCACACCGATGCCGAAAAACAGGCTGGTCCAGACGTCCGTCAGATGCTCAAACTGACCGACCTCATCCTGGGGGCGGTTAGCCTGCAGGCGCCGGCTCAGTTCCTGCAGGCTGTGGACATACAGGCCGAGGGTGAGTCCGAAGGGCAGCACCGACAGTCCCAGGTTGCGTGTTATCCACTGGGTCCACACCTGAACGCGGGGCGCCTCCAGCACGGACACCGAGACGACGTCCCATGCGATCAGCAGGTAGACCCCCATCAAACCGAGGACGAGGCTGAGCACCACGCCCAGGGCCATTCCGCTGAAAAAGCTGCGGCTCCCGTCAGCCTTCATCACTGTCACTCGCCCGGTCCACAGGCCTCGCAGGTGGCCTCGAGGACCAGTTCGGTTTCCTGGAACAGTCGGCTCGCCCGGTGAAAGGCGAGCGGATCCGCGCTGACCTTCAGCAGACCCTGTTCCTTGTCCGCCAGCTCCCTTTGCATGTCCCGCATGACCTCGGTCTGATGCGGACAGGTCTGCGAGCAGACACTGTAATCACTGAGCAGCGAGACGTATTTGACGCCAAAGTAGCGATTGTAGGTTTCCCGTGCCTGGGCCTTGCTCAGCAGACCTTCCTCGTTGGCCCACATTAGGAATTCACTGAACTGGGCCTTGTTGTCTTTTTTGGGATCGCCCTCCGCTATCGACAGCAACTGCTGGAAATAACGGTCGAACTGCGTTTCACAACCGGTCGTCAGGTCCAGGCGGGCGGCGCTGATGGCGCGACCCAGGTCCGGGCCCTGTGGCGGGCTGCATGCGCTGCGTGGTGGATTGTTCTCGCAGGCGGTAAGGACCGCTGCCAGTGCCGCCAGTGCCGCGAGGCCGGCGACTTTTGAGGTGCTTGCTCTGTTCATGGCTATTCTCCCGTTCACTCACCGTCAGAATTGCAGGGGACTTTCGTATTCCTGATCAGCCAGACTGGTGGGTGGGGCCGCCAGCGGAACCGTGCCCTCCTGTTCTCCAAACAGGATCGTCTTGACGCCCGCCACCACCTCCTGCATTTCCGGGGTGATGGTTCCAAACGACTGGTTGAGCTGCTCCATCAGCGTGACCCGGCTGATTTCCTCGCGGGTGCGCGCGATCAGGCTGGAGGTTTCCTGCATATCCAGATAGATATCCGATGCGATCACTGCCAGCGAGGAGTTGACCTGGCCGCCAGAGTGGGCGACGAGCTGGTAGTACTGATTGAAGCGGTCGCTGAGGCGCATCCCCGAGCGTCCCCGCAGGGCCGGGCGCTCGGCATCTTTCTTATCCGAGGCCTCGCCGACCAGCAGTTCCTGCAGGGTCCATGAGGTCTTCTTCTGACCCAGTTCCTTGCGGATGCGTTTCTCCAGGCTCGATGAAGTGGCGTTTACCGCCGTTTCCATCTCCGGCAGTCTGTCGGCCATGATCTCCAGCATCTCGAGATAGGTCTTGCCCAGCTGCCTGGCAATCTGCTCGCAGCCGGGATCGCCCTCGTTGCCTTCACATTTGCTGGCCCCGTAGAGCTGTTGCTGTTCATCGAGCCGCGCGATGCTGGCCTGCAGGCCGGTTTCCATCTCCCGGGCGACGCTGCCCGTGTGCTTGATCTCTTCAAGCACGGTGGTCGGAAACAGCTTGATGGTCGGCGCCTGCGTCAGTGCATGACCGGCCATGGGCAGTAGCAGTAAACACCCGGTTACCAGCCGGCCTGCGCGGCCTGGTTTTCTCTTCCGGTCACAGCTTGATGTGGTCTTCATTGGGGTCCCCTCTGTGTTACACCGTCACCTGGGCGGAACGCGATACACGCGCCGTGCGTCTTCTGGGAACCAATATAGGGAGGGATTCCTGAACAGAACCTGAATGGGGGAGGGGCGGGGGGTAGAATACAGAATGCAGGAGTGAGGAGTGAGGAGTGAGGAGTGAGG
>Ga0209536_100014513_pt1 | contig 11309 bp, 12 predicted proteins | sample DeeMarSeWOR28_12_FD_187461 | JGI IMG/M metagenome (GOLD analysis project Ga0209536, IMG submission 187461) | Marine sediment microbial communities from White Oak River estuary, North Carolina - WOR-2-8_12 (SPAdes) (version 2) | ecosystem: Environmental > Aquatic > Marine > Intertidal zone >... | reverse complement strand
AGCGCTTCGCGTCTCGCGCCAGGTGCGCGATCCCGCCGCGGAAGGCGGGGCGGCCGAGGATGTCCTCCTCGACGAGCCGCGGGACCTTGTAGCGTGCGCCCCGTAGGCGCCGCTCGGCGCGCTCGAGGGCCAGGGCTGCCTGACGGCTCACGAACTCGGCGAGGCTGCCCGTCTCGCCCGGGCCGGCGCCTCCGGCGTCCCGCCAGCGCTCGCGCAGCTCGGAGGCCAGCGCGGGCTCGCCCGCCACGATGCGGCAGCGATCCGGCTGGCGTCGCAGCACCGCGTGCTGTCGGATCCAGCCCGGGTCTCGCGGGTCTCCCAGCCGCAGCAGGTCGGAGAAGCGGGCGGAGCGTCGGCCGCCGTGCTCCCGCGCGAGCCATGCGATGCGAAGCGGAGCGAGCAGGACGTCGCCCTCCGCGGCGAGACAGCCTTCGAGCTCTCTTAGGGCGGCGCGGCCCCGTCCCCTGCGGCGCCGAGAGGGAGGGAGGTCGATGCAGGCGAGGGCTTCCTCGCCGTCGGGGGTGTGGCGTTCGATCCAGGCCGAGAGGAGCTTTCGCTCGAGGGCGCTGGATGCGTCGATCAGGAAGACGACGCGCGGGTTGGGGGCGGACACGGCGGGCCAGCCGGGCTCTTCTCGCAGCGCCCTCGAAGCAGCGGCGACCATGGGGCGGATTCTACCACCCGCGAGGACGCGAGATCGTTCGTATCGGCGCGTGTTTCCGGCCCCGGCGCGTCAAGGTATCGTCCGCCCGACGCAGTGCGGGAGGACTGGATCATGCGAGACGAACGCTGGCCCCGAGAGGCCTGGATACCGCTGGTTGCGGGGCTCTTCTGGCTCTGGAACGCGCCCAGCCACGGGCTCGTGGGCTTCCTCTTCTCCGTCCTGCCGGGCTCGCTGCTGCTGGGATCCGGCGTCGCCATGCTGCTCATGCCCGGCGATCTGCGCATCTCGCAGTTCGCAGCCCTGGGCGGCGTCCTGGGTCTGGTCGCCGGGCTGCCGGCCTTCGTGTTCGAGGGGCTCGGCTACGGCCTGGTGCTGGCGGCGCTGTCCGCCGCGAGCTTCGTCGCGGCGGGTGCACACACGGTGCGACTGGAGCCGCATCCCGAGGGTGTCCCGCCCCGGAAGCGCTCCCTCGCGGTGGCGACCGAGGTGGCGATCGACGAGGCGCTGCTCTCCACCATGACGCTCGGCGTGAGCATGCCTTCGAGCGACGACCTGATCCGCATCCGCGGCGAGATCGAGGCGGCGAGGGTGCAGTTCGAGGCGTCGGGCTGGCTCGAGAAGCCGGTGGACTACCACGTCACTCCGCCCCCCCTCGACTCGGTGCGGATCTCCTCCCGCCGCAGCCGTGGGATCGACTTCGAGCACCTCTCCTTCGACAGCGGATACGCGCCGCGCGAGGGCGAGCCCGGGGCCGAGCGCTGGAAGGGCTACGTGAAGAATCGCACCGCCCACGCCTGGGTGGTGCGCAGCGAGCCCGATCGGCCCTGGCTCGTCTGCATCCACGGCTACCAGATGGGCAAGCCGATGATCGATCTCTCGGCCTTCCGGCCCGACTGGTTCCGCGACGAGCTGGGCCTCAACCTGCTCCTGCCGGTGCTCCCCCTCCACGGCCCGCGAACCGTCGGGCGGCGCAGCGGTGACAGATTCCTGGCCGGAGAGGTGTTGGACACGATCCACGCCGAAGCCCAGGCGATGTGGGACATCCGCCGGATGCTCGGCTGGATCCGCGGCCAGGGAGCTCCCTCGGTCGGTGTCTACGGGCTGTCGCTCGGGGGCTACAACGCGGCGCTGCTGTCCACCCTCGACGAGGACCTCGCCTGTGTGATCGCGGGCATCCCGGCCACGGATTTCTCGCGTCTCTACTTCCGACACGGTCCGGCGCTCCAGCTCCTCGAGACCGAGCTCAGCGGCATCGAGGAGCAGCACATGACCGAGATCACACGCGTCGTGTCCCCGCTCGTGCTCGAGTCGCGGGTTCCCCGCGACCGCCGCTACATCTTCGCCGCGGTCGCCGACCGGCTGGTCCCGGCGGACCAGGTCCGCGACCTCTGGCGCCACTGGGACGAGCCGCGCATCGAGTGGTACCAGGGGGGGCACATCACGTTCCCGCGGCATCCGGGTGTGCGTCGGCTCATCCACGATGCCCTCGGCCACCTCGCCTGACGAGGGCTCCATCGGAGCCGCCTCTCTCTCGTCGGCGGCGGCGCCGCAGGAGGTCCCCCCATGACGACCGGTTCGACGGACTCCGGGTCGGGCGCCGGCTCCCCGCCTCCGCGCTGGCTCCTCAAGGCAGTGACGCGGCTGCACGTGCTGCTGCACCGTGCGAGCGGCGGTCGCTGGCTCAACACCCTCGCCGGTGACGACGTCTGCTTCGTCACCATGAAGGGCGCTCGGAGCGGACGCACCCTGACGATCCCGCTGATGTACGTCCCCCATGGAGAGGGCGTGCTGCTGGTCGCGTCCCAGGGCGGCGCTCCGAAGAACCCGGTCTGGTTCCACAACCTGGTCGCGCATCCCGAGATCGAGGTGATTCACCGCGGTCGCCGCATGGCGCTGCGGGCGCGCCTCGCCAGGGCCGACGAGAAGCCGGACCTCTGGCCCGTCTGTGATCGACACTACGCGCCCTACGCCGACTACCGTCGGCGCACCACCCGCGACATTCCGATCTTCGTCTGCGAGCCCCGCTCGTCCTGATCCGCCGCCCACCCTCGGTGTTCCGATCAGGGCGCCTTGCCGCGGACCGCCTCGGGAGAGAGGGGGCGCAGGAATGGAGCCAGGGATCGGGCGATGCCCTCGAGCAGATGGTCCGGGTTCGCGAAGGGCGCGGATCGGTCCACGAACTCCCAGGTGGGAGCGCCGAAGGCGTCGGGCTCGTCGAGGAGGCGGATGTCGGTGAGCAGGTCCAGCCCCGCCTGCACCTGCTGGACCTCGCGCCCGTTCGCGTCGAGCACCACCACGTGCAGCGAGGCCGCCGGAATCGCTCCCGCGTAGCTGGCGTCCTCGGGGATCTGGCCCCTCCACGAGCCTTCGTCCACGTCGATCGGTCGCTCTGCACCGTCCCAGCGCGCGCTGCGTCCCCAGATCTGGGCCCCCTGCACGAAGAGGGTGGGAACGATCACGGTGTCGAACTCGGCGTGCTTCGCCAGCTCGTCGGCGAAGACGCGCGCCGCGTCGTCGAAGCCGGCCCGCGGCCCCGCGCTCTCCCGGGCCAGACCGACGCTGCGGAGCCAGAGATTGCGTGCCGAAGGGAAGCTCAGGGTCTTCACGGGCACGTCGTGGGCGCCGAGGTACACCTCGAACTCCTTCCAGACGAGCGCGCTCGCCGGCGCGATCCGTTCGGGCATCGGCGCCGTGACATTCAGCGGCAGGACCACGATGGTGTCGCCCGAGTCGTCGAGGAGCACCGTCTTCCCCGGGCTCGGCGCCGATGCGCAGCCGAAGAGCAGGACGGCGCCGAGGAGGGCGGGCAGGGCTCGGCGGCTTCGATCCACGGACGGGACTTCCTCTCCAGCATCTCTCGAGTGCGGGCCGTGGGGCGCGACCCTGCGAGCCCCTGTCGGACCCAGATCGGAGGCTCTATCCTCGAATCCTACACTTCCCGGTCCCGCTGTCTCGCCCGACCCGGAGAGAGGCCCTCCATGGGAATCGCCCGGCTCGCTCTCGCGACCTGCGCCGCCCTGGTCGTCGCCTGCGCGGCGCCGGTGAAGGTGGCCGTAGAAGACGGGCGGGACTTCACTCGCTATGGCAGCTGGAGCTGGCTGCCGGCCCCGCGCGACATCGAGGCCCGGGGTTCGGAAGAGCGCCTGGCCCGGGAGATCCGACGCCTCGTCGAGCGGGAGCTGGCAGGGCGGGGTCTGACCCGGGCTCGCCGCGGAGGCGACCTTCGCATCGGGGTGGTGCTGCGGCTGCGCCGTGAAGAGGTCCAGACCTATCAGACCGGCGCCGTCGCTCAGCTCTCGAGCATGCACTCGTCGCCGAGCTACGAGGTCCAGTCCTCGAGTCGGACGCACGACATCTACGAGCGGGGGCGATTGGTGATCTACGCCGTGGATCCCGAAGAAGGGAAGATCGTCTGGACGGGGATATTCGAAGACCACTTCCGGGGCCGATTCTCCCCGCACCTCGACGCGGCGATCTCGAGCGTGGTGGGGCGGTTCCCGCGCGGGGCCGGTGAGACGCTCGCCCCGCGCCCGCCCAGCCACCCCTTCGAGCCTCCGATCCCCACCGAGATCACCGGTCCGACTTTCGATTCCGAACCCGACGTGTCATCATAAAGCTTGCGGAAGCCAGGCGACTTTCCGCCAGAGGGCTCTTCCGCGAGAGGGTGTCGGGTGAAGGTAAGCTTCGAGCTCGGAGAGCGTGACCTCCGCTACTTCCGCGACCGGCTCAATCAGGTGCGCAAGAGCAAGAGCGCACGGGCGGAAGACAAGATCATCGCCGGCGCCAGGAATCTGGTCACCGGCGTCGCCGAGGCGGACCCCCCGGAGTTCGTGCGGGAGCGGATCGCTAAGCTCCAGACGCTGATCGACATGCTGCGCGATCGCGAGTGGCGTCTCGAGGGCGCGGATCGCAACCGGATCCTGGATGCCCTGGCCTACTTCGTCGATCCGGACGACATCATCCCGGACCGCGTACCCGGCCTGGGCTATCTGGACGACGCCATCATGGTCGAGCTCGTGGTCAAGGAGCTGACCCACGAGATCCAGGCCTACGAGGACTTCTGCGCCTTCCGGGACGAGCACCAGGACGACGACGACGTCGATAAGTACCTGGAGACCCGGCGCGGGACCCTGCAGGAGCGCATGCGCCGCCGCCGACATCGGGAGCGCTCGGTGTCGCGCTCGAAGGGGAAGAAGGGGCGGTCTCCGCTGCGGCTCTGGTAGGGACCGGCCCCGCCGCTCCGGCAGCCTCAGCCCTGGTCGAACTCCGTCTCCAGGTGCGTGATCCAGCGATCCGCTTCGGCCTTGCTGGAGTCGTACTTCCGAGCACGCACGAAGTAGCGGCGGGCATTTCCCGGAGAGCGGTTGTTGTAGTGGGCGATCCCGAGCAGCAGCTCGGCCTTCCCCGGGTCCTTGAGGTCTCCCTTCTCGATGGCCTTCTCCACCATCTCGGTCGCCTCGGCCCACTTCTCGCGCTGCATGTGGACCTGGGCGAGGCGCACGTAGAGGTTCCCGTCCTCAGCCATCTCGGCCGCCTTCTGGAGCGCCGGGAGCGCGCGATCGTACTCCCGCGCTGCGATCCAGCTGTTGGCCAGCATCTTGTAGGCCTCGACGTCCGGCTCGACCGAGCCGTTCTCGAGGGCCGCTTCGAGGACCTTCGCAGCGGGGTAGGGGAGGTCTCGGTAGAGGTAGGAGCGCACGAACCGGCGCAGGTCCTTGTCGTCGTCGAGGTAGCCCTGGTCGTAGGCCATCTGCTGGACGGCGAGGGAGCGGTTGTAGTCCTCGCGCGCCCCGTAGATGAGCGCGAGCTGTATCCAGTACTGCTTCTTGGGGAAGCGGAGCAGCAGCTCCTCGAGGTAGGGCACCGCCCCTTCGAAGTCCTCCTTTTCGGAGTGCAGCGCCACGAGCAGCCGCAGCCAGTTCTCCCTCGGCGTGTCTCCGCGGGAGATGGCTTCCAGGGTGCTGGCGATCGCCGCGTCGATCTCGCCGAGCTGGTACTGGGCGATCGCCTTCAGGTAGAAGCCCACCGGATCGGGATCCGCCTCATACCGAACCCAGGTGTCGACCCAGCGGATGGCCTCGGCCCAGTTCTCCAGGCCGGCCTGGAGCTGCGCCACGCTGAAGCGGATCTTCGACTCGTCCCGGAGCGGCAGCACCTGCTCACCGAGGACCTGTTCGAAGTACCCGATCGCCTTCTCGGGCTGTGCGTTCCCATAGGAGATGAATGCAAGCATCCGATAGACGAGGGCGCGTTCGTAGGGGTTCATGCGGCCCGGGTCGAGCCTCAGGAGCAGGGCCTCCGCTTCGTCGGGCTTCTCCTCGTCGATCTCCTCGGCCGCCTTGCTCAGATAGCGCGAGATGCGAGCCCGGATCGGGTAGCGCATGGCCTTCATCTGGCGGTCGAGCAGGAGCGCCTCCAGATCGACGGTCTCCGTCGCGTCGCCCTGGGCGACGGCCGGCAGCGGAAGCGAGAGCAGCCCCAGCAGCGCGGCGAGCGTCAGCAGGATGCGCGAGGTGCAGATCGGGGTTCTGCGCACGGCTATCTCCCCTGAAGCTCGAAGCGCAGGCGCACCTTGATGCCGGTCCGCGAGACGGCCACGCCGTTCTCGAGCTTCGGGTTGTATCGCCACCGGCGTACCGCGCGGAGCGCGGCCTCGTCGAAGACGGTGCTCGGATTGGCGGAGATCACCCGCGGGTTCTGGACCGTTCCGGCCGGACCGATGGTGAACTCGAGATCCACCCAGCCCTCGATGCCGCGCTGTCTCGCGCGCGGCGGATACTCCGGATCCACCCGCACCAGGGGCACCACGTCCCGGTCGCTCCCGGTGCCCGCGCCGAGGCTGGTGGCCTCGGCCAGCTCCGCTCCCGTGTCCACCAGCGACGCGATCTCGGCGACTCCCTCGCCCGGGTTGATGTTCTGCGCCAGGTTCATCTCGGGCGGCGGCGGCGGCTGGTCCGGCTTCTCGCGCTTCGGCGGCTCGCGCTTCTTCAGCTCCGGGGCGGTGTCCCGCTTGAGGCGGACGAACTCGACCCGGGGGTCGGGTCGCCCCTCCTTCAGCTCACCACTGACGCCGACCAGCGCCTGCATCACCCAGAACAGCCAGAATGCGACGATCAGACCGAGCCCAGTTGCGACCGAGTAGCGAAGGACCATTCACTCGACGACCTCCGCCGCAAGGGAGACGCTGGCGATTCCTGCGAGACGGGCGGCGTCCATGACCTGGACGAGGAGCCCGTTCTTCGACGCCGTGTCGGCCTGGATCACCACCGATCCCTGCGGATTCTCGGCGTGCAGTCGCTCGAGGTTCGCGCGCAGGGCGCGCGGATCGACCATGCGTCGGTCGACCCAGATCTGGTCGTCAGCCGTGATGGCGACGAGGATGTTGCCCCGCTCCTTCCGCTCGGCCGTGGCCGCCGGAGGACGCGTGACGTCGATTCCCGCCTCCTTCACGAAGGACGCGGTCACGATGAAGAAGATGAGCATGATGAACACGACGTCGAGCATCGGAGTCAGGTTGACTTCGCTCTCCTCGCGGTCTGCGGATCGTCGTCTTCGCATTCCCGGTCAGCCCTCCCTGAGTTCGAGATTGCTCGCGAGTCGTTCACTCTCACTCTGAGCGTAGCGGTCGATCTGGATGCTGAAGAGCATGCCGGAGAGCGCCGCGACCATCCCCGCCATGGTGGGAAGCGTCGCTTTCGAGACGCCCGACGCCATGCCGCGCGCATTGCCGCTGCCGGCGATGGCCATCACGTCGAAGACCTCGATCATGCCGGTCACGGTGCCGAGCAGCCCGAACATGGGGCAGAGTGCCACGGCGGTCTTGATGAGCGAGAGCCCACGCTCGAGCTTCAGCTTCGATTCGGAGACGAGCATGCGTCGGATCTGGTGGGCGTTCCAGGACGAGTGGTCGGGGCGACCGTTCCACAGCGCGAGAACGCTCGCCCGCTCCGCCTGGTAGGTGAAGCGGAAGTAGAAGAAGCGCTCGAGGATGAGGGCCCACATGCCGGCGGTGACGATCGCGATGGCGAAGAGGACGTTGCCGCCCCGCTCGACGAAGTCGCGAACCGCCCAGACCAGCTCGAAATCAGGCACGCACGTTCTCCGCCCGCGTGGCGATCAGGCCTGCGCTCTGCTCGTCGAGGACATCGAGGATCCGGCGCGTGCTGTTCGAGAGCATGTCGGAGAGCAGCACCAGGGGAATCGCCGTCATCAGGCCGAGCATGGTGGTGACCAGTGCCTCGGAGATGCCGCCGGCCATCATCTTCGGATCGCCCGTACCGAAGAGGGTGATCGACTGGAAGGTCTGGATCATGCCGGTCACGGTGCCGAGCAGCCCGAGCAGCGGGGCGATGACCGAGATGGTCTTCACCACCCAGTGGAAGCGGTCGAGCTTCGAGGACTCGCGCAGCACGGCCTCGTCGAGCTTCAGCTCGAGGGTCTCCGGGTCTGCATCCCGGTTCTCCTCGTAGATGGAGAGGATCCGCCCCAGCGCGTTGCCCGAGTCCGGGTCGTCGCTCTTGCGCTGGGCGGCGACCCGCCGTCCGGCGATCGTCACGATCACCCAGCGGATCAGACCCACGATCAGCGCGAAGATGCCCAGGCTGATGATGACGTAGCCGACGTAGCCGCCCTGGTTGATGCGTTCCGTGAAGCTCGGCGTGTCGGTGAGCGCGGAGAGCAGCGAGCCGCGCGACGGGTCGACCGCCAGCGCGGCGAACCCGTCCTCGGCAGCCTCGAAGCTGGCCACCGCGCCCAGGTAGCGGGACGGCGGCTGGCGCGTGAGCTCGCGCAGCTTGCCCTGGGCGGGCTCCCAGAGCAGGTACTTCCCCCGCGACACGGCGGTGAAGGGCCCGGCGCGAACCACCTCCCGATCCTCGACCTGACCCTCGGTGGTGAGTACGGGCGCCGTGAAGCTCACGACCTCCCCCTGCTGGGTCATCTCGCGCTGGAGCTCGAACCACAGCAGCTCGAGGTCCTCGGTCGAGGGCAGCTCGGTGCTGCGCCCCAGGCGGTCGAGGAGCTCCTTGCGCTGGCCGAGCTGCGCGCTGATCAGCGAGTCCCAGATGTTGCCGCTGGCCTCGGTGGACACCTGCCGCACCACGCCGAAGAGCTCGCCGAGCTGACCGAGCCGCTCGGTGAGACGCTCCTCGTCATTGGCCAGGGTCACCTCGTACTCGTTGTAGGTGGTCTCGAGCTGGTTGCTCCTGTCCTCCTCGGCGGCGAGGGTGGCGCGCGCCTCCGCGAGCAGGCGCTCCTGCTCCGCTTTCTGCCGGGAGAAGGCCTCGATGCGCTGCCGGTTCTCCTCGCGCTCGATCTCGAGGCCGCGCTCGACCATGTCGAGCAGCTCGAAGAGGGAGCCGGGTTCCGCGGTCTCCGCGCCGGTCGCGTCCTGCGCGAGAGCGGACGGCGCGGTGAGGCACAGCGCTCCCGCGAGGATCCATCGGGTGAGTACGCGGCGCATCACGAGCCCCTCGCTTTCCTGCCCGCCTGCAGCGGTAGTCGGATCAGATCCGGCGCCGACTGCTTGCGCGCGATGCGCAGGCCGTTGCGGATCGACGAGCGGTAGCTCGAGTCGAGGGGCATCCAGGAGCGCGTCGTCTGGTCCCACACCCCGGACGCCGTCTCGTCGAGCGACTGATAGACCAGTGCGATGCGGCCGAAGCGCAGGAAGTCGACGGTGGTCTCTCGGCCATCCAGGTCGATCGTGCCGCGATACGCCTCGATCGTGCGGCCGAACTCGTTCTCGATCTGGTAGGCCTCCATGATCTGCCGATACTTCTCGGCGGCAGTCACGTCGGCGCGGTTCATCACGCTCCTCAGCTCGCCGACCCGCTTCTCGCGTTCCTCCAGCAGGAAGGGCACGTCGAGGGCGACGAACTTCTCGAGCGACTCGATCATGCGAAGCATCAGGGGCGTGACGCTGCGCCCGACCAGCTCGACGCGTCCGAGCTGGTCCGCGAGGGCTGCGACCTCCGCCTCCTGGGACGCGATCAGCTGGCGCATCTGATCGTTGTAGATGCGGATCGAGTCGATCTGCTTCAGCGCGGCGCGGTACTGGCCCAGCAGCGAGTCGGTCTCGTCGCTGATCTCGTCGATCTGCTCCTGCGTCGCCGCGGCGTCGGTGTTCCCCGTGGCCCGACGCTCGAGGGCGTTCTCGAGGACTTCCTTCTTCTCCTCGAGATCGTCCTCCTGGGCGAAGCTCGCTGCACCCACGACGAGCGATGCGATGGCGATCGCATTCGCCGCGGCTGCGAGTACACCTTGGGAACCTCTCATGAACGCCTCCCGATTCGAAACGGCCATTCCGCCGGCCGAGTGCCGACGCTGCGAAAGGGCCCCATCATACCCTCTCCGGCGCCTCCGCGATCGAGGGATCTGCAGCCGGGCCCCGGGCCCGGCGGGCTACATCGCGCTTCCGAGCCACGAGAATCGGATCCCGAGGTCCGCGCGGTAGATCCAGTCGTCGAGCTCCACCTCGAAGTCGCCGTTGGCCTGACCCGCCACGAGGTCCCCCCCCTCGTCGACGAAGTCCTGGGAGGCGCTCATCTCGATCTTCGTGTCGCCGAGGACCTTGTAGGCGCGACCTCCGAGGAAGAGGGAGGCTCCGATGGCCCCGAAGCGACCTACCTCCATCTCCAGGTCCAGACCCGGGCCGATGCCGTCGAACCACTTGTTGTCGCTCGCCTCGAGCCGCGTCTCGCGCTGGATGCTGTCCGGGCGCAGCGGGTCGTTCGTCCGGTTGCAGGTGTTCAACCGCTGGTTCGCGAAGGGCCGGAACGGCGGAGACGTGTAGCACTCCAGGTCGACGATCTTGCCGTCGGTCTCCACCTCGTAGCGCATCCAGACGAAGGCGGGCTTGATCCACATCGCGCGTCCGAAGGCCTGGAAGGGGAAGGCGAGCCCGATGGTCGCGCCGTAGAACACCGTGCCCATGTTCGCGACGACCTCGCTGCCCTGGCCCCGCGCGGCGTTCTCGTCCCAGGAGAGGTTGCCTCCCTCCGGAATGGGCGGCTTCAGCTGACCGGGATCCGCCTCGCCGGCCAGCGTGCGATCGATCCCGAAGAGGCCACCGAACTCGCCGCCGAAGAAGAGGCGCGGCTTCAAGGGGAGCGGCAGGTCCGGGCTCGTCAGCTCGAGCCGTCCACCGACGAGGGGCGTGACGCTGAGGTCGTCTCCGTCGGTGGGGGGGCGGACGTCCGAAACAGCTCCGTTCGATGCGGCGGTGAACAGCGCCTGCGTCTTTCCGTCCTCTCGCTGAGCCGTGAAGCCGCCGATGATCGAGAGCGACGGGGTCCAGCGCGATCCCTGCCTCTGTTCCGTCTGCTCCCTGGTTCCCGGCGTCCCGGACTCCTGCGCTCCGGAGCCCGCGGGTAGAAGCAGGCCAAGAATTGCGAGGCCCCTGAGAAGTAGGGCGTTGACTTGCATGCGCACGTAGTATTATCACATCGGGACGGCGCGTAAGGGGCGAAAGGACTGGTATCCCCTCTCAAATGCAGGCTTCGTTGCGCACTCTCGGTGCCCTGGGCTTCCTGCTCCCGACCCTCGCAGCGTCGCTGGCGGGCGCCCAGGAGGATCCGGGCTTCGAGGAGATCGTCGTCCTCGGCGCCGAGTCCGATGCCTCGGCCGACTTCGGGACGGCCGACTC
>Ga0209536_100014511_pt1 | contig 11309 bp, 8 predicted proteins | sample DeeMarSeWOR28_12_FD_187461 | JGI IMG/M metagenome (GOLD analysis project Ga0209536, IMG submission 187461) | Marine sediment microbial communities from White Oak River estuary, North Carolina - WOR-2-8_12 (SPAdes) (version 2) | ecosystem: Environmental > Aquatic > Marine > Intertidal zone >... | reverse complement strand
ATGCCCGGTTTCCGGGGGATGATATCATCGGATCAGGCTGGGGCAGCAGGGCTAGCCTTCCTGTTTGAACCGGATGAAACAGAGGTGGGCATGGCCATACGCAGGATCGTAAGCCTGGTGGAAACAGGTTCCCTCGATTCGGAGATGGTGGCCAGCAGGGCAAGAATGATGCTGGCATTCAAATACTGGACGGGCCTGGAAAGCTATTCCGGCCGGGCAGCGGGACCCCCAGAAGGAGTGGTCGCCCGGGCTAGGCAATCCCGTGATGGGGTGGCCTTACAGGGAGCGGAGTCAGGGGATGAAAACTCCTGGAAAGCTCTGGTCCGGGATCTCTATGCCGGTGCACTTACAGTGCTGAACAACCGGGGAGAGGTCATTCCGGTGCGAAACCTGGAAAGTACCAGCGTGGCAACGGTGGCCATTCATCAAACTGCACTGACGCCCTTCCTTCTGCCTGCTGTGACACAATTCCTTCAGCCTGCTGTGACACAATTCCTTCAGCCTGCACTGACGCCCTTCCAGCAGATGGCAGGCAAATATACCCGGATGGATCACTACCAGTGGTTTCCCGAATTGGACCAGTCCGAAACGCTACTTCAGAAGCTGCAACAGTACGACCTGGTTCTGGCGGCCATCTACCCCGGTGAAACCCGCCTGGCAAAGGAGGTAATCGGGAAACTTGTGGTGCCCGACTCAGGAACGCAGCGTTTTATTGTTGTGAGTTTTGAAGGGATCGATGGACCGGGATCCGACCTCCCACCGGTCGTGGAGGCGGATGGAATGGTGATAACCTTTGAACACAATCCTTTTACCGAAGAGCTGGCAGCGCAGCTGATTTTCGGGGGGATCGGGGCCCGGGGCCGGCTGCCGGTGGCCGTCAGCGGTGATTATCCTGCCGGCAGCGGTATCAGTACACAGGGGGAGATCAGGCTGCAGTACGCCTTCCCGGAAAATGCCGGGATCTCATCCTGGGTTCTGGAAAAGGAGATCGATTCGATTGTTCATGCGGGACTTGAGGCGGGTGCATTTCCCGGGTGCGAAGTGATGGCAGCCAGGCAGGGGAAGGTGATATTTCACAAAACCTACGGGCACCATACCTATGAACGAAGGGTGGGGGTGAGCGAACAGGACCTCTACGACCTGGCCTCCGTCACCAAGATATCCGCACCCTTACCGGGACTCATGGTACTGGAGGGGATGGGCAGTTTCTATCACCGCGACCGGCTGGGAAGCTACGCTCCAGCCATGAAAAGGTCCGACAAGGCAGACCTGCTGCTCACGGAGATCCTGGCACACCAGGCGGGACTCTATCCCTGGATCCCCTACTGGAGGGATGCGGTTCGGGATAATGGCACCTACAAGCGCCGCTTCCTCAGGTACAGCGGAGATCAGAAGTACCCGGTAGTGGTCGCCGATCACCTCTATCTGAAATACAATTTCAATAAAAGGATTTACAGGACCATCCGGAAATCGGAACTGGGTGAAAAGGAGTACCTCTACAGCGGACTTGCATTCTTTCTTTTCCCTGAAATCATTGAGGACCTCTCGGGCGACCGTTATGAGGATTTCCTGTACCGGCAGGTGTACCACCGAATCGGTGCATGGGACCTGGTTTTCAATCCCTGGAGGTACTACCCCGTGTCGAGGATCGTCCCCACGGAATATGATTCCCTGTTCAGAAAACAACAAATCCACGGATATGTACATGATGAGGGAGCGGCCATGATGGGTGGTTACTCCGGCAATGCGGGACTGTTTGCCACCGCCAACGACCTGATGAAGCTGATGGAGATGTACAGGCGGATGGGGAGTTACGGGGGAGAGGTGATCATCCCTGCAGGGGTGCTTCAGGAATATACAAGTTACCAGTTCCCCGATCAGGAGAACAGAAGGGGCCTGGGTTTTGATAAACCGCTGCTTGATGAACGCGACGGTACGCCCGGTGACTATCCCTGCCCGGGCGCATCCCCCTCCAGTTTCGGGCATTCGGGCTTTACGGGAACCTTTGCCTGGATCGATCCCGAGTTTGAAATCACCTACGTGTTCCTCTCCAACCGGGTCCATCCCACCCGGGAAAACAACCTGATCTCCGAAATGGATATCAGGACCTCCATTTTGCAGAGCCTTTACGATGCAGTCGGTTCCGGCAAGTAACCCGGTCCGGGTACCGATCCAGTGCATCGGGGTACCCATTGTGCAAAATTTGACGCCGAATCGGGAAAAAGAGCCATTCCTCCATAAGGCCTTTTAAATTTTAATGGGTAATTTTGGGCTTCATTTCAGCGGGATGCCGTGTTATGACAGGAAAAGAACCTGCAGCAGTCTGGCCCCGGAAGCAAGAGATTCAATTTGAAACCTAACCATATGGACTATCAGATTCACACCAGGGCAGCGGATAACATCCGCATCCTTTCGGCCGCCATGGTCGAGAAGGCCAAATCAGGACATCCCGGAGGTGCCATGGGAGGCGCGGATTTTGTTGAGATGCTCTATTCCCGTTTTCTCACCTTTGATCCGGATGACATGGCATGGCCGCTGAGGGACCGGTTTTTCCTTGATCCTGGTCACATGTCGCCCATGCTATACAGTATCCTTGCACTCACAGGGCATTTTACCCTGGAGGAGCTGGCAGATTTCCGTCAGTGGGGCAGTCCTACTCCGGGTCACCCTGAACTGGAGATTAAACGTGGGGTCGAGAATACCTCCGGACCGCTGGGCCAGGGTCACGCCATGGCAGTGGGGGCAGCCATTGCAGAAAGGTTCCTGGTGGCTCGTTTCGGGGAGTGGATGTCGCACCGCACCTATGCCTTTATTTCCGATGGCGGCATTCAGGAGGAGATCTCCCAGGGAGCCGGACGGATCGCGGGATTCCTGGGTTTGTCCAACCTGGTGATGTTCTATGATTCCAATGACATCCAGTTATCCACCCGCACCGAGGAGGTGACCGCGGAGGATACGGCCAAAAAATATGAAGCCTGGAACTGGCATGTCCTGACCATTGACGGGAACGATCCGGAACAGATCCACAAAGCGCTGGAATCGGCCATGAAGGAGCAGGAGCGGCCCACCCTGATCATTGGCAAGACGATCATGGGGAAAGGCGCCGTGGATGCCGACGGAGGAAGTTATGAGAGCCAGACCTCCACACACGGGATGCCCCTGTCGGCTGCAGGTGCCTCCTTTGAGAAGAGCATTGTCAACCTGGGAGGCGATCCCTTACATCCGTTTACCATTTTTCCGGAAGTGGGCGAAGCCTACCGGAAGGTATTGGAAGAGAAACGGAAAGAGGCAGCGTTCAAAAGGCAGGCCCAGGCTGCCTGGAGAAAGGAGCATCCCGAACTGGCGGAGAAATGGCAGTCATTCCTGGACGGCAGGTTACCGGAGATCGATTTTGCATCCATCCAGCAGAAACCATCCGCTCCCACGCGGGGCGCATCCGGGACGGTGCTGGCCCATATGGCCGGAAAGGCAGAGAACATGATCGTGGCTTCGGCCGATCTCTCCAACAGCGATAAAACAGACGGGTACCTGAAAAACACCACCGCATTCACCAGGGGAGATTTCAGCGGATCGTTCCTGCAGGCAGGGGTGAGTGAGCTGACCATGGGGGCCATTGCCAACGGCATGGCGCTACACGGAGGGGTGATCCCGGTCGTGGGGACCTTCTTCGTATTCAGTGATTATATGAAACCGGCGGTCCGCCTGGCTGCACTCATGAAGCTTCCTGTGAAGTATGTCTGGACACACGATGCGTTCAGGGTAGGGGAGGACGGACCCACCCACCAGCCCGTGGAACAGGAGGCCCAGATCAGGTTGCTCGAGCACCTCAGGAACCACCACGGCGAGCGCTCCATGATGGTACTCCGTCCGGCTGATGCCCTTGAGACCAATGTGGCCTGGAAAATGGCCATGGAAAACAACCAGACACCCACTGCTCTGATCCTCTCCAGGCAGGGGATCCCTGATGTTCCGGCCAGGCCCGGTTCCGACCGGTACACAGATGCCCTGCAGGCCCGGAAAGGGGCTTATGTGGTCAGGGAGTGTGAAGGGAAGCCCGAAGTGGTGCTTGTCGCCTCCGGATCCGAAGTATCGACCCTGCTGGCGGGAGCCGATTTGCTCCAGGAGAGAAAGAATCTGAAAGTTCGCGTGGTTTCAGTCATATCAGAGGGTCTCTTCAGGGATCAGCCCGTTGCGTATCAGGAAGAAGTACTGACAGAAGATGCCCCACTGTTCGGGCTGACCGCCGGGTTACCCGTTACACTGCAGGGGGTGGTGGGATGCCGCGGAAAGGTATTCGGGCTGGAGAGTTTCGGATATTCCGCTCCCTACAAGGTGCTGGATGAGAAGCTGGGATTTACCGGCGAAAACGTATATAATCAGGTCACAGAGATGCTGGAGGTGTGATGGATATCAAGATGATTGTAAGAAGAAGGCGTGCGTTCAGGCTGATGTTGCTGATCGGTTTGAGCCTCGGAACAGCGTTGAACGGGCAGAAGATCCCGTCCCAGAAACCGAAGCTGATCGTGGGTATTACCATATCGGGCATGCGATACGACTACCTGTCGGTCTACTGGGACAAGTTCGGGGACAATGGTTTCCGCAGGATGGCCTCCACCGGGGGAAATTGTAAAAATGCGCGCTATAATCACATGATCACCGAACCCTCGGTGGGATATGCCACCATCGCCACAGGGGCCAAACCCAGCGCACACGGGATCGTGGCAGATTTCTGGTATGAGCGCTTGAGCAATGTGGTTTATTACAGCCTGGACGATCCGGATCAGACCATTATTGGAGGTGAATACGGGGACGATGGAATCTCACCCTCGGCTCTCAACAGCCGCACCATTTCCGACGAGCTGCGGGTCATCAGCCGTTTCAATTCGAAATCCATCGGGGTGTCGATGGATCCCCAGGCGGCCGTATTGATGGCAGGGCATACCGCCAATGCCGCCTACTGGCTCAATCCCTCCACCGGGAGATGGGTCACCAGCAGTTATTACATGGATTCGCTGCCACAGTGGGTGAATGAGTTCAATGAGAAAGAATACCAGGAGACCTACCTGGAGAATACCTGGACACCCCTGCTGCCCCTCTCGGAATACAGCGAGAGCATGCTCGATAACAATCCTTATGAAACCGGTTTCAACGGACAGATAACCTTCCCGTATGAACTGTCACAACTCAGCAAACGGGAGCAGGGTGATCCCTATGAGGTGCTGATGACCAGCCCCTGGGGAAATACCTATACCAAAGACATGGCCATTGCTGCCATGGTAAACGAGGAGATGGGACAGCGTGAGGTGAGCGACTGGATCCACATCGGTTTCAATGCCACCAAGTACCTGGCGGAGCGTTATTCCACCTGGTCCCTCGAAATGCAGGATGCCTACCTGAGGCTCGACCAGGACATCGGCCACCTGCTGGAGTTCCTGGATGAATACCTGGGGCTGGAAAACGTGCTGGTATACCTGACTGCTGAGAATGCACTGGCCGATGATCCGCGCTACCTGGAGGAGAGCAGGATCCCCGCCGGGTTCTTCAATTACCGGACATCCGTATCCCTGTTGCGTTCCTATCTGAACGCCATATACGGACAGGGGGATTGGGTTTCATTCTACTACGCCCAGCAGATCTACCTGAACCACCAGCTCATCGAGGATTCAAGGATCTCCCTGGAGGAGGTGCAGGACCGGGTGGCCCGGTTTATGGTGCAGATACACGGGGTGTCAAATGCCCTCCCGTCCTACGTACTCCAGCGCAATAACTTCACCGACGGGGTCTATGAAAGGATCCAGAACAGCTATTACCAGAAACGTTCCGGCGATGTGATCATCTACCTGAATCCCGGGTGGGTGGAGTACAGCAGTGTGGGAAGGAACGGATTTGCAGATTATAAATACGGTCCCCATGTTCCCCTGATCTTCTATGGCTGGAAAGTGAACCGCGTCACCATCCCCGATGAGGTTTCTCCTGCCGATATTGCAGCCACGGTGGCCTATTACCTGGAAATCAGCATGCCCGAGAATGCATCGGGGAAAGTGATCTCCGACCTGGTCAACTAGGATGCCTTATAGTTTTATGTAACGCGAGCTCAGCTGTTGCATTTGTCCCTCAGTGCACAAAATGCCCTGATCATGGAGGGATCTTTTTCAACGGCTGTTCCCACGACGATCATATCGGCGCCTTCCTGGAACACATCCCTGGCAATGGCGGGGGAACTGATTCCTCCTCCGACAATCATGGGTAGGGAGATGTTCCTGCGGATGGTCCTGATCATATCGAAGCCCACCGGGTGCTCGGCACCGCTTCCTGCTTCCAGATAGATCGCTTTCATTCCAAGCATTTCACCTGCCATGGCCGTGGCCACGGCAATTTCGGGTTTACCTGCAGGGATCGGCCTGGTGTGGCTCATGTATTCCACCGAGGTGGAACTTCCGTTTTCGATCAGCAGGTAGGCAGTGGGGATCACCTCAATCCCGGACCGGTTCAGATGCGGGGCAGCCAGTACATGATTGCCGATCAGGTATTCAGGATTCCGACCCGAGATGAGCGACAGGAACAGGATCCCGTCGGCCCGGTCGGAGAGCTGGATCACATTCCCCGGGAAGATAAATACCGGTATCCTGGTCCCCAGTTTGAGTGATGTAATGGAGATATCGATCGGTTTATACAGGATGCTTCCCCCCACCAGCACCAGGTCGGGCGGATCCTGGTTGATGTGTTCAATCAGTGTCTCAAGCGCACTGTCGTCATACTTGTCGGGGTCCACCAGGAGTGCGAACCGTTTTTTACTTCTGTCCTTTAATTCTTCGTAGAAACTTCTCATTCTTTCACGCACCAAACCAGTGCATAGTTTTCATGTTGCAGGTATTCAAGCTCAAACTGCTCCGTTCCGCTCCCGTTCATGGCGGATCCGGTCATAAAGCCGCTCTCCTCCGGATCGAAAGGGTTGATGGTCAGTCCATCCCTGAAATTAATATCCTGTTTATCGAGAATTTTGTACATGGCCTCCTTGGCACACCAGTGGAGGTAAAGGTGGTATTTCTTCATCTCGGGATCGCTGGTGATGCGTTCCTGGCCGTTGATGAATTTGTCCGCTACTTTACCGATCTTCCCCGACATGTATTCCAGGTCGATGCCCACCCTTTTATCCTTGCTGATCAGAACGGCGGTCAGGTTATTGGAGTGTGAGATGCTGATGTTGTGGGTATTTCCCCTTACAAACGGTTTGTTCTCCGCATTGTAGAGTATACGTGTATCTTTCCCCAGCATGTTCTTGACAAGTGCCCTGACACTGAGCCATTCCACTTTCCTGCTGATGTTCTTGAAACTGTCGAGTTTGGTCTTCTCAACGGAGGCCAGGTCTACCATGCTGTACAGCGAATCGAAATCCTCCGTAATCTCCCACACGCCCAGATGGCAATCAGGTAATATTTCTGTTTTCAAAAATACTCCCACGATATTTCAAATCAGATTCCCTGCAAGGGGGCGACTAAGTTAAACAATTTTGGTCAATACTTCCACTCGGTGGTCTCGATCAGGTGAATGATATCCTTACGGAGGAAATCGATGACAGGGTTGAGTGAATCACGGTTGGGTGCGGCATTGAAATAGAGGGAACCCCTCAGGAAATGGGTCGTGGAATCGGTGATGAAGAACTGTACTGCCGAAGCCACATCCCCTTTCAGGTCGTATACCATGCCGTAGCGCCTTCTTTCCCTTTCAATGAAGGGAGATTCTTCGATCCCTTCCGCCTTTACAGTGTGTTTGTAGGCCAGGGTGCGGCTGTCGGTAATGTAGGCGCCCAGGTTACCGGTCACGGGCTTGTAACTGAGGTGTATCGTTCCGTTCAGATCAGGAATGACCAGATTGATCCACCCCGGATCCGCACCCGGACTGCTGTCCCGTTGCACAATGGCGTATGTTGGGATCTCAAAGCGGTAGAAGGGTTGTCCATCATAGATCTCATACGATTTCTCGGGGTAGTCTACCCGCAGGTAACCGGGGGGCTTGGGGGTATAGGAACGGTCGCATGCACCCGCAAGGAGGATCATCCCGGCCACGCTCACCATCCCGGCCACGGTTGCCATTCCCACCTGCATCCTTCTCTTCAGCATCTTTATCGCACGATGATTTCGCAGCATCACAACTGTTTTAAGAACACCTTGATCTCCTTGATTCTTCTCTTATCCATGCCCATCACCGTGAATTCCACTCCTTTGCAGTGAATCACATCGTTTACCATAGGAAATCCCCCCTTCAGCTCCAATAGCAGTCCGGCTACCGTTTCCGCCTCTCCTTTCACGTCGTTAAAAGTTTCATCATCCAGGCCGGTGACCTTGTAGAAATCGTTCAGAAGGGTTTTACCATCGAAAATGGTGGTCCTGGCGTTGATGCGCCTGTAGAGTTTCTCCACTCCGTCCGATTCATCGGTGATCTCTCCCACCACCTCTTCCAGGATATCCTCCATGGTAACGATTCCTTCGGTCCCCCCGTACTCATCCACAACGATGGCCAGGTGTATCTTTTTTTCCTGGAACTCTTTCAGCAGATCATTGATTTTTTTGGTTTCAGGCACAAAGAACGGTTCCCTGATCAGTTTCTGCCATTCGAATTGCCCCTTCTGTTTGATGTGTGGGATCAGGTCCTTTACATAGAGTATCCCCTTCAGGTGGTCGGAAGTCTCCTCGTAGACAGGGATCCTGGAGTATCCCGAGTCGTTGATGAGTTCAATGAGTGTATCCAGTTCTGTTTGCAGGTCCACAGCCACTACATCCGTCCGCGGTTTCATGATCTCCGACACCTCCAGGTTGCTGAAGCGAACAATTCCTTCCAGCATCTGTTTCTCGTCCTTGACCACGCCGGTGGTCAGGTCCAGCGCCTCGGAAATATCCTCCATGGAGATGTTCTGCCCTTTCCTGGCCAGTCTCCGGTTCACCAGTCTGGTCGATTTGATCAGGATATAGATCAGCGGCTGGAAAACCCGGTCCAGTATGGAAAGGGGCCTGGCCATCATGCGGGCAAATTGCGGCGCAAAACGGTTGGAATATACCTTGGGTATGACCTCACCGAAAAGCAACAGCACGAAGGTGATAACCACTACCTGAATCACGAATCCGAGGATGGGTGTGGCTGAAAAATCGAACAGGGTTTCTGTCACAAAAGCGGCGATGATCACAATTCCAACATTCACGAAGTTATTGGTGATCAGAATATTGGCCAGCAGTCTTTCGGGTTTGTCAAGCAGGTTCAGTACCAGCTGTTCCTGCCGGCTGATGGGCAGTTCTTTCAGATTGAAAATGTGCAGCGGTTTCATACTGAAGTAGGCCACCTCAGAACCGGAGATCATGGCCGAACAGAACAGCAACAACACAACCACTACCATACCGATCGCGGCCCCTGATGTCATGGGCATCAATATTCCCTGGAGAAAGAGTGTGAATTGTGCTGGTTCCAACGCCTGATGCAAGGTTTTCGATCGAATCAGAACGGAAGGTCGTCAGGTCCGTCGTCCCCTGAGTCAAAAGGATCTTCTTCTTTGGGGGGGGCTGATTGCCGGTCCGCATTACCCGCTTCCTGGGATGCCCCCTGTGATGGTGTACTGCTTCGCTGAGAAACCCCTGCCTTTGGGGAAGCATCCCCAAAACCTCCTTCATCTCCCGAATCATCGGGCCTCTTTCCCAGGAGCTGCATCTGATCCCCGACGATTTCGGTGATATACTTCTTGTTTCCGTCGGCATCATCATAGGAACGGGTTTTAATCCGCCCTTCTATGTAAATCTGGGTTCCTTTCTTCACATACTTTTCTGCCACCTGGGCCAGACCCCGCCAGAGCACGACGTTGTGCCATTCGGTAGTGGATACCCGCTCCCCGCTCCGGTTTTTGTATGTTTCACTTGTGGCCAGGGGAAATTTCGAAATAGCCGTTGAATCATCGAGGTACCGCGTCTCGGGATCCTTCCCCACATTACCCACCAGGATAACTTTATTTACAGACATCTATCTTGATTTGTTGATTGTCCAAATATACTAAAAATTGACCACTTCCATGTACCGGTTAATGAGTCGGGGAACCGGAAAATCGTCCAGGTGATCCCTTAAAATGGGTATCCATCCGGCCGGCAGCGGCCGGGGCCACTGCCCGGTCTCCAGGTGTATGAAGCGCGCATAAATGGTGCGGTGGGTCAGCTGGTGCCTGATGGGATCGGAAACTTTCTGAATGTTGATTTTTTTTTCAGGTACATCCTTCAGCATCTCCCTGAGGCGGGGGCCCAACAACTCCTCATCACTCAGCGGTACCGGTGACTCCACTGCAGGAAACTGGTAGAGGGAGCGCCAGATATCACCATTCCCCCTGCGCATGAGTATGGACTCACGGCCTTTGGCCATCATGTAATAATAGATGTACCATTCCACCGGTTTTTTCTTCGGGAGCTTGACCGGCAGCCGGTCCACTCTTCCGTTCCTGAATGCATTGCATTCTTCCATCACGGGGCATATCCGGCATTCGGGTGAGACCGGGATACACTGCATGGCCCCGAATTCCATCATGGCCTGGTTGTGCGTTCCGGGATCGCCTGGATCCATCAGCTCACCGGCCAGGGTGGCCACCTGTTTTTCACCCCTGCTGCTGTTGATCGCCACTTCCAGGCCGTACATCCTGGCGATCACCCGCGAAACATTTCCGTCCACCACTGCACGGGGCTCTCCGAAACAGACAGAGGCGATAGCCGATGCGGTATAAGGACCCACTCCCTTCACCTCGAGCCACTCTTCATAAGAAGCCGGTAACACCCCGTTCCGCTCACTGAGAATTTCCCTTGCACCCCGGTGCAGGTTCCTGGCCCGGTTGTAGTATCCCAGACCCTGCCAGAGCTTCAACACTTCATCTTCCCCTGCACCGGCCAGGGAATGGACATCCGGGAATGCGGCAATGAACCTGAGGTAATATGCAAGCCCCTGATTCACACGTGTCTGTTGCAGAATGACCTCTGAAATCCATACGCGATACGGATCGGTAATATCCCTCCAGGGCAGTTCCCGTTTATTTTTTTTGTACCACTCCCGGATTTTTCCGCCAATTTTCATTATCTTCGCCCGCGCTTATTTATAATTCACTTATATTAAGCACAATAAAATAAAAATAAATTCAAATCCATTTCATATTCAGGCAAAAGTACTTATATTTGCAAATCTATCGGAATGAGCTAATCTAATTCATTGATAATTAAAGGTTTTTTAAAGATGACTAAAGCTGATATTGTAAACGAGATTTCCAAGAACACGGGAATAGAGAAAGTAACTGT
>Ga0209536_100014510_pt1 | contig 11310 bp, 12 predicted proteins | sample DeeMarSeWOR28_12_FD_187461 | JGI IMG/M metagenome (GOLD analysis project Ga0209536, IMG submission 187461) | Marine sediment microbial communities from White Oak River estuary, North Carolina - WOR-2-8_12 (SPAdes) (version 2) | ecosystem: Environmental > Aquatic > Marine > Intertidal zone >... | reverse complement strand
GTCCCGATTCTCGCAATTATTCTCGGATTGATTTTTGTTTTGAGAGGAATGAACCTTGGAATTCCTTATTTAAGTCCCAAACTCTCCGCACAGACTGAAGTCTCATCTGAGATAGAATGCCATTAAATTCACGCCGACTTACTTTTATTAGATTAACTATATTTGCATTTAATAATTTTATACTCATTAAATGCAAACCTGGCTTAAAGTTACAATTGGAATTATCGCTTCAATGATAATCATCTTCGTTGTGGGTGGGTATATTTTCTACCATACACTCACCGCATCATTACCTGCTTATAAAGGGACACTAACTGCTCCAACTTTAAAGCAAGAAGTTAAAGTCTATTTCGATAGCCTCGCTATCCCTTACATCTTTGCAGAAAATGATGAGGATGTCTCTTTTTCTCTTGGCTACCTTCATGCAAGGGAAAGAATGTTCTCGATGGATATGATCCGTCGTGCAGGTGAAGGAAGATTAAGTGAAATATTTGGATCGGAGACTGTCCCATTCGACAGAATGTTCAGAACTGTCGGACTTAGCAGAACTGCAAAGATGATAAAGGAAAAAATGAATCCTGAAGGATTAAAACTCTTGGAAGCTTACTCAAGTGGAGTTAATTATTATCTGGAAGAGAAAAAAAATAAATATCCAGTCGAGTTTGATGTGCTTGGCTACCAGCCTGAAAAGTGGAAACCAGAACACAGTATTATTGTAATTAGAATGATGGCGTGGGAACTTAATCTCAGCTGGTGGACTGATTTAACATTTACAGAATTAGTCCAAAAGCTGGGGGAAGAAAAAGTTAAAAAAATTCTTCCCGATTATCCAGAGAATGCGCCAACTATAATCCCTTCCAATATTAAAAAGTTTGCACAGACAAACAGCGATTTTATTAAAACAGATAAAGAGTTTAGAAAATTTATCGGAATGACGGGAACACATCTTGGTTCAAACAACTGGGTTGTCAATCCACAAATGTCTGCTTCTGGAAAACCAATAATAGCCAATGATCCGCATCTTGCTTACAGGGCACCGGGAATTTGGTATGCGGCTGTAATCAAATCACCAACATTGAATGTTTCTGGTGTAACTTTACCGGGCGTTCCAGGAGTTGTGATCGGAAAGAACGATAATATTTCGTGGACACTCACATCAATAATGACGGATGAAACAGATTTTTATTTTGAAACACTCGACTCATCCCATACAAAATATTTATTGGATGGAAACTGGAAAGATTTAGAAATAGTCGAAGACACAATTAAAGTCAGAGATGTCGGAGGCGTTCCCATTGAAACAAAATATAGTCATCGAGGTCCGATTATATCTGGAATTCATCCGTACAATTTTGTTTTTAATACAGATGAATCAACTTATCCGCCAATCAGTATGCGCTGGCTTGGAAATGAATTCAGTGATGAGATGGATGCTTTTCTAAAAATTAACAAAGCAAAAAACTGGGCTGAATTCAAATCAGCGGTTGAGCAGTATAATATACCCGGACAAAATTTTGTCTATGGTGATAACCAGGGAAATATCGGTTATGTATTTGGAGGGGCACTTCCAATAAGAACAAACAATGTAACTACTTTTCTGTTCGATGGTTTATCATCTAAAAATGATTGGAATGGATTTGTTCCAAGAAGTGAACTGCCATATTTGTTCAATCCTTCTACAAATTACATCGCAACAGCAAATAACAAAGTAATTAAAGATTTCAAATATCATATTACAAATCTCTGGGAACCATCTTCACGAATTGAAAGAATTACTGAGCTGCTTCAAACGAAAAGCAAACATTCAGTTGAAGATTATATGTGTTACCAGGTTGATATTTATTCACCTTATGCAAAGATAATTGTGCCCTATATTCTTAATGCATTTGAAAAAGTTGAAATAAATGATAAAAATCTGCTCGAGTCTCTCCAGCTTTTAAGGGAATGGAATTTTGAGATGGATAAATACCAGCAGGCTCCCGCAATCTTTCTAACCTTCTTCGATAAACTGATGAAGAACATCTATCTAGATGAAATGGGAGAGGATCTTTTTAACCAGTATGTATTTCTTGCAAATGTTCCTTATAGAAATGTAATGGAGCTATTAGAAAAACCTTATTCCACTTGGTTCAATAATGTGAAAACTAATTCTATTGAAACCAGAGATGATATCATTCGAAAAAGCCTTGCAGATGCATTAGATGAACTCGAAGTAAAAATAAGCAACAAAGTAAAATACTGGCAGTGGGGGAAACTTCACGCTGTAACATTCAAACATCCTTTTAGTGGTGTATCATGGTTGCTGGATAATGTTGTAAATATTGGTCCTTTTGAAATTAGCGGAGATGGAACCACAATCTTCAACACAGAATATGCTTTCTCTGAGAGCATCGAAAAATATCCACTTTTTCGACACGACCCATTTGATTGCGAACTTGGTCCCTCAATGAGATTTATTTTTGATTTTACAAATCCGGATGAATTTTATTTAATTCTAACCACCGGGCAATCGGGAAATATTTTCAGCGACCATTATAAAGATCAGACAGAACTTTTTCTTAATGGAAAGTATATGAAAATAAGAACTGATGAAGAATCAATAAAAAATCCTAGCAATAGACAATTAATATTACTCCATAAATAAATAACTACACACCAATCTCAATTATTATTAACTTTGTCTATATTTGTATTAAATGATTTGTTCAACAACAAGAGTTTAAATGAGAGTTATTGATCACCTTGAAAAAGCAAAAGAGCCGCTTATAAGTTTCGAATTGATTCCACCAAAACGAGGCGGAGATATCACGGATGTCCTAAACGTTATCGATAATATTATTAAGTTCAAACCGCCGTTTATTGATATCACCAGCCACTCCGCAGAAGTCATCTACGAGGAAACTTCTGACGGCATTAAAAAGAAAGTTAAAAGGAAGAGACCCGGAACGCTTGGTATTTGTGCACTAATCCAGAATAAATATAATGTTGACGCCGTCCCTCATATTCTTGTGAAAGGATTCACACGTGAAGAGACTGAAGACTTTATGATTGAACTAAATTATTTGGGGATTGATAACGTGCTTGCTGTAAGGGGAGATGACAGCGGTTATGAAAAACCTATTCCTGTTGGCAGAAGTGCAAACCGGAACTCTGTTGAACTTGTTGAACAAATAATGAAAATGAATAAAGGAATTTATCTGGAAGATTCATTACTTGATGCCAGACCAACTAAATTTTGTGTGGGGGTTGGCGGCTATCCTGAAAAACATTTCGAAGCACCTAATTTGAAAGCCGATATTAAGTTTGCCAAGCAGAAAGTCGATGCAGGTGCAGATTATATAGTGACGCAAATGTTTTATGACAATAAATTTTATTTTGAGTACGTTGATAAATGCAAAGAGCTTGGGATTAATGTTCCAATTATTCCCGGTTTAAAGATATTAACTTCCAAGGCACAGCTTCATTCTATTCCGAAAGATTTTCATGTAACTATTCCTTCAGCCCTTTCTGATGAAGTTGAAAATGCCAAACCAGATGAAGTACTAAACATTGGTGTTGAGTGGGCTACTAACCAGGTTCGCGAACTGTTGGATAAAAATGTCCCGAGCGTTCATTTCTATATTATGCTTAATTCAAGACCAATAAACATGGTCATGGAACAACTTAATTTGTTCAAAAAAGTTTTTTAAAATAGTCTAACGCATTTATATGGTTGGAGTAAGAAAGTCGGTTGTTAAAAAATTAAAGTGGGGGGTTGCTGGTTGCGGCAGATATGCTGAACACACTTTTATTCCAACAATGAAATTTTTAAGAAGAAGTGCAGTAAAATCTTTCTTCAGTCACAATTTAAACAGGGCAAAAGAGTTAGCTGAAAAATCTGGTGCAACAGGTTACTTCAATAATTACAATGATTTTCTTAAGTCCGATATAGATTGTGTTTTTATCTCCAGCGTTAACTCGAAACATTATGAGCAGGTCATTAAAGCTGCTGAAGCAGGTAAGAACATACTTTGTGAAAAACCGATGGCTCTTTCCAGCAAACAGGCTGAAGAAATGGTAGAAGCCTGCAAACAGAATAACGTTCTCCTCGCAGTAAATTTTGTTCATCGTGTACATCCGCAGGTGATAAAAGCGAAGGAATTAATTAAGAGTCAAAAAATTGGCAAACTGGTTTCAGTAAATACTTCGTTCAATCTTGATTTTCCTCCAAGTAATAATTTCAGGTTTAATAAGGAGTTGAGCGGCGGAGGTGCTCTTCGCGATCTTGGCTCACATATGATCGACCTTCTAAGGTTTTTTGGTGGAGAGATAGCGGAAATAAATGGATATATGGATAATATTATCTACAAATATGATGTAGAGGATTTTGCTTCTGCACTTATCAAGTTTGAAAATGGCAGTTATGGTTCTTTTAATGTTTCCTTCAACACAAAGAAAGCTTTTAACAGAATAGAGATATTGGGACACTCCGGTGCGATCAGCATCGAACATTTTATAGGTGTGAAAGGTTTATCGTCAAAACTAACAATACAGTTAGATGGGGAAGCTAAAAAAAGTTTTAGAAAACGAGGCAACAAATTTCATTTTATGATGAAAGCAATTCAAAAATCTTTTCTTAAAAATCAAACACCTCCAGTTACAGGTGAAGATGGATTAATAAATATGAAGTTAATGGAAGAACTTGAGAGAAAATGCCAGCGGTCGATAAATTAATTTCCGTTTGTCATAAGGTTTATGAGAAAAGATTTGTTTCAGCAAGCGATGGAAATATTTCTCTGATTACACCGGATAATACCGTACTCATTACCCGTTCGGGGATCTGTAAAGGAGACATAACAGAAAAAGATATCTTGGAATTTGATTTCAACGGTAACCACCTAAAAGGCGAAGGAAAAATTACTACAGAATTCAAGCTTCATCTTTATGCCTATTCAAAAAGAAAGGAAATCAATGCTGTTGTTCATTGTCATCCGATTTATGCTACAGCTTTCTCTTTGCTGGGAGAAGGATTAGTGAAACACTATTTTCCCGAAGTGATTTTAACTCTTGGCAAAGTTCATTTGTGTCAGTACGCTACACCATCAACAAAAGATCTTCCACTTAGTTTGGACCCTTTTATTGATTATGGTTGGGCTTTCCTTCTTCAAAATCATGGTGCTCTCACACTCGGAAAAAGTCTTGATGATGCCTATTACAAAATGGAAAAACTCGAACACGCTGCAGAAACAATCTTAAAAGCAAGACAGCTTGGAACTCCAAAAGAATTATCTGCAGAAGATGTGCGTAGACTAGTTGAACTTTCCGAAGAGACTTACGGAATTACCCAGGATCCGAGAAACGTTTTTTAAAATCTCAAATGACAAAAAACAAATAACAAATTTAAAAGCATAATTTCCAAACCGATATAGAATCTAGAATTTTGGTGTTGGAAGTTATTTGGGATTTGTAACTTGGTGCATAGAATTTTATATAATAGTTTATGTTAGAATCAAAACCTAAAGTTGCATTATTAGTTGGTGGCACTTCTCCTGAAAGAGAAGTTTCAAAGATGTCGGGCAAAGGTGTGTTGGGAGCTTTAAAGACATTACAATATCCTACTATTATCATTGATCCTGCTTATGGTTTAAATCAACCCAAAGATGAAGAGAAGTATTTCCTGGAAAAAGATCTTGCTGAGATTTCAAATCGCAATTGTATTGCAGCGATAAATTCTGATTTACTTGATAATGTCGACGTTGTTTTTTCTGCTTTGCATGGTAAGTGGGCAGAGGATGGAACAATACAGTCTCTTCTCGAGCTAAGAGGATTGAAATACGCTGGTTCAAAAGTCTTAGCCAGCGCATTAGCAATGGATAAAGAAATGTCTAAAGTAATTTTCAGGCAGGCAGGTGTTCAGACTCCAGATTGGTTTACAGTGAAATATCGGAGCTTTGAACCAATGCTTATTGCTGACCAAATCAAACAGGAAATAGGTTTCCCCTGTATCATCAAACCGAACGATCAGGGTTCTACAGTCGGACTTAAATTAGCAAAAGATGAATCTGAGGTTGAAGAAGGAATAATAATTGCACAACAATATTCCTCAAAGGTTTTAGTAGAGAAATACATTCCTGGCAGAGAAATTACGGTTTCAATATTAATTAATGAATCTTTACCTGTTCTTGAGATTGTTCCAAAAAGTGGTTTATACGATTATAAAAGTAAATACACTTCAGGTATGAGTGAGTATATCGTTCCTGCCAAAATTCAGGAAGAGGTAGCAAAAAAAGCACAACAGCAAGCTTTAACTGCATTCCATTCTCTAGGATGCGAAGGATATGCAAGAGTTGATTTCAGGTTAAGCAATGAGAACGAATTATTTTGTCTCGAAGTAAACACCTTACCAGGTTTGACACCCTTGAGTCTAGTCCCAAAGGCAGCCAAGGCTGTTGGAATCTCATTCGAGGAATTAATAAGAAGAATTATTCATCAAGCACTGTAATGGCAAAACACAAAGGCAAATTTGTATTATATCTTTTTCTTGTAATTCTGATCATTGGGGTAATTTATATATTTTTTAATGAACATGGGTTAATCAAATATTTTAGTTTGAAAAGCAGGGTTGACTCGATGCAGGTCGAACTAGAAAAAGTAAAGAAAGAGAATGAACGATTGAAAAATGAAATTGATTCTTTACAAAAAAAGATACCTGCAAAAATGGAGCAGATTGCCCGCGAAAAGTATAATATGAAACGCGAAGGTGAGATTAAAATTGAAGTCGAAGAAAAGTGAAAGTGCCAGAGATATTCCCTCCGTACCGCTTGCCGATAGGGTAAGACCAAAATCGCTCTCAGAATTTTATGGTCAGGAACACCTTGTTGGGGAAGGTAAACCAATCAGGTTAATGATAGAAAATAAAACTATCAGTCCGTTCATTCTTTGGGGTCCACCTGGAACTGGTAAAACAACTCTTGCTCAAATTATAGCTGAAGAAACTGATTCAAAATTTTACCAGATCAGTGCTGTATCTGCCGGAGTGAAAGAAGTAAGAAATATTATTCAAATTGCTGAACACAACAAAAGTCTTGGTTTGCGTACAATTTTATTCATTGATGAAATTCATCGCTTCAATAAAGCACAGCAGGATGCATTGCTTCATTCAGTTGAAACGGGATTGATAATTTTGATTGGCGCAACTACTGAGAATCCATCTTTTGAAGTGATACCTGCTTTACGATCAAGAGCAAGAGTTTATGTTCTGAGTGAACTTTCAAAAAATGAACTCCACAAAATTCTGCATAATGCAATTTCGAAAGATGATTTTGTTTCTGGATTTAATATAGAATTAGAAGAAGAAGATTATTTACTTTATTTATCGGGCGGTGATGCAAGAATTATGCTTAGCATATTTGAATCAGCCATAGTACAGGAAATCAACAGAGATAAAATTCAAATCACCAAAGATCTTCTCGATAACATAATTCAAAGTAAAAATATTATTTACGATAAAGGTGGAGAAGAGCACTATAATTTAATCTCTGCATTCATCAAAAGTGTTCGTGGTAGTGATCCAGATGCAGCATTATATTGGTTAGCAAGAATGCTCGAAGGAGGAGAGGATCCTTTGTTTATTGCAAGAAGACTAATTGTTCTGGCATCTGAAGATATTGGCAATGCTTCACCCAATGGATTGGTTTTAGCTGAAGCAGCTTTCGGTGCTGTTGAAAAAATTGGGATGCCCGAAGCTAGAATTATATTAGCACAATGTACTACATACCTCGCTGCCAGCCCTAAAAGTAATGCTTCATACATTGGTATTTCAAAAGCTGAGCAGGAAGTAAAAACTCAACAGACATATGCAGTGCCAAATCATCTTAGAAATGCGCCAACAAAATTAATGGAAGAACTAGGATACGGTGAGAAATACAAGTACCCACATGATTACGATAACCATTTTCTAATAGAAAAATATTTTCCAGAAGAACTTGTTGGCAAACAATTTTATTTCCCAACGGAAAACGGACAGGAAAAAAACCTTAAAGATAGATTGAAGTCACTCTGGAAAAACAGAAAAAAATATTAAAGCTTTAGAAAAGACAGATGAGTAAATGTATAATATGTGGTCAATCAGGTAACTACAAAGAATACCTTATCAAGGAGATGATGTTCGGTACGGGAGATCAATTTACCTATCTTGAATGTAATAACTGCGGTTGCCTTCAAATTAAAGACATCCCTAAAGATTTAAATAAATATTATCCGAATTATTATTATTCCCTTACATCGCGTAAAATAAGTTCTTTAAAATCTTTTTTAGTTTCCCGAAGGGACAGGCACTCAATTGGGATACACGACTACATTGGGAAAATATTAACTAAATATTTCCCAGCGCCATTTTATCTTAAATTTATAAAAGTAATAAATGCCAGACTGGAGTGGAAAATTCTGGATATTGGAAGTGGTACAGGCGAAAAATTATTGGCATTAAATAGAATCGGATTTAAAAATATACTAGGAATAGATCCAAATTTGGCAGAAGATATTGAGTATAATAAGGGTCTGAAAATATTAAAAAAATCACTATTTGATATTGAAGATAAATTTGATCTGATACTATTCAATCATTCAATCGAACATATGGAAGATCCGGTTACAATACTAAATGAAACAGCTAAGAAAATGGTGGATGACTCAATTGTCGTACTAAGAGTACCTGTTGCCGGATGTTATGCATGGAAAAAATATGGTACATACTGGGATGGACTGGATGCTCCCCGTCATTTATTTATTCCCACAAAAAAATCGCTGAAAATTTTAGCTGAAAAAAGTGGTTTTAAAATTATTAACCAGTTCTGCGATTCAACTTCAATGCAATTTTGGGCTAGTGAACAAAATCAGAAGGGAATTCCTTTAATGGATCCTAGGTCGTATTCGGTAAATCCCCAAAAATCTATATTCACTAAATCGCAGATTAAACAATTTGTAAGAGAAGCAGAAAAACTAAATAACGAAGAAGACGGTGATATTATATGCCTGATATTAAAGAGGGTATAATATTAGTCTTTTTAGATACACAAACCCATCAAAAAACTTTCAGCTTTATAAAATTGCAAACATTTTTCCTGGTAGCTGTTTAACTAATCCTTTAAACTCGAGAGATAAAAGATTTACAAGACAATCTGACGTGGATGAGTTAGTTAAGGAAGCGATTTTATCTATTTGAAGCGGTTCGGAATTAAGCACATTCAGAATTTTTTCTTCGAATAAACTAAGATCAATTTGCTGCTTTGGAATGTTTTTCCCTAACACAGGTTTTAGCTTTAGTTCTAGCTCAAGAATAACATCTTCTGCTGACCTGATCAATTCAGCTTCTGATTTTTGAATCAGTAGATTTGTCCCATCTGCTTGCTTTACACCAACATTTCCCGGCAAAGCAAAAACCTCTCTGTTCTGATCAAGTGCAAAGGCTGCAGTTTGCATTGCACCCCCCGTTATTCCTGTTTCAATAATTATTACACCAAGACTTAATCCAGAAATTATCCTGTTCCTTTTGGGAAAATTTTGTGCGTCTGGTTTTGTTCCCAGAGGGAATTCACTTATGACTGCCCCAGCTTCAGCGATTTTTTCAAAAAGTTTTTTATTCTCTGGCGGGTAAATCACATCTAATCCACTGCCGATTATTGCAATGGTTCGTCCTCCCGATTTAATTGCAGCGTTGTGAGCAATTGAATCAATTCCTCTTGCCATTCCACTAACAACGGTAATTCCCTGTTTTGCGAAATCCATTGAGATTCTTTCAGCCTGGACTTTTCCGTAATTAGTTGGTTGTCGGGTTCCTACAATAGCAATTGAATATTGATCCCTTTCGATTAATTCACCTAAAAGGTAAAATAATATCGGAGGGTCATAGATTTTTTTTAGAAGTTGGGGATATTCCTGGTCCCAAATACTGATGAGTTTTCCACCTATTTTTTCTAACTTTGTTAATTCTGCTTCTGTAAATTTTTCGGTCGATTCTCTTTCTCGTGATGCTTTATGGATTCTCTTTGCAAGATTAGTGCTTATTCCCTCAACATTTAAAAGCTCCTGGAAATCTGAGGCAAGAATATTTTTCGTACTTTTTAATTTAGCGAGCAGATTTCGGATTTTACCCGGTCCTATACCTTCAATTGAAAGAAGAAGAAACAGATCGGTTAATTGTTCAAAACTTAATTTACTCAATTTAAAATAGTTTTATTTTTTTGGGGTGTTCTTTTCGTTTACATCAATTGAATCAACTACAGCAACAACTACTGAGTGAACAGGAGCATTTTTGTGTCCAAGAATTTGCTGTACGGCTTTTCCTTCCTGAACTAAAAGTACCGTATCTCCGATTCCTGCATCAACAACATCAATAGCCACAACATCATTTTTTCCAATATAGTTGCTGTTTAAATCAATAGGGTGAACGAGCAGTAATTTATGCCCAACAAGGTAAGAATTTTTTTGAGTAGAAACCAGATTCCCCTTAACTTTTGCCAGAATCAATTTCAGTATCCTGTGTTTTTTCCTTTTCAGATTTATTTCTTAAAAAGATAGACAACGGAAAAATAACTACATAAGCAATGAAAAGAATAATCGGGGAAATAACGAGTGAAGAAAAACTATCCCACGGTCCGATGGTCATAAAATAAAATCCAATCACAGTAAGTAGTAATCCAAGAGCAAGCAAATAATAATTTTTTTTCTCCCAATAGATATTAAAAGGAGAGGCAGAGGTTTTCTTTGCTTGTTTGATTGACTTCTTTCTTATTTTCTGTGCCATAGTTACTCCTGATTAAAAAATAAAAGCCCAGCGATGGGGGACCACTGGGCTCGACTCTGATACATCAAAGGGCAGGGGAGAACCCTTTGAAAGAGTCAGTTGGAAATATAATTTGATAAGTGCTATTTGTCAAGTATTTCTTATTTACTTATTTGATAAACTATTTTTCTTATCGTATCAAACTGAAGATAAGGGTATTCTTCCCGAATTGAGTCAATAGCATCACCGGCACTTATCTTACTTGCTCTTAGACTCTTGAATTTTTTCCGTATCTGGTAATCACGAACTGCTTTTTCATCAATAAGCCCATGAGACTCTAAAAGTTCAAATATTTCATCGCTTATTAGTTCTGACAGAGGATTGTCTATTTTAGCTCTTATTTCCTTCATCTCTGCTTTCCTTTCTGTTTGTTAATGGACATCTTTACCTGTTTTATAGTATCAATTATTTAGAGATAAAACCTCCGCATTTTGTTCCTATTTAAACGAAAAAACCGACCAGAGAAGTTCCCTAAAATCGGCATAAAT
>Ga0209536_100014508_pt1 | contig 11310 bp, 9 predicted proteins | sample DeeMarSeWOR28_12_FD_187461 | JGI IMG/M metagenome (GOLD analysis project Ga0209536, IMG submission 187461) | Marine sediment microbial communities from White Oak River estuary, North Carolina - WOR-2-8_12 (SPAdes) (version 2) | ecosystem: Environmental > Aquatic > Marine > Intertidal zone >... | reverse complement strand
CCTTCGTCCAAACTCAACGCGAGATCGATCTCGCGGAAACGCGTTTGGCGATCGATCAGCTTGACGGTGTCGGACACGACCTCACCGAGGTCCGCAGAGCTCTCGACTCTGCCATCATGGCTCGGCTGGCTGCGCGAGAAATCCAGAAGGTCGCGGATCGTATGGTGAATGCGCTCCGACTCTCGCTGAATACGGCCGATGAACTCGCGCTCTTCCACCGGATCGAGATCGCCCATCTGCATCAGGTCGAGCAACCCCCGAATGGCAGCGAGCGGATTCCCAATCTCGTGCGCGACACCAGCGGAAAGCCTGCCCACCGCGGCCAAGCGAGCGCTTCGAATGAGTTGTTCCTGCGCCGTCGTGAGCTCGGCCGTGGTCCGCTCGAGCTCTTCGAGCCGCTCTTGAAGCGAAGCGCGGTCGGCGCGAAGCTGAGCAGCCATCTCGTTGAACGTCGCCGCCAGACGCGCGACCTCGGCCGCTCCCTGCACTGGCACCTGGGTATGCAAGCGCCCCGACGCCAGCCGCTCCGACGCCAGCCGCAATCGATCGATCGGCCTGACGATGAAATACGTGAGCAACACGTAAGTCAGCAGCAGCACAGTCGCGGCGGTCAACCCGAGGTAGAACAAGAACAAGTTACGCCGCGCGGACTCGGCGGGGCTCCGTCGCGGCGCCAAGCCGGTTTCGCTGGCCTTACCTGCGCTGGTCTCTGCGGAGTCCAGCGTTTCGGTCGCAACCGCTGGCGCTCGCTCCGCTTCGGCGCCGGGTTCGACTTCGTCGATTGCATCGAGACGCGCAGTCACGAGGCTCAACAGCACGAACGCTGCGCCAAACGCGACGACGAGCGCGAGTATGAGCTGGCTTCGAAGCCCCAAGCCGAACGGACGCCCCATACCCACAGTCTACAGCCTCAGTCTCTTGACCCGCCACGCTGGCCAGTGCATGGGGGAATCATGGCACGGGGCGCCCGTCTAGGGGTGATCGTCGGTTCGGTCCTCATCCTTTCGACGTTTGGTGCGTCCGCGAGCGCGCAGCGGACGGGTGACGGGCTCTACGGCCGATGGGATCGCGGGCTCACACTCGCCCTCGGCGCAGGCGGCGGCGCGACCTGGCTCGACCGCAAGGCCGACCCCAACATCATCGGGGAAGCCCGCCTCCTCGTGGCGGATACAGCCGGCATTGCGCTCTCGGGGCGCTGGGGTCCTGATTCGGGCCAGCACTTGTTCCTCGGGGTCGACCTCCGGCCGCTCTTCCCCGCGCTCTTCTTTCTCTACAAACAAACTTGGAACGAGTTTGCAGACCTGCTGCTGCAATCGATCTTCTTCGAGATCGGGCCTGCCTTCTTGCTCGATGGCGAGCGGAGCGTCGGCCTCGGCGTGGGATTTGGCTTCGCGCTTCCTCTGTACCGACCGTTGACGACGGTGCGGGGCTTGTGGCTACGAATCGCGACCCGTTACGTGAACGCCGACCCAGCTTATAGGAACACGCAGCCGACTACGGATCGCACACAATGGACCCTTTACGCGACTTTCGTCGTTCGTTTGGGTTTCGCGGCCAAGCTGAGCCACTGGGAGCCGCCCCGGTACCGACACCGCTAGGTTGGCCCGGTCGCAGAAGGCGGTTACAACCGGCACGTGAGGCGCACTAAGATCGTCTGTACGCTCGGCCCCGCGAGCAACACGAAGGAGCAGATCCAAGCACTCGTCCAGGCAGGGATGAACTGCGCGCGTCTGAACTTCTCGCATGGCGATCACGAATCCCACGCAAGGACGGCGCGCCTGGTCCGGGAGACGGAGCGCGAAGCGCAGCGGCCGCTGGCGATCCTAGCAGACATGCAAGGACCTAAGATGCGAATCGGTACGTTTGCAAACGGCCCGATCGAGCTCGCTCGCGGAGATCGCTTTGCGCTCACGACCAATGAGGTCGAGGGCACCGAAGAGATCGTCTCCGTCACTCACGACTCACTCGCGGCCGACATCCGACCTGGCAACATGGTCGCGCTGGATGATGGGATGATTCGGCTTCGTGTCGATCGTGTGGAGGGAGAAACGGTCCACACGATCGTCGAGGATGGAGGGCCGCTTTCGAACCACAAGGGCCTCAACCTGCCCGGCGTGTCGATCAAGGGGGCGGCCCTCACGGAAAAGGATCGGCGGGACCTCCCCTTCGCCGTGTCCGAGCTGGGCGCGGACTACATCGCGCTGTCGTTCGTGCGCTCAGCCGAAGACGTGAGGGAGGCCAAGGCGTTGGCCGGCGACGTGCCCGTGATCGCAAAGATCGAGCGGCCTGAAGCTGTCGCAGCGCTTCCTCAGATCCTCGACGCGGCCGACGGAATCATGATCGCCCGAGGTGACCTCGGGGTGGAGCTCGGTGCGGAGAAGGTCCCACTGGTCCAGAAGCGGATCATTCGCGAAACCAACGCTCGGGGCAAAGTCGTCATCACCGCGACCCAGATGCTCGATTCGATGATTCGCAACCCTCGCCCCACCCGAGCCGAAGCCGCCGATGTGGCGAACGCGGTGATGGACGGAACGGACGCGGTCATGCTCAGTGGCGAGACGGCTGCCGGACGCTATCCGACGCAAGCGGTGGCGATGATGGACGCGATCATTCGCGAGATTGAATCGGACTACATCGAAGATCTGGCGCGAGCATTCGGCGAGCTGCAGAACGTCGGCGACGAGGACTGGCCGTTCTCCAACGCCGCCGCACGAGCCGCGGCGGTATTGACGAGGCACCTACCGCTGAAGGCGGTCGTAGTGTTCACACGCGATGGAAGGTCGGCTGCCTTGCTGGCGGAGCACCGGCCCAAAGCGCCGATCCTCGCCATCACCAGCGACGGCCGAGTTGCGCGGCGCCTCGCTCTAGAGTGGGGAGTGATCCCGCGCATCGAAGTACCCCCCGAAACCTTGGACGAAACGCTGCGCATCGCGACAGCGCTCCTCGCGCGTGAAAAACTGTGCAAGACCGGCGAAGCGTTTGCGATGGTCTTGGGATGGCCCACATCGGGACGCACGAACACGCTCAAGCTACACCGTCTCTAGCCCCAGGCTGCCCGATGCACTAGATCGCGCTCATGGTAGAGTTGCCAACACAGATCGGTCGCTACCGAATCGAGAGGCTTCTCGGGTCCGGCTCGATGGGCAATGTTTATCTCGCGCACGACGCCGAGCTCGATCGGCCGGTGGCTGTGAAAACACTTCGAGACCTGGTGCTGGACGAGGACATGAGGGACGTGTTTCTCAGCCGGTTTCAGAACGAGGCCCGTGCGGCGGCGCGCCTGCATCATCCCAATATCGTTCAGATATTCGATGTGGGCGACGATCCCGACCTCGGACCGTACCTCGTGTTCGAGTACGTACAGGGCCACACGCTCAAACAGGAGATCAGGAAGGGCGGCCCTCTGCCCCGAGAGCGCTTGCTCGAGTTGGCGCAGCAAGTGGGGGACGCGCTGGCGACCGCGCACGTCGCAGGGGTGATCCACCGGGACCTCAAGCCTGAAAACCTACTGATCACTGAAAACGGGCACGTGAAGCTCGCGGACTTCGGGATTGCCCGGGTCCCAAACGCCGACCTGACGAAGGAGGGGCAGTTCCTCGGAACGCCATGCTACTCGGCGCCCGAAACGCTCCGAAGCGGCGAATACAGCGAGCAGAGCGACTTGTTCTCGTTTGGCGCGGTGATGTACGAGGCCGCGAGCGGCGAGCGCGCCTTCCCCGGAACCGAGGCGATGGCGGTCGCGCACGCAGTGATGAGCGGTAGTCCTGTCCCCCCGAGCGAAGCCAATCGCGGCGCTGCTATTCCGTCGACGGTGGATACGGCAATCTTGAGGGCGCTCGAGAAGAACCCCGCGCGCCGCTACGCGAGCGCCCGCACGTTCGTTTCTGCGCTCCGAGAGGCATACGAGGGTCGCAAACCGCCCACGGCTGCGCGCAAGCGCAAGAGCGTGCCCTTCATGATGGTGGCGACGCTGGGGATCTTGGTGGCGCTTTGGGTGATGATCGAGCGATGTGATGCCCCAGACGCTGGCGCCGGCACTAGCACGGACGCTGGCGTGGACGCTGGCGCAGACGCTGGTGTGGGCACCGAGGCTGACGCTGGTGCTGGCGCGCTGTCCCCGCATGAGCGCGAGGAAGCCGCGAAGGACGAGCTCGCGCGGGCTCGCGATGCACTCGATGCCGGAGATTTCCGCGGCGCGAGCGTGGCGCTCGATGCGGCGGCTGAATTCGACCCGAGCAATCCGGACATCGCAGAGCTACGCACGCAGGTACGGACTGCGCAGCCCGACGGCGGCTAGAGCCTGTTGCTATCGTCCCGGACGGGCTTCCAACGGCAACTCTCGCCGCCACCCGGTTCGGCGTTGCACTTGTACATGTAAGTGAGCGTCCGTCCGCAACCCGTCACTCGCTTTGCCATAGGCTCGTCGTCGACGAACTCGATCATCGACGCGTCGCACTCGAGGTCGACCGACGCCGCGCTTCTAATCTGCTGGGTTGCGGCGGATTCGTGTCCACATCCCCATCCAAGGGCCGCAATGGCCGCAACGTAAACGACTCTGCTCAACATTCGATTTCGAACCCCGATGCGAATGATAGCGCATGCCTCGGGATCACGCGCCTAGAACTTGATGCCTAGCCTGCGCAGGTCGCTTTCCGCTTGCGGCGCCCAGCCGCGATTGGCTTTGGGGCTTGCCGGGCTCGGGTGCAAGACGGTCCCGATCGATGTTCTTCCCTCCCCGAGCGCGGCGCTCGCCCTTTTGGTTGCCCAAGCGCCGATGCCCACGATGTGCTCGGGCTGAAGGATGTCGATTGCGCAGCTCAGCGCGTGGTCGCAGACGGCTTGCAGCGCTTGGCGCTCTTGGGCGGGAAGCTTGTCCGGCGTGCGATTACGACCCGTCGCTTCGAGGAACACCAATGGACAATAGTTGACGACGAAGAACCGCGTGAAGAACGCCTCCGGGGTGCCAAATCGATCGCGCGCCCAACCCCACAGCCGCGAGCCACTCACCTCCGAACGCCCGCAGTGGAACCCGAGCACCGGGCGTTTGGGATGTTCATCCGTTGGACGGTCGACCGTTGCTTCGATCCCCATCCAATCTCGAACGAATCCCACGTCGCCGAAAGGAACACCGGTTTGCGCCATCCCAAACGGCCCGGGATTCATCCCGATCAGAACGACTTCCTTCGGACTTCCGCCGAAACGCTCGAGGTAGAGCTCATGGGGTCGACGCGCGTACTCCAGCGGATTGTAGACCTGCGTGACTGGTTCACTGAAGGCGAGCTTGCGAACGGCGCGGCTCAACGCTCGTGACGACTGGACGAGGCCACTCATCACAGCTCAGCAGAGATAGCGCTCGCCGCCATCGCACAAGATGGTGACGACCCGCTGCCCGGGCTTCATCTTCCGCGCGACCTCGAGCGCAGCGTGTACATTCGCGCCTGCGGACGGACCGAGCAGCAAGCCCTCTTCGCGCGCGAGGCGCTTCGTCATGCGGTCGGCGGCAAGGTCGCTTACCGTGATCACTTCGTCGATCAGCTCGGTGTCGAGCACCTCTGGAATGAAGCCCGCACCGAGGCCCTGAATCCCGTGGAGGCCGGGCTTGCCGCCGGAGAGCACCGCGCTCGCGCGAGGCTCCACGGCTACGATGCGGACGCTGGGGTTCCGCTCCGTCAAAACACGGCCCACGCCCGTCAACGTCCCGCCAGTGCCCACACCGGCGACGAAGGCGTCGACTTCGCCGCCGGTGGCGCTCCAGATTTCTTCGGCTGTCGTCTTCGCATGCACGTCCGGGTTGGCGGGGTTGTCGAACTGGCCGCACATGAGGGCGCCCGGCGTAGTGGAGAGGATCCGTTCGGCTTGTTCGACGGCGCCAGCCATTCCGTCCTCGGATGCGGTGAGCACCACCTCCGCGCCGTACGACTTCAGGAGGAGGCGGCGCGCCTCGCTCATGTCCTCGGGCATGACGATGACGCATCGATAGCCACGCACCGCGGAGATCATGGCAAGGCTGATTCCCGTGTTGCCGCTCGTGGCCTCGACGATGGTCGAGCCGCTCTGGAGCTGACCAGCCGCCTCTGCGGCAAGCACCATCGACAGCGCCGGGCGATCCTTGACCGACCCCCCTACGTTGCTCGACTCTAGCTTCCCGCAGATCTCGGCGCCCTTGCCGCCGGCGATCCGCGAGAGGCGCACCAAGGGTGTGCGGCCGATGAGGTCCAACGCGCCATCATAGATTCGATCGGTCATGTGGCCGCTAGCATACCAGGGCGCGCTTAGATGTCACCGCCCGAAGATCCCGATTCGTGGGCGTCGTACGCCTGGACAATCCGTTGCACGAGCGGGTGGCGGACGACGTCGGCATGCGAGAAGTAGACGAAGTCGATGCCATCGATGTTGGCAAGCACCTTCTCTGCATGGCGGAGTCCGCTCCGGGCACCACCTGGCAGGTCGACTTGGGTCACGTCGCCCGTGATCACGGTCTTCGAATCGAACCCGAGCCGGGTGAGAAACATCTTCATCTGCTCGGGAGTGGTGTTCTGGGCCTCGTCGAGCACGACGAAGCTGTCGTTTAGAGTCCGGCCGCGCATGAAGGCCAAGGGCGCCACCTCGATGGTGCCGCGCTCCATCAGAGCGGTGATGCGCCCGGGCTCCATCATGTCGTGAAGCGCGTCGTAGAGAGGGCGCAGATATGGATTGATCTTCTCGGCGAGATCGCCCGGCAAAAACCCGAGACGCTCCCCGGCCTCGACCGCAGGCCGCGTCAAGATGATGCGCTTCACCTGGCGCTCCTGAAGCGCCCGGACCGCCATGGCCATGGCCAGATAGGTCTTGCCCGTGCCGGCCGGACCGATTCCGAAGACGATGTCGCGAGAGCGAATCGCTTGAATGTAACGCTGCTGCGTGACGCCCTTGGGCGACACGATGCGGCGGCTCGCCGTGGTCAGCACGACATCATCGAGCAGCGCGCGAAGTCGCATCTGCGGATGAGCCTGAAGAGTTCTTGCGGCCCGTGCCATCTCGACCGGCGTGAGCTCTCGACGCTGCAAGGCGTCGATGAGCTCGTGCAACACGCGCTCGACCAGCTCGACGTCACTGTTCGGTCCCTGGACATGAATCGTCGAGCCTCGCAGGCCCATCGAGACGCCGAGCTCGGCCTCGAGCACACGCAAGTTGGAGCCACCTGGGCCCGTGAGCCTGAGGAGCAAGGTGGGGTCGGCCACTTCGATATCGGCGGCGACGTCGGCTTCGGTCAGGCCGCTCTGCGCAGAGGGTTCGATAGGCAAAGCTTAGCGTCTTCCGGGGAGGAGCGCGAGCCCCACGCTAGCGCCAGACCATGGAATCGGGGCCTCGTTCGATGGCGGTGTCGAGTCGCTCATGGGCGGCCAGGATCAACGACCGGGTGTTGTCGCCGTCCAGGGGATACGAAGCGAGCCCAATTGCGGTGCGGAGAAACGCGAGCTTCTCCGGCTCGCGTGCCCGTTGCGATTCGAGCTCGTCTTGCAGGCGGCGGATGACCTCAACGACGGCCCGCGCGCTAGAGCCGTCGAACCCAACGACGAATGTGTCGTCGTCCCAGCGTCCTCGGACATCCTCGCGGCGGAAGCGGCCGTAGATGACGCGCCCGAGGTGCGTCCGCAGACGACGCTTCCGCAGATGGTCTAGCTCGTCGAGCCCGATCGCTTGAATGAGGCCGATCGAATACGTGTGGGCGTGTCGTTGGGCGAACGAAAGCCCTGCCTCGAGCGCCGTAACCGCGGCGGGCCGAGCAAGCGCCCCAGTCTGACTGCATCGCAACTGCTGCCGGCGTAGCCGCGCAATCCTTTCGGCCTCCCGATGTAGCGGAACCAGCCACCCGGACACCCGGCTCAGCGCGTCGGTGATTTGCGGCTCCCCCGCGAGGGGCGAATCATCGAAGCACAACAGAGAGCAGTCGGAGTCCCACGCGGACATTCGGATGATGGCCGGGACCTGTTTGGCGGTCACGCCGGAGCCGAGCAAGATGACGTCCGGACACTCGACGTCCAGCTCGCGCAAGAGCTCGTCCAGACCGAAGAAGAGCATGCACTCGATCCCCGCGTCCTTAATGGCGCTGGCCACTTCGGGATCGCGCAGGACGGCAACCTTGGGCCGAGGAGTCAGCGCCCGCTCGAAGGCAGTGCTCACCGCGTGGTGCAAGCGCACGAGCTCCACGGGGTGCGGAAGGAAGATGTCCATGCCTAACTGAGCCGCGAGGGCGCGCGTGTGCGGATCGTCATTGACGGAGAGCAAGATGATTGGCGTCTCCCGGCAACCGTGGATGCTCCTGAACATCTGCATGAAGCGAGGGAGCGCGTCTCGGTCCTCGAGGGGCCACCCGACGAGCACGGCCGTCGGCGCGTTGCGTCCCGCGACCTTGAGAGCCTCCTCGACGCTCGAGACAGGCCTCAGATGCACGAGCACCTCGTCGAACGCGGACCGGAGGTACGCGATCATCGCTGGGTCGTCCTCGAGCACGAGCAGCGTCGGCACGAAATCGCTCGGGACCGGCCGATGAAGGAAGAAGCTGGCAGCTGGGGTAACCGATGGAGTCGCGGCTGCAGCCGGCTGGGAGCTTCCGGGACCCCCCACCGCTTCCGCCGCGTGGGCGCGAACCGCGTCGATCGACTCGAACATGGTCGACCAATCGAGGCGGCCGGAGCGTTGAAGCTGGCGGAGCTCTGCCTCGATGCGCGCTGCCGCGTCCGAGATCTCCTGTAAGCCGTGGGTATCCGCGGCGCCGTGGAGGTCGTGCGCCTGACGCAGGGCTTCGGCGACCACGCTCGTTCGCTCGGCTTGCGCGTGGACCCGTCGAATGGCGCCGGTCAGATTGTCCGCGGCTATCGGAAGAAGGCTCAGGTACGAGCTCCTGGCCTTTTCGGGATCGACGCCGGGCTCAGAGCCCTCCTCGGGGTACAGGACTCCGTCCGCCGGATCCTCGGCCCGATGGTGGGCGGCCGGTGTCAGGCTCATCGGCGCTGCCACCGCACTTGCCACCTCGCGCGCAAATCGATCCACCGCAACGGGTTTGTGGAACACCTTGATGACGTCGAGGTCGCGCGTGAGGTGCTTGAAAGTCGTGAGGTCACGATAGAACGCCGACACGAAGACGACGGGCGTCGTGTATCCGTCGGCGCGAAGCCGCTCGATCCACACGATACCGTTGGTGTCGGGAAGCAAACCGTCGACGACGAGCAAGGCCGGCTCGTCCTCTTCGATCAGGGCACGGGCGATGCTTCCCTTGGTGACGCTCACTACGCGCAGTCCGAAGGCTTCGAGCGCGGGGGTGACGCTCGTTCGGAATTGAGTGTCATCGTCGAGCAGAAGAATCGTCGGGGGCACGCTTCACCCAGTGTGGCACCGTTTGGTCGGGCTACAAAGCGAACCGGCGACCGATTCAGGATGCCTGACGAACGCTGGCATCGGCCTGTTGTAGATAAGCCCGCGCCACGGGATGGTCAGCCCGCTTTGCGATGACGGTCCGAAGGTGCTGGACACCCTGAGCATGGTCGCCAACCTCGATCTCCATCACGCCGAGGAGCGCCCTCGCATCGTGGTGGTCGGGCTCGAGCTGGAGGATCAACATGAGCTCCTCGCGAGCGCCGCGCGCGTTGCCCCTCAGTCGCAGGAGCTTTGCGAGCTCGAGTCGGATGTCGTGGAAGCTCGGACAGAGGCGGAGCGCTCGACCGAGCTCGTGCATCGCGTCCTCGGGGCGGTCGAGGTCCATGTACGCACGTGCCAGCGACCGGTGAATGTTGGCGACCTTGCCACGGCGGTATGCGTCGTTCGACGTGTCGGTCTCGCGCTGGGCCCGTTGTAGGGTACGCACACCCGAACCGTATTCGCCAAGCTCGTTGCAGGTGACCGTCAGGTTGAGCGCTGCTTCAAGGTAGCCAGAGTTGACCTCGAGCGCTTGCTGAAAACACCATCGAGCCTCGGCCAGTCGCCCGCCGAGATGATAGATGACGCCAAGACGATTGAAGACGTCGGGATATCGAAGCCCCTGCTGCACGAGCTTCTCATAGTAAGGCTGTGCGAGCGGGTACTGCGCGCGATCGTAGTGTTCGTTCGCCGCGTCCAGAAGCTGTTGAGCCCAGGGAGCCATGGGCGCGAAGGTAACGACGGCGGGGATCGGTGGCCAGAAATCCGCGGCCGGGCAGGTCAGCCCATCTTCCGCAAGAGGTTCTTGGCCGTCTTGGCCTCGTTGCTCTTCGGAAAGCGCTGAACGATCTGCGCGAGCGTATTGCGCGCAGACTCCATGTCTTCGGTCCGGTAGTAGACCTCCGCCAACAAGAGGAGGGCGGCGGGCTCGACGCTGCTACCGGGATATGCGGCCAGCAAACCGTTGAGCCGAGACATCACGCCCCGATACGCCTTTCGCTTCATGTAGAAGCGGGCGACGTAGAACTCGTGTGCGGCAAGCATGGCCATGCACTCGTCCATGAGCTTGTTCGCGTCTGGCACGCGCTGGTCCTTCGGATAGTCGACGACGAAACGGCGGAGCTGAATCAGCGCGTCGCGCGCGGCGCTCTGATCGCGCTCGTGGGCAGGCGGCGTCATGAACCAGCCACCCGGGATCTGGTTGTAGTACGCCTCGGCGATGCGGAACCGCGCGTACGGAATCTCCTTGTGGGAGGGCCGTATCCGAACGAACTGGCGGTAGGTCTGAATTGCCTCAGGGTACGCCTCGTTCTTGAACTGGCAGTCACCAATGCGAAGCTCGGAGAGGGCGGCAAACCGGCTGTACGGGAACTCCCGGCGGATCTCGCGAAACGTGGGCTCGGCGTTCAGGCAGTCCCCGCGGCGAAAGTCCAGCAGCGCGCGCTCGTAGGCCGTGCGCGCGTCGTCGTCGGGTTTGAGCAGGCTCTTCCCGCTCTTTCCGGTTCCGGAACCGCCACCGCAAGCGACACCGAACACAAGCAGCAGCGCGAGGAACCATCTGTCGAGGGGGACGCCCATCGTTCGGAGGGTTAGCCCCTCGTCACGTTCCGAACAAGCCGACGAAACGCAGCGCTTCACGCGCTGGCGACCTGATTGTCGATCACGCGGGCGGGGTCGATGCCAAGCGTGGCCAAAGCAGCCTCCCAGCGCATCTCGATCGGAGTCTCGAAGACCAACGAGTAGTCGAGATCGACGGGGATCCAAGAGCCTTGCTTCATCTCGCTTTCGAGCTGGCCGGCACCCCAGCCCGAGTACCCCAGGATCATGGCGCAGGTCTCGGGACCATCGCCCCGCGCGATGCGCTCGAGAATCTCGATCGAGGCACTGCAGGAGATCCCGCCGCCAATCGCGATG
>Ga0209536_100014506_pt1 | contig 11310 bp, 2 predicted proteins | sample DeeMarSeWOR28_12_FD_187461 | JGI IMG/M metagenome (GOLD analysis project Ga0209536, IMG submission 187461) | Marine sediment microbial communities from White Oak River estuary, North Carolina - WOR-2-8_12 (SPAdes) (version 2) | ecosystem: Environmental > Aquatic > Marine > Intertidal zone >... | reverse complement strand
CGGCAACATATCGCTTGGCGTGCTGCTGTTCCAGGACCTGGCGGTCGTTCCGTTCCTGGTCCTGATTCCGATCTTCGCCCGGGACAAATCCGACTTCCTGGCCCGCCATTGCCGGCAGGGGTTTGCGCTGCTCTTCGCCGAGGTGGTGGGGATGTCCTTCATCTGGATCATCGACGTCTCCTTGGGCAGACTGCCGCTCCTCGGCTTCGTGCTGGTCATCGCGCTTCGCCTGGTTTTTTCTCCCAAGTGAAGGAGCACCCGGCTTGAGAGGGCAGGCCATCAGCCTGTACCAATCTGAAAAAGGTTCCAACAAATGGCAAACAGACCGGCTGGTCACCTGCAAATTCGGTAATTACATCCTGGAGTTGGTCAAAAACTGTACCGTTACCCTGAAAGCAGACGGGAGCGGTTTTGATTTCACATCCCCCGGTGATATACAAAACCGCTTCTTCACCGGTACAAAATGGCAGCAAGCGGATGTTTCCCTGGCTATCGGAGGCGAGGATAGCGGTGAGTTCATCATTGGTTCCGAAGACATTGTAGATTTCATCAAAAATTTGCAGCCCGAAATCCGGTACTTTTTCAAGCATTCAGAAACATCTACGGCCAGGGAGTATTCCATCGTTTCGCAAGATTATCCAATCCTCAGCGAGAACGCCGTAGATTGGGAAAACGTTGTCGCCAGAGAAAAAGACATCCTGCGTCTCCATTTACTCAAGGAGAAGGTTGGAGGCGGGAAGATAGACCTGTTCCGGCTATTTAAAGGCATTCCCCTGCCATCTTGCTTCCGCAACAACCTGGGGCGTCTCATCACCCTGATCCCTCTGGAAGGCAGTTCGATGATCTTTGTCTCTCGGCCCAACTACTCTAATGAAGAAGAATCCCGTCGAAATTCGTATTATGTCACTCTGGCCGGTGATTTCGAGGTTAACGTTGACAAAGATACCCAATCCCTCAACAACCTGATCTGCGGACTCTCGGGAGCTGAATACATCTACCTGCCCGCTGAAAAGCAAAATATCCTGACTTTCATCCCCGGCCAACGGGCTTTTGCGCCGAACTTCACCTTCGATGGCACCCAGGGTGCTGATACCGGGGACAGCGATAAACTGACCGACCAGGCAACCACGGCCTGGGTCTACGTTTCACAGCGGGACCGGGAACCTGCTGCCGCTAATTCGGCCTCTTCCCACCCGATCTATTTTGCTCAGCCCGACCAGGCAGTGCTCTACGAGGCCATTACAGGAGGTAACGGCGGCACAGGCGATTTTCTGGATTTCATGGAAGTACCTGCCGCTGCCCTGCCAGCCGCACAAGCGGACAACGGTCATCTCCGAGCCTTCCCGGTCGCGCCATATGCCAGGGTCAAACCGGATTTGATCGAGAGATACCAGAAATTCGAAACCGGCATGCTCAGTCCACTGCGCCGCGAACTGATCGACCAGATCACGGCCAGCGAACCATTGCTCCCGCTCCTGCCAGGTGAGACAGAAGCGTCTGCGAAACGGGTGGGCACTACCCCACAGGGCCTGGTAGCCGAATATTCGGGTAACTTTGAAACCATCCAAAAGCTGATTTTGGCTGAATACAAAACCGTAGTCATCGAAAAGGATCCCGATTCACAGGAGAATATCAAAAAGATTATCGAAAAGAACCTCGATTTCCGAAATATAGGGCGAAGGAATTCACTAGAGCAAGAGAATCCGCTTCGGGCTGCGCTGCAATCCAGCCAGCTTTTCCTGGTCATCTCTAAACCTGAGAGTATCAATGAGTACTTTAAAAATGATGGCGACCAATCCACCATTCTTGAAATTGCCGGGTGGAAATTCGACCTCGACCCCGACCAGTGGGAAAAACGCCAGACCTTACTGATTTTCAAATTCCACGAACAATCTATCGAAGAATTGGTCTCCTCCACCCAAGCCTGGACGCTGCCCGGCAAGTTCAACGCCAATCCCGAAACGATTCGCTTCCGCCTCGACAAACTCATCCAGGATGCGTTGGCGCGCTCACCCAGAGATTCGCGTAACAGCGCCAACCCGCAGGATTACGAGAATTACCGTCAACTGGCGTTCGCCGCCCGCAACCCTGGCTGGACCGGTATCCTGGCCCTGAACGTGACCATTCCACAGGGCGGCTTGCCCCCCGAGATCGCCGGGCTGGCCAGCGGCATCGTCCCGGAGCAGTTCTTTGCCCAGTATGCAGGTATCCAATCCAGCACGGTCAGGGTCGAGAACGGGAGCCTTGATATAGAGTCATCCTCCCTGTTTGGGTTGATTGACTACAACGACCCGGCCGGTACAGCCTCCGATGCCAGCGCCGATTACAATTTCTATGTATCGAAACTGAGCGTCCTGTTCCAGAATTCGCAGATCAAGCATTTCGCCGGGGAAGTGGTGGTGACGCTGGATAAACTCTTTGGCGAGGCTGCCGCTTTGCAAGGTAGTCAACCCGGGCGCAATGAGATCCGGCTGGCGGGGCGCTGCGAAACGCACGAGGGCCGCAATACTTACACCTTCAGTTCGGGGGCCACCAGCAAATTTGACTTACCCGATAGCGTCATCCTGAACGAGGTTGAAATTGTCAAAGCGCAGTTTTCCACAGACCCGCCTGCGAAAGTAAGCGGGTTCGAGACTGGCAATACAGTGACCAGCCGCTTTGCGTTCTGGGGAAAACTCGACTTCCAAAAACAAGGCAATTTCGACATCCTATCGTTTGGGGGAGAGGCTGGCATGGAAAATCCCGAAAAGGCCGGGATGCGTTTCTCCAACCTGCAATTGATTTCGACTTTTACCTGGGGTCCGTCGACTACTAAAACATTCAGGTTCAGCGCGGCGAATATGACCTTCGATCTGGACAAGAGCCTCTCGCGCCCCAACAGCCTGTTTAAAAAATTCCCGCTCAAGCTGGTCGGTCTCTTGGAAGTGGACGGCGTAACAAACACAGCCTCCCCCGACAGCCTGGGTTACATGCCGGTGCGCACGCCTGTGCCGGGGAAAAAACCCGAGAGTGGGGATGCCTGGTACGGGCTGGTCTACGAACTTAACCTGGGCAGCGCCGGAGCCCTGGCCGGGAAAGCGGGGATCGTCGTCAGCGTGCTGGCGGCCTGGAAACCGGGATCAGGCCAAAACGTCTACACCGGGCTGCGCTTGCCGGGGTCGAGCGGAGGCAAGAAGGAAATCCCCATCCAGGGCATTTTGAAGATCGCCTTCAAATCCATCGAATTCCAGGCGCAGGGTGAAGAGGATATTTCTTATCTTTTGAAACTCAAAAATATCGTGCTCAAGTTCATGACCCTGGAGATGCCCCCCAACGCCCAGACCGAGATCATCATTTTCGGTGATCCGCAAGGCCAAGATACTGAAAAAACACTGGCCTGGTACGCGGCTTATGCCAAAGAACTCTCCCCGCAAGCCCGCAAACAACCGCCTAAAAGCCTGACCAAAGCCTGAGTGGAGCCGCTATGACTGAATTAAAGATCATGTTTTGGAACATCGAGAATGTGTACGATTTTAAGATCGTCACGCCCGATGAATTGGCTTTGGAAGATCAAATTGGTGCCGGTACCGAGCCATCTAATGAGACACCGGAATCGGGCGATCAGAAGGAAGAAAGAATAAAGAAGTTGGAAGCCCAGGCGAAAAAGCTCTTCCAGCAAGAGAGGGTTGAGCATCGCGAGAAGGTGGCATCCATCATCAAGGCTGTGGACCCGGATATCGTGGTTATGGTTGAACTCAGCGTGGGGAAAGCGGACCTGGTGCAGTCCGGGCAAGTGGCGAAGGGTAAACGCAAATCAATAAAAAATGCCTTCGTGGAATTCGATCACTGGGGGCCGCGCCAGTATCAAGTCTCGTTGAATGATCTGTATCAAAAGGAGCGGAACAAAGACCGCTGGTGGGCTTCGGCCACCAGCCAGGTCAACTGTTCGGACCTTGTGCCTGAATTGAATGAGGCTGGCGAGCTGCAGGGAATTAAGCACAAGAATACGATGTTCGAGTTGTACGGCCTGTTATGGGACGAAAAAAAGGTGGACCTGGTGGGGGATTTCCGGGTCACCAACCGGCGCGCCAAAGGCAAACTCAATTTTTTCCAGCGCAACCCGGGCGTAGCCAGGTTCCAGGAAGTTGGACCGTCCCGAAGGCAGTTCCTGCTGGTGATGATCCATTCAGGATATGGCGGCGAATCCACATCGGTAGACGATTTGCGCAAAAAGAGGGGCAAGATCATCAGCAACATGATGTACCTGAACGATGTCGATAAGGCCATCAACGGGCCGAAATTCAGCCCGATTGTCATCGCCGGGGATTTCAACCTTGATTATGGCAAACAAGCCGAAAAGGGTTATTACAAACCTTTTGAACAACAAGGCTTCAGGGAGCGCATCAACGGGAAAACCACCCTGGGAAAGATCACTAAAACGTTTCCAAAAACGTACACCCGGAATGCCTACGACAACATTTTCACACGCGGCTTCGCTAACGATGCCAGCCTCGGTGGCATCAAGGATTTTGTCAAGGATGAGTTTGGTGTCCCCGAACCCAGCAGGGAACATGCCCAAAAGATCGAGGAAGCCCTGAAAATCAGCAATCATTTACCGGTTTATGCCACTGTGAGGTTTTGAGCATGAGTTTTGAAAAGATCAAAAAGCAGCTGAAAGAAACCCATAAATTAGGGCCGGATATTTTCACGCCTGATGGTGAAATTGTCGAACTGATACGCTCTGTTCTTGGTGTGTCAGCTCTTAAAGTGGATAACCCGAAAATCTCCGATGAAACGGAAACAAAACTGGTCATCAAAGGGGAAATTTCGGTATTTGAGGTAAAGGGTATCACTGCAAGTATTGAGATAGATAAAACTGAGGGTGATGATCCTGCCTTTAAGATGACTTTCACCATGGAAGATTGGAACCCGATCGAGGGCCTCCCGCTTCTTTCGGGATGGGTAGCCGGGTCGCCGTTAGAGGAACTGACTATCAAGGCTGCGACTCTGACCCTGTCTAACACGGACTCGGAGACAAACGGTGAAGAAGGTGATGAAATAGAAGGTGGAAATACACCGGAAGCTGATGATGAGCCAGAAAAAATCGTTGCCGGGCTGAACCTGAAGGCAACTGTCGACTTAAGCGGCCGTTTCGAGGATGCTGTCTCCCTGGCGGATGGGGAAGGTACATCCCTGACATTGAAGGGCTGGATCAAGCCGGTCAAGGTGATCGCAGAGGACGAGAAAAATGCTGAGAGCGAGGAGACAGACTCCAGCGAGGAAAGTGCCGCTGATGCCATAGACCTGGCGGAAGGCTCGGATGACGAATCCGTTACAGATGGGTACTATCCGCTGTTCGATTTCAACATTTCGCTAAACGATGATGCAAATCTTAATTATCACCCGTTCAAATTGACGAGCGTGGGCATTGGACTGAGGAATGAAATTCTGCTCATCGAAGAAGATGGCAACGATGGCGATGAAGAAGCCGAACAGGTTCAGATGGGATTTATTGCGACGATCTTTGGCAAAATGGAGTTTGGCCAAAATAGTAACACGAACCAGGATGACGAAACAAAAAGTATCATTGCAACGGCCATCATCCCATCTGAGCCAGAGCAACCGCTCGAGTTTACCTTTGCATTCGAAGGCGCTAACCTGCCTGGTTTTGGAGATGTTGTTGGCCTGCTTGGTGACGATGACAGCAAAGCCTTGTTGCCAGAAGAGTTGGGGGATATTGGCAGGTTCCAAATCAAAAGCTTTGGCTTGAACGTTTTGCCCGAAGAAAAACGGCCCACACTGGTCATGGTCAGCATGGAAATGGACAACACCAGGGAGTGGGTCTTACTTGAAGGTGTTTTGACCGTTGAGAAAATCCACGCTGAGTGGCTGGTGATCGACCCGACCCGACTGCGCACGCGCCAGGCGTATGGGTATTTATTTGGCAGTATCGAAATCGAAGATGACGAAGGAAAAAGCGCACACTTGCAGGCCAGCGCCGAATATCCCGGTGGAGATGTAGCTGCCTGGCTTGTGGAAGGGGAAACGATTGAAATTCCCACACTGCTCAAAAAACTGGTCTCGGATTCTTCTGTCCCACCGGGGATGGGTCCATCTGTACCGGATAAAGATAAGTTAAAAATCTCCGCTCTGAATCTGAAAGCCAACCCAAAGGATGAAACCTTCTTCTTCAGTGGCGAAATGAACAATATATGGGAGATTGAAACAGGACTGGGAACTTTTTCAATCGAATCTCTGATGTTAAGTGTGGATATCGTCAGGAAAGAACATATTGCCCAGTTTGGAGGCTCCTTCATCTTGGCAAACGCTGAGTTCGATCTGCTGGTGGAACATTTGGCTAGTGGTTGGGTTTTCAGCGCTGAACTGGCTCTAGGGAGCGAAATTGACCTCTCAAATTTAATTGAGAAGGCTTTCAAATATAGCCTGGGAGAGACGATCGATCTGGGCGAGATCAGCATCACCGAGTTGGGAATGCAGTTTGGCGCTGTCGCGACGAAAGATAAAGATGCACAAGGTGATGATGGCAATAAGGCTGATGAAGATACAGCGCTATTTTACAAATTCCACGGGGCGTCCGAGTGGAACATGACCTTACCGGGCCTAGGTAAAGAAATCAATTTACAGGCCGAACTCGATATTTCAAAGGGAATTGATGCTGATGGAAGTATTAAAGATAAACCCCTTACTGGCGAGGTCTCTGGTTCAATCGGAACGGCGATCGAAGGCTTTGAATATCTAGAATTGACGCTCGCTTACGAGTTTGGGGAAGATAACAACGCCCTAAGCGCTGAATTAGCCCTGGGGAATTTCATCACATTGCGAGCTACACTCGAAAAATCAAATGAAAAAACAACGATTACATTCGAAACTATCGCGTCTGACGATCCCAATGCAAAAACTATCGTCTTGACCTTGGGCGATATGCTAACCTTCATAGCCCGCCTGATTGACCCCGCCATCGAAGAATTTGCACTCGACCAACCCTGGGACGCCCTTAATGCCATTGAAATCTATAGAGGTAACCCAGGCAAAACCCTTTCTGGCATCATGGTGAAGATTGAATTCGCCAGTAACGAAAAAACGATCACAGTCAGTTACGACATCAACAAATTCATTATCCCAGAGGTTCTCGAGGTTATCTCGATAGGAATGGTTTACCAACTTCCGAAGGATAAGAATTCATCCGGCTTCAATATCTCACTCGCATGGAAATATCTCGGGGATGAAAAAGACGAAACCTGGGATGCGCTCAATGACTCGGCTCCCATTGTTCCCAGTAAATCTGCCTTTGAACTGGATTACCTGGGATTGGGGCAACATGTCGCGTTGTCCAATGCGAATCAGTTCAATACCGTTGAAGGTGTTGTGGGTGCTTTGTCCGCTGCTGTGATAGAAGGTGACGGGGGCTCATTGCTCCATTTCAACCGTGATAGCGACTGGTTGATCGGCGCCAAATTCTCGCTGGTCGACCTGCTCGAGATGAGCATCATCTTCAACGATCCGGTGCTGTACGGGATGGTAATCCATCTTGGGGATAAGGCCAAACCTTTCAACGGGCTGAAATTCGAGATCCTGTACCGCCGCATCAGCGACACGATCGGTGTCTATCACACCGAACTGACTCTGCCCGATGATCTCCGCCAGTTCAATATCGGCGCGGTAGCCGTTACGCTCCCCGTGGTCGTGGTGGACATCTACACCAACGGCGATTTCGCCGTAGACGTCGGCTTTCCCTGGAACGGCGATTGGTCACGTTCGGCCCTGGCTGAAGCCTCGATGTTCACCGGCTCGGGCGGATTCTATTTTGCCAAACTGAGCGGCGCCACCGCCACCGGATTGCCAAAGTTCGATCTGGATCATGGGAAATTTGGACTGGTCCTCAAATTTGGCCTGGGGTTGCGCCTGGGCCTGGGTAAAAGTTTCCAACGTGGGCCGCTAAAGGCCGAGCTCAGCCTGACGATGCAGGGCATTTTTGAAGGCATTCTAGCCTGGTATCACTATAATCCAGATCCAAACGTTAAAAGATTTCTCACCGAACGGGGTGTTGTAATCAAAAATGATCCCGAGTTGTATTATCACATGCAGGCCACCGTGCAACTCGTCGGTCGTCTGTATGGGGCTGTCGATTTTGAAGTGATCAAGGTCGAAGTCGAGGTGATTGTCTATGCTGGCATCCAGTTGACGATTGACACGTACGAGCCTATTCAGGTCGTATTGGTCGCAGGCGTATCGGTCCGGGCGACCGTCACGATTTTGTTCATCGAAGTCGATTTTTCCTTTGATCTCACTATCCGAGAAACATTCACTATCGGCGATGGGAGTAAAGTCCCCTGGGAAAACTTGCCCAGCCCACCGGATAGCCAGGCATTTCATGTGCTGGAGTCCCGGATGCCTTTTATTACAACGCAATCACCGCAATTGCGTTGGGACAAATCCTACGGAGTATGGAAAAATGAAGATGGTGAAGTTATAAGACAGGAACTCGACATTTTGTTCCAGCCAGCATTCACCGAAGGATTGTTCTCCGACCGATTTACTGGTCCGAATAATGAGCTATCGAACCATCCCACCGATCCCAACGAGGAGCCATCCAGCCCGCTCACTGATGCCGGTGAGGAAACACTTGGAGACAAAGAGGAAAAGTCTGAGGTAAAAGGCATCGCACTTTTATTTATCGAAAATGCCATCAATCGCGAAGAAGGTAAAGACTTCAACCTGCTTTCACGAGCTATGCTGGAATGGGCGATCCATGCGTATAAAAAATTCAAACCGTCTACCGATAAGAAAGTTTCAAAGTCAGATTTGGACGCTTTGCACAAAGAGCTTATAGACAACCAAAATACAGCTTTTGAGTTCAACGATTTGATGAAATTCCTGGAAACTAATTTCATCTTCAGGCTTCGAGAGGAGGCATCAACGTCAAGTGTCCACGCGACCATTTTTCCCATGTTCCCGCAGCTTTCGCTCTGGGACAGCAAAAACAAAAATGCCCCCCTGGCTGATTTTGCCGACAAAGAAAATATGGAAGCGGCTGGAGACCTTAAAGCCCTGATTGACTATTTCGACGAATTGAAAGTCGGCAATACTGCCAGTAACACTGCCAGTTCGGATTCTCAGCCTGTTTCAATGGCAACCGCCATCTTTTTAGATTACTTTGCCATGCTCACCCGATCGGCAATACAGTCAGCGATTGACTATATAGATGAAAATCCACCTTCTGAAGAATCAGTTCCTGAAGAACTAAATTCTGAAGAACCAACTTCTGAAAAAACAACTTCTATTTCTTTGGATGACCTGTTCAACGGCATGATTGCCGCAAAGAAGTTCGACAATCTGGCCGGCATTGTCTCACGCTTCATGCTCTACGGACTCCGCCTGCCATTCAGCCTGCCTCTAGATGCCGATACGAAGACCTACCCCCTGTATGAATTGACCGGGCAACAATTCAACATTCCAGATGATGCCGTTTTAGACGAGTTTCGCCTGATCCTCAAGCCAACGGACGCTGACTCTTCCCCCCCCACCTGGTTAAAATTCAGTGGAGACCAGACCCATCTGGAAATCGGACTTCACGAAAGTCAGAAAGGATTTATCGAAGGGTTAGAAGCGCTCACCTTCAGCCCAACCTTGCAGAAACAGAGTCCCCTGGAACTATATAGCTGGTCGCCGCTTCGTTTCGATTTCAGACACCCTCAACCCTACCTGGAAGGATCCACATCAAAAACCATCTGGTCATTCCCTGCTAACCTTGTCAACCGCCTGATTCGCCTGGACAGTACCAAGAGTCTCAAGTTCGAGGTCTATGACGGCAACACTTCCAAAATAGGAGCAACTGACGACCAGGATGCTCTGTCACCAACTTGGGGTACGCTGATTGAGTTCACGGTTCGCAGAGTGCCATCCGCCGACGGCACGAATTTCCTGGAAAATATCTATCTTGTAACCGGTATTGGAGGCCGTGACGCCAACTCAAGCGGTGAGGATTATCTCGAGGAACTCATTGCCAAATCAGCTACAGGTATGGAGATCAGCCTGCTATATGAAGATGCCCAAAATGACAATTCCGAGAATGGAGATGCCAAGAACAAAATCCTAAAGCAGGCTGGAGACAATTTCTTTCTGCTAAGAACCAACCTGGCTGGTGGAACAGGGAGTAGTACTCTCTTTGGTGCCACTCAAAACGATGTGGCTGATTTCTTCCGCCTGTTATGGAAAGCCGGAAAAACCGAAGGGGGTACATACCTGTACCTGGAAGGCTTACCAGACACATTTCTTGCAAGCGGCGATTCCCTGGTTTTACGATTGTTGTCAGTTGAGAAGGATATCACTGCGCTCGAACGCCGACATAATTGCATGCTGACTGGGAGTGAAATCGTGCCGGATAAGGTAGCCTTATATGGGGAAGCCACCTCAGAGGATGAGCAGGTCAAAGTTCTTAATTTACCGCCCGGGCACTTCGGTTTCCATATTACCCGGGAGCCGGTCAGGCCTAAACCCGATAATTGGGAAGATGAACTGGATAATTTGTTCCAGTTGTTGAGTTACCGACTTCGTAGTACCGATAGCTTCACTGAAAGCCGTTGGGGTATGCCTGTAGGCCCAACGGTCGATCCAGTCAAACCGGATGACCCAACTGACGATGTGTGGATCTATGAACGTGTCATCCCGGCCTATCGCTTTGCAAACGGACGATCGCAGGATGCCGACGATGGGCTGCCGCTTGTCAGCCAGAACCCGTATGCCGGGATCAGCGAAAACGCAGCGATCAGGGTCGAGTTCGAATTCCAGGATCTGGAGAACTGTCCGCGTGTCGGTCTGAAGTGCGTTGTCCATCTCGACGCGAAACGGGTACCAGCGGCCGACGAGGCGGCCCCTGAAAATCTGGTCGGAGAGGTCGTTGCAACTGAAGCGCTGTGGGACTGCACCACCTGCGGTGCCTGCGTGGAAGCCTGTCCGGTGTACGTGGAGCATGTGGACAAAATGATAGAGATGCGCCGGGGGCAGATCCTCAACGACGATGCGCCGACTGGTCCGATTCAGGAAACGTTGAGAAATATGGAAATCCGCGGCCATCCCTGGCGGGGAGCTGAATACCTCAGAGATGCGTGGACCGATGGGATGGACGTAAACATTATTTCAGAGACGAAAGGCTCGGCATGGCTTTACTGGATCGGATGCACCGGTGCGCTGATTGACCGCAACATGCTCGTTACGAAAGCTTTTGCCGGGCTGCTTCAGGCGGCGGGAGTCGAATTCGGCATCCTCGGCAGCGAGGAGGGCTGCTGCGGCGACCCGGCCCGGAGAATGGGG
>Ga0209536_100014505_pt1 | contig 11311 bp, 10 predicted proteins | sample DeeMarSeWOR28_12_FD_187461 | JGI IMG/M metagenome (GOLD analysis project Ga0209536, IMG submission 187461) | Marine sediment microbial communities from White Oak River estuary, North Carolina - WOR-2-8_12 (SPAdes) (version 2) | ecosystem: Environmental > Aquatic > Marine > Intertidal zone >... | reverse complement strand
CGGATAAAATTTCGAATTCGCTCCGGTGTCGTTGTGCGCCCCTGATAAATAGATCTGCCGCGGTGGTTCTGATATGTGATCAGCGGAGTGATAGCCACCTCTTTGGGCGATCCTTTGCGGGCATCGACCAGATCTACGGGCACATCCATGGCTTCGGCCAATTTGCGGATTTCAGGAAGACGCTTTTCATGGAATACTTTTTCGAGTTCTGAAGCACCGGGCTGCACAAATATAATCAGCTGTTCCGGCGCAGAAGCAGCCGGTGCCGATTTCAGCGCATAAAATAAGAAAAAAAGGACAACAAATACCGATAAGGTCATCCTTCTTCTAATCAACATGTTCATACCCCAAAGCGATTCTTTTTTATAAGCACTGGATGTTTAGGTATTGCATAAAAATAATTCATTTCAGATCAGCCTCGCCCCGTAACCGACGTGGTAGGATGAACCCTGTAATTGCCTGCCCCACATGATTTTGACGGCAAAATACTGATGGGTTTTCTTAACGAACTGCTCCGGTGGTTTTTTAATTGATACGGAGATTTCATCTCCCCGCGAAAGGTCTTCATTAGATTCGAAATACAATCCTGCGGAGCTGAAGTTGTACATCGTACCCCTGTAGAAAAAATCAGCTGGACTCGTATTATGCAGAATCGGAGCGTTGCATTTGATACGCTCGCTGCTTCTGCGCTCATTATCAATTTGCATTTTTCCAAACTCCCATTTGAGATGAGGGGTGTTTTTGCCAAAGCCTGTGCCGCGATGGGTGCATACCCTTGATCATCGCTGACAGCCCCCGGGCGGGCATCGCCAACATTAAAAACACCCCGACCCCTTTGAGTTAATTCATCTGCCGCCGACGTTAATTTAATTGGTCCGCTTTTCAATTTGGCCTTTTAAGCCGGACCCGCATATTCTTTTACCCTGGATAAAAACTCCCGGCTGTAGCGGTGGCCGTATTCAAAGAAGTGTTCGATTCTGTCTTCGGTTGAATTCAACGGGATCTCGCAACCGGAGGCGAGGATATAGCCGCTTCCTGCCGCAGCGGTGTCGATGCAGTGGCGAATGGCCGCTTCCATTTCTTCTCTGCTGCCCGAGCCGAACAGGCTTGTCGGCACGTTTCCCATAATGGCAATTTTGCCGGCGGACTGATCGACCAATTTTTCCAGAGACGAAGGCGCATCCAGGCTGATAAAGCTGATACCGGTTTCTAAAACATCTTCCATAATGGGGTCAATCTGGCCACAAATATGGAGTGTCATAAATGCTTTGTTCGATTTGAAATAACGATCCAACTCGCAATGATAGGGCTTGATAAAATTCCTATATATCTGGGGTGAAATAAGACTGCATGAAGCAGCGGCTTCACCCAATGAAGGCGAAAATCCGGCTGCGATCAAGGCGTCTCCCATCCTTCGGACCACTTCGGTGGTAAATTTCATCAGTTCGTGAACAAATTCCGGATCCTCGATTGTGTCAATCAATAACGGCTCCGCGCCCCTCAAGTGGATGGCAAGATTCCAGGGGCCGGAATGTCCCAACCCCATGGTCGCTGTTTTTCTCACCTGGGAGGAAACTCTTTCGCACAGTTCTAAAAAATACGGTATTCTTCCATCCTTGCCTGGATCCGGGACCTTTAGTTTGCCCACATCGGATTTGTTCTCCAGCACGATGGATTTCGGATGGGAGATACGATCTTCGGGAAAATCGAGTTCACAGCCGATAGCCTCGGCCTCCAGATAAATATCGTTGTAGACAATCAGGCTATCTGGTTGGAACCGGTTGTAAAATGCCATGTGGGCCTCGGCGCTTTTTCGGGCATCCGTAAGAATATCCCGTACAGTATAGCCGGCAAGCTTTGAGCAGTAAGGGCCGATCAGCACGGTCGCCGGCAGACGGTCTGCATGCTGTCGCTTTAAGGCAGAGATCATGTAATATTTACCTGTTTTTGATTCCATCAGATGCCTCCTACATCTTACATCAAATTTGAGTTTCATTGCATTTTTTCAGTATTCCAATATTCCAAAATTCCTGCTGAGGTCGGGGGTGCAACTTCCAATTTACGGATCAGCTTTGAGTAAACTTTGGAAAAGAGATAATGGAAATGATACACAGATGTCAAACACAAAGATTGGCTCAAGTTTTGTTTGCTATCCATGCCGGATTTTTGTTATGGATCTATGGCTTTGAATTCGTTGTTAGCCATCTCGGCAGGTTAGTAATAGAATTTGATGATCGTTTCAGCCGCAAAAGGGCTTGAAAGCGGGATGCCTGAATGCAACAAGGCCAGGCGGACTCAGCGTTCTCAGACTCTCACTTTTCAGCCTGCCGTTCTCAGGCCTTTTTATTTTCTGTCATTATGAACAGTGAATCGAATTTTTTGGACATTCAGGGGATCCTGACCATTATCGCGGATGAACCGGCGTGGCCAAATCCGGCGAACATCTATGCCGTGCCGGATGATGCCGGCTTCTCCCTGATCGATGTCGGTTGCGGCGCAGCTTCCAGTATCGAACATCTGCAACGGGGATTGGATCACTGGGGGCTAAAAATAGACCAGCTTCACACCGTGGTTTTATCTCATGCCCATCCGGACCATATGGGGGCTATGTGGTGGATTCTGGAGGAGGCACGTCCCAACGTATTTATTCATCAAACCGATGCAGGGTCAGCACTTGATCCAAAACAATTAGAACGCACGTTTGACATCCCGCTTGCCAAGAAATGCTGGGCGGATTCAAATGGTAAAGACGCTGTTCAAAAATTCGACATTTTGCAATTTTTTGAGGATTCCGGCTGTCCCATGAGCGCCGCCGCAGATGTGACGGAAATCCATGGTGGAGATATTCTGAATCTGGGCGAGTTTGAATTCGAAGTGGTGCATACCCCAGGTCATTCTCCGGGCCATATTTCCCTTTATGCCAGAGATCAGCGCCTGATGCTGCCCGGTGATATGGTGGGCAAGTCCCCTGCCTGGTATGTGCCTTCATCAGGCGGCGTGATCGGCTATCTCGAGAGCCTGAACAAACTCCAAGTTTTGGAAGCCGATATTCTTCTGCCGGCCCATGGCCCGGTGATTTATACGGCCGAGCAGGCCATTCGGCGCATTAGAGAAAAACTGCTGAGCAGAGACGCGGTGCTTAAAGAGGCACTGAGAGCCGGTGATAAAAGTCACCTGGAATTGAATAAAGCCCTTTTGGGTGACTCACACATAAATTTCTTTCCGGGTTGCGGAATTATCGAGAGCCATCTTATTAAGTTCGAAAAGGAAGGCGTCGTCAGAAGAAAAGGGCAGCTCATCAGTTACGTTCAATAAACCGGAAAGTCTCTGCCCGAACGGGAGATATTTCTTGAATGGATAAATTTGAAAAAGTTGAGGTGTTTTCAAACTATTTTTAAATCTGAAAGGAGAGATGATGGAATTCGGATTTAGCGATAAGGAGCTTGCGTTTCGAGATGAGGTGGAAGACTTCTTGAATAAGGAACTACCTGCAGGTTGGCCGGAGAAATCAAGGCATTGGCCGGGTGGATATGGCACGATTGAATTGCATGACCCTGAAATGCTGGCAACCGCTATGGAATTTAAGCGTAAACTCGCGCAAAAAGGGTGGTTCACGATTGCATGGCCGCAAGAATACGGCGGAAAGGCCCACTCCTACATCGAGCAGGCGATTTTTGACGAGCGGATGAGTTATTATCGGGCCCCGAGTGTCGGAATCGCCACCGGAATCGCCGGTCCGACTATCTTGAGGTTTGGCAGCCCGGAAAACAAAAAAGATTGGATTCCGAAAATTGCCAGCGCCGAAATCGAAATGTGGCTGGCCTACAGTGAGCCTGATGCCGGTTCGGATTTGGCCAGCATTCAGACCACAGCAACCGAAGAAGGCGATGAATACGTGATCAATGGTCAAAAAATCTGGAGTACCGTCGCGCATATCGCCGACTACGCCTGGTTGATCGCCAAGACAGACCCCGACGGACATCGCCATCACAGCGTCAGCCTTTTCGTTGTCGACAATAAAAGTCCCGGCGTTACCATACGCCCGTTGATAAACATATGCGGTGTTCATTCGTTTAACGAGGTTTTTTTTGACAACGTGCGCGTACCCAGGCGGAATATGATCGGGGAAAAGAATGCGGGGTTTTATTATTTGATGACCGCACTTGATTTTGAGCGGCTTCTCGTCGGTATCGGCAGCTTCAGGCGGGTGTTCGAGGAGCTTGTAGAATATGTCAAACGGGTTGAGCGCGATGGGAAACCACTCGGTAAAAACCACTCGACGCGAATGAAGCTGGCAGAGATCGCCATAAAAATTGAAATTGCCTACATGTTTTTTTGGAGAACTGCAGAGAAGCTCGACAAGGGGCAGGTTCCCGATGTCGAGAGCTCCATGCTCAAGTTGACGACAACGGAATTGAGCCGGCATCTGGCCAATGCAACCATGGAGATTTTCGGGCCATACGGTCAGCTGGAGATCGGTTCGCAATGGGCACCGTTCAGAGGTATGGCGCCCCGGGGCTATCTTGATTGTATCTCTGCTACCATTGGCGCCGGAACATCGGAAATTCAGCGCTCAATCATTGCAACCAGGGGGTTAGGATTGCCACGCAAATAATTTTGCCTAAATTGAGCAATTGCCGATCTTACCGCATCTACGGCATCTTCCTTGTACCTACGGCAACCTCAACAATCGCTCAATTTAGGTTTTTGTTGATTTGCCGAGCCGTTTCGAAATTCGATATTCGTGCTTCGGATTTTATGGCTTTAAAAAATTTACACAGCTTTTAATTACGGTTTATCATGTTTAATTAAAAATTGCAGAAAGGAAAACACAGATGGATCTCGATCTGACCCAGGAACAGAGAATATTGAAAAAGTCAGCACAGGAATTTCTGAAAAAAGAGTGCCCGCCTTCTCTTTTGAGAGAATTGAAAGACGACAAATCGGGTTATCCCCCAAAGCTCTGGGATCAGATGGTTGAGTTGGGGTGGCCCGGGGTGATGATTCCCGAGAAATATGGCGGAATCGGGGGCAGTTTCCTGGATCTCTGTATCTTGCTGGAAGCCATGGGGGGGACCTGCTGTCCGGGACCTTTTTTTTCGACCGTGGTCCTCGGCGGACTGGCCATTTTGGCTGCTGGCAACGATGGGCAGAAGGAGGCGTTTCTTCCAAAAATAGCCGATGGTAATCTGATATTTGCACTGGCAATGACCGAGCCCGGTGCCTGGTACGGGGTTTCGAATCTGTCCATGACGGCCGTTGCCCAAGGGGATGAATACGTGCTGGACGGCACCAAGCTGTTTGTGGAAAACGCGCATATCGCCGACTATATTCTTTGCGTCGCTCGCACAGATTCGGATAAAACGTCAACCGCGGGGCTTAGCCTGTTTGTTGTCGATGCCCGCTGCCCGGGCATAAAATGCACCCCCATGAAAACCCTGGCCTACGACAAGCAATGCGAGGTTGTATTCGACAGGGTCAGCGTTCCGAAAAGCAGCACCATCGGGCCGGTGAGCGCTGCAGGCAAGCTTCTGGAAAAACTGCAGGTGCAGGCGGCGGTTGCCAAATGCGCCGAACTGGTGGGATGCATTCAAAAGGCCTTTGACATGACGGTGGCCTACGTCAAAGACAGAAAGCAGTTCGGCCGGCCGGTCGGAAGCTTTCAGGCCGTGCAGCACCATTGCGCGAATATGGTTGTCGACGTGGACGGGTCTCGTTTTATTACCTACCAAGCGGCATGGAAAATTTCTCAAGGACTTGACGCCGGCAAAGATGCATCAATGGCGAAAGCCTGGACCAGCGATGCTTCGCGCAGGGTAACCGCTTTAGCCCATCAGCTGCATGGTGCCATTTCATTTACCGAAGAATATGATGTGCATTTGTTCTATCGGCGGGCCAAAGCCGCGGAGGTCGCCTTTGGAGACAGTGAGTACCACTTGGAGAAGGTGGCCCGGGAGCTCGGCCTCTAAACCATGGGAAGGGATTCACAATTATACATGCTCCTCAAAAATCGTTCGCCTGGTTTCAGCCAGAAAAACAATTAAAATCGATCGGTTATAGGAAATTCAAGCTCAAGCGTTGAATGTCCTTCATTATATATATTCCACCTACAAACTGAAAAATTATTCTTGACAAATATATAGCGCCATGTAAGTAAGGTTTACATGCAATTATGCTGTCTTTATTTCTTTGCTGGCGGCAACTGTTCTGGCAGATAAATATACAATCAATTTGCGGCAAGAGCTGACGTTCGATTTCACGGAATCCGGCCCGATATTTAAAACTGCGGCTACGGTGCGATGGCGATTCATACTGAGGAAATAAAGACCAAATCCCTGGAGGCAGACCGCTCCGATCCCCCCGGAAAAATAAAAATTGCCGGTGCCCTCAAAACCCTTCTTGAAGAAAAAGATTTCAACTCCATCACAACCGCTGAAATCGCAAGGACCTCCGGTGTCAATGAGGCGCTGATTTACCGTTATTTTAACGATAAACGGGGCCTGCTTCATCACCTGCTTTCGGAATATCTCAGAGAATCCGAAAGCCAGATGGGAAGTTACATTGAAGGTGATGAAAGGGTCGCAGAAAAGATGAGAAGGATTATCTGGCATACATTCAACACCTATAACCGGAACAGAATTTTTGCCAAAATTCTGCTTATCGAGGTGAGAAATTTTCACGGCTATTTTGAGAGCGAAACCTATCGCCTGGCCAAGGAGTACAGCCATATTGTCTTAAATCTCATCAAAGAGGGTATCGAAAACGGTGAAATCCGGGACGACATTGCGCCCTGGTACATTATGCAGATGGTTTTGGGGGGGGTCGAGCATCTGATTTTACCCAGCCTGATATTTGACAAAGAACTCGACGTTGATTCCGCAACTGATCATCTGTGCGAAATCTTAATGGATGGTGTCGCAAAGAAACGGGTTCAATAAAAGTTATTTTATAGACCACCTTGAGGTGTCCATGGAAGTCGTCAACGAAATTTTGCAAACTGTTCTCTCGGGAATTTCCATCGGTTGTGTATACGGGCTGGTGGCCCTCGGGTTTGTCCTTATCTTCAAAGCCACCGAGGTGATCAATTTCGCCCAGGGCGAACTTCTGATGCTGGGCGCTTTTATCAGCTACAGCCTGATCACGCAGCTGCATTTTCCCTATTGGGCCGCTCTGCTGGTTACCGTTATCGTCATGGGGCTGCTGGGCATGCTGTTGGAGCGATCTGTTCTGCGTTCGCTGGTTGGGGAACCGGTTTATGCCATTGTGATCGTCACCATCGGCATGTCGTTTTTTTTTAGAAGCATTGTCAGCATGGTTCCGGGCTGGGGAACGGATACCTACGGGTTTCGGACGCCATTTACCGAGAAATTCGTGCGAACCGGTGAATTTGTCATCTCCTGGGAGTATCTGGCCATTATTCTGATGACCACAGGGCTTATCCTGGGGCTGTTTGCCTTTTTTCGATATACCCGGGTGGGCACGGCCATGCGGGCCACATCCCAGAATCAGCTGGCGGCCGTGTACATGGGTATCAGCGTCACCCGGGTGTTTTCGCTGTCCTGGACCATCGCCGCGATGCTGGGCGGCATCGGCGGGATTTTGCTTTCGCCGATTACCTTTGTCCACATGAACATGGGATTTATCGGGCTCAAGGCCTTTCCGGCAGCCGTGCTGGGCGGTTTCGGCAGCCTGCCCGGTGCCATCGTCGGGGGTCTCATTATCGGCATAACCGAGAGTTTGGCCGGATTTTATTTACCGGAGGGCTGGAAAGATATTGCCGCCTGGATCATCCTTATCGGGGTGCTGATTCTCAGGCCCCAGGGTTTGTTCGGCATTCAGGAAAAGAAAAAGGTGTAGCGATTATGCGTTTTATAATGAAAACAGACTATTATCAGGATATCCAGTTGTTCAAATACCGCAGCACTTTTTTCTGGTACCTGGCCCTGGTCATCGGGTGCCTTCTCATCCCCTTGGTACTGGATGAATATCTGCTTTCACAACTGACCTTTATCTGTATGTACGGCATTGCCGCCGTGGGTCTTATGCTGTTGACCGGCTACACCGGTCAGGTTTCCATGGGGCATGCCGCTTTTTTCGCCATCGGATCCTATACATCGGCTATTCTGACGTCCAAGGGCGTGCCGTTTCTGCTGGCCCTTCCGGCAGCCGGGTTTCTGGCTGCGGCCGTCGGCATGCTCATCGGACGGCCCATCCTGCATCTCACCGGGCTTTACCTGGCAATTGCAACCATGGGCTTTGCATTCATTATCGATGAGATACTGGTGCGCTGGGAGAGCCTGACCAACGGCAACATGGGCTTTTATGTGGACCCCCCCGCGATCGGGCCTTTTATTTTCGACACGGAGGTACGATATTACTACCTGACGCTGGTCATTCTGATTTTGACCCTTTTTGCGGCCCGAAATATTCTGCGCTCCCCCACCGGGCGGGCCATGATTGCCATACGCGACAGTGAGGTGGCGGCCGAGGCCATGGGCATCGATCTGGCCAAGTTCAAAACCATGGCCTTTGCCGTGAGCGCGTTTTTTGCCGGTATCGCCGGCAGTCTTTATGCCCACAAGCTTTTTTTTATCAATCCGGAAAGCTACACCATCATTCTCTCCATCGAGCTTCTGGCCATGATCATCATCGGCGGATTGGGAAGTCTGCACGGCGCAGTCTTCGGTGCGGCCTTTTTTATTTTTCTTCCTCAGATCATTGTCATGACCAAAGAATATATGCCATCTTATCTTCAGGATCAAACGGGCCTCGAGTCGGCATTGTTCGGGCTGCTGATCGTGCTGGTGATGCTCTTCGAACCCATGGGGATTTACGGGAGATGGCTGAAAACCAAATTTTATTTTGAAATGTTTCCGCTTTACAAGAAAGATTCCTTTAGACGCGAGAAGAAATATCAGAAAGCAGAAAGGCACTAAATGTCATTTTTCAAAGCAGACAACATCTCGATCAGTTTTGGAGGGCTGCAGGCCTTAAAAGAGGTCAGCTTCGAGATCCAGCAGGGCGAAATATTCTCTATCATCGGGCCGAATGGTGCGGGCAAAACTACGATCTTCAATTGTATCAACCGTTTCTACGATCTGGATGAGGGCACCTTCAGTCTGCAGGATCAGGATATATCGAAGATCAAAACCCATCAGGTGGCTGAAATGGGGATTGCCCGCACATTTCAGAACATCGAGCTTTTCAAAAACACCACGGTGCTCGATAATCTCATTCTGGGCAGGCATTGCGGCCGCAGATCCAACATATTTACCGAAACAGTGTTCAGCCGGTCGGTCCAGAAACAGGAGCTTGAAAGCCGGATGAAAGCCGAAGAGGTCATTGATTTTCTAAGCCTCGAAGCCTATCGCGAGCAGCGGGTCGTCAATTTGCCCTATGGCGTGCAAAAAACCGTTGAACTGGGCCGGGCTCTGGCCATGGACCCCAGACTGCTGCTGCTCGATGAGCCGTCGTCCGGGTTGAATGTGGAAGAGACCGAAGATCTGATGTTCTGGATGAGTGACATCAAAGCGGAGCTGGGTATCACCATACTGCTGGTCGAGCATAACATGCGATTTGTGCAGCAGGCATCGGATCGCGTCCTGGCACTGGATTTCGGGGAAACCATCACCCAGGGAAATCCCCGCGACGTGTTGAACCATCCCGAAGTCATGAAGGCCTATCTGGGAGAAGAAGATGTCCTTACTCAAAGTTAGAAATATCGAGACCTACTACGGTCCCATCATGGCCATCAAAGGTGTGTCTTTCGATGTGAAAGAGGGGGCCATTGTGACCATCCTGGGCGCCAACGGGGCCGGCAAGACAACGGTCTTAAAAACCATTTGCGGTGTGATGGACCCCGAAAAGGGCACCATTGAATTTATGGACGAGCGGATCGATTCGAAGGCACCTGAAAAAATCGTAAAATTAGGGATATCCCAGGTTCCCGAAGGCAGGGAAGTATTCCATGAACTGACCGTCAAAGAGAATCTGATGATGGGTGCGTATCTCAGAAAGAACAGATCCGCTATTCAGAAAGATCTCCAGATGGTTTACGATTATTTTCCGCGTCTTGGTGAAAGAACCGCACAGCTGGCCGGGGAGATGAGCGGCGGTGAACAGCAGATGGTGGTCATCGCACGGGCTTTGATGGCAAGGCCCAAGTTGATGCTTCTGGACGAACCCTCGCTGGGGCTTTCCCCCCGGCTGGTGAAAGAAATTTATGATATCATCGTGCGGATCAACAAGGAGCAAAAAACCACCATCCTGCTGGTGGAGCAGAATGCCCCCATGGCACTTTCTGTGGCCAGTCACGGATTTGTGCTCGAGCTGGGCCGGATTGTGATGGACGACACCTGCAAGGCGCTGCTGGCCAATGAAGATGTCAAGGAGTTTTACCTGGGAATCAAGGAAGAAAGTGTCCGGGGAACCCGAAGGTGGAAGAAGAAAAAGAAATGGAGATGACCGCAAAAGCAATGATGGACAGGCAGGTTTAACGTTATGAATGCTACCATACCGAAAGAGTGTGACAGCGCTGTGAAATTGTTCTGGAACCGGGTCGAGAAATGGTCGGATGATGTCGCCCTAAGAGAGAAGGATTACGGTATCTGGCAGGAAATCAGCTGGCGAGAATACGGCCAAAAAACCCGGTATATGGCACTAGGGCTTCTGGCCCTCGGATTTGAAAAAGGCGATCGCGCCGCCATTATCGCCGAGAACAAACCCGAATGGCTTTATTCCGATATGGGTATTCTGTCCGCCGGAGGCGTGACCGTGGGTATTTACCCCACGGATACCGCCAATCAGGTGGAATACCTGATGAACAATTGCAGCGCCAAGATTTATATTGCCGATGATGAGGAGCAGCTGGATAAAATTCTGGAAGTGCGCGACAATCTTCCGAGCCTTGAAAAAATTATCATCATCGATATGGAAGGGCTGCGGGATTTTGCCGATCCCATGGCCATGAGCTTTGACGAGCTGCTGGAATTGGGCAAGCAAAAGGAAAAGGAATTGGCCGGGCTGTTAAAAGAGCGTATTGATTCTTCCAAACCCGAAGACCTGGCCATCCTGATTTATACATCCGGTACCACCGGTCCGCCCAAAGGCGCCATGATATCGCACAGCAACATCCTCAATATCATGGAGATGGCAAATGAAGTCAATGCGGGCTATCAATCAGACGAAGTACTGTCTTTCCTGCCGCTTTGCCACATCGCTCAGCGCGGCGTATCTATCTTCAATCCCTTGCTTACCGGATATAAAATTAATTTTGTAGAGGAACTGGACACGGTTCCGGAGAATATGCGCG
>Ga0209536_100014504_pt1 | contig 11312 bp, 12 predicted proteins | sample DeeMarSeWOR28_12_FD_187461 | JGI IMG/M metagenome (GOLD analysis project Ga0209536, IMG submission 187461) | Marine sediment microbial communities from White Oak River estuary, North Carolina - WOR-2-8_12 (SPAdes) (version 2) | ecosystem: Environmental > Aquatic > Marine > Intertidal zone >... | reverse complement strand
GCCATCATCCTTTGCCTGTTGCTCGAACATTGCACTCATCGTGTCCTCCGCGGCTGTCGTTTCGGCTGTAATTTCGACCTCGAGAAACGGATAGGCTAATCCCACGGTAAAGGGTTTCGCGTCTACTGGACCCCTCGGATTCTAATACGATGAGAGAAAGAACATGCCGAATGTGACGCTCCTGTCGATTCTCGCGGTCACCCTCACGGGGTACTTCAGTTGCATGTGGGTCACCAAGATGATCACCGGCCGGGGCAACGACATTGTTACCGGGATCATCAACGGGGTCCCAGTGTCGAGAAGAGAACGCTGGCTCATGCTCATCACCGATTGGCTGTCCTGGGTGGCTCTGCAGGTCAGTTTGCTGATCATACTTGGGCTCGGCATCCTTGAGATCGCGCGTGGAGCTGGCGAGCCAAGGGTCGCGCTCATCGGGTACATGTGTTGCATCATGTGCGGTTTCGGAGCGGTGTTCTGGACGATCCTGGGCGGCGTCCTTTTCACAAATATGATGCGCATCATTCGCGAGACCGCTCGATCATGACCACCCGAGCGGCGTCGTAGGCCGGGTCAATCTTCTATACGGCGTCGACAGTGCGCTCGAGCTAGTGCTAATGCTGCGGACACAGCGACCGTGCGGACGCTGGCTACTTCTCGGCCTCGCGAATTGCCCTCGCGCAGTCGATCCCAGTCCAAGTGCCCAAGACCGACCAAGCAACCGCGACGAACGCCATGATAACCGCAGCAACGTAGGCGAGGTTCTTGATGCCTGGATCGCTCACATTCTCGGCGATTCGCAACGAGCCAAGGGCGATAGCGATCGAGAAGGCGATCACCGCGCCCATGTACAGGAAGTAGACCCGATAGAGCGTCATGCGGCGGAGCGCCAAGGACACGGGGATGCCATCCTTTAGCCCTGTCAAGATCGTAGCGGCGTGCCTGTTGAGCAACTCCGACGAGTAGGTTATCGACGCGCCACTGCCGACGAGCGTCGCGAGGATCAATCCGATCGTTTGTAGATTCGACATGGCGCTCTCAAACCAACCGCATCGCGAAGACGAAGATGCCGAGAAGCATGATCATGACGATGGCGATGGCGAGAATCGCTGAGGCGCTCACGTGCGTGCGCGGAGGCTTTGCAACTTCAACCGGGATGGACCGCCTCGAAGCCTCGAGCGCCTCGGGCTCTACTTCGATCTGCTCGAAAGAGTCTCGCTCGGTCCTCACCTCGCTCGCGATGCTCGACTCGATGGCGTCGACCACGCGTCTCCACTCGGGGTCCTGGATCGATCCATGCCAGTGCAGCAAATCCGTGGTGTGAATCCTCGTGAAGCCAAAGGGGAGCGCCGTCTCGTCGATTCGCAGCGGGACGAGCACCTTGTTGCTCTTCGCGTAGTCGGCCTCTTCCTTGACGTAGTCGGACTCGACTGAATGCGAAGACCACAACACCACGACGGCATCGCTCTTGCGCAACTGCTCTAGGATGTACGCATCGAATTTTTGGCCTGGAGGAATCGCAGCATCCCAAAACACCTCGTAACCCTGGATCTCGAGCGCATCGGCGACGCGCTGGGCCATCGTCTTGTCTTTGCGGCTATAGGAAACGAAGAGCTTTTTGGGCATTCTGATTGAGTTGGGTCAGGTCGCAGGTCGGAGCATGAAGTCGGTGACTGCGCTCCAGAGCGATTCAAAGGCCGGTCTATCAAACCCTGTGCCAGTTGCCAGCCAATCGTAGTGCGGCGGTTCGTGGTCCGGGTCGTAGAAATGGCCGCAAACGTCCAGGTGGTCGCCCTCAGCGGCATAGACGAGCTCGCCCCATAGCTGCGAGCGCGTCGGCACAATCCCATCATTCTGGTCCGCGGAAGGCACGTCTCCGTATGCGTCGACTAGTGCAGACGCCTGCTGGGGCGACGGAGTGGGGTACCTCGAGACCCGGTCGCCACTGAGCCCATAAAGGAATCGGTAAAGCAGGTGCGAAGCCTGTCGATACGGATCGAAGCCGATGGAACGCGTCGTCTTCCAGCCGGGCTTCAGCGAGCGCATCACGACGCTGCCGTACTTGACGCCGGGACGGTCCTCCGTCGCCGCGTTCAATAAGTCGATGCCACCCGGCGTGAGCTGCCCGAGCGCATCGTTGTCGTCCCCTACGGACTGAAGGTAGCCCTGGATCTTTCGCTGACGGTCCTCGTCGAATTCGTCTAGGAGCTTGTCGTAGAGCTGGTCGAGCACCGACCGGCGAAACCCAATGAGGTCATCGAGCCGCGTGACGATCCGCCCAATACCGACCATCGCGCTCAGCGGGAGCTTGCCGTACTCCATCGTATAGATCGTCGCCAGCGCGATAACTTTGAGGAGCTGTGCTCCCATGGCCGAGCTGAAGAAGGCGGCAATAGGCGCGCCGTAGTTCGGGGTCGCCACCGTCACCACGGTTCGCACCCGGGAGGACAGCCTCTTGAGCTCGACTGGGTCGACTTCGAGCAACGCACTGGGCGTGACGAACAATCGTGCGTCAAGCCCACCCGTCGAATGGCCGATGAGATGAATCGGCCCCTCGTCAGTGACGGTCCCCTGAACCCACTCGAACACCCGGGCAGCCCGCCTGCGAATCGATGCAGCCGGAGAGATCGGGACATCGTGAAAGGCGACCGGGGCATCTGCGGCGTCGAACCAGTCCTGGAGCAACTCACGGACGTGATGGAAATAACGGATGCCTCCGATCTCTGCGAAACCGAAGAGCCCGGGGATCAAATAGACGTGATGTGTTTCGGCCATCGTCCGGTCCGCGTGAGCTTACCGTCGAATCGCGACCCGGTGGAGCAGAATTTTCGTCATGTCAGCTCCACCTCATGGACGTGATGGATGATGCGCCAGTCCAGCACCTCGCCCAGCATCAGGCGCGCGGCCGCCACTGCCTGACCCGAGAGCTCCGCCGCGCCTCCGCCTCGGACGGAGGAAGGCTGGCAGACGGCCTCCATGACCTCGGCGAGATACGCACTCATCTGGGCCGCCCGGTCCGCGGTTTTTTCGAGCTCTCCCTGCACGGTGATGCCGTGAAGCGCGCCAAGAAATGCGGGCAGAGCCACGACGACGATGATGAGGAGCGCACCCTCCCTCCAAGCGGCAGGGTCCAAGCCAAGCTGAAAATGCATTGAGTGAGCGATCACCCCGGCTGCGATCAGCACGAAAAGCAAGAACATCAAGGCCCGAAACACGGCCAACGCGCCCTCGAATCGATGCTCGAGCTCTCGGTAGTATTCGATCTGTCCAAGCAACCAGCGGCGACATAAGCGAGCCCGCATCGACTCGACATACGCATCGTCCATTCGAATCACCGTGGGGGCGCCACGGCTGACGGCGTCGATCATCCCTTGATCGCGGTCGAGCGCACGAACGTACCAGCCCATCCACGTGTCGATCGGGTCGTGACCGCGGTATTGTGTCGCGGGGCGCACTAACGGCGCCGAGCGGCCGAGCGGGGCAAGCACGGTGATGTGTCTCAGGTATTCGGCGATGAAACGATAATCGAGCGCACGGCCGTGCCAGTCCCAAAGCCGCGAGCCGATGAAGTTCCCGAAGATGACTGCAAGTGCGGCGATTTCAGCGCCGATCCACAGCGGCGCCCGCGCGTGGTGAAAGTACGACAAGAGCCCGAAAAGAACGGCGAGCGCTCCGGTCATGAAGTTCATGACGAACGAACCGCGATAGAGGCGCATATAGAGGCGAGCGAGCGCATCGACAGATGCTTTTCGATCACGGTAGGGGCGCTGCACCTCGTCGATGATGGCGTTGGCATCTGGAACGCCTCGATCAGCAACCGACCGCCCATCGGCGGCCTCACGGCGACCGTGGCGCCGCAGCATCGACGCGATCGAGCCGAGCCAGGGGATGGCGGACCAAAAGAGTCCGTAGATGCGACTCATAAGGAGCAAGAGAGCGCGAGTGAGCGCGCTCCCTCTGAGCAGGGGCTCAGTCAAGAATCGGCGTAGGCCCTCCGAAGCTGGCGGTACCAGCTCATCGGACAGCAAGCGCTGCATCCTCTCGGGCGTGAGCTCGGTAGAGGCGCGGCCGCCCCTCGGCTCGCTCAGAAGCACCAGCTGATCGGGCCGTCGCAGGTCGATGCCGACCACGTGCAGCCCTTTGGCGACGGCCTTCTCGACCGTCTCGGCCGTTCCGCCCTCCCCGCCCAACGCGGATGGGTCATAGACGGCCAGAAGAAGGTCGCAGTTGTCGAGAAGGACATCGGCAGCGGCCGCGTAGTCGTCAGATCGATCGCCTCCTCCGTCTCCGCCGAGCTCGACCACGATGGGCTCGTGATCAGGATCGCGCGTGAGCCGCTCGAACGTTCCAATGGAACGCTGCCTATCGACGCTGAAGAACGACTTGTATTCCTCCTCCGTAAAGGGGATCGGGACGCGCAGATGGTAGCGAAGCCCGTTTTCACTCGCAGCCTCGGCAACCAACTGGTCGGCGCCCTCAGCAAGCGAGTCGACGAGGAACAGCTTAGGAGACACATCTGTGTAGGGGGTGGGCTGAGGCGCACCCTGGGCTTGTGCTACGGCCCAGCTCATCGCCTCGTCGAGCATGCCGAAAAACCGTCGCACTGTTTGCCCGAGGACCCCCCGGTCGACCTTCTGAAGATTGCGATTGCCAACGACCCCAAGTCGAAACGCCGGCGACGGCCGTAGCGGTGTCGCGCCCATCCTCACGAGCTCAGGTCGAAGCGGTGTGGGAAGTGCTCCGGCTGCATCTGCAGCGCAGCCGAGCGGCGGCCAATGTCCAGCAACTGGTTTCGAGCATCGTAGTTCGTCATGTCGTGGAGGCGCTCGATACGATGGCTAAGTGCTGGCAAGCCAATCTCGGCAAGGCCAGCAGGGGTCACGCGAGCGTCGTACCGAAGGTAGCTGAGTGCCGGTTCGGGTGCGATCAGGTCGTGCTCCAGGGCACCAACCTCATCATCAATGACCCAGGGCGTGGGGGAGCGCGACAGAAGCTGAAGCAGCATCTGATTCCATGTCGCTGCGTCCTCCATGAGCATCGTCGGCACCTGAACGGTCCAATCCCACGCTCGAGAATTCATGACTTTGCGGACGGTGTCGCGGCGTTTGAAGGTGCCGGTCCCGATCGAGACGAGCAGCAGGTTGTCCTCACCGCGTTTCCAGTGAAATGGATACCCCTCAAGTGTGGCCATGAGAAAGAGCTGCAGCGCCGGATTGTTGACCATGCTGACCGCGCCATCGATGAAGGCTCCGACTTCGCCATCGCCAACTTCAAATCGCGTGGGCATGAAGAAAATCGGCGCGGCAGCGCTCGCGTACACTAGGTCCTGCAGTTTGATGTACCGGTTCTTTTCGAAATAACGGCCTTTGGGATGATTCGTGACCGGCCATGTGCTTCGGGTATCGGCCCGCTTGGTCATGATGCACAGACCCGTCTTGATGAATGGGTCGTCGAGCGTTCTCCCCTTGCCTACCCGGGCCAGGACCGCCTTCAGCGGATCGGCCGAAAAGAGCGATTGCCATTTCTTCCATCGCCGGTGTCGGAAGACCTTGAGCGCCTCCCGTGCAACCGCCTGGATTTCCGACGTGTCCATGCCGATCGCTAATCCAGCGGCCATCGTGGCCCCGACGCTCGTGCCGCCGATGAGATCGAAGTACTCACAGAGCCGTAGATCCGGTCGGCCGTAACGCTCCCGAAGCAGTTGCTCCAACCGCTCGAGAAACCCGAGCGTGATCATACCTCGCGCGCCGCCTCCATCGAGCGCGAGAATGCGCTTGGGCCCCGGAGCGGTCAGTCTTTCAAGCAGAGTCATCGGCTGCTTTCTTCTATGTTTGCTCGCTGTCGATCGCAAGCTTCATCTGAACGAGCCTAGGGAGCTCGCGTGCGGTGTCTCGATCCTTTTCTTTCTCCTCCTCCGTCAGCGCCTCCCACCGGACCATCGTCGGGGCGATTCGCTTTGCCACGTCTTTGTGACCCGAGGTGTATCGCCACCCTGCCAACCTCTTGGCCGCCATCCAACGCCGGTGCTCGAGCTCCGCGACCAGGTCGAGCTGCTCGGGGCTGAGCTTCAGGTCCTCAGCCGGGACGCTCTTGGGTGGGTCGTAGCCGAGCACCCTGAGCTTCACGGGGATGTAGTCGGCCTGGTGCCGATTCGCTTCGCGCAGGCCCGGGGGGAGCGAATACCAGTCGACGAGCGTGCTGTTGGTCTCGACGCTGTACCCGAGCTCCTTCTGCCGCGCCACGTAATCCTGATGAATCGCCTTTGCGAGGTCGTCGAGCTTTTCTCGCATGACGTTCTCGACGGTGCAGACGTCACGCATGACGTCGAACAGCGCGAAGTCAAGATCTCCTTGCCCCTCGGGACTTGGAGCGAGAAGCGTGTAGTCGCTTCGCTCTTCGGCGCAGACGACGATGTGAAGGTCCTCCGTCGCGTTGATACGCTGGAGCCCTGCGACGAGGCGCAGGCTGCTCACCGCATCTTTGAGGCAGATGTAGACTACCGACGGTGGGCGCTCCGACACGACCTTCTCGAGCAGATCGTCGTCTCTCAACAGCGACTCCAAATCCGTTGCATCATCGATGCGCAGATCCAGGAACTCGCCAAGCGCAGGAATGCGCTTCTCGATGAATCTCGAAAACCCGCTCTCGTCGCCTGGGACCAACCGCACGACGGGCTTCTTCTTGTTGCCGTAGTGACCGACCCTCGCGATCTGAGTGACGATCTGCTGCGCCAGCGCATCCGAGCCGAACACCATGATCGAGGCCGCAGGGTCATCCGGCCCGTGCACCGACTGAAAGCGGTCAGGCGGATAGCGATCGATGACGACTCGAGCCGCCAGACGATTGACGTTGAAGAAGTGCGCATCAAACCGCTCTGTGCGATCCCTGAAGAGCGGTCGCTCGGAGAACAAGCTGGAGATTTCGAAGTCGTCGACATGCACCGCGCACCGTTGTACAAAGTCGTCCCCGTCATAGTCCTCGCGCACTTCGAATGCCTTGCTGGCGACCTCGATATTCAGCCGATCGTTGCCGGTGACTGCAAAGATGTATCGCGCTCGCTGGGCGGATGCGTCGCGCAGGGTCGCGGCACTCGTCGCGTTACCAACCATCACGGGGATGCCCTCGGCCCTAACTGCCGCAATGTCCACATTCTCCGCATCGAGCTCCACGACGATCGTCTCGATGTCCTGCGATCGGAGGTCGCTGACGAGCTGGGCGCCGAGGCGCCCGAGGCCGCAAACCACGGCATGGTCTCGCTGTCGCCGGCATCGAGCAAGCTCGATGCGCTTCCTTGCGAAGGTCAAAAACCCTTTGATCGCGGCTGCACTCCAAGAAAGAAAAGCGAAGAACCGCGCCAAGCGGAGCGCGCTCGGAAAGTTCTCACCCGTCGACGACTCCACCAAGAGCAACCGTACAGAGTCTTTCAGCAAAGCAAGCGGGCTCGGCGAGGCCCCGTTGCCTGCGCTCGCCTCGTAATACTCGGCGTACCCCACGACGCCGAGCACGACGGCGATCAACGCGCTGATCGCGATGAGCGCCCAGGTCGTCTGCAGCCTGCGGCGTCCTCGGAAACGTTGCTTTGCCGGCATCACTTCGCCTCGTACCCGCTACTTGCACTCGGCAAGGATGGAGTCCCGGAGCTCCCGACAACAGGTCTTCGGGCCAAAGTAGATCGACCAGAGAACCTCCTGGAACGACTTCCCTTGCAGCGGTGCGCCAAGCTGCTTCCCATCCTGCCTGAACACGACACCTTGGCCGGGCGCGTAGGTGAACTCCATGGTCTGGTTCTTTCGGACCGTTTCCTTGAAGTAGCTCTTGAACACATCACGCTGGGAACGAAGCGAAGGGTCCGCGTTGTCCGGAATCGCCTCGTCGAAGGCCTTCCCGATAGTTGATGCCATTTTCGAGCCCTTCACGTCGCGGAGCATCTGGAAGCGGAGGTATTTGACCTCCTCGTCTTTGATCACGTTCGCCGGACGGCAGCTTCCGCTTTCGGTGTACGCACCAAGGACGTACACATCCATCCATCCCTTCTCTCTGAGCCCTGCGCCGAGGAGCTTCAGCGATTTTCCACCCACGTTTACGCTCGACTCGAACTCCTTGCCCTCGACGGTCAGCGCAAGGGCTTCTGCCGACACCATCAATGCAAGGAGAAAAAGGGCCCATTTCTTCATGATGAATGCTCGAGGCTTCTGGCAATGGCGAGGGTATACGGCACGCACGTGGATTTCTAGACTCGAGTTCAGCCTTTACTTGTCACTGATCTGATGGTGAAGTCGGGGCCCAAGCGAGCCCGCGAGGACCTCTTCATGCCCACCTGCTTCGTGATCCAAGGTTTTGGAAGGAAGACCGACTTCGCCTCCGGGCGAACGTTGGACCTCGACGCCTCCTACGAGGTCATCAAGGAGGCCGTGGAGTCCGTGCCTGGCATGGATTTCACCTGCATCCGCGCGGACGAGATCGTGCAGACCGGTCACATCGAGCGCGTGATGTACGAGTATCTCCTGAAGGCCGACCTCGTGATCGCGGATTTATCGACGTCAAACGTGAATGCTTTTTACGAGCTCGGCGTACGCTGCGCACTGCGCCCTCGATCCACCATCGTGGTCGCCGAGAACAAAATTTCTTTCCCCTTCGACATCAATCACGTCCCGATTCACACGTACGAGCATCTTGGCGATGACATCGGACGGCGTGAGGCGAAACGATTCAAGGGGGTGCTGGTCGAGCTCATTGCGAGCATCATGGCTTCTGGCGAGACCGACAGCCCCGTCTACACGTTCATCCCAGGCTTGTCGGCGCCCAATATTCCCGGAGGCACACCGCGCATGGAGCCAACTGTCCCAGCACGCGGGACCAGCCTGAGCGACGTCAAGAAGCACGCGATGGAGGCGATGGATCGTTGCGATTTCGAGGGCGCCATTCCACTTTGGCAGCGCGCCCGAGAGGCGGGACCGAAGGACAACTTCGTCGTTCAGCAACTCGCGCTCGCGACATACAAGTCCAAGAAGCCCAGCGAGCTCGAGTCGTTGAAGAAAGCTCGGGACATCCTGAATTACCTCCGACCGCACGATGGACTGGACCCGGAGACGCTCGGGCTGTGGGGAGCGGTCCACAAGCGGCTGTACGAGCTCGAAGGGGACCAGGCCGTGCTCACCGAGGCCATCACCGCGACGGAGAAAGGTTTCGTGGTGCGAGGCGATTTCTATAACGGAATCAATCTCGCCTTTCTCCTCGACCGGCGAGCCGCAGAAGCTTCTCCCGACATGGCGGCAGAGGATCACGCACGCGCACAGGGGGTGCGCCGCCGTCTGGTCGAGGCGTGCAAGGCCAAGCTCGAACAGGATCCCGAAATGAGCCAGGTAGAGCGGTACTGGGTGCTCGCTACGCTTCAGCAGGCAGCCGTGGGCCTCGGCGACGAGGAAGCGGCCGAAAAGTGGGGGCAACAGGCACTCGAGCAGCAGCCCACTACGCACATGGTCGAAAGCTCGCACGAGCAGCTCGAAAAGCTCCGGGCACTGCTGTCGCGGATCAGGGAAAAGCTCGGATGACGAAGCTACCTACCCAAGGACGGGCGCCAGCCGCTGGGCAGCGAGCCGGTCGACCATGGCCTGCATGCTGGACGTGACTTTCTCGTAGATCTCTCGCACGAAGTTTCGGTCCTCGGCGAGCTTGGGATCCTTTGGGAGCCGAATCGGCGTGCCCACGCGATATGTCAGCTTTGCCGGGAGCGGGATGTAGGGCAGCAGGCTCGTCGGCCAAATGCCCCAAGGGAGCCCGACGTTCGCCGAGAGCGTCTTCAGCCCGGTGAGCGCGCGATAGCCGGTGATCTCGGCAAGCCACCGGCTCGAAAACAGGGTGAAGTACACCTCGTGTCCGCCGACGTTGACGACGGGAAGAATCGGAACCCCGTGCTTCAGCGCAACCTCGATGAAGCCGGTGCGCCCGCGGAAGTCGACCTCGTTGCGGTCGCGAAAGCTCCGCTGCGCTTCCTGCTCCCCTCCAGGGAATGCCAGAAGCGTTCCTCCCATGCCAAGCACCGTGTCGGCGTTTTCTCGCGATGCGGGGATGCCACCGACGCGAAGCAAGAGCTCACGCACGAAGGGCACCTTGAACGCTCCGTCGTGCACCATGGCGTAGGCAGGCCGGTCTACACCAAAGAGCCTCCACCATTGCGCCGCCATCATGAACACATCGGGGAGCATCGGGCTGCCTCCGTGAATCCCGATCGCCATGAACGGCTCGTCTTTGGGAACCTCGTCGAGACCCTCGAAGGTCGTACGAAAGTAGTGCTCTGACAACGAATCCAAAAGCGGCCGCGCGTACTCGCGAATGAACTTTGGATCTCGCCACGAGGTCAGGGACGTGAGTGTAGCCATCGACACCCTCCAGCGAAGGGTTGAGAGTAGATCTTCACGTTTGGTTTTGGAAGGGTGTTCCGTCTAACGCATCGGACGCCTAAACGCGTGACACCCTACGTGGTTCACCGAGCCGAGATCACTTCGATTTTGGCGCCGCCTGACGGAGCACGGACATGCACTTGAATAGGGTCAGGGTCCCCCAGGCGAGGTTCGCCAGAAAGGCGAAACCCGTTCCGGCCGCTGCAAGGTAGCCGAGCCGTTGGACGGAGCCATCCGTGTCGCCTGCGATCATAAGAAATGCAAAGAAGAGAAAGACCTCGACGAGCAGAATCGCGATGTGCATGCCGAGGTAGATCTGGAGAAGGGTCAACCAGCGGTGCTCGAGCGTCAGCGGGATGCCTCTGACCACGCCGAGAAGCACGTCTATGGCTGCTTCATTCATGGTCCTGGAGAGGTAGATGATCAAGAAAGCGCCTGCAAGGAACCCCGCGATGATCAGCGCGTACCCTTCAAAGCTCGACATGACTGCGCCGCCTAACTCCGCTTCGACTTGCGCAGGGTGCGCAGGCAGAAGAAGAGGTCCGACCCGCCGAGGAAGAGGTAGAAGACGAAGCCGAGCCCGTAGAGCACGGCGCCCAGCCAGGCGAGCCAGCGAACTGGGTCTTCTGTGGCAAGGTCGGCGATCCGCATGTACGCGAGCGCGAGGAACGCGGACAGAATCCCGAGAGACGACTTCAGCGGCAGCCAATCGCTCCAGAGGATGTGGTAGCGGTGCTCAAGCGAGATCGGCACGCCATCGAAAGCGCCGACGATGATCCCGTCGCGATACACGTTCGCGATCTTCGAGAGCCAGAAGTTGACCGGAAACGCGAGCAGCATCACGAACAGAATGGCTTCGATGATATCTAGACTCGACACAAGCCTCTCCAATCAGCAGAGCTGATTCGCCTCGCG
>Ga0209536_100014503_pt1 | contig 11312 bp, 6 predicted proteins | sample DeeMarSeWOR28_12_FD_187461 | JGI IMG/M metagenome (GOLD analysis project Ga0209536, IMG submission 187461) | Marine sediment microbial communities from White Oak River estuary, North Carolina - WOR-2-8_12 (SPAdes) (version 2) | ecosystem: Environmental > Aquatic > Marine > Intertidal zone >... | reverse complement strand
GGAATATAAGAAAGCACTACAATGTTATTAATCAATACAAATCACTAACCAAGCATATATTAGCCAAATTAAAAGAAAGATACGGGAAACTCAAGAAGCACTAGGTGGTTTAACAGGAGTTTCTGTTGACACTTCTTTAACTGATATAGAATCAACATTTGATGTGAATCCTGTTGATATTGAAAAATTAAGACAGCTCCTTGGAGATAAGGAATCTGTTTCTTTACGATGGATTGAAATGAAGACAGGATACAGTAAATCAAAAATTAAACTAATCGCTTCAGAATTAGGTATGGAGATTTATTATGGCAGTCTTAGAAAGATGAAAAAGTAATTTTTCTTCTTTGAAATCTTATCACTATTATTAGAAGTAAAGTAAATGGAACAACAATCAAAGACAGTTTTGGTTTTGCCACGACATGACCTATCACGGTAAGACTAAATGATCCTGTTCCAGTGTAACAGGCAATTCCAATGACAAGATATCGTTTCTCCCACATTTCATGCTGGTAACTAAAGCCTTCCCCAGGTACACCATATAGATGATTGACAATATAGTAATTACGATGATTAATGAGCTCCACCTCCAAGCCAATAGGCCAGGAAGTATTAACTATGATATCATATGTTCCAGGATTCAAGTAAAGCGTGAAATAATGAGCAACTGCATTTGGAGGATTCAAACCATCTGCTGGTAGAAATTCTCCAGTAATTTCTTCATTAAGTGGTATTTCTGTAGTTCTTGCTAAAGTAGCATGAAATACTCCTGTTGCATTTCCTAACGAATTGATGAAGACAAAAGTAATTCCCGGCATCAAGAAATGGATTATTTGCTCAGTATTTCCTTGTTGGGGATTAACTAAATCTGCATACATGTAATCTGTCTTGTAAACTGAATCGCCAAAGTAGTTCTTAAAGGAGAATCCCATGTCACCACTCATTACTGTTAAAGTGAAATTATATATTGCAGGCATTTCAACAATGAGCATAAATATTTTAACTGCTTTTCCAGAGAGCTCCAGATTATAGTCTTTATTAAAGGAGAGCCATTGAGTAGGTTGTGATTCTAAAGGAATATGAGGTGCTAATGATTCGTATTTTGTTAAGAATTCATCCCAACTAGTGTCAATAAGAAAATCTAAACCAGTTAAATCGCCAGGATGTGAAGAATTTATATATTGTTCCCAGGGGGTAATAGATCGATTATCAATCGGGAAAAATAGTGTCATACCTGTTTTGTTTGGTGAATACGGGGCATTAAAATTATACATAATAGCTTCATCATAATTTACTTCTAAATCATCTAGTATATCCAAGATTTCAGCATTACTCTGAAATTCCTTTTGAAAGACACTAATCATTGTACCTATATCAACTGAAATCAAGGAATACTCATCAGCAGCATATCGAATAGCAGAAAGATTCTCAATTTCTTCAGGAAGCAAATCAAGTAATTCCAAGCTAAGATTGGAAATCAATTCAGTTAAGATTTCGAGAGTAGAACAATTAATTATCGAATAGGTTTGAAATGTACAATATTCGTACAAATTCATATAGGTCGTACCAAAAACTTCTCCTAATTCCCAAGGTTGCATAGAAGGAGTCAAACATAATTCGCTTATTACTGCTTCATAATCAAGAGCTTCAATAAGCATTGCACTTTGTGAGAAAGCAATGTAATCTGTGAATGTTCGCCACTCATAAGCAACTTCTAGATATCCCATTCGACATGCTTCCGTAACAAGCAAATCTACATGTAAACCACTCATAGCTTGTTGTAATTCATCAGGAGTGATATAATCACGATCTGAGGTGAAATCCCAACTAATACCTGTTAATCCTTCACCATGGTCAAGTATAATTAAAGCTTGCTTATTTGCAGACACTAAATCCTGAGCCCACACGACAAAATTCCTAACAGTTTGACCATTCCCCATATTTATTTCTCCAAAATCAAGCAGTAATTCAGAGTTTATTTTCATAGGATCATCGTCTGGAAGTAATCGATAATATCTTGTTCCTGTCCAATTACCATCTGATTTATCATATTCATCATGACGATCAATCATAACTAAAATTTCTACATCATCAGTTATAGAAAATCCTGCCTCTAATTCATTCATTGCGTCTACAATAGCATGCTCATATTGATGGTCACCATCTAAGTAAAACATCAATAACCATTCAACAAAATCATTACTCCTTTTTATTGGAGCAGTTGTGTCAATACTTTTAGCATTCTTTTCAATATGGTCATTCGGTGAAGTGATTTGAATATTACTAAATGAAATTACTAGCATTAGTAATGTAATTTCTAGAACATGTTTCTTCTTCACATTACTCCCTAGTATAATATCACCTTAATAGTTAAAAATCTTTTAACATCTGGAAGATAGATAAACAAGATGACTCCATGGATAAGGATCGATTCCTACAGAGCCAAATCCCCAGAGATGATCATAGTAAGTATCAAACATGATTGGGAGCCAAGGATTTTCTGAACCTGTAGCATACAAAACTGCAGCATACTTCTTGTAACTCTCGGTTCGGATACTGGCAATAAACCAAGAATTAATTATTCGATTACCTGATTCTGCATAATTGGCAAATTTTTCTCCTCTACTTTTTACATCTGAACATTTTGTATGAAAACCACATATCATATGTAATCCCCTAAAAGCATCAGCCCAAGCATCGAAAACTGTTCTCGTACCATCTGAAAATCTCAAAGCTTTACATGTGTCAAGAATGATCCATTCTAAATCAGTATTTCCCCATCTTGCTCTAGAACTGGTGAAAGAATTGAAATTATTACTTGTAGTAAACTGAATGCTATAAGCACTTCCATGTCCAGCCCAGTAGGCTAAATCGACACTATCAATATAGTTTCTATCTCTACCTGAAAAGGTTAGATCTTTGAAGTCTAATTCTGCTGCTTGATCATTTCCGTAGATGAATGATCCATGCCACCAAGTATAGGAATCAATAGTATAATAGATTCTCTCTGCGGAATCATCACAATTTGGTGTTCTTTTTCCTCCGGGGTATGTGCACCATTCTGCCCCAACTTCCCATATTTCATCATCCCCTTCTGATTCTGGGTAATACTTTTGATTAGGATTTATTATTGCTATGTTTGCTTGACTTCTTTTTGATTCAATTAGAAATGGCATTGAAAATGAACTTAAAATAATAATTGTACCAATGAATCCAACTGTAAGAACTTTCTTTTTCTTTTTATAATAAAGAAAACCTCCAATACTTAGACTGAAAATTAATCCTGCTACTAAACTTAATCTAAATCCATCAGTAGGTGTAGCATTAATCTTTATCTGAATGGAGTCTTCACTAGTTAAACCAAATGCATCAGTTACAGTTACTGTAATTGTATGAGTTACTAAAGATTCATTTTTTAGAACAACTGATAAGCTAGAATAATCAAAGGATTTCGCTGTGCTTATTTGTCCATCAACATTAGAATCCCAAGAGTATTTATAGGAACCGTTACCATCATCTACAATACAATCAAAGAAGAGTGAATCACCTTCGATTGCTTCAGTTATTGAAATGGGACTAGTGATTTTTACTCGAGGATTGAAATCGGTAGCAGGTATATAGCGAACATATTCTATAGTTAATTCTGTGGTTACATTAATCAGATCTAACTTATACATTGGATAAAGATAACCATGGTAAGTCTCATCTGGATTTGCATAATACACAAGCGAAGAATCTACAACTTCATTAATTCCAATTCCATAATAACTCAACATATCATTCAAGTCATAAAGATCTGCAAGAATGAATTCTTCTAATTCTCTCCAAGCCCAAGCTAATCCTATTATTTCTCCACCCTCACCACAATAAACTGTTATCTCTGCTTCAGGTCCGTAGACTTCTGTGGTTTCAATTTCAAATCCATATTTTACTTGTGTATCCAATATCTTTGTAGCAGTATCTGTTGTTGCAATATTATAACTAGTAGCATTTGTGGAACCATACGTGACAAAGTAAGCTTCAGCTGGGAGTAAATCATTGTTAGTCAAAAACGCATCTGCTGTCTGTTTACAAGTACTAGGAGGAGGAAGTGTGGGTTCATACGAAATATTCCAAAGTTTTCTATAATCTGCATACCAGATCGCCCCTGTTTCTTTATTCATTTCGAAAGTTACATTACCTTCAGTTATAACAAATGATTCTTCGTTTTCTTCTATTATTCCTGCAAATGCAAATAACTCATTTGCACGAGACTCAACATATGAGGTATTAATTGTTGGTGTTTTTGTTTTATAAATCATCATTTGACTATTGGGTGATATTGCTTGCATCAATTCGAAATGATTTTCAGTAAAATTATAGTTTATTTCATTCATAATAGCAAAACTAGACATAAACAAAACAAAAACAAGAATATGCTGGAATCTCATATAATGCCCCTCAAAGATATAATTTCATAATTAATAATTTAAACTTTTACAAAAAGAGTAATTCAAAAAAAAGAGATAGATAGCAAGAAAGGAATATTCCTTTACTTACTAGCAAGTGTTATTTTCTTCTACGCTTAACAACTACAATAACACACAATGAAACTATGGAACTCAATGTTAGATAGAATGTAAATCCTGGGAATAAACCTGTTCTTGTGCTTGTCCATACTGAGCTTGCATTTAAGTCAACCATTAGTGTAACAGATGCGGCACTTGTAACGTAACCAGTTCCTGCAAAATATGCATTTATTGCAAACAATCCTGTTTTACCTGTAACTTCATATTCAAAATCGCCATAAGGATCTGTTACAACATTTGCTGTCTCAACGAAACCTGTATTCACTTCCTCAATGAGGAGATATACTGTGCGATCTCCTTCAGCTTGTGGTAAATGCTGTTGTGGTACATCTTCTATGTAACTAAGTTCTCCTATTATATTGAATGTATTTTCATCTCTAATCGTCGCATCAATATTCAATTTGCTTTGATACATTACTGTAGCTGTAAGTGTCACACCACCGAATGGCATAAGATGCATATCACCAATGAAGTCATCATCATAATCATAGATTACATTCGTTGATGCAACAAGATCTGCTTCTACCTTGTCAGTTACGCGAACATCTGGTCCTGGAATAATATCAATTTTGAATACTTTAGCTTCATTTGCTGTGAAATTATGAAATTCACCAATTCCGTTACCTGTTACTATCCAACCTGATGTAACACCTAAAACATTGATGTGGATTTCTTTTGTTTCTTTCCAGGGATTCACAATTGTGAATTCTTTACTTACAGTACCATAGGTTGCCTCAGCGGTCATCATATTTGGCATTGGTGAACCAGCAACAACTTCAAAGAAATCGATATTCTCCTGAGCATCGTTATTTCCAGTGTTGTCTTCTAAAATATGATCTTCAATAACAACTTTTACACAAGAATGCATATCCATTATTCCAGTATCTGTTGGTGAAACAGAATGAGTTGGGGTCCAGTCAACGTATACTGCTTGAGTTGTACCTTTGACTATTGTGAGACCGGTGACTGTATCAATGAGATTCCAAGAACCACTTGCGCCTGCTCCTATTGGAGTGTTTTCATAGAATCTTACAACTACTCCACTGGCATCAGCATCACCAATGTTACTTATTTTTGCATAAAGTCTATTTGCATGATTGAGTAGAGGGTCATCACCATTACCAACTGGATTAGTTCCAGTGCCATCATTATGTCTGTACCAATTCCATCCATTTACAGGGCTATCTATGTAGATATCAATTGACTCCCAAGGACCCGGATAACCAGGTGGATTCCCCCATTCATTAATCATTAAATCGGGAGTACCTCCTGCAGAATTTGTAACAGTAATGCTATAACCATCAAATGTAGCACTATTCACTGTAATAGTTATACCATTTCCGGTGTCTGTAAATGTTTGACCAACATCATAAAGACAATCTATCAAATCATCAACGGGATCAGGATCCGATCCTGGTGTGCTGTCTTGATCAGTGCACTCATCATTATCATTTGCCCCTTCATCGACATAGTAGATTAGCACTCCTTCATCAGGTAACCATGCGTCTTCTGATTGTTGCTTGATAACCTCAACACGATAATACTGTGTGGATGAGATTTCAACTTTCAAAGCTTGAATATCACCACCAATATTCAAATGTCGAGGTCTAACTGTCCAAGTACCTCCTCCTCCTCCTGCGACTACCATTTGATTAGTAGCTGCATTAAACCATCCAGCATGATTATCGATGAGTTGAGTATAAACGCTACAAGCAGAAGGATAAGCTCGAGCCATCAAGCTATAGTAACTGGCATAGTTCTTTTGAGTTGTACCTCCAGAACCATGTGTGTGTCTAAGGAGGAAACAGTGACCCATTTCATGAGCTATTCGTCCCCAAACTTCTTCAATTGGGTCTGTATCTTGTTCACCGACAACAGTTGCTTCTTTATTGAAATTCCCTTCATCAGTATCAATATTGACTTGTGTACCGAGTGTACTTACTCCACGCCACCAAATATCACCAAGGACAATTATGAGATTATCATAATTTGAAAAATTGATGTCTCCATCAGCTAGCGCAACAGCATCATCTACAAGTTCATGCCAATTTTTATCGAACACTAATGTTCCCCAAGCATCTAGATGCCCGTAATGAGCCATATTATGTCCTAAATCATACCATCCTTCAACAACCCAATCAATCCACATTAATCCATAGGTTGCATTAAACCAGTAATCATCAATTGTTTGCATTATACCTTCATGTTCAACTTGAGTCCATCGTTGTCCGTAGTCAGAAAAATGACATAGTATTACTGCGAAACTCTGAGCTCCAGTTCGTGCAGCTTGTGGTCCAAGGTATTCCTCATAAGGTGTTTCTTGGAAATTAGTGACAATTACCTCATCATCCATTATTTTGTTTGGACTATTAAAAGTGAATTCTAGATTAGATCCATTATCAGAAGTTGTATAACTCACAGTATTAAACATTAAAAAACTACTAAAAATCAGTGTTAAAACCATTATTATTTTTGGGAAAGATTTGCCCATCTAGTACCCTCACATTAACAATTATAATATTATGGAAGTCTGTTTTTTCTTAATAAAGATTCTTAACTTGACAAAATTGAAGAATAAAAAGTGACAAAGATAATATGAATTAAAAATCAAACTTCAACATCTTACTCTAAAATAATTGTATTTGCAATAATTATGTGTAATTTCTAACCTTATTTTCCAGCTTCATCGAGAAGCACTTGGATTTTCTTTTGAAAATCCAATCTTGTTGGTGTGGTTAGAGCTGTGCAAATTTTCAAAAAAAACACCTTCTTTTAGTTTTACCTAAAAACAGAGTATCATCATTTAATTACTCTTTAATAGAAAAAACTAGCACAATTATCTATAACTGACTTTCAGAAAAATCCCACACTTGGTTATCTTCTTGAATTCATAACTACTTTTGATAAACCTATCCACAAGACTAATAGCTCCCTTTGTATCTGTCCTTATTAATTCCTCTTCTTCTTCACTCTTGTTTACTAAATACTCATAATGGTAATCATAAATGTAAAGCCTACCGCAAATCGGGCATCGCATAATACAATCCTTATAATAAGCAAATATTATTACTCTCTCAAGTTTTGATGTATAATTTTCTAGTGATTTATCCTCGGCCATATCCGCATAGCTCTTCTCTGGTATTTTACTACAAATCTCGCAATCAGAGATCTTCAAGGTGGATGGATTATTTGGAAGTTCCTTAATTGCTTGAATAATTAACTTTCTTGAAACAGGATGTTCTTGTTTTGATTCAACTAATTCTAAAAATCGCTTCAAAATTTCTTTATATTCTTTCTTTGATTTAGTTTCTGAAAATGCAATTTTAAAGTGATCTTTTATTGGAATGAAGTCATCCATATCATGATACTCTATAAGAATTTCATAAGCATATAATCTGATTTTAATGTACTTGTCTGCTATAGCAGTATGAAGAATTGTTTGAAATAATTCATTATAATTTTTGCTTTCATAGCGAATATCTTTATTCCAATACAATGGACTAAGAGCTCTCTCTTTTACTTGTTCATTTTCATCTGATTTTATTACTTCAAATAAATAATCTAATACTTGCGATCCTGCATTTATTTTCACTAGTGAAAATGCTAATTGACATTTATCATAGGCATTCTCTTCTTTTTCGAACATTTTCCACAAAAATTCATACGCTGTTCCCGAACCAATTTCTTCTAGACCGAAAAGCCAGCGCTTATCTATTTTTTCCTCTAAAGCTTCTATGAGCATTTTCTCTGCAATTTTTTTTTCATCTTCACTTAGATTATCAATAGTTGAAGGATCAAGGATAGTAAATAAATTCTTACTTAAATCAACTTCACGGAAGAAGTAGAACTCGAATTTTTGGAATTCTTTAGATTTATTTTTGTGACTAGTCAGATTAGTTCCCTCTGTAAATTTATCTGTAAGCAATTAAAATTAAAAAATTAATTATCTTAACAGAGAAAACCAAATTTACATAGGTTTAAAAAGACGATTTCAAAATACAAACATAAGGATCAGAGAATATCGGATTTGTGATTTTAGCAATTGAAAGAAAGTAGTTTTTCTAGCAATCAATTATTAAATCATCTATTGTATTGTATTTCTGTTAAAATATTAGGTAATATTGGTGAGAAGGAAGTAAGATGACTGAAGAGTTAACAAATGATGGCATTTTTCAATTCTATATTGCTGAAACAAAACTTTACCAATCACTGAAAACTCGCTTGTTTCATAGACATAATTTGGTAAAGGATATTGCTATTAAAAATACAGATGACCTTATTGGCTTGCTTGTTCGAGTTGATACTGAAAGTGAATTTTATGAACGGCAACTAGTTGAGAGACCATTATCATACTTGACTAGAACAAAATTCTACAATATAGCAAAACCAATTCGTCCAAGTATTTTTACCAATCAAGTCCAACATTTCCCTCTTAAAAGAACAATTGGAGAGAAAATCTGTGATAGATGCGATGGTGCACTAAATGTTACTTGTCCAGAATGTGGTGGTCCAGGATTTGTCACTTGCTCAGAATGCGGTGGAGATGGTGATTGTACATCGTGTGGTGGGAGTGGGGAAGAAAGTTGTTCGTGCATTAATGACGATGACTGTACATGGTGTAATGGATCAGGCTATGTTGATTGCTCTTATTGTTCTAATGGTAATTGTCCTCAATGTAGTGGTAGCGGGAGAGTAACCTGTTCTGAGTGTTCTGGGACAGGATTAATTATCTGTCCGAAATGTCAAGGCGAAGGAAAATTACTCTTCTATGATAATGACGTGTATACTTATGTTCATCAATACATCGAAGAAGATGTTATTGATCCATTCCCAGATGAGGTCCATCGATTATACAAATCTATTCTGAAGAAGGATGAGTTTGATCTTGACTTTAATGTTCTTACAAAGGAAAATGTGAAGGATTCCTTTGGGTTTCTTAATCAGCATATGATCGAAAAAATCGAAGAAAGCCTAGAAGCAAGGGATATTTTGTATGATGAATTAGCATCAAAAGGTGGGGATGTTTTATTTAAAAAAGACACTTTCAAGATTATCCCGATAACCAAAATAGATATCGAGTATCCAACAAGAAAGAAGAAGCAAGATTCCTTTTGGTCATTTGGTACCCTAAAACATACAAAGAATTCAGGTTTCAATCTTCCACTGTGTCCTTGGAAGGTTATAATGTATTCTTTATTTTTCGCTAATCTCATAGTTATGCTTATTCTTTATACAAATTACTGGGATTTCCAAGAATTATTAAATTTAGAATATATTGCCTTCCTCAAACTAATACCTGCGCTATATTCTATTCTCGTGCTAGTACTTTCCATTATGTGGGCTGCTAAGAAACGTAATTTTCATAACATCATACTATTAGGAACTAATGATTCTAAGAAAATGCTGCTATTCACTCTAAGTGCATTGCATATGCAAGAAGCAGGTTATGGAGAAATTCTTGATATCTACTTCCGTGAGTACTCAAAAACTGATCTCACAGAATTCTCTGAGTTTAATCCCAAAATATCACACACGTACACTTTGGATCCAAAAAGAAATAATCCTGTATACACTCAACATACAAAATTCCTTAACCTCAATTCTCGAACCTTCATAGAGCCAGAAGCAACTCTTTTAACAAATCTTAAAAAAATAGCTGATGGTTATATAATAATAATTGATCCTAAAGATTCACCAAATCCCGATCAAGCATTAAGTGACTATTTTTCTGAAAAAGAAAATATTCGCAAACTAAGAAAAACAAAAATTCTCTTCTTACTAGATTCAATCTATCAAAAAGACAATGCTAATGAAACACTAAAAGCTGTCATTCCGCAAACACTTGAAATTTTGCAAAGAAATCAGAAAAAAGAAACTTTTCATGTTAAATACTTAACCTTAGATGAGGAATTAATAAACCAATATAATAAGAAAGCAAAGTATGTTGATGAAAACATTATACAACCAATGAAATGGCTTCTTTAAGCCAGGATTCATTTCACTTATTTTTCTTCATTTTAATGAGACCACAGTCCGGACACTTGAATTTTGTTTGTTTGTGAAATCCACCTTTTCTTTTAATGGGTTTCATACGAATTTTTTTTTGTTGTGTTCGGCATCGAGGACATTCCATCAGAATCTTATCCTTGTTTGATGCCTAGTTTCTTTTGTCGTTTTGCTCCTATTCTTCTTGCATATGAGATGAATTTGGATTGTAATTGCTGATCCACAAGTTTGCTTTTTATCGGTCCTAGTGAAAGCAATATTCCAACAAATCGTTGAAGCATTTTATGTGTCCATAAATGCTGGTTATCAAAGAGAAGATTTTGAAGTTTACCAGTATCAATTGCCATGCGAACGACTCGTTCGAATGAATCTTCTGGTGTATGCATTAGATTTTCTCTTCGAATCATTTGTATGGCATCTCTTTTACAGTTCCTTGCACAAACTCCGCAACCAAAACAACGATGATAATCAACTATCGCATACTTCTTCCCACTTTCTTCTATAGCTACTTCTATTGCGTCTACAGGGCATTTCTTAACACAGACACCGCAACCATTGCAATTCTCATTTATCATTTCCGGTTTAAAATTACTATATATGCCTGGATTGTAACCTAATCTCTTGTAAGCAAGAATCGCTTCACAACAACAACCACAGCAATTACAAATCCATGCAACATTATTCTGAACATTATCACCAATTTGTACTAATCCTAAATCCACAACTCGGTTGAGAATTTCC
>Ga0209536_100014502_pt1 | contig 11312 bp, 12 predicted proteins | sample DeeMarSeWOR28_12_FD_187461 | JGI IMG/M metagenome (GOLD analysis project Ga0209536, IMG submission 187461) | Marine sediment microbial communities from White Oak River estuary, North Carolina - WOR-2-8_12 (SPAdes) (version 2) | ecosystem: Environmental > Aquatic > Marine > Intertidal zone >... | reverse complement strand
AATTCCGGGTGGGGAAGGCGCTTATGCGGAAGATTTAATTCTGTTACGAAGCCTTATAAAGTGATGTAAAGTACTACAGAAAAACGGATAGGTATACTTCAGAACAATCGAGTTAATGATTTAAAATCGTAGTGAATGCTTGAATTATACATGTAATGGTGAGATGTATGTTAAGTCTTTCTGGGAAAAAAATATTACTCAGTATTCACATTTTACTGGTAGGGATATGGCTGGGTTCTTGTCTGGCGATATTAATGATATTAATCAATAAGCAAGCGCTTGCAGGTCTTGCCGATTACCACGTGTTGGACAAGGTCGTATTTTACTTATTCGATTCAGTTGTTATGAATATCGCTATTGTTGTAGCCCTCACCGGCCTGACATTTTCATTGTTTACTCCGTGGGGCTTTTTTCGATTTCATTGGATTACAGTGAAATGGGTGGGAATTATTCTTATTGCCGGCATTATTATGTTTCTGGAAAGTCCTTCCATAAACGGCATGGCCGCATTATCCGATGTTTTCCGCGAGGAAATTCAGAATCATTCCGATTATGCCGGATTTGTGGATCAAAATATTTTATATAGTTTGACACAACTTTTTTTGCTCACATTCATCGTGTTTATTTCTGTTTTTAAACTATGGGGGCAACGCAAACCCCGGAAAGTGATAAAACGTAAATTGATCGTGTCTTTTGGGATGGTGGTCGGTATTCTTTTGATTTTCAGTATGACGGTTCAATATCTGCAACTCGAGCATTTTAGGAGTATTAAAATCAGGAATGTGGATTTAATACAACTTAATGATGGGTATTATTTGGGGAGTATCAATTTTGGTTTCCCATATAAAGTGGGTGTTAGGATTGAAGATCACAAGATAAAAAATATTGAAATTTTAAACAACCGGTCGAGTTTTTATGCCAAACTGGCAGAAGGCATTACCTACAAAATTTTACGTGAAAAAAAAATAAACCCGGATGCTGTCACCGGTGCCACAACGACCAGTAAAGCCCTCCTGAAGGCCATTGAATCAGCGCTTCTCAATGGTTATCCTGATGGATCTGAAGTCGAATAATCCCACTGGTAAATAAGAAACATCTTCACATTAATCATGAATAAATCGGTTTGATAGCAAAACTCCCCTGAAGTATCAGGGGAGTTTTTTAATTTATCTATTTCTCCTGCATGAATGGATAACGGTAGTTGGTGGGTGGAACATAATTTTCTTTAATAGTCCGGGGGGTTACCCAGCGGATCATATTCAAAAGACTTCCTGCCTTATCATTGGTACCACTGGCTCTGCCACCACCAAAGGGTTGCTGTCCCACCACGGCTCCAGTGGGTTTGTCATTGATATAAAAATTTCCGGCTGCATTTACCAAAATTTTGTCAGCTAATTCAATGGCATAGCGATCCTGGGCGAATATCGCTCCGGTTAATGCATAAGGAGAGGTCTCATCGCACAGATGCAGGGTTTCTTGATATTTGTTGTCATCATAGATATACAAGGTTAGCACCGGTCCGAATATTTCCTCCTGCATTGTACGAAATTTCGGATCCTTCGTAACGGCTACAGTTGGTTCAATGAAAAATCCTGTACTGTCATCGTAATCTCCACCAAAGATGATTTCAGCTTGGTCTGATTTTTTGATGTAATCGATGTATTCAGTAATGGTGGAGAAGGCTGCGCGGTCAATCACGGCATTCATAAAATTACTAAAATCTTCCACATCCCCCATTTTGATGGTTTTTAATTCTTTTAGCAGATATTCTTTGAGATCCGGCCAGAGGGATTTAGGAATATAAGCCCGGGAAGCGGCGGAACATTTCTGTCCCTGATATTCGAAGGCACCCCGGATTAGAGCAACCCCCAGTGCTTCCAAATTGGCACTCTGGTGAGCCACAATAAAGTCTTTGCCGCCGGTTTCTCCGACAATACGCGGATACCATTTATAATTTTGAATAGTATTGCCTACGGTTTTCCACATTCCCTGAAAAGTAGAGGTACTCCCCGTAAAATGTATGCCCGCCAGGTCCGGTGATGCCATTACCGGATTCCCAACCTGGCTTCCTGATCCCGGTATGAAATTAATCACACCATCAGGTAGCCCGGCTTCCTGAAAAATTTTCATAATATAATAGGCGGAGTAAACGGCGCTGGAAGCAGGCTTCCATAAGGAAACATTCCCCATAATTGCGGGGGCGGAGGGTAAATTTCCGGCGATGGAGGTAAAATTAAACGGAGTTACGGCAAATACAAATCCTTCCAGAGGACGATATTCCATGCGATTCCAGATGCCCGCCGGAGAATAGGCAGGTTGTTGTTCGAAAATTTGCATGGCGTAAAAACAATTGAAACGGAAAAAATCTACTAATTCAGCGGCAGCATCTATTTCTGCTTGAAAGGCATTTTTACTTTGTCCGAGCATTGTGGCTGCATTCACGGTATCACGCCAGGGACCGGCCAGTAATTCTGCTGCTTTCATGAATATGGCTACCCGATCGTACCATTGCATCTCTGCCCACTGTTTGCGGGCTTTCTGGGAAGCCTTTACTGCCAACTGAACCTCTTTTTCACCTGCTTGATGGTATTGACCGATCTCTGTCTGGTGCTGGTGGGGCATGACACAGCTACCCAATTTGCCGGTTTTTATCTCTTTTCCGCCGATGATGAGAGGACTCTCAATATGCTGATTTTTTAACTCAGTTAATTTCGCCTTTAAACTCTTGCGTTCAGTTGAACCGGGTGCATAGTTACGCACCGGCTCATTCGGGGGAAGCGGTAGATTAAAAAGTGCGTTAGCCAAAACAAATCTCCTTCATTTTATTTATCTGTTATTGAATAGTCATTTGGCAAAATAAAATGTAATGAAATTCACAAAAAATGTCAATTCTTTAAAATCCTTCCAAAACGCTTCTGTTGTGAAAAAGGTAAAAATCATCAAAAGTATTAGAAAATTAAATTGCTTGTTTTTAGATTTATGACTAATTCCGATCAAAATCAAAGAGGTATTAGAATGAGTAAAAATCAAAATATAGAACAGTTTAAAAAGGAACGTGATCGTCTCAACGAAATCATTATGAAATATGCCGGACTGGAAACGAAGAGGTTTTTCAGCCTGGATTCTCAGGTGTACCGGGATGGTGGCGTGCTTCCGGTTAAATTTAAGGAAATGCTGGGATTGGTTGCCTCACTGGTTCTGCGCTGTGACGACTGTATCAAGTACCATATTATTCGCTGTTTTGATGAACAGGTGAGTAATGAGGAGCTGGAAGAAGCCCTCTCGATCAGCCTGATTGTTGGAGGATCAATAGTCATCCCGCATCTGCGCAGAGCGTATGATTCCTGGGATGAGCTAAAGAACCTAAAATAGAAGTAACATAACCATATTAGCCGTCAATAAATAATAGGTGGGATGTGTAACTTTGACGCTCATAAGATGGAGACATTCTGATAAATAACATTCAGTAAAAATGAAGTCAATCACATGAGGCAATCCATGAAAAATTCAGTGTTGGATCGGGAAACCACAGATATCCTGAGAATGTTTCAGAGAAATGAGATCACTGAGTACCATGTTTATTCTTCAATGGCAAAGAGGATTGGGGGTAAAAATGGGGAAATATTGGAAAAGATTGCCAGTGACGAAAAGCGACATTATGACACCTGGAAACATTATACCCGGCAGGATGTCCGACCAAACCGGTGGTTGATATTCTTATATTTGTTAATTTCAAGGATTTTGGGTTTAACATTTGCCATTAAAATGATGGAGAGGGGAGAGGAACAGGCGGAACGCGCGTACACAATGATTGAATCCAAAATTCCTGAAGTAAAGGCGGTTATCCAGGAAGAAAAAGAACATGAAAATATGCTAGTCGATATGATCGATGAAGAGCGAATTCATTACATTGGATCAATGGTGTTGGGTTTGAATGATGCGCTGGTGGAACTGACCGGAGCACTGGCGGGATTAACTCTGGCCCTGCAAAATACCCGTTTGATTGGTCTGGCGGGACTGATCACCGGCATTGCGGCTTCCCTATCAATGGCGGCGTCAGAATATCTATCCCAAAAATCTGAACCGGATCATAAGGATCCTCTTCGTGCGTCATTCTATACCGGTATTGCCTATATTGTGGCTGTAATTCTGCTGGTGTTCCCTTATTTTGTTCTGAATAATTATTATTATGCTCTGGCATTGACTCTCATGTTAGCTGTGCTGATCATCCTCTTGTTCTCTCAATTTGTGGCTGTGGTTAAGAACATGTCTTTTAAAAAGTTCTTTTTGGAAATGGTGTTGATCAGCCTGGGCGTGGCCTCCATTTCATTTTTTGTTGGATGGCTTGCCCGCAAGTTGTTTAATGTGGAGGTGTAATTTAAAATTTCAGGGATGTTGGGTAATCAAAAATTTTTTGATTTTTAAGATGTAACCCATGATTTTATATTTTGATACTTGATCGATTTATAGAATTGGTCATCTGAATCAGCCCGAGATGATATTACAGATCATTTTGAGAGTTGGGAATTGAGGATTTTAGCGTCATTTATCCTTCTTGCGGTAGATAATTCTCTTCTTTTAGTTCCGTTTTCCAGATTCATGAGATCCAACAGACTATACTGATCCAGTACCTGATCAACTGCATCCTGTACCAGTTGCCATACCGAACGGACGGAACAGGTACAGGAGCGACTGCAATCAGGAAGCAGACCGGAATGCTTCTCACAAAATTCCCGCGAGTATAATTTCCCACCTAAGATGGTGAGCACCTGGTTGATACTGACCTCCTGCGGAAGTTGTGCCAAAGTGTAGCCGCCCTCTTTCCCGCGGGTACTTTTGATGAAACCATTCATCCTCAATAAGCGGCATAGCTTGGCGACGTAATGCTGGGATAATCCCTCTGCCTCACTTAAACGGGGTATGGAGATACCCTCAGGGGAATCGCAGTTGGCGATTCGCAAAAGTAATCTGATACCGTATTCTTCTTGGGCTGTAATTTTCATGACAGATCTTCCTGATGATAATATTAGTCTTCCTGGAAACGAGGAAGATTGGAGCTGCACATCACGACATTATCCAATTTTGAATATGCTTCAGGACTGATAGAAGGTCCCGGACGGTTACATTTTTGATCGAACAGGGGTGTAAGAATATCGGCGATTTCTTCGGGAGACTTGTTCACGATATCCTTACGCTCCATTATGAACTCTATATTTCCATTTCTGAAAAGGACAAAACAAGGGGAGGATGGCACATAGTCTGAAAGAAATCTCTGCCTGATATACTCAAGCGGTTTCTTATCCATTCCTGCGAAAATTGAGACCAGGTGTTCTGGTATTCGATGGTGCTGGAGTGCCAGTGCAACACCAGGTCGGGCAGATCCGGCGGCGCATCCACATACGGAATTGATCACCAGTAAAACAGATTCATTTGAATGCTGTAGCAGAGCCTGATCTACCTCCTCCAACGTCATCAACTCTTGAAACCCGATGTCAATCAGTTCATCTCGCATATACTGTACTGCTGCGGGGTCATAATTGGGTCTATATTGAATATCATATTTCTCCATTATCTTACCTCAATAAATATTATTTCTATAATAACTAAAAATAATTTATAGGAGTCCTAACTCTAATCGCGCTTCTTCTGTCATCATATCGGGCGTCCAGGGTGGATCCCAGACAATACTAACCTTGGTGCCGGTTAGTCCTTCAACCGAATTCACTTTTTCTTCAACTTCTCCGGGAAGTGTTCCGGCAACCGGACAGGCGGGTGAGGGGAGGGTCATTTTAATATGCGCAAATTTATTCTCATCGATTAAAATATCATAGATCAACCCAAGTTCATAAATATCTACCGGAATTTCCGGATCATAACAGGTTTTTATAATTTCAACAATTTTTTCTTCTAATTTTTCGATTTCGGTCATTGTAATTCTCTTTATTTAAAAGGCTCTATCATGAGAGAAGAATTAGATAAAATGTATAAGTTCAGAATATATATGTAAACCAGATAGCTGACGTTGGTCAGCGTTTTAAATTATTATAAATATTGCTATCGTTCATAAAGTATCTTATTTACATACTATCTATTTTATATGTAGCAAAATTGTCATTTCGAGTCCCGCAGCGGCGGGAAGAAATCTTTAGGAGTTAGATAAATTCCTCCGCTTCGTTCTCCCGGCAAGCCGGGAAAGCTTCGGTCGGAATGACTTTTTAAATCGAAATTTTTCAATGCTAAAGCGATAACCATGAAAATTATTAAAAGTGCCTCTCTCAGAAATCCTCTACGAGTCTATCTTTAATTTTTGAGTGGATATAGTCCCGAAGTTCTGTGATCTCAATATTTTCAATAATTTCGCCCGCAAAGGCTGAACGTAATAATGTATATGCATCCGCTTTGGAAATGCCCCGCTGTTGCAAATAAAAAACGGCCTCCTCATCGATCTGGCCGATGGTAGCGCCATGAGTACATTTTACGTCATCGGCAAAAATTTTCAATTGCGGTTTAGAATCTACTTCAGCTTCATCACTTAAAAGCAGGCTCCGGTTAGATTGAAAAGCATTGGTTTTTTGAGCATTCCTCGCGACATAAATGGTTCCGCTAAATACCCCTCGTCCCCGGTCATTCAATATACCTTTGTAAAGTTCATTACTTTCGCAATGGGGCTGTAAATGATCAATACTCGTATGATTGTCCACATGCTGGTTTCCGGAGGCGAGATAGAAACCGAATAAATGAGTTTCTGAATTTTCACCATTCAATGAGATACCGAGGTCATTACGTACTATTTTTCCCCCAAGATCCACCGCAAAATGGTTAAATCGACTGTCCTTGTTAGATTTTACCTGGGTTCGTTTGATTAAAAATGAATCCCGACTTTCATCCTGCAAAGTGATATATGTTATATGCGCATTTTCCCCAACCACAATCTCAGTGACGGTGTTATGCAGATATGTTCCCTGCGAAATATGATGTTGTCTTTCAATCACAGTTAACTGACTCCCACGTTCGGTAACAATTAAATTCCGGTGAAAAGATTGAAAGGGTATTCCCTGCGGATCAGAAATATTCAGAATCTGAATCGGCTTTTCCAAGTGGATTTCTGCAGGGATATAAATGAATACACCATCCTGAATGAAAGCTGTGTTCAGAGCGGTAAATATTTCTTTATGATAATCTGCATATTTTGCAAGATGAGTATGTATAAACCGGTTTCCGTTTTGCAGTAGCTGCTGCAGTGGTGAGATGATAATCTTGTTTGATGATTTTTGAATCGTAGAGAGAGATTCAAAGAAATGACCATTTATGAAAACCAGAGTATTTTCTGTAAGACCTGGAATTTCGTATCCATAAATATCTGTGCTTCGTATATCGGGCTGTTTTACCGGGTAAGAGAAATTTTGCTTCAGGAGAGGCGTCAAATCCGTGTATTTCCAATCTTCTGCACGGGTACTGGGGAATTCCATACTTTTATAATGAGAAAATGCATCTTTCCTTAAGGCATGAACAGGTTTTTCCCGACTACCATTTACCTCCGTTTCATACCGATTAAATACATTGATGTAACTGTCTTTTAAGTTCGAATCTTGCGTTTTCATAAATTTTATTTATCCCAATTAAACCATCATGATGCCTTTAGAAATAAATTATTTATACAGTAGCTGGTTCTTCTTTTACCCAATCATACCCATGTTCTTCCAGGTGCAGGGCTAATTCTTTGCCGCCGGATTCAACAATTTTACCATTGTATAGCACATGCACTACATCCGGCACGATGTAGTTTAGAAGTCTTTGATAATGTGTCACTACCACAAAGGCGTTTTCTTTGGTTCGCAATTTATTGACCCCATTGGCCACTATTTTCAGGGCATCGATGTCCAGGCCGGAATCGGTTTCGTCTAAAATAGAAAGATGGGGTTCCAGCATCGCCATTTGGAAGATCTCATTCCGCTTCTTTTCACCCCCGGAAAAACCATCGTTCACAGAGCGGCTCAGAAATTTCTCGTCCATTTCGACAAATTTGAGTTTCTCACGCATTTTTTGTAAAAATTCCCGCGCATCATAGGTTTTTTGATTATGATGTTTTCTGATTTCATTTACTGCATGTTTTAAGAAGTTGGCCATACTGACCCCCGGTATCTCTACCGGATATTGAAACGCCAGAAAGAGCCCTTCACGTGCCCGGTCTTCCGGCGCCATTGTGATAAGATCATTTCCCATAAAAGTAATGGACCCTTCGGTTATCTCATAATCTTCTCGACCGGCTAGGACGTTGGCCAGAGTACTTTTCCCGGAACCATTGGGTCCCATAATCGCATGAATTTCGCCTGCTTTTACTGACAGGTTAATTCCCTTTAGGATTTCATTTCCCTCTACGGATACTTTCAAATTTTTTATTTCTAGCATGTTTACTCTCTTTGATATATTATTTTTCTGTTTTATCATTAGTTTTGATTTAATTTTAACCCACACTACCTTCGAGGCTGATTTCAAGTAATTTTTGCGCTTCCACTGCAAATTCCATGGGAAGTTCTCGAAAAACTTCTTTACAATATCCATTGACTACCAAGGCGACTGCATCCTCTGTATCGATTCCTCGCTGATTCAGATAAAAAATCTGATCCTCACCGATTTTGGAGGTGGTTGCTTCATGTTCTACTTTGGCAGTTTTATTCTTTATTTCAAGGTAGGGAAACGTGTGGGCACCGCATTTGTCCCCGATAAGCAGAGAATCACATTGAGAAAAATTACGGGCATTCTCGGCGGTCTCATACACTTTTACCAAACCCCGGTAAGAATTATTACTCTCACCTGCTGAGATTCCCTTTGAGACTATACGACTGCGGGTGTTTTTGCCCACATGGATCATTTTTGTACCGGTATCCGCCTGCTGTAAGTTGTTCGTAAAAGCCACCGAATAAAATTCACCTTCAGAATTATCCCCTTTTAGAATTACACTGGGATATTTCCAGGTTATCGCAGAGCCTGTTTCCACCTGTGTCCAGGAAATTTTGGAATTTTCCCCATCACATAATCCCCGCTTGGTAACAAAATTATAAATTCCACCTTTACCCTCCTTATCCCCTGGATACCAGTTTTGAACAGTTGAATATTTTATCTCGGCATCTTTATGGGCAATCAATTCAACCACTGCAGCATGCAACTGATTTTCGTCCCGCATCGGAGCGGTACATCCTTCAAGGTAACTGACATAGGCTCCCTCATCTGCTATGATCAGGGTACGTTCAAATTGACCGGTTTTGGCGGCATTGATTCTAAAATAGGTCGATAATTCCATAGGACAGCGAACTCCTTTCGGGACATAGGCGAAAGAACCATCACTGAACACTGCGGAATTCAGGGCCGCAAAAAAATTGTCACCCTGAGGTACAACTGATCCCAGATACTTTTTTAAGAGATCGGGATATTTTTGAATCGCTTCAGAAATGGGACAGAAAATGATGCCCAGATCTTCGAGTTCTTTTTGAAAAGTGGTTGCCACAGATACACTATCCATGACTGCATCCACCGCCACTCCGGCAAGTCGCTTTCGTTCCGCAAGAGATATCCCTAATTTCTCAAAGGTTTCCAGTAATTTAGGATCGACTTCGTCCAGGCTTTGCAATTCCGTCTGTTTTCTAGGGGCAGCATAATAAATAGCATCCTGATAATCAATTGGGGGATAGTGAATGTAAGCCCAATTAGGCTCTTTCATTTTTGACCAGCGCTGAAAGGCTTTCAAACGCCATTGGAGCATGAAATCAGGTTCATTCTTTTTGGCAGATATAAAGCGAACAGTTTCTTCAGTTAAACCCTTAGGTGCCATATCCGTCTCAATATCGGTAGTAAACCCATATTTGTATTCCCTTTTGGCCATTTTTTCCAGAAGTTGTTGTTCATCAATCTTTTTCTGATCTGACGGCATAATTATTTCCTTCATGAATTTTCGAAATTGAAAATTAAGGTGTTTGTACAAAAAAGTCAAGATTAAAAACAATTTTTTTGCAGGTTATCTTAACTTCAAATTTCGATTAAATAGTATGTGAAAAGTTACAAATCCAGAGAGCATCTGAGGATTAAGGATACAGGATTTAGGATTTAGTGAATGTTCTTTCCTGAACTGGTTTAAAATAGTCAATTATATCAGGCTCAAAAGTTCCCGTGAGCGTCATTGTATCTATTGATTCCCTAAACCCCAAACCCTAATTTTATAATAACAATTGACCGAGAGAGAATCCCTCTCTATATTCTTATTAAATAGGACTAAAATAGTCGGATTTACATGATTCGAATCAGTAAAAAAATTGAATATGCTTTGATGGGCCTGTTGCATATGTCCCGCAAGAATTTGGATGAATTAACCTCGGCGAAGGAATTGTCTCAGGCGTATAATATTCCACCGGAACTAATGGGCAAGGTATTGCAAAACCTGGTCAGATATGAGGTCATTGAATCCGTGCAGGGAGTGAAGGGAGGATACCGGTTACGACAATCCATCAACCACATAAAATTAAGTGATGTGATTGCCGCGGTTGATGGACCCCTTAAAATCGTTAATTGTTTTAATGTGCAAAATTCATTCGAATGCCATCAGCATTTCCAATGCACTATAAAAAATCCGATGGAATTTATTCAGAGAAAACTCAGTGTTTTTTTTAATAATGTTAGTCTACAGGATATTGAGAATGACATGTGAGTAAGATCTGAAACAAAACAGCGCTGAGAGATACTATTTTGATTAAAAAGTAAGGAGAACTTCTTATGTCCGAGTGGGTGAAAGTTGGCCTGGAAAACGATTTAACTCCAAAAGTAAGGGTGTTTGATTTTCAAGGGAAACCTGTTGCTGTATTTCATTTGGAGGATGGATACTATGCCATAGATGATGTATGCTCCCATGAGGAAGCCTCTTTGGCAGAGGGCGAAATTGAGGATGGAAAAGTCGAATGTCCGTTGCATGGGGCGATGTTTGACATTCGTACCGGTAAAAATCTAACACTCCCGGCAGTTTTACCTGTGAAGTCGTATCTGGTTAAGATCGAAGACGGGGAAATTTACCTGAAAATTAAAGATTGAACGTTGAGGAAATGATGTCAAATTTGATTGTGGAAGGCAAACAGTTGGAACAGGGTGAACTTTTTAAGGTGGAAGAGATAAGAAGCGATTTTCCCATTTTACAGGAAAAATTTTCCGGACCAAAAAATTCAGACCTTCCACTGGTTTATTTGGATAATGCAGCGACCACTCAGAAACCTCAGCAGGTCCTGGATGCGTTGCAATATTACTACCAGCATCAGAATGCTAATGTACAC
>Ga0209536_100014501_pt1 | contig 11312 bp, 8 predicted proteins | sample DeeMarSeWOR28_12_FD_187461 | JGI IMG/M metagenome (GOLD analysis project Ga0209536, IMG submission 187461) | Marine sediment microbial communities from White Oak River estuary, North Carolina - WOR-2-8_12 (SPAdes) (version 2) | ecosystem: Environmental > Aquatic > Marine > Intertidal zone >... | reverse complement strand
CAATCGCATATACTATCGATATTATTATTGTCCTTCGGATTCCTGGAATGCGTGGCTAGTTACTCCCTCTGGAACTACACCTGATACTCCAGCTGCAGTAATTAATATTTCCGCATTTATCGAAAATTTTTTCAAGTCTTTTGAAAAAACATGACAAACAGATACAGTTGCATTTCTATTTAGCAAAAGAATAGCAAGGGGTTTTCCGACAATATTACTATGATTTACAATTACAACATCTTTTCCTTTTAGTTCAATTCCAACATAATCTAAAATAGTTAAAACCGCTAGTGGTGTTATTGGAATAATCTGTTCATCCCCTAGCATAGTTTTCCCCAGGTTTTCAGGATGAAGTCCCTCTACATCTTTTTTTGAGTTTAACGCATTAATCAATTTATCCTGTGATATATGATTAGGAATTGGAAATTGAATAAAAATGCCATGAACCGATATATCTTGATTTAACCTCTTTATTGATTGTAAAACCTCTAATTCAGAAACATTTTCATTAAAATCAACTATATTTGTATTAATTCCAACTTCCTTACATGCATTTGTTCTAAGTTTCAAATAAAGATTGGAAGAGGGATCATTTCCAATTTTAATTGTGGTAATATTTGGAACTATTTTATGTTTAGATCTCAGCATTTCAACTTCTTTTAAAATGTCACTGCGTAATTTTTTTGCAATTTCCCGACCATTAATAATTTCTGCAGACATGTAAAAACCAAAAAAGTAGATTTTATTTTGTTATATTAAGCCTCTGGTTTCTTACCAATTGCATAAAACTGCGGGAAGAAATTTAATTGAACTCCTTCATCAAGGGATCGAAGATAATCATATTCCCATTTATCGATTTCTTCTTGAGAAAGACCAGCATCTTTTAATGCCTTTACATAAAAATCTCTTGCATGAAAATAGTAATCTCTATCTTCAGTACAACTCCAAATACGGTTATTACCGATTCCAACCTTTGTAACAAGTCCTGCTCTAACAAATAAAAGACGCAGTTTTCTTCCGATATGTGGATCTCCGCCCTTTTTCTTTATTGCTTTTCCTGCAAAAATTGGATCAATTTTTGGATGTTCTGGGTAATGTAACTTACCCCCATAATCTGGTTCAAGAGTTGCAAGAACCGTTCCACCTGGTTTTGTTACACGTGCCATTTCATTAACAACTTTTTGTGGGTTTTTTGCCCACATTAAAAGTAAATTACAAGTAACAATATCAAAGGAATTATCATCAAAGGGTAATTTTTCAGCATTGCCAACTCTAAGTTTAACATTTTTATATCTTTTTAAAATATCCTTTGCAACCTTTATCATATCTTTAGAGTCATCGATTGCGATTACTTTTCCCTTTGTCAAATGAGCAATGTCTCTTGTAACCATTCCTGATCCACAGCCGATATCTAATATTATATCAGCATCTTTTACTCCCACTTCCAGATAAAGAGGGATTCTTTCTTCTGCTGTTTCAATTGCTTGGAGCTCAAGTTTTTTAATAAAATCAGAAAAATCTTCATTGGATTTATTGTTATATTCTGATTTGGATTTTGATTTCATCTTGAAATAAATATTAGGCAGAATAGTATAAATCTTTCTTTTTATGATATTTTAACATTACATTTTAAATAAATAATTGTTTATTCGGGATTGAATGGAACCAATACTACAGGTAGCTCTGGATTTATTAAATGAACATAGAGCACTGTCTATTGCAAAACAATCTATTTCCGGAGGAGCAGACTGGATTGAAGCTGGAACTCCTCTAATAAAAAGCGAAGGAATGGAAGTAGTCAGAAAACTAAAAGAGCTTTTTCCAAAAAAAACACTAGTTGCAGATATGAAAACAATGGATACTGGGGCTTTTGAAACAGAAATGGCTGCTAAAGCAGGAGCAGATGTAGTTTGTATTTTAGCAGTAGCAGATGATAGTACAATAATTGATGCTCTAAAATCGGCACGTAAATACGGTGCAAAATTAATGGTAGATCTAATAGGTGTTAAAGACAAAGAAAAACGAGCAAAGGACCTTGAAAAAATAGGTATTGACTATCTATGTATGCATGTCGGAATCGATGAACAAATGACCGGTAAAAATCCCATAAAACTTCTTTCATCTGTTGTAAAAAATACTAAAATACCAATAGCAGTTGCCGGTGGAATAAACAGTGAAACTGCTTCAGATGTGGTAAAAGCTGGCGCAAGCATTGTTATTGTTGGTGGTGCAATTACAAAGGCAAAGGATGTAAAAAAGGCAACTCAGCAATTAAAAAAGGCAATAATTGAACAAAAATCAATAAGAACCGAGCTTTTTAAAAAATATGATAAATCCGAGTTAAAAAAAGCCTTTTTATTAGTATCAACTCCAAATATTACTGATGCAATGCATAAACAAGGAGCAATGCAGGGTATTAAACCAATAAAGCTTGGTTTTCATATGGCGGGAAGAGCTTTAACAGTTAGAACCATTGATGGTGATTGGGCAAAACCAATTGAAGCAATTGATAAAGCAAAACAGGGTGAAATAATTGTTGTTGATGTAAATGGCGGAAGAACCGCAATTTGGGGTGAGCTTGCAACCTGGAGTGCAAAATTAAAGAATCTTTCTGGAGTTGTAATCGATGGTGCTGTAAGGGACCTTGATGATTTAATAAAAATAAATTTTCCCATATTTAGTAAACATATTTCTCCAAATGCAGGTGAACCTAAAGGATTTGGTGAGATAGGAGCTGAAATTACGTGTGGCAATCAAATAGTTAAAACTGGTGATTGGATTATTGGGGATGATTCAGGTGTTGTAGTTGTTCCTCAGGAAATAGCACAAGAAATAGCTAATCGAGCACTTGATGTAAAAGAACATGAAAATCGTATTCGTGAAGAAATTAAATCAGGTGGATCACTTGGAACTGTTGTAAAAGTAAAAAAATGGGAGAAGAAGGTAGGTTGAAAAAAGTAGTTTTTTTTACAGATTTAAACAAACTTAAAGATGCTCTTGAAAATTTTAATATTCAAGGTTTTAAGGATAAAAAAGTCCCTGTAAAATTACATATGGGCGAGCTGAAAAACAAATATTATTCAAAACCTGGATTTGTAAAATTTGTGATTGACGAGTTAAAAAATCATAAAGTTGAACCTTATCTGTTCGATACTACTGTTGCATATCCAGGTTTAAGACATTATGTATCTGGCTATCAAAAACTTGCAAGATTACATGGTTTTTCTATGAAAAAAATGGGTTGTGACATAGTTATTGATGATAGTGGTGTTTTTAAAAAGGTTGAAAATAGAGATTATGAGGTTGCATGGCATATTGCCAATTCAAGTCATATCTTTGCTATATCCCATGTAAAAGGCCATGTTGCCACTGGTATGGGTGGTGCCATAAAAAATTTTGGAATGGGCGGGGTTACAAAGGAAACTAAAATTAAAATGCATCATGGCAGTAAACCAGTTTATCAAAAAGACGCTTGTACTTTTTGTGGAGTGTGCGCTGAAGTTTGTCCATTTAATGCAATAAAAGTTAATAAAAAAAATTGGAAAATAAGTGACAGAAAATGTTTTGGATGCGGTGTTTGTGTTGAAAATTGTGCATCTAATTCTCTAAGATATAAGGATGCTGAAATCCAATTTGTTCTTGCGTGTGCTGCAAAAGCATGTGTTGAAGATAAAAACGTTATTTATTTAAATGAGTTAAAAAGAATATCAAATAGTTGTGATTGTGATCCATTTGCAGGACCACCGATTGCGCCTGATATAGGTTATGTTGTAGCAAATGATATAGTTGCAGCAGATAAAGCGTCTCTTGATTTAATCCATGATGTAAAACCAGATATTTTTGAAAAGGAAACCCATATCAACCCATTGAATCAAATAAAATATGGTGAGAAGATTGGACTTGGAATCTCCTCATATCAATTAATCGAAATATAAAATTATTTTATTGTTGGTCCGCCGATGGGCACAACACTTCTTCCATATGTTTCATTTATTACTTCAGCCATTGCTAGATATATTGCTGATAAACCACAAATAATTCCTTCAAAACCAGCAATTCTTCCAATGAGTTGACCGATTTCTGTAGCGCTTCCCACAAAGTGACTAAGTGCAAGTAACCAAAATAGTATTGTTAATGAAAGAAATATAAATTGTAAGGCCTTTGGTTTTTTTAAGGTTGAAATAAACATTAAACCTGTAAAAAGTCCCCACATAAATAGATATGAACCAAGGGCAATATCATCTGGTTTTGCAAATATTGGAAACATTGATGGAAGTATTAGTAAAAATACAAAGCTAAGCCAAAAAAGACCATATGAAGTAAAAGCTGTGACACCAAACGTGTTACCTTTTCGATATTCCATAATCCCCGCAATAATCTGTGCTAATCCGCCATAGAAAATTCCCATAGCAAGAATCATTGATCCAATTGCAAAAAATCCAGCGTTATGGACGTTTAATAGAACTGTTGTCATCCCAAAACCCATTAAACCAAGGGGGGCCGGATTTGCAAGAATATTTTTATCGTTCATATTAAATCACTTCGAGGGGCTGAATTAAGATGGTATATTTATATCTATCGAGAAAAAAACAAATTAGATAAAGCAACTGTAAGAAATTATGTTTTTAAATAAAATCAAAGGAGATTTAGCAATTATGAATTTCTACCAATATAAAAACGTATTTTTTCAGTTATATTTAAATTATGATACTTCATATCAATTTCTAGAGATTTATAGGGGAGCATAAAATGAAGAAAAAAATCATAGGTATAATGATTTGTACGCTATTGATCAGTAGTGCTTTAGTTGGAGCAGGTATAATTACAAATGAAAAAACAACTTTTTTTGAGACTAAAGGTGATACGATAAATGTAAAAATTCAAATAGATTCTTATAAAATTGAAACCACTGAGCTAGGTGATGAGATATCTATCCAAGACTTTGGTCATCTTTTATTTCCAGGAAAACCTAATTTACCCTCAAAAATATTTTCAATTGCTATACCTCCTGGTAGTGAGGTAGTTGATGTAAGTTTTGAATTATCAGATGCAGTTGTTATTCAAGGTGATTATAATGTTCCACCAGTTCCTCTACCTGGAGTAATAGGAGCAGAAAATCCTGAAATTTATCAGCAAGAACAAAAAACATATGAAGAAAATTATGAATCTGTATATTTATCTGATAATCCATATCCAACATCAGTTCTAGAGTTTGTGAGAACCGCTGGTTTTAGAAAATATAATTTAGTGGATGTAAGAGTAAATCCATTTACATATTATCCACTATCAGGGCAATTAGTTTTTTATCCTGAAGTTGATGTTTTTGTAAGTTATAAAGTTCCTGAGGATGATTCAACCAATGACATTATGGTTGATAATATTAAGGATATGGAAAAACGAGCAGAAAAAATTATTTTTAATTATGATCAAGCAAAAGCTTGGTATCCAAACACTCCGTTAAGTAGAGATAGTTATGATTTTGTTATTATAACCACTGATTCATTGGAATCAGCAGTTGCCTCTTTAGTCAGTTGGGAGGAAACAAAGGGTAAAAGTGTAAATGTTGTGACTACCTCATGGATTAATTCTAATTATGCTGGATATGATCTTGCTGAAAAAATAAGAAATTTTCTGCGTGACAAATATCCCTCAAACCAATGGGGTATTGAAGATGTTTGTATTGTCGGTCATTATGATAATGTTCCTATGAGACGTTGTGAGCAAAACACAGGTTATGGAAAACCTGAAACCGATTATTATTATGCAGAGTTATCTTTACCTGATAGTCAATCCTGGGATTCCGATGGGGATCATAAATATGGTGAAAACAGCGATCCAATTGATTTTTATGCTGAAGTAAATGTTGGACGTATCCCCTGGAGTGATAGTTCAGTTGTCCAAGATATTTGTGATAAATCTGTTGCATATGAGCAGAATTCTGATGTTACATTTAAGAAAAATATACTTCTACTTGGGGCATTTTTCTGGCCTGATACAGATAATGCTGTTTTAATGGAAGAAAAGATTGACCAATCATGGATGTATTCTTGGTCAAAAACTAAAATGTATGAAATGGGAGACTCTTCCTATCCTATGGATTATAATTTGAACTATGATAATGTTAAAAATGTTTGGTCATCAGGAAAATATGCCTTTGTCAATTGGGCAGGACATGGATCTCCTACTGCATGCTATGAGTATTACCCATCACAAGCTTTTGTAAATACTGGAACATGTAATTATTTAAATGATAATTATCCTGCAATAATTTTTGCTGATGCCTGCAGTAATTCAGATACTGATTCTCTTAACATTGGTCAAGCGATGCTTAAGCAGGGGGGTGTTGGCTTTGTAGGTGCTACTAAGGTTGCTTATGGAATGCCTGCTTGGAATGATCCATATGATGGATCAAGTCAGTCAATGGATTATTTCTTTACAACAAAGGTAACTTCTGGGGATTACACACAGGGTGAGGCTCATCAATGGGCGCTTATTGAAATGTATACAAATAATCTATGGTATTATACAAATTATGAAATGTTTGAATGGGGAGCGTTATGGGGCAATCCTGATCTTGGGATGGCATATGTTCCTGATCAAAATTATCCACCAAATCCACCAAGCAATCCTAATCCATGGGATGAAGCGTTAAATATTAATCCTGATGCTGATCTTAGTTGGTCTTGCAGTGATCCAAATAATGATCCGATAACATATGATGTGTATTTTGGTACAAGTAGTAATCCTCCACTTGTTTCTTCAGGTCAGAGCCAAAAAAATTATGATCCTGGAACTATGGATTGCGGCCAAAAATATTACTGGAAAATCGTTGCAGAAGATGATGAGGGTGAATCAACTGTGGGTCCAATTTGGTGCTTTACCGTCTGGATAAATAATGCACCAAATATGCCCGAAAATCCTAATCCTCCAGACGATGCAACTGACGTGGATATTAATATTATTCTGAGTTGGACATGTTATGATCCGGATGGAGATCCTTTAACTTTCGATGTTTATTTTGAACAAAATGACGGAACACCTGATATTTTAGTATCAAATAATCAAACAGAGACATATTATATTCCTGCATATCCTCTGGAGTTTTATTCTCATTATTACTGGCGTATTGTCGCATGGGATTCCAAAGGTGGGATAAGGCATGGATACATTTGGCACTTTGAAACTGGTGGAGAACCTAATAATCCCCCAAATCAACCTAATAACCCATATCCAGTTGATGGTGCCACTGTTACAAATATTGAAGTTGATATTAGTTGGAGTTGCAGTGATCCAGATGGCGATAATCTGATGTACGATGTTTATTTTGAAGCAAATGATCCAAATCCTGATGTTTTGGTTTCAAATGATCAAATTCAAACTGCGTATGATCCTGGGGTTCTTGATACCGGGACAACTTATTATTGGCAGATTATTGCCACAGATGAACATGGAGCTACAAAACCAGGTCCAATTTGGAATTTTATTACAGATGAAGAAATAAATTATCCGCCTAATAGTCCAAGTATCAAAGGCCCGGTTAATTTAAAAATAAATGAAGAAGGAACATTTACAGTTTCTGCAACTGACCCTGAAAGCGATCAAGTTTATTTCTTAATGGATTGGGGAGATGGAAGTATTAATTGGGATGGCCCATATAACTCAGGCCAAGAGGTAAATTACAAACATACGTGGATCTCAGAAAACACATACAAAATTAAGGTCAAGGCAAAAGACACATATGATGCTGAAAGCAGCTGGAGCGAACTGGAAGTAAGTGTCCCTAGAACAAGAATAAGGGCTAATAACCTGTTGAATGATTTCTTCAACAGGTTCACCAACCTTTTCCCGATATTAAAAATATTAATTCAAGGACTCGGATAAAAATAAAAACTTTCATTTTTCTTTTTTATTTCTTCTAAGGTAATTTTTTAAATACATTATTTTATACAGGAGCTAGAATTGTTTAAGGTGAAAGACTATGAAAACAAAAACATTACAAAAGATAATCAGCATTAAAAACAATCCACACAATGTTTATGAGGCTTTGATGGATTCTAAAAAACATACAGAATTTACTGAATCAAAAGCAGAAATAAGTCGAAATATAGGTGGAAAATTCAGAACATTTGATAATTGGGCATCTGGAAAAAATATCGAATTAATACAAGATAAAAAAATCGTACAAACCTGGCGAGGTGCAGATTGGCCAAAGGATCATTACTCAACAATAACATTAATATTGACACAAAAAGGAAAAGAAACAATACTTGATTTTACGCAGACTGAGATCCCAGAAGAACTCTATAATGATATTAAACAAGGTTGGAAAGATTGGTATTGGGATAGGTTAAAGGTATATTTAGAATAATCTTTCAGAAACCAATTAGTTTTAAGATAATTACTGTGTAAAAAAAAAAAAAAAATTATTTTTTTGAAATGAAATCTGTGTAGAGAATCATGTTTTATGTGAGATATATTTAAATTCCCGAATCTTATTCTGTAAATTAAATAGATGAAAGGGGGTATAAAATGAAAATAAAGATTTGTTTTGTAGCAATACTATTGATATCAACCCAGTTGATTGCCTTTACATCAAATGGGATGGTTTTAAATAAGGGAAAACCTGATGTGAGCTTAGAGGTTGTAAAAGAAGTATGGGATGGGCAAAATTGGGTTGACGAAATTGAAGCTGATCCTGGTGATATAGTATCATTTAGAATTACAATAACTTATTATAATGTGACAGATCCGCAGCGCCCTCATCAAGCAGTGCAGATCTATGCTTATGATTCCTTACCAATTTGCTTTGAGTATATAGTTGGATCTTCAGAACCAAAAGAACCAGATGTTTCTGGAAACTTGCTTACATGGGATTTTAATAGTACAATACTTTTCCATGAACAAAGCCTTGTAATAAAATTCAATGCTTCAATTCCTGAAGAGGGTTGTTTAGGAGAAAAGATCAACTACGTAGAAACCGAAGCCTATGAGATTTGTACTGGTAATGATCTTTTTGGTGAAGATACAGCAATAGTAAATGTAGTATTACCTGATCCTGAGATAGATGTTGAAAAATATGTATTTGATGGTTGTGATTGGGTAGAGGAAGCTTATGCTTATAGCTGCACAGATGTTATATTTAAGATAGTTGTTGAAAACATTGGTGAAATTGAACTTATAAATGTATATGTTAATGACACACTTCCTGTTGGTTTGGAATATAATAATTCTGCAACAGTAAATGGCGTTCCCCAGGAACCTTCATTTGAGGGTGATATTTTCTATTGGTTCTTTGACACTCTTGAAATTGATGAAGTAATTGAAATTCAATTCAACGCTCATGTAATAGGCTCTCCATGCAGTGTTAATGAAAACTGGGTGTTGGCAACAGGTGAAAATCTGTGTGGACAAGTGGGAGAAGATGAAGACTCTGCAACTGTTATTATCTATGGCATGTGTGTTGAAAAGGAAGTCTGGGATAAAGATATTCAAGATTGGACGGAAGAAACCGAAGTAATTGTTGGGGATATAGCTAGATTTAAAATCACTGTCTATTATCTAGGGGAATTAGTTTTAAAGGACATACAAGTAAGAGATGAACTTCCTGAGTGTCTTATATATGCTGACAATGCAGTTCCGGAAGAGCCTGAAGTTTCAGAAGATGGAAAAACAATGTGGTGGAATTTAAGCGATGATTATAATCTTCAAAATGGAGAAAGCCTTGAAATTGAATTTAATGCCGATGTCATTGATAACTATTGTCAACCTTGTTTGAACTGGGCATATGTTTCAGCAATGGAATGTGGAATTCATGAGTTCTATGCAGAAGACTCTGCAACTGTGATAATAATTTGTGATCTTGTTGCCAATGCTGGTGGTCCTTATTATGGAAATGCTAATGAGGATGTAGAGATAGAAGGCTCAGCAACAGGTGGATTTTCTCCATATGAATATCTTTGGGATCTTGATGAAGACGGTCAGTTTGATGATGAAATAGGAAAAATAATTTCCTACAGTTGGGGCGAAGGTGGAACATATACCATATGGTTAAAGGTAGTAGATGATCATGACAACGCAGATACTGATTATGCTGTTGTATTTATCGATATGGATAACCTTCCACCTAATAAACCATGTATCTCTGGACCTTCAACAGGAACACCTGATATAGAATATGATTTCAATATATTTACAACAGATAATGAAGGAGACCAAGTTTATTTTTACATTGATTGGGGTGATGGAACTACTGTTGATTGGGATGGACCATATAACTCAGGCCAGGATGTAAATTATAAACATACCTGGACTACTTCAAATACATATACTGTCAAGGTTAAGGCAAAAGACACATATAATGCAGAAAGCGGCTGGAGCGAACTGGAAGTAAGTATCCCAAGAAATAGAATGAGATTCAATAATCTATTTTTGGAATTATTTTCCCGCTTTTCTAACCTATTTCCAATACTAAAATTAATATTGCAATGACTGGGGTAAAATAAAAACATCAACTATTTCCCTTATTTTTTCTTTTTTTGTGATGTATGTTTCAAATAAATAGTTGTAAGAAGAAAATTATATATTTAATGATTACATACCCTACATTACCTTCTCTGTTTGAGGGAGGAAAGGATATTTATTACCCCTGATAACATAGAAGAGGAACAGGGAGGAATAAGGATGTTTTCACCTCTAGGAATTTACTATTATATTATTTTTAATCCTATTCCTCCTCTCTTTTGTTTTTCTCTACTACCAGTATAGAAAAATATCTATATTAGAAACTAGATCTAAATTTATAGAGGTTATAAGTGAAATATTTTATTTTATATTCATTTATCTAACCTTCATCATTTGATTCATGTGAGTTCCTTATTTTCAATTAATATTTTTGTAATAAATAAGGTAAAGATTTATATTCAAATTAATTATTCTATTTCTATAGTTTAGGGAGGTATTTATGAAAATAAAAATAATAGGAATATTTGTTTGTACGCTGTTAATTGCATCTATTTTACCTGTCATGGGAGTATATAACGAAACACTACCAATTGCCCATCAAAATTCAAGACAAGAACGTGATTATGGTGATGCCCCAGAAGGAGATACTGCAATAGCATATCCATCTTTAGGTGTCATTGGTTCATTTCCAACGTGTAAATGTTGTGGACCTGGCTTATGGATAGAACAGAACAATTTCGGTGGTTATTTCGGACAAGGAGTAGATTTCGAACCTGAAGGTAATGGAGGATTGTGCCCACAATGTTTTCCGCCATATGATCAAGATGAAACATATCAGGATGGAGACGCTG
>Ga0209536_100014500_pt1 | contig 11313 bp, 11 predicted proteins | sample DeeMarSeWOR28_12_FD_187461 | JGI IMG/M metagenome (GOLD analysis project Ga0209536, IMG submission 187461) | Marine sediment microbial communities from White Oak River estuary, North Carolina - WOR-2-8_12 (SPAdes) (version 2) | ecosystem: Environmental > Aquatic > Marine > Intertidal zone >... | reverse complement strand
TGACCTGGATTATGTGCCCAACAAGGCGCGCCGAAGCAAGGTCGATGTCGCCATGACCAACTCCTTTGGCTTTGGCGGCACCAATGCGACCCTGATATTGTGCAAATTCAACCAATAACCGAATCAGAAGCCCGTATTTTTTAATGCCCATCACAATCCATCCAACCGGCACAAATTTCGTGCGGGTCCTTTTTATCATTGACACCTTTATGCAGTTTCGTTAACCTTCGAAGTTATTTTGGTTAACGAAAATGATGTTCGCGTCGATGAAAAGTCAAATCCTGCAAATATTGAAAACGAATGAACAGCCCCTATCCGGAGAGCGTCTCAGCGCCGCCCTTGGTGTTTCCAGGGTTTCGGTCTGGAAACATATCCGAAAGCTTCGCGAGCTGGGCTACGATATTCTCGGCACCCCCAAAGGTTACCGGGTTTTGAACTCACCGGATACGCCCTTTCCCTGGGAATTTACCGGAAGGGAATCTAAAATTGTCTATTTCAAAGAAGTCTCCTCCACCATGGATGTTGCCAAAAACCTGGCCCGGGATGGCTGCAGCGATTTTACAGTGGTCGTTGCTGACCGTCAAAAAAAAGGACGTGGCCGGTTAAATCGAACGTGGCTATCCGCGCAGGGCGGTCTTTATTTCACGATGGTATTACGTCCTCAGATTACAATTGTGTCAAGTTCGCGGGTCAGTTTTGCTGCCTCTGCAGTCCTTGCCCGGGTCATAAGGCAGATGTTTGATATTGATGCCATGGTGAAATGGCCGAACGACATCCTGGTCGATGAGCGCAAAATATCAGGGATGCTGACTGAACTGGATGCCGAAGCCGATCGGGTAAACTTCATCAATATCGGAATCGGCCTGAATGTGAACAATGATCCATCGCGCAATGAACCCCAGGCATCGTCGCTTAAGAAAATATTAGGGCATCATGTTTCAAGAAAACAGCTTCTTGCACGATATCTCGATGAATTTGAAAACTGGATGAAAAACGCGGACTTCGATAACGTGGTTTCTGAATGGAAGAAATACACCCTTACCCTGAACCGGCGCGTTAAAATCGTTACCAGCCAGGAGGTGAACGAAGGCCTTGCCGTTGATGTGGACGAAAACGGTGCGCTTATCTTAAAAACCGCCGATGGGACCTTTAAGAAGATCCGCTACGGCGATTGTTTTCACCAGGATCCAGATTGAATTAATGATGAGCTTTTTTCAAACCTGTTGTCATGTCAGCCGATAATAAAAAATCCATACAGCTTCGCCTGACGGTTTATGCGTCGTTATTTGCGGCCTTAACTGCAGCCGGCGCTTATTTATCGATTCCTATAGGGCCGGTGCCGATTGTTTTGCAGAATATGTTTGTCTTCCTGGCAGGTTTGCTGCTTGGCAGCCGCTGGGGACTTGCCAGCATCGGTCTCTATCTTTTGGCCGGCGCTTGCGGACTCCCTGTATTTGCCGGAGGTTTGGGTGGCATCGGACGTATCCTCGGACCCACAGGTGGTTATCTTATCGGCTATCTTCCATGCGTGTATTGCGTTGGGAAAATTGCCGAGAACGCCCAACAGAAAACATACGCCGATATCATGGCCATGATTTGCGGCTCAATCATCATTTACGGTTTTGGTGTTGCCTGGCTCAAAATATTAACCGCCATGACCCTGTCCAAAACATTAGCTGTAGGGCTGTATCCTTTCATAATCGGCGATGCCTTAAAAATTGCAGCCGCTGCGGCTATTGCCAGAGCCTTGCGGCCGGCCATAAAGATTAACGGCAACATCGCACACTAAAACTGTTGAACGACATCATCCAAATACAAGATCTCAGCCATCGTTTTGCAGATGGCACCCTGGGTATCGACGGTATAACCCTGAACGTTCGTGAGGCTTCATTTGTCGTGCTTGCCGGGGCTAACGGCTCGGGGAAAACGACGCTTTTACGGCACTTGAACGGGTTGCTGCTGCCCACGGCGGGCACGGTCAAAATTGATGGGGTCTCCGTTAAAAAAGATCTGCGGAGAGCCCGACAGCTGGTGGGTATGATGTTTCAAGATGCCGACAGCCAGATAGTCGGTGAAACGGTATCTGCAGATATTGCCTTTGGACCGGAAAATTTGTGTTTTAAACGCACTGAAATTGAAAAACGGGTAAAGCATGCCTTGATCAGCGTGGGATTATCCGATATCGCCGAGCAAAGACCGCATTTGCTGTCCGGTGGCGAAAAACGCAGACTGGCGATTGCAGGTATTCTCGCAATGGATCCTAAAGTCATTGTTTTCGATGAGCCCTTTGCAAGCCTCGATTACACGGGAGTGAAACAGGTATTAAAGAACATTGTGCGGTTGCACCGGTCCGGCCGAACCATTTTGGTGGCCACCCACGACCTGGAGAAGGTCATTGCCCACGCAGATCGCCTGATTCTTATGAAAAATGCAAAAATTGCAAGGGACGGCGCACCCGAAACGATTTTGGGCGACGCCGAACAGTTTGATGTGAGACGTCCCTGTAACTATCGGCCCGGGGTTAAGATGCGATCATGGCTGAGTTAACCGTCTTCAGTTATCGCCCGGGGGGCTCGATCATCCATACGCTGGATGTGCGGTTTAAATTGATTTTGCTGGTACTGCTCAGCCTGGCCAGTATGAACGCTCATTTTCAGACCCTTGCTGTTTTGTCCCTTGCGGCTGTTGGCTGTCTTATCAATACCCGCCAACCTTTCCGTTCCCTGCTCATAGAGCTTCGTTATTTTTTAATTCTGTTGTCATTTATTTTTGTTGCCAGGGCTATTACGATTTCGGCAACACCTTTTGAGCAAACAGGTCTTTTAAGTTTCACCCGCCAGGGTCTTTACGGCGGGGTCATGGTGTGTTGGCGACTTTTGTTGATTGTGTTGTTCGGGCTGTCCTTTATTTCGACCACGCGAACATCGGCGATAAAGTCCGCTGTGGAATGGTTTTTAAAACCTGTTCCCTTTGTGGCCGAAAAAAAGGTCGCCACCATGTTAAGTCTGCTTATACGGTTTGTGCCCGTAATTCTCGATCAGGCCAGAAAGACGGCCGAAGCTCAAAAAGCACGGGGTGTGGAAAACAGGAAAAATCCGATATATCGCCTGAAAATGCTGGGCATTCCGGTATTGCGGCGTATTTTCGAAAATGCCGAAAACCTTATCACGGCTCTGGAGGCCAGATGCTTTTCTGAAAAGCGCACAGGTCCGGAGCTTTCTGCCACCCCCAAAGATTGGTTCGTGCTGCTGATTACGGGAATATTCTGTGCCGTCATTGTATTATGGCAACGCCTGTGGCTTATGTGAAATACTTTTGTCCGTTCCGGGGATGATCATTCTCTGTTTTATCTTCATCGATTTGGGTCAGCATTTGACATCCGTATTCGTCTATAGTAAGGCCTTATCCGAATTTGCCGGATCATAACGGAAATGCGGCAAATCATTTTCGCTTTTTTTCACATCTGAAGGAGTCTTTCCATTGAAAGTCATCATCGTTGGTGCGGGTGAGGTTGGCTTCCATGTGGCCAGCCATCTGAGCCTTGAAAACAAAGATGTCGTGGTCATTGATAAAAATGCCGATGCCGTCCGGCGTGTATCGGACACCCTGGATGTTCAGGCCATAAACGCTTCCGGCAGCAGTCCCGTGGTTTTAGAGGAAGCCGGCATTCAAAATGCAGAAATCATTCTGGCCGTAACCGATAGCGATGAAATTAATCTATCGGCTTGTCTGGCCGCCAACATGATATCGCCCACAACCAAAAAGCTGGCCAGAATCCGCAATGCCGATTACGATAAATACTATGAGATGCTCAGTGCCCATGCCCCTAACATTGACACTATCATTAATCCGGAAATCGAGGTCGTCAAAACTATTGATCAGCTGATGTGTGTGCCCGGGGCTGTGGATGTGGGTGAATTTGCCGATGGCCGCATTAAATTTGTGGGGGTATATCTCGATCAAAACGCTCAGCTGGCTGGAATTCGTCTGGCCGAACTTCCGGCCAGAACCGGTCCGGCGAGACCGCTGATTGCGGCTGTCGTCCGTGATGAAGAATTGATCATACCCCGCGGAAATGACCGTCTGCAGGCCGGGGATCTCGTCTATTTTATCAGTGAAGAAGCAAAGCTGCTTGAAACGCTGGCGGTTTTCGATAAGTATGAGCAACCGATCGACAGGGTGCTGATTGTCGGCGGTGGGCGCCTTGGATTCAGGTTGGCCAGCTTCTTGGAGGAAAAATCAATTCAGTGCAAGATAATCGAAATAAATCCAGGGCGCTGCGCGATTCTGGCCGAAAAATTGAACAAGTCTGTCGTGCTTTGCGGCGATGGTTCCGATCAGGCGCTTCTGGCCGAAGAGAACATCCGGGACATCGATGTTGTCGTCACCCTGACAGACGATGAAGAAACCAATATTCTGACCTCTCTGCTGGCGACCCGCATGGGAGCCGGCAAATCGATAACCAAAATTAGCAAGTTCAGCTATTTTCCCCTGATGAAAACCATCGGAATTGAACAGGTTGTCAGTCCGAGGTTGTCAGCCATCAACACCATTCTGCAGCATGTCCGCAAGGGTAAAGTCATTTCAGCGATTTCCATTAAAGGTGAACAGGCTGAAGTGATAGAAGCCGTTGCCCTGGAGACATCCGATATCGTCACCAAGCCGCTGAAGAACATCGCTTTTCCAAAAGGGTCCATTGTCGCCGGCATTATCCGCAAAGAAAATGTTATTATCCCCAACGGCGAGAGTGTCATCGAGCCTGACGACCGCATCATTATCTTTGCCGAAAGACAGGCGATACCCAAAATCGAAAAGTTTCTTTCGGTTAAACTGGAGTATTTTTAGATGCGCTGGCGTTTTATTCTGAATGTCACCGGAATATTGACCCTATGTTTCGGGCTGACCATGATATTCCCGCTGATTGTAGGGTTTTATTACCGGGATCAGAGTATATTCCCCTTATTGAAGTCAATGGGCATAACGGTAGTTGCCGGGCTGTTGCTTTACATTTTCTTCCGGAAAGAAAAAGTTGAAGTCATCAACCAGCGAGAGGGCATGGCGATTGTGGCTGTGGGGTGGACATCCGTGGGTTTGTTCGGAGCACTTCCATTTTGGCTGGATGCGGGCGGTTTTGCCTTTGTCGATGCCGTCTTCGAATCGGTTTCGGGATTCACCACCACCGGTGCGTCGATTCTAACCAATATCGAGGGCCTATCAAAAGGGTTGCTCTTTTGGCGCAGTTTCATCCAGTGGCTGGGAGGGATGGGAATCATCGTCCTTTCGGTGGCCATTCTTCCGTTTCTGCGCGTTGGCGGAATGCAATTGTATAAAGCGGAAGTGCCTAGCCCTGTTCCGGACAAATTGAAGCCACGCATCAGAGATACAGCCAGTATTCTGTGGAAGGTCTACGCGCTGATTTCACTGGCCGAGATCGTTCTGCTGATGATCGGCGGGATGGATTTTTATGACGCCCTGTGCCACACGTTCACGACCATGCCCACCGGCGGTTTTTCCACAAAAAACGCATCCATTGCCCACTATGACAGCGTCTATTTTGATTGTGTCTTCATTTTTTTCATGGTGTTGGCGGGCATCAATTTCTCTTTGCATTACCAGTTGCTCAGGGGCAGGCCGCTGGCATTCTGGCGGGATTCCGAGTGCCGCTTTTTTTTCGGCGTCCTGCTGGTGCTGGTTGCTATCGTAAGCCTCGATATATATGGATCCGTATACAAATCCGTCGGGCAGGCCCTACGTTTCGGCGCATTTCAGGTGGTATCGATATTGACGACCACTGGCTATGCCACAGCAGATTATGAACAATGGCCCGCCATGTCACAGCTTATATTGCTGCTGTGCATGTTTTTAGGCGCTTCAGCGGGCTCTACCGGAGGTGGAATGAAATGCCTGCGGGTTATGCTGTGCTTTAAATACTGTTATAAAGAACTGTTTATGCTTGTTCATCCCCACGCTGTCTCTCACATCAAGATTGGCGGAAAGACGGTCTCCGAGGATGTCATGCGCAGCATCATGGGGTTTTTGGCGCTTTATATCGGGCTTTTTGCACTCTGTTCGATCTTGCTGGCGGGCATGGGTGTCGATTTTGTAACCGCTTTGGGAGCCGTGGCCTCAAGCATCGGCAATATCGGGCCCGGATTCGGAATGGTAGGTCCGGTGGAAAATTATGCTCAGATACCGGCGTTGGGCAAATGGCTGCTGCTATGGTGTATGCTTTTGGGAAGGCTTGAAATATTTACCATCATCATTTTGATGGTGCCGGAATTTTATCGCAAGTAAAATTCTTTATTGACAAGAAGCGCTTACTTGATTAGATAATGACCTTTTAAGGGGCCGTTAACTCAGACGGTAGAGTATCTGCCTTTTAAGCAGAGAGTCGCTGGTTCGAGCCCAGCACGGCCCACCAACTGAAGCTTAAAATTTCGCATGCCCAGCGCCTATCCTGGTCCAGGTTATCCCACATTTAATGCGGGGCAACAGGGGCCTCGAGAAGGTCGTTGGACGCTGAGTGAATATATTGCATCTTTTGGCTTTCGTCCCCATCGTCTAGCCAGGTCTAGGACACCGGCCTTTCACGCCGGCAACAGGGGTTCAAATCCCCTTGGGGACGCCAGAGAAATCAAGAGGCCGCCATGTTCATTGGTGGCCTTTTTTATTTGCGGCGTGAAAAGCCGGTGTCCGGGACATCCCGCATATCATGCGGGACAACAGGGGTTCAAATCCCCGTGGGGACGCCAAAATTTAAAGCGGTTATCAAACAGATGATAACCGCTTTTGTTTTAAATCAGCTTAGCATAATCTTAAATGTTAACTGATATCGCTTGCGAAAATGGCGTATGAAACCGCTAAGGTATGGCAATAGAGTTTGTATTTGGCAATTATGCAGTTTGCTGTGCTATTTCTTGAAATGAAAATTCCCACAAATCCGCGTTGGCTTTCGCGTGTTCAATTGTCATGCTTACAAGATTGCCCTTAGTGTCTATGTCAATGTAAATATTTTCGCTGATTTCTTTGGTTTCGTAAACGTCACTATCTTTGAATTCGACATGGGCTGTGTCCGTGTCCGGAAAATATTTGACTTTCATTTCTATTCCTCCTTGTAAGATCGATCAAAGAAGGCATTGTGAACCGTAATACCATCTTCCAATAAAATAACCCTGAGGTATTTGTTGACCTCGTTGATTTTGGCCCACTTCCGTATGCGGCCATCAGATTGAATTACGGTTTTTTCGGGATTATCGATAACCAATTCTATCCATTCTTCCTTAATTTTCGCTCTGTCTTGCCTTTTTCTGGTATAGTCAAAATAAAGAGTTGTTTTCATAACCAACTAGACAATTATTCCACTGACAATTTGCGTTTAATAATTCGTCTTAAAGGCTAAGGCTACCGCAATACCATGGAAAAAATCAAGCCCCAATAGCGCTTTGAATCAAGATATTTCGCGGGAGTGGACGCAACGCTTCCCGATTGTAAGACCATCGGTGGCTTTTTTTTTATTGAAATCATATCAAATTTTATCAGAATAGGGGAGGAATTGATCAATACATTCCCAGCTCAAATTGATCGTTTCCGATAAACAATGATACTTTACAGGTCTCCTTGGGGACGCCATCATTAAACTAAGAGGGATATCGGCGCATGCCGGTGTCCCTTTCTTCATTAAATGAAGGTGTCCGGGACGTCCCGCACCCCGGGTGGGACAACATTCCTGTCATTCCAGGATCGAGGACGCAATTTTTCCGGTAGCGTTAGTTAATTTCGAAAGTTCTGTCCTGCTCTCTTGCGACCCTTCTTTTTATCTTTTTTTTTGATGCGCTCCAAACGTCTATTTGATTCTGGATACAGGCCGGGATAATATTCCTTCCAGCGTTTGAGCATCCAATTCCACTGCTCCGGATAATTGCGAACCGCGCGTTCCACCCGGTCTGTGATTAACTGAGTATTGAATTGCAAATCGGACCGCAGATCGCTGGATCGCCGGATTTCAATAGGGGGCTCTACCCGCACGATCAGTTTGCCTTTTGGATCGCGATGACAGAAAGCCGGAATAATCGGGCTCTTGCATCGAAGACCCAGCAAGGCGGCTGCAGGTGTGGCCGTCGCCCGGTGATCTAAGAAATTGACATCCACCCCGTCGAATCGCCGGCTTATATCCATCATTATACCGACAATTGCCCCCTTGCGAAGTGTTTGCATCATTTCCGGCAGTGCGCCTTTTTTGTAGATAACCTTGTTGCCAAAACGCGTGCGTAAGTTGTGGATGAAGCGGTTAAGCTGGACGTTTCGCATTTTTTTTGCCACCGCAGACATTTGCTGTCCTAAAATGCAGGGGACGGATTGTGCGGCCACTTCATAGTTTCCCAGATGGGCTGTAATTAAAATAATACCTTTTTGTTTGGCGATCGCTTCGATTAAGATCTCGATATTTTCGACACGTACCTTTGAGACGAGCTCCTGTTTAGAAAGATAAGCCATTTGCAAAAGTTCTAATAGGGTAATACCAAAATGCTGAAAAATGTGTTTCGCTTTACATTGGATTTGCTGCGGCGATGAATCAAAAAAGCAAAATTGTAAATTGCGCCGAACAATGCGCCGCTGGGGTACCGCGAGGTAATACAGTAGATTGCCGAGTATTTTGCCAAAAAACAGCAGATAGGTATGAGGTATTTTAGCAACAAAGGATTTCAACGGTAAGCCCCCCGGCGATACAGTTTCCAGAAAACCACGCAGGTTGCCAGCAGCGGGTAGCGTCTTAATCGCAGTGGTAGCTCGACTTTCACACCCGAATGGCGCTCGATTTTCCAGAGGATGTAGTCGACCCCGCCGCGAAAAGTCAACAAACCTTTGAGCAATCTTAGAGCAGAAAGCAATTTCCCCTGCCAGAACCTGATGGTCCAGTCCAACCGACTCCCTCGACGAATCCGATCCGGTATGGAGGCCGTGTAGCGATAAGTTCCATTTTCTTTTTGAGCGTCTATGGGAAAAGACAGGCGACTGAGCGCTGCGCGGGTCAGTTGCTCGTAATAAAGCGGTGCAGCCTCGTATAAACCGATCAATTTTTGCGGTCGCTCAGCCCGAAGTTCAGCTCGATAACTCAATGTCCAGCCCTGTTGCCATAAATCGCGAGCCGTAAAAGGATTCGGCACGCGGGGCACTACCCGTTCAACAAATCTCAATACGGCCTGGGCCAGTGCAGATTGAACATAATCCGCAATTTGGGCGTCGCGGGCATATATGAGACCCACCGGTTGGGCAAATCGTCCCCAGATATAAGAGTGGAACCAGCGGGAGGCCCCGGCTCTAAAATCCTTCAGCGAAAGCACCGCATACTTGGCGCGCACAACACGATTCTCAAAAGGCACTTCGATATAAAACACATTGGGTGGCAGCAGTTTGTTCAGGGCGGCCAGCAGGGAACGGGGTTCAATGGCGCGGTAACGATCAACCAACACGTAGAGGTCCACCAGCCCGCCGAGGTCTTCGCCGGTCCGCAGACATGAGCCGTAAAAAAGAATGGCTTCAATGGCGTCTGCATGATCCGCTAAAAGCCTATCGGCCAGTGCGTGTATCGCCGGTGAAACCGGTTGAGAAGTCTGTCGGTAAATCTGATCAATAAGTTTTGTTTCAGTGGGCATGATTATAATTGCAGAAATGATGCCTGCCCGCCGTAACTGACCACGACAGGTCCAAGCTTGCTGTCAGGTTTATATAATTCTCCATCCAGATTAAACCCGCTGTCAAGGGTTAGTTGGGCCTCATCAATATTGTGACTGACATAGCCATTTGCCGGTGTAAGGTGACGGCTTTTATGACCGCGCATCGCTGATGGCAATGCTTGCAGAAAATGCCGGTGGTGCGCATCAACAGCTGTGTAATGCAGCGGTTTGGGTTGAGAGCCCCAAAACGGACGCAGGCCCAGAAACAAACGCTGCAGCGTCGTGATCAAAACCAAAAGATACCGTTGTTGTTGCGGTGCATTCTGATTCAAACCGATGGTGATGGGCACGGAAGGCACGACGTTGCGATCTTTCAAAACCACCGCCCATATAAATCGGGCCAAGGCGACGCCCGCGCCTATTTCGCCGCGGACGCCCCTTGTGTGAACTTTTTGAAGGCAAAAATGGGTTGCTTGATATATAACGGCTGTTCCAAAAAACATTCCATAAATCGGTGCTTTTAGCGGCGGCATCTGGACCTTCAATACCGGCCGCTGCATTATAGTCACACTGTCATTATTTGTGCGTGCCCAGCTGAAAAGTTTTTGAAGCGCGCTCATGCGAGACCCCTTTAAGCCGACATCACCGGCAATCATACTGGTGGTGCCGGCTGAAGGCAGAACCGCCAGCGTTGGCTTTGTCTCGAAAAAGCAGTCATGAAAAATTGCAGTTAAAGCTGCCTGAACCGTCCCGTCACCACCGTTTACAACCACAATATTGACTTCACGACGGGCAAAGTCCGCCAGTGTTTCAGACACATCTGACGGGGTTTGGACTTCACGTTGCAGCACCTCGGGTTGTGCCGCCGCGGCTGCTTCACGGATTTTTTTCAAACCACTTCGGTTACCGCCGCTGAGTGGATTGTTTAATATTCCGATACGGTTGTTTAGATTGGATGCCATAGGGTGCAAAAGTGATTCCCAATATGAGTTGTTTAATATAAAAATTCAGTTCATCCGGGTTGTACGGCAGGTGGCCCGTCGGTTTTCTTCTGATATTAAAGTAGCTTCTTTTAACCTGCGTGACCGACCGACGCGAGACGCCATTGAAAAAAATAATTCGCTATTATATACGAGAAATAGTATTTTTTGTAAAGCCACCCAAGACCCCATTTGCTGAAACTTGCAATTTGAAATTTAGACCGATGAACCCTAACGAAACTTTTACTTTGGCGCATCTTTCAGACCTTCACCTGGCCTATCCGCGCGGTAGCCGGTTTTCTGATTTTTTAAACAAACGGTTTTTCGGTTATCTTAAGTGGCGTCTGAAACGTAAATCAGAACATCATAGGGATATACTTGCCGGAATGATTCAGGATATCCGAAATGCCCGACCCGATCACATCGTTGTTACCGGGGATCTAACCCATTTGGGTCTGGCGGCCGAGTATGCCAAAGCAAAACGTTTGCTGCAAGCTCTCGGGCCCGCGTCTGATGTGACAATCATTCCCGGGAACCACGATGCCTATGTTGACGGTGCCCTGGATTGCCGTCTGTTTGAATGGGTGGACTATATGGTTTCCGATGGGGAAAAAGCCTGTGATAAAACGGACCCCGCGGATAATGTGATATTTCCAAGT
>Ga0209536_100014498_pt1 | contig 11314 bp, 4 predicted proteins | sample DeeMarSeWOR28_12_FD_187461 | JGI IMG/M metagenome (GOLD analysis project Ga0209536, IMG submission 187461) | Marine sediment microbial communities from White Oak River estuary, North Carolina - WOR-2-8_12 (SPAdes) (version 2) | ecosystem: Environmental > Aquatic > Marine > Intertidal zone >... | reverse complement strand
TTCTGATCCTGCGCGAGGTGGAGAAGCGCACGGGGCGGCCGGGGGGGTTCGTCGAGTCCGACCTCGTCGATCCGCGCTACTTCTCGGGCGCGAACATCAAGAACCGGCTGGAGAGCTACTTCCAGATGATCGACCTGAAACGACAGGAGAGGGTCTCGTGAAGTGCACGGTTGGAATCGACCTGGGTTCGACGTATGTCAAGGCGGCGGTCCTCAGGGACAGGGAGAGGTTGGGCTTCGGCGTCGCCCCCACGGGCCACGACCACGACATCACCTCAAAGGAGGTTCTGGACTCGGCTCTCGCAATGGCGAACCTGAAAACAGAGGATGTGGAATACATCGTTTCTACAGGGTATGGGAGGAGGGTGACGACCCTGGCCAACGAGACGATATCGGAAATTTCTGCCAATGCCCGGGGCGTTCAGTGGCTCGGAGCCAAGCTCGGCGTGCGAACGATCATCGACATAGGGGGTCAGGATACCAAGGTGATTGCCCTGGACGATGACCTGCAGATAATCAACTTTGCAATGAACGACAAGTGCGCAGCTGGAACGGGCAGGTTTCTCGAGGTGCTGGCCAAGGTCCTGGATGTTCCTCTCGATGAACTGGGATCCCTTTCACTGGAGTCCAAGGACCCGGTTGACATCACGACCACGTGCCTCGTGTTTGCGAAATCCGAAGTGGCCAACATGATTTTCCGCGGCTTTCCCAACGAGGATATTATCGCGGGCATCCATAAGGCAGTTGCCCGAAGGCTGGTTGCCATGGCCAAGAAAGTGGGAATAAAAAAAGTCATATTCTTCGACGGTGGTCCCGCCAGAAACATTGGAATGATAAAGGCCATGGAAAGGGAGCTGGGAATGGAGATGTATGTTCCCGAGAATCCCCAGATAGTCACGGCCACCGGAGCCGCCCTTCTCGCCTCGGAAATCCTCGAGGAAAAGGGTAGGGGCTCTATCTAGGCGCCCACCCGCACTCTTTTTTCTGGGGACAGTTTTTGCATCCTTTTCGTTTTGAATTCAATGGTAGCCAGATAAACGCTACAAGTATAAACACGATGAAGGTTGACAATAGTAGAGGTGTATAGGATAGATACAGACAGTACAAACCTGCGAAGAAAGGAATGAACCACTGGAAAGTGACTGAAATTATATTTCGTCTGAAAGCCCTTCGGAAGTTGGTCTCCTTGGGCCTCTTGAACAAAGTGGCGGACAGCTTCCCGTATCCACTCTTGCAGTGGGGCGTTCCGTAGGCAGCACAGTGGGGGCATATGGTCCCGAGAAACCACATGAGGCCCGTTACTGAGATTATAATATACAGGACTGTTAAAAGGAAATTACATTGGATAAGAACAATGCATCCGAGCAGTACGGTTATGAAATGCGAAAAATCCCTTTTCTTTTTTTTATTTGTTATTGCCATCACCTGTTATCATGTTTTAATTTTTCTTGTGTGATTTGTCATGTCCAATAATGCTAATCAATATGACAGCAGCGGCTATTAAGGTGACGGCCTGAAAGCCAGAAATTCCCGAATCATCCTTTTCTTCGGGTGGTGAATAAATGAAGGAGGCAGTTGAGGCTTCGAGACAGGTCAGACCGCCTGTTATGAGAACATCCCCATTCTCAAGTGCTGTGGCCAAGGCCCATTTCACACCGAGCATCACGATGTTCGTATCCTTCCATTCCTCTTCTTTGGAATCGTAATATTCGATCCCCGAATGGGCGCCTCCGGTCTGGCAGTTGGAGCCGCTGAATATCACAACCTCGCCCGTTGGAATGAGGGCACTTTCATGGTTGTGTCTGGGCAGGGACATTTCACCTGTCGACTTCCATGTCCCTGAATCGGGGTCAAATATCTCCGAATCCTTCCAGTCTGACTGCTCCGGCCCCGAGAAACCTCCCGACACCATGACCTTTCCGTCCTCCATTAAAATTCCTGAGTGATAACCCCGGGCTCTGTTCATGGATGATACTGCGATCCATTTGTTTGCTTCAGGCAAGTATAGTTCACATGATGAATATGGAGCCTTTTCCCTTCCATTGTGGCCTCCCGTGATGAGGACGGAGCCATTCTGTAACAGTGTTGCAGTAAATCTCGCCCTTGCAACATTGAGGGAAGCGGCCTGGCTCCACTGACCGTTTGTGGGATTGTAGATTTCGCATGATGATAAGGCACCCATTGAAACATTCAATCCGCCGATCACAAGAACCCGCCCGTCTGTGAGTTTCACCGCCCTGTGCCAGAACCTCCCGATATTCATTGACTGGGCAGGGGAAAATGCGCCTGCATCAGGGTGATATATTTCAGTTGACGAATAGGAGATATTGCCCGAGCCGTTGTAGTGCTTGAAGAGCGAGGGATAACCAACGCCATTTCCCGAAAACCCTCCGGCAATCAGGACCTTTCCCGAATCCAAAAGTGTTGCCGTATGCCTCATTCTCGGTTGTGCCATGTCAGCAACCGAGGTCCATGTTTTTTCTTCAGGATCAAAAACTTCCGCGGAACTGAGAGAATTCCTCCCATCCCCTGTCCCTCCAGTCACGAGCACATTTCCGTCATTTAATAAAGTGGCAGTGTGGTTGTAACGCCCCGCATTCAAGTCCCCTGCTGGCTCAATACTGCCGAACTCCTCCAGTTCCTGAGCACCCGTGTTGATGCAACCCAAAAAAAACATTGCCGCTGTAAAAAATACAAATAATGTCTGAGAACCCCTTGTTATGTCCATTCTACTTCCTGGAAGGTTGTACTTTTCATGGGTATTTAAGAGTTTTGAAATCGGGAGAGGGAGTTTCCAACAAATTATTTATATAACTAATTCATACAAGCCAGTTGAACCAAGGGGCTTTGGAGTGGGTGAATGTTATGACAACCTATTATCCCAGGATATTCGCTATGATTGTGACGTTTTCTTTGATACTGGCCGGTTATTTGACATTTTTATATAACCCTTCCCAAATTACAGAAGAGGAGAACGGAGATGCAGTGCTTGATACGAATTATCGCATATATGACCCACCGATAAACAGAGGAACAAGGGCAGGTCCCGACTGGCCCATGCACCGCGGTGACCTTCCCAATTCAGGTTTTTCAACGGTCTCGGCCCCTGATGACAACACTGTACTGTGGTCAAATACTACAGGTAATGGTGACGGCTACGGCTCCCCATCGATTGCGGACGACAGGGTCTTCGTGGGCTCGGCAGATGGATATCTGTACTGCTTCAACCTGAGCACCGGCACCAGGTTATGGAGAACTTTTTTATCCTCTGCCGATTTTGGTGTCATGAGTACACCTGCTGTGGCAAATGACCATGTGGTTGTGTTTTGTTCGGGGACCGATGCGGTGTACCGTTTACGTGTATCGGACGGCGGTATAAACTGGACCTATGATCCAGGTGGAGGTGCCTACGGCGGTTCATCCCCAACCATATACAACGGCAGGGTTTACTTTGGTTCGGGTAATGCCTATTTCTACTGTGTAGAAGAGATTTCCGGCTCCCTTATATGGAGCTACCAGGGTGGAGCTGGACCGGTACGACCATACGGTATACAGTCCTCCCCGGCAGTGGCCAACGGCAGGATATTTGTGGGTTCATGTGATACATATCTCTACTGCTTCAACGAGGTCCAGCCCACGGCCCCTGTGGGCCAGTATTTATGGAGGACCAGTCTATCAGATGCCATTTTTGGCTCGCCTGCTGTTGCCAACGGGAGGGTCTACTGCGGCTCCGGGTACTACGTCTACGGGGAGGGTACAAACTCGCATACAATGTTCTGTCTGGACGAGCTCACCGGGGGGGTGATCTGGACATATCTAACCGGAAGTGATATCCTGTCCTCACCTGCCCTGGCCTATGGGAATTGTTATTTTACATCCACGGATGGCACTTTGTACTGTGTTGATGCCTTGAGTGGAGGACCAACACCAACACTTATTTGGAGCAACACAACAGGTGATACCTGGTCGTCTCCATCCGTGGCCGACGGCAAGGTGGTTGTGGGCTCCAGAGGTACAAATCGCCTCTACTGCTATGATGCCAGCAATGGCGACTTACTATGGGATTACAATGCTGGAAACGACATATACAGCTCCCCTGCAATTGCCGATGGCAAGGTTGTCACATATGTCAGAGGCAGTCCGGAATCGGTTGTGTGCTTTGGATATTATTTAGCACCCACGGTTGACTATATCGAAATAAGGGATCAAAGCGGTGGGGCTGGCAGTCCCATTTCCGACCAAACAGTTGGTGTGGGAACAACCATTCCAGGTTATGTAGCAGCATACAACCTCTCCAGTGGTTACATGTACGATATTCCGGTGGACTGGTCAGTGTTAAATGGAGGCGGTGCCAATGCATCGACATGGCCATTGAGCTCTGTAACGAATTCGGATTTCTTTTCAGGTTACAACGGCGGAACCGCCACATGGACGGCAGACGATGGTTTAGGACACATCGATACCGTATCGTTTACAATCGATCCCCCAACAAGGGACTACATAGAAATCGTTGACACGCAGAACACCGGTACGTTCCCGATTACCGATATGTCCGTACCAGTTGGCTTTTCCATTACAGGCTATGCTGCGGCATTCAACAATTCCATTGGTTACCTCGGAGATATCAGCGTGGATTGGACGGTGTCAAATCTCAGTGGTGCCGCGGCTTATACGACCCCGCTTTCGGGCACGGGCTCCACGTTCCATGCCAACTATTCCGAAGGTGTCAGTATCTGGACCGCAGATGACGGGGTGGGTCACATGGATAGTATATCGTTCACAATATTGACACCGACCGTGGATTACATAGAGATAGTAGGTTCACCCGGTACGGGTTCCACCGACATATCGGATCAAACAGTTGATGTGGGATACACGATTCAGGGTTATGCCGCAGCCTTCAACAATACTGCGGGCTATCTCTATGATGTCATCGTGGACTGGAGCGTTTCCAACCTTGGGGGCGCTTCAGCCTACACCCTCCCCCCGCAGGCTGTTAATTCGACTTTTCACGCCAACCTTTCAGGGGGTATCGTTTTCTGGACCGCAGATGACGGAAACGGCCACACTGATACCGTTCAGATCACGATAAATGACCCCTCCGTGGACACCATCCTGATAGTGGATACTGCCGGAACGGGTTTTTCAGAGATTACAGGTCTGAGTGTGGACGTGGGTTTTACGATCCAGGGCTATGCTGCGGGTTTCAACAACACGGCAGGGTATATAGGCGATGTGCCTGTGAACTGGTCTGTTGTGAACTTGAACGGTGCTTCCGGGTTTACTAACCCTATAACAGGAACGGGCTCACAGCTCAGCGTCGGTCTTTCTGGGGGAGACATCGAATGGATTGCCGATGACGGCTCGGGACATACCGATTCGGCATTTTACACCGTGAATCCTCCCGAAATCGATTACTTAATCATCCGGTCTGGCCCGAACGGAACCGGCTCATGGGTGGGGTCCTCGACGTACACATTCGGCCAGACAGACACCTTCTATGCGGCGGGATACAACAATACGGCAGGGTGGGTAACCGATGTACCAGCGGAATGGAGCAGTGATTTTTCGAATATCGGTAATGTAAGTATGGGTCCCTCCAATTCCACCTTATTTACCGCTGTGAACAACGGGACCTGCAATATCACGGCCACCTACGATTCTCACACAAATATGACCGGTATCCTCACAGTAATATATTTCACCGTGGATTATATTGTCATAAGGGACATGCCGGCAAACGGTGGCTCATGGATCGGGGACAGGTTCTTCGTGGTGGGCGGCGAGGTAACTTTCTATGCAGCAGCCTACAACTATTCCGCACCGGGCGATGGGTATATCGGGGACATCTCCGCGACCTGGGAGTGCAGCAATACCTCGATTGCCTCGGTGACATCGCCGGGAACGTCCACCGACTTTTCTGCCCATTATACCGGAGGGTGGTGCAATGTCACAGCCAGGTCGGGACCCTCAGTATTCAATACCACGGGAATCCTGACGGTTATGGCTGCCACCGTGGATTACATACTAATCACGGAAGACCCGGGCGGTTCCGAAATCGTGGATCCGACCATAGGTGTGGGCGGCAGCATATGGTTGTACGCATCTGGATTCAATTCAACTGGGTCGCTTTATATTGGACCGGTGGAGGTGAATTGGAGCCAGGCACCAAACATAATAGGTTCCTTTTCCTCCTCTCCCAGCAATGCCACGCTGTTCACCGCAGGTCTGTCTGAGAACTTCACCACGATTTCTGCACTGAATTCCACCCTGAATATGAGCGACGAATTCACACTGTTCATCGCTCCCCCCAGCGTGGATTTCATCCAGATCAGGGACAGCGTGGGAGGGCTGGGGAGCGTGGTTACCACCAGAACATATGCAGTGCTCGAGACCGACCATTTCTATGCAGCAGCCTACAACAGGACTTCCGGGTACATCCGTGACGTCGGGGTCGTATGGTCGAGCAGTGCACAGTCCGTGGGTCGTGTCACCTCACCGGGATCCTGGACCAACTTCACGGCACAGATAGTCATCACAGAGAGTTCATGTACAGTAACAGCCACTTACAGTGCCCAGGTGAGCAACTCAACAGGGCTTCTAACGGTAACACCACTGCAGGTGGATTACATCCAGATACGCGACGCCCCCGGAGGGGCAGGCGATGTCGTGGGTTCTATTGCTTACCTGGAATCCGAGACCGATGCGTTCTATGCTGCCGCGTACAACAATTCCTTTGGATATCTGGGCGATGTGCAGGTCCAATGGTCGAGCAGCAATAATTCAGTTGGCCATGTATCCCTAATTGGCTCGTCGACAACGTTCACAGCCCAGGATGTTGCCGCCGAAGGCACCTGCACAGTCACAGCCATTTACCAGGCCCAGGTTTCGAATACTACCGGTATCCTGACCGTGATTCCCGTGACAGTCGATTACATACAGATTCGTGACAGTCCGAACGGAAGCGGTGGTGTTGTTGGGTCCACGGCATACATGTCATCCCAGACCGATGTATTCTACGCCGCAGCCTACAGCAATCTCATTGGTTATCTGTACGATGTGGAAGTGACCTGGGAGAGCAGCGACACATCCGCAGGTCAGGTCGCGACGCCCGGTATCTCGACCACCTTCATGGCCCAGATAGTGGATGTGAACAGCACATGCGTTATCACGGCCAGGTATTCGGATTCGGTGTCAAACACAACGGGCCCGCTCACGGTTCTCATCCGGAGAGTGGACTACATACAGATCAGGGATGCGGCAAACAATATTGCGGCTGCTTTGGAGCTCGATGTCGGTGAGTGGGCCGGTCTCTATGCAATAGGATTCAACTATACCACTGGATATATGGGATATGTTACTGTTTCATGGTCAATTGCCCAAGATATTGCCGCCCTTGTTCCTAGCAGGGAATATACTACGAACATCACGGCCACAGCCGGGGGGACCAGCACGCTTTTCGCAACCTACAATCCCGATGTGATAAACTCGACCCAGATCACGGTAACAACCCGGATCTCTCCTCCCACGGGTGTTGCGGTGGCGCAGGTGCCCCAGGGTGGGGCGCTAAATATCTCGTGGAATGCAAATACCGAGGAGCCTCTTGCTGGCTACGATGTTTACATTTCACTGTCATCCACAGGTCCCTTCACCAGGATAAATGCCGACCTCATCACAGCCACCACCCTCCTTGATGACGGCCTGACGAACGGAATAAGGTACTACTACTACGTCGTAGCCGTGGACTTGAACGGTGGCCCCTCGCTTCCTTCGGCAGTCGCAAGCAACATTCCCGACAGGGATACCGACGGGGATGGAACCTATGATTTCATAGACGACGATGATGACAATGACGGACTGTCCGATACCTCAGAGGCCCTCGTGGGTACGAACCCACTGATTGCGGACAGTGATAACGATGGAGTTATCGACGGTGATGACTACTTCCCAACCAATCCCTCTAAGTGGCAGAAGCCCGCTGAGAGTGATGATGACAGCTCCTTTTTGTTGATTCTTATTCCCATAATCATTTTAATCGTGCTCCTATTATTCTTCTTAATTGCACGAAGAAAGAAACCCCAGGAACCCGCACCTCCCGCAGAACCACAGGAAGAAATGCCGCCACCGCCCGAAACAGTTGCAGAGGATGAACTGCCTCCGCCACCAGAAGACTTCGAATCCCATGCACCTGAGGAAGAGGAGCTGCCACCGCCACCGGAGGAAGACGAATTCCCGCCGCCTCCCGAAGAGGAAGAGTTGCCGGAACCGCCCGAAGAAGCGGAATTACCACCGCCCTCTGAAAAAGAAGAAATACCACCACCTTCCGAGGATGAGGAAATACCACCCCCTCCTCCTTGGCTTAAGAAGAAAACCGAACCTGAGCCTCTCGACGAGGATGAGTTACCCCCGCCAGATGATTAATGGTATCCATTCAAAAACTGATAGAATTAAATAATCCATAAAACATAATCAAAGGGGAGGAACATGAGAGTTGCAGTCACCGAAAGGGACATGGTAAAAATTGTGCCATTCATTTTTGCAATTCTATTAGCTGTATCCTCTTTTCCCTCGATAGGTAATGGGGAATGGCCTTCCTTTTTACACGATGCCGGACACTCAGGTACCAGCATATCCGAGGGCCCCTCCACTGATACCATTTTATGGAGCGTTCCTACTTTGGGCGGTTCAACCGATTTTGGATGGTCTTCACCAGTGATTGCGGGCGGTAGGGTGTTTCACACCCAAGGTCCGGAAGGGATCCTGTATTGTCTGCATGAAACAAACGGAACCGAAATTTGGAATGTTTCCATCGGGGCCAGTGGTTATGTATGCTCCACTCCCGCAGTTGTGGATGACAAGGTTTATGTAGTGGGGGATGAGGTCTATTGCTTCTGGGTCACGAACGGCACAGAGGTGTGGAGCCAGCCTGTATCGGGACCAGGGAGAGGCACGTCCTCGCCAACGGTGGCCGATGGTTTTGTTTACGTCAATACCGAAACACTCTACTGTTTATACGCAAGCAACGGCACAGAAAAATGGTCCCGTGGGGGAGGGAGCAACGGTGAGTCTTCGCCGGCATATGCCAACGGCAGATTATTTGTCAATGGCCAAGTAGGTTCCGATCCAAATCTAATTTGCTTGTATGCTGATAATGGAACTTTAATTTGGAACATGACCGGCACCTGGAGCTCTACATCTCCCACGGTCGACGAGGGAAGGGTTTATTTTAGTATAGGAAGCGGAGCCCCGACAGTGTGCCTTTTTGCATCAAATGGTACAGAAATCTGGAGCAAACCGAATGTCGGGGACGATCATGCATCTGTGGCTGTGACCTCTGACAGGGTTATTGTCAATGATAATGTCCAGATTTACTGTTACTACAAAAGCAACGGCACTCAGGTTTGGATGGCAACCATATCCAATTCAGGATGCTCCACACCGGCCGTTTCATCGGACGGATATGTTTACATAAATGGCGGCGGTAACACATATTGTTTGGACCTGATGACAGGGGCCGAGATATGGAGCTATCCCACCGGGGGTGCCGGCTGGTCCTCCTGCGGTATTGCCAATGGAAGGGTCTTCGTGAACCAGGGCGAGCTGTACTGCTTTGGCGCGCCACTTCCCACCATCGATTACATACAGATCCAGGATGCACCAAATGGAGGGGGAACAAACCTGTGCGAGCCTGCAAATTATCCAACCTATTCTGTTGGCTTCGTCACAACCTTCTATGCTGCAGCCTACAACTATACCATTGGATTCATGGACGATGTGCAGTTGAATGCAATATGGAACACAACCAATTCCTCTCTGGTTTCCGTGAGTTCTCCAGGTGATACGTCCACAATAACATGCAGCGCAACCGAATGGGGTACTGCAACCATTTCCTTGGATGACGGGAGCGGGCATACCAACACAACCCAGATCACAATCTCGGATCCGAATGCGGATTACATACAAATCAGGGACGCACCCGGCGGAGGAGGAATCAACCTCTGCGATGTTGCAAACTATCCTTCGTACCCTGTTGGTTTTTCAACTACTTTTTATGGCGCAGCCTACAATGATACCGCCCAGTATCTGAGCGATGTTCCAGTGACATCAACATGGGTCAGTTCCGATCCGGCCGTTGTCGATGTCGATTCACCTGGTAGCTACTCTGCAATCACTTGCAGTAATTCAAACTGGGGGACTGTCACGATAACCCTTGACAACGGCTTTGGGCAGACGAACACGACCCAGGTCACTGTCCTGGATGTGACTGTGGACTATATACAAATCCGAGATGCGCCCAACGGAGGGGGAAGTGATCTCAGTAATCCCGTGAACTATCCAAAGTATACAGTAGGCCAGGCAGCCGTGTTCTACGGGGCAGCCTACAACTACACATCAGGTTATGTCGCAGATATACCCATGACGTGGTGGAGCTCTGACAGTTCAGTTGTTTCTGTCACGTCCACGGGCTCCTCAACAAATGTCATGTGCAGTCCCACGAACAGTGGGACGGTCACGATAACCGCCGATGACGGGAGCGGCAATACAGACACAACCGAGATCACTGTTCTCGAACCCACAGTGGACTACATCCTTATCAGAAGCGCATCCAACGGAGGAGGGGACAACCTCTGCGATCCTGGATATTACAGAAGTTATCCTCTCGGGGGAATAGACACCTATTACGGTGCCAGGTATAACAGCACTGCAGGTTACCTGGGTAATATACCCATATCATCAACCTGGACCTCCTCCTCGGCTGATACGGTAACAGTCATATCTCCGGGTTCTCTAACAACTCTCACGTGCAGCATCAGCGATTACGGCACAGTCACAATAACTCTCAATGACGGACAGGGTCATACCAATTCAACCCAGGTTACCGTCCTCGAGCCCACCGTGGATTACATCCAGATTAGGGATTTGCCAGATGGAGCGGGTGATGTCGTCACATCGGTGTTTTTTGAATTTGATGATGATGGGATGACATTCTACTGTGCAGCCTACAATCATTCATACGGGTACTTGGGGGAGGCGCCTGGGCAGTGGGATGTAACCGGCGGCGTGGGCATTGTATCTATCTATATCAATGAATCCACGGTATTCACGACCACAGATGTTGGTATAGGCAGCCTTATCGTGAGCTTGAACGACATATCGAGTTCCACAAACATTACTGTTGTAGATGCGGGTGATTTCTTACCTTTTCCTGAAATCGTCAATATCGAAGCCCTCGGAACTGACAGTATATTGATTGAATGGGAACTGAGCTTCTCTTATTATGACCTGGGAGGCTTTACCATTTATCGCTCCCAAAG